>MDTD01105909.1_pt1 | contig 45410 bp, 46 predicted proteins | sample 811221 | NCBI WGS metagenome assembly MDTD01 (sample SAMN05326646, study PRJNA326480) | marine metagenome | isolation source: seawater | place: Pacific Ocean: South West | collected 2011 | reverse complement strand
TTCAACGCCTTTGGTTGCATGTTGTTTGGCGCGTTTGTGGTGCGCTTGGCGCATAAGGTACCCCACGGGCAAAAGCTAAGCTGGGTGCAGCTGGGTGCGGGCGTATTGCTGGGGACGGTGCTCAACTTCGCTTTTGTCAGCAAAATTGTTTTGACCAGTTACGCCGATGCGGGCTTGTCACTGCTCACCGCGTTTGCCGGGTTGTTGCTGTGGCAATGGCTGGAAGGACTCCTCAAGGCAAAGCCATCTTTTACCTTTGTGGTGCAGGCGGCGTTTGTTCTGGCCGCCTTGGTCAATGTTAAGCAGGTGGGGCTGGTCTTGTGGGCTACCTTGGCAGGCGGCACACTGGTGCTGGGACTGCTGGAAAAACAGCATAAAAATAAAGCCTTCTGGCAGGGCTGGGGGCTGATAACTCTGTTGCCGCTTCTGGCCTATGCCCTGTGGCGTGTGTATGTGGAGCAGAATATTGTGGCGGCGGGTGAGTTCACGTTTCAGCCGTTTGCGCAGTGGCACTGGGCCCATATGGCGGAGATGTTCAGCCGTATGGCGGGTGAGTTCGCCAAACGCGCACAGGTGTTTTTGCCGCTGTTCGTTTTTGTGGGGTTGGCGGCGTATGGGCTGGTGAAAAAGCGCACGCCGTACATTCGGCTGTGTATGCTTACCGCCGCGGTGTTTGTGGGGTACTGGCTGTTTTTAACCGTGGCGTATTTGGGCGCGTTTAGTGAATACGAAGCGCGGCATATTGCCAGCTTCTGGCGTTATTCCACCCACAGCGCCTACCTTGGCATGGCGTGTTTTTACATTGGCCTGTGGCCCGTGTTGTACAAGCGCTGGCCACAGATTTGGCGCCATAAGGCCATAAAAGCGGCGGCGGTTGTTCTGCCGCTGGCGCTGCCTGTATTGATGGTGGACTCCCTGCGTTTTGACCGTGATCAGGGCAAGCATGGCATTCGGCAGGTGGCTTCCGTCATGCAAAAAACTCTGCCAGCAGGCACAGCGTGCCGCGGGGTTATCAACCACAAATCCCAGCGGGAAGGGCGCATGCTGCTGAAATACGCCCTGCATCCACAGGTGGAGCTGTACGGATTAAAAATTGACCCGAGCCCTAACCGTAAAGACAGTTGCTATATCCATATTGATTATCAGGGCTACAAAATGAAACACGGTAGCGAGGTGCCGATAAAAGTGACCTATTTTGAGGTGGAAAACCCGCCGGCCGAACCCCCGCAAAATACTATTTCCGATTTTGCTGACTGGGGGGGGGGGCCGGTACACACATTTTTCTGGTATGCGGCAAACGGCGGCCGGGTGGAACGCAAATAGAGTTTAGCTTAATTATTCTTTAATTATCAATCGGTTGCCGCGTTCCACATCAATGGCGACGGCCTGCAAAATCATCTGGAACCCTAAGATAATCGGCACCCCCACCAACATCACCGTACCAGCACTGCGCGGAATTCCGGTGGTTATGGACTCTATCCATTCCCACGCACCTACCAGCACCGCTAAGCAAAACATCGGAATTCCAATTAAAAGATACAGCGACGCCATGTTGAAATCTTTAATAAAATACTGCCAAATCAACCGCTTCACCATGCCATAGCCAATGCGCCAGACAAAGTCCACCGCGGTGGTTAAATAGCGCACCTGGCTGACTTCATCGCCATAGATGGCGGGCATGGGAACGTCGGCTACCTTGGCATCCAGGCGGTTTAAGCGCATCAACATGTCGGATTCAAAAAAGTAACGCTCAGCGATTTTGTGCAGCGGCAATTTTTTAAGCATATCAAGGCGTACAGCGGTATATCCGTTGGCTGGATCCATCACACCCCAATAGCCGGAAGCGGCTTTAATAAAGAAACTTAAAAAGCTGTTTGCCACCAAACGGTGGGTGGGCATAGCGCCCAGTTCATCAATGTTTTGAAAGCGATTACCCTTGGCGTAATCGGCCCGGCCTTCGGCCAAAGGCTTGGTTAAATCGTCTAAATATTTGGGGTCCATTTGGCCGTCACCGTCGACTTTGACAACAATATCCATGGTGTCATTTATCGCCGCGCGGTAGCCGGTCATCACCGCACCCCCTACACCGGTGTTGGTGGTATGGGTGAGGACTGTGACGCGCTCATCCTTGGTTTTGCGGGCAGGCGTCATCCACCACATAGATTTTTTTGACCTTGGCGGGCATGCTTTTTATAACGCGCGCAATGTGTTCCTTGCAGTTGTAGCAGGGAATAACCACGGCAATTTTTGGATTTTTTAACGGCTCCATGCCTGCCATTATGCCGAAGGGGAGTATAAATAGGCAAGGAGAATTGTGGCGGTTTGGGTTCTGTCATGCTACATTTTTTATGAATAAATTTTAAGAAAGGTCCAATCATGTCCGCAAAGTTAAATCCTTCTGACCCGTTGCTGTTTGAAACCTTGCTGACCGACGATGAGCGCATGCTGCAAGACACGGTGCGCACCTTTGTAGCGGACAAAATGATGCCACGAATTTTAGACGCCAACCGCAAAAAACATTTCCCTAAAGAACTGGCAGCGGAGATGGGCAAGATGGGGCTGTTCGGCATGACTATTCCGCAAGAATACGGCTGTTTGGGCTTAAACTATGTATGCTATGGACTGGCGAATTTTGAAGTTGAATACTGCGACAGCGCCTTCCGCAGCTTTCTTTCGGTGCAAAGTTCTCTGGTAATGCACCCCATTTACACATGGGGTACCGAAGAGCAAAAGAAAAAGTACCTGCCCAAGCTGGCCACAGGCGAACTTATTGGATGTTTTGGGCTGACCGAGCCTGACCACGGCTCTGACCCCGGCAGCATGAAAACCCGCGCCAAAAAAGTAGACGGCGGCTATGTGTTAAACGGTGAAAAAACGTGGATTACCAACAGCCCGATAGCCGATGTGTTTATTGTATGGGCCAAAGATGATAATGACGACATTCGCGGGTTTATTCTGGAAAAAGAGATGAAAGGCCTTACGGCCCCACATATTGAAGGCAAGTTAAGCCTGTTTGCCAGCGACACTGGTAGCATTGTAATGAGTGATGTGTTTGTGCCGGAAGATAATAAATTCCCCGAGGTTAAAGGCCTTAAAGGGCCGTTTAGCTGCCTCAACTCCGCTCGTTACGGCATCAGCTGGGGGGCGATGGGAGCGGCGCAATTCTGCTTTGACGCGGCGTTGGGCTATACCATGGAGCGCCAGCAATTTGGCAAGCCTTTGGCCTCCAAGCAGTTAATTCAGCTAAAACTGGCGGACATGAGTACGGAAATCACCAAGGGCAAACTCTTGGCGCTGCAGCTTGGCCGCCTGAAAGACGCCGGCAGGGCGGAGGTGGAGATGACCAGCTACGCCAAGCGCAACAACGCGCGCGAGGCGTTGAAGATTGCCCGCCAGTCCCGCGATATGCACGGCGGTAATGGCGTAAACGATGAATACGGCGTGATGCGCCACCTAATGAATTTGGAATCGGTCAACACTTACGAGGGCACCGAAGACATCCACGCCCTTATTATTGGTCGGGCGTTAACGGGAATTCAGGCGTTTACCTAAGTTCTTTAAGCTTTCTCCACTCCACACATGGTCGGCACCCACAACAATATGCAGCCCGTCGGGTTGGGGCAGGGTGGTGTAAAAATCTTTGATTGGGGCGGGCTCGGTGATGGTATCAGCGGCGCCGGTGATGATGGTAACAGGCATAGTGAGGTTGGGAGCCAGCGGGCGCACATCGTGGGTGAGGAAGTCATCCAGATACGCCTTCATCAGCCGGCCATGTTGGCCGGTTTCCGGGTCTTTTATGTTCAGGTAGCCACGGCTTTCAAAGCGCTCTATGGCGCGGGGAGTGTGTTTTTTGTAAGCCTCCAGTCGCAGCGTGCCTGCCAGATTGGGTGAGAGCGCGATGATGCCTTCTATCTTATTTGGGTGATGAGCTGCATATTCAAACACGGCCAGTGCGCCGATAGAATGCCCCGCCAGCGCAAAAGGCTCAGTGTACCACGGTTGGGGTTTTGCCCATGCTATAACGTCCTCTAACGCTTGGATATGGCCGGTGATGGTGAGGTTTTCCAGCGTGCCGTCACTTTGGCCGAAGTTATTGGGCGCATCGTAACGTAAAACGCTGTAGCCTTTTTTTATAAAAGCCTCTTTCAAAGCGACAATAAAGGGTTGCTCCATATGCCCCGCCATGCCGTGGGCAATGATGGCCAGCTTCTCACCACCGGGGGTGAAGTTGGTGACAATCCGCTGGCCGTGGCGGTCTTTAAACACCGGGTTAGCGGGCTTGTTGCGGCTGGGCTGGCTGCCCTTGCTGACCAGCCATTTCCTGCATGACCGTCATGGCTTCTTTCATCATTTTCGGGCGCAGGTCAATGTGCTTTTGGCCAACCTCACTTTGGTAGAACAGCATCAGCACGTTGATTTCATCTTCGCTGAAGTTTTCATCGTAGACACGGATAAAGGCATCATTGAGCACCAGCAGGGTATCTTGAATTTGTTGTTCAGCCATGTTGAGCGCCTGCTGCTTTTGTTCCTGAGTGGCGTTGGGGGCCCTGTTGATCATCTGCATGGCGCTTTGCAGGGACTGTTGAACAAAGTCTTTATTGGGTTGAAGCAGGTTAATAATTTCCTGAATTTTTTCGCGTTTGGTCATATCGTCGAGATTTTCTTGAGCAAAAGCGGGTGAGGTTAAGGTCAGCCCGGCGGTTAAGGTGAGGGTAAACAGAAGTTTTTTCAACATGATAAAATCCTTACTTTACATTTCAGTGTAGTTGGGCCCGCCGCCGCCTTCGGGAACGGTCCAGTTGATATTTTGCGTGGGGTCTTTAATGTCGCAGGCTTTGCAGTGCACGCAATTTTGCGCGTTGATTTGGAGCTTTTTCTCTTCCCCGGTTTCCACCAGTTCATATACGCCTGCCGGGCAATAGCGGCCTTCGGGAAAGGCGAAATCTTTATCGTTAATGGCCACGGCTACAGCCGGTTTTTTTAGCTTTAGGTGGCTGGGCTGGTGCTCAGCGTGGTTGGTGTTGGACATATACACCGAGCTTAAACGATCAAAAGTGAGGTCACCATCGGGCTTTGGATAACGGATTTTTGTGCACTCAGCCGCTTTTTTAAGCTGCTTATGATCAGCGTGGTTTGTAAGGGTGCGTTTGAGTCTTCCCCCGGTGAGGGTTTCTATGGCGGCATTTAACAGCCCGCGCCACAGGCCTTTGTTAAAGCCGGGGCGTATGTTGCGGACTTTGTGCAGCTCTTTATAGGCCCAGCTGTCCTCAAACAGTTTGATGTACAGGCTGCATTCGCCGCTTTGGCCGGTGGAAAGGTGTTCTGCGACGGCTTCAGCCGCCAGCATACCCGTTTTCATGGCCAAGTGATTGCCTTTGATTTTTGGTACGTTGAGGAAGCCCGCGCAGTCCCCCGCCAACACCCCGCCGGGGAAGGTCAGGCGTGGCAGGCTTTGCAGGCCGCCTTCCACCAGTGTGCGCGCCCCATAGGCAATGCGGCGTCCGCCTTTAAGCGTTTCGGCAATAGCGGGGTGGGTTTTAAAACGCTGCATTTCCTCAAATGGGGACAGGTAAGGGTTTTGGTAATCCAGCCCCACCACAAAGCCGACATAAACTTTGTTGTTATCAGCATGGTACATGAACGATCCGCCATAAGTAGATGTATCTAATGGCCAGCCAACAGTATGAACAACTTTGCCCTGTTGGTGGTCTTCGGGCTTCACCTCCCAGATTTCTTTAATGCCCAGGGCATAGGTTTGGGGGTCGGCCTCTTTGGCCAAATCAAAATGTTGAATAAGGTGTTTGGTCAGTGAACCGCGGCAGCCTTCGGCAAAAATGGTTTGCTTGGCGTGGAGTTCCACACCGGGGGTGAAGTTGGGGCCTTTTTCACCGTCTTCGGTTAAGCCCATATCACCGGTAGCAATGCCTACCACGGTGCCGGCATCGTTATACAACACCTCGGCCGCGGCAAAACCGGGGTAGATCTCCACCCCCAGCCCCTCGGCCTGCTCGGCCAGCCAGCGGGCGAATACACCAAGTGAAATAATATAGTTGCCGTGGTTTTTCATCTGCGGCGGGGTGGGGAGAGGGGTAGCTTTGCCCTTGGTCAAAAACAAAAAGCTGTCTTTTTTGGCTTCCACATGCAGGGGGGCGCCTTTCTCTTTCCAGTCGGGGATAAGTTCATCCAGCGCACGGGTTTCCAGCACCGCGCCAGAGAGCAGGTGCGCCCCTACTTCTGCGCCTTTTTCCACCACGCAAACCGACAAACCACTGTTGATTTGTTTCAGGCGGATGGCCGCGCTCAAACCCGCCGGGCCGGCGCCGACGATAATGACGTCATAGGCCATCATTTCGCGGTCAGGGCGGATGGGATCCGTCATGTTAAAGCTTCTCCGTCAGTTCAGGTACAGCGTCAAACAGGTCGGCGACCAGACCGTAGGTGGCAATGTCAAAAATCGGGGCGTTTTCATCCTTGTTGATAGCAACGATGACTTTGGAGTCTTTCATGCCCGCAAGGTGCTGAATCGCGCCGGAAATGCCCACTGCAATGTACAATTGCGGGGCCACGACCTTGCCCGTTTGGCCAACTTGGTAGTCATTGGGCACCCAGCCGGCATCCACCGCCGCACGAGAGGCGCCAATAGCGGCGCCACCCAGCTTTTGGGCCAGAGTTTCCAGCAGGTTGAAGTTTTCGCCGCTGCCCAAGCCTCGGCCGCCGGAAATAACCACTTCAGCGGAGGTGAGGTCAGGTTTTTCCGGGTCGGTGCCGTCCAGCCCAACGTAGGTGGACAAACCGCTGGGGTCCGGGGCATCAATTTTTTCTACACTTGCGCTGCCGCCCACTGGAGCTGGATCAAAAGCGGTGGGCCGTACGGTAATAACTTTGTCCGCATCCGCGCTTTGTACGTGTGCCATAGCGTTGCCCGCGTAAATAGGGCGCACGAAGGTGTCAGCGCTTATAACTTCGGTAATGTCCGAGATAGCCTGCACATCCAAAAGCGCAGCCAGACGCGGCATAAAGTTTTTACCAAACGTGGTGGCCGGCACCAGAATATGGCCGTAGCCCTCGCAATAGGCTTTCGCCAGATTGGTGATGTCTTCCGCTGTGGGGTGTTTCAGGTGGTCAGCGTCGGCGGCTAGAACTTTGTTGACTCCTTCAAATTGGGCCAGTGTGTCGGCGGTGGCGGCATCGGTGGTCAAGATATCAACATCCCCGCCAATGGCGTTGGCCGCGGCAATTGTAGCCGCGGTTGAAGGGCGAACAGCACCGTTGTCAATTTCGGCAATAACAAGAATTTTACTCATAGGATGCGTGCCTCCTCTTTCAGCTTTTGCACCAATTCTTCCACGTTTTCCACCTTAACACCTGCGCTGCGCTTGGGCGGTTCGGTGACTTTAAGGGTGGTTATGCTGCTTTTGGTGTCCACGCCCAGCTCGGCAATGTCCACCTCGTCCAACGGCTTTTGCTTGGCTTTCATCAGGTTGGGCAAGGTAACATTAGACGGTGTGTTCAGGCGTAAATCTGCGGTAATGACAGCCGGTAAGTTTACATCCAATTTTTCCAAACCGCCGTCAACTTCCCGTACGGTGTGGGCGGTGGTACCGTCCAGTTCAATTTTAGAGGCAAAAGTGGACTGTCCCCAGCCGAGCAGGGCGGCGAGCATTTGGCCGGTCTGGTTGTTGTCGCCATCGATGGACTGTTTGCCCATCAACACCATGTCGGGCTGTTCTTTTTCCACTACCTTTTGCAGGGTTTTGGCCACGGCCAGCGGCTGCAAGTCATCTTCGGTTTTTACCAGAATGGCTTTGTCCGCGCCGCGGGCCAGAGCGACACGCAGGGTTTCCTGGCTGCTATTATCCCCAATGGAAACCGCCACCACTTCACTCGCTTTGCCAGCTGTTTTCAGTTTAACGGCTTCCTCTACGGCAATTTCACAAAAGGGGTTAATGGACATTTTAACGTTGGCCAGCTCCACGCCGGACTCATCCGCTTTCACCCGCACGCGCACGTTGTAGTCCACCACGCGCTTAACGGCGACCAGAATTTTCATGCTTGGTACTACCCTGTTATTAATCTTGTTTTGCCCCAATACGCTACCACAAATGGCATTTTTTGCCAGCCTAACTTTCATCTTAATGGGCTGATTATCGTACATATAATGTACCAAGGATGCTGGATGGTTTAGATAGTGTTTGGTTTTTAACTGTCTAATTCTATTAGTTTTTGTTGCTCATCGTTAAGAAAAATTTCTGTAAAAAATATGCGGCTCAAGCACGGTTGTTCCAAGCTTATATGTGCTTTAAAGCAAAAGATGAAGGAGCACAAACACATGGAAATGAATTTAAACGGGAGCACCTGTACGTTGCGGTTAGATGAGGAACTGGCTTTTAAGGATCATGCTCGCTTTCGTGAGTTGGTCAAGCAGGGTATGCAAAACAAGCCAAATGATTTTCATATTGATTTTACGGGCACGCGCTTTGTGGATTCAGCTGGTTTAGGCATGCTGATGCTGGTTCGGCAAGAGGCTGGCGAAAACAACTGCAAGGTTAAACTGGTACAGGTGGGGCATGAAGTGATGGATATTTTCCGCCTGGTGAAGTTTACCGAGTTGTTTGATATTAACGCTGTGGCTTAGAAGGTGATGGAAGCGGCTTCAACAGATGTGGTGGGTGTTGGCGGGTACACGAAGCCAACATACCTGACGCTGACCAAACACGCTCCATTTGAAACACAGTTTCAATACGGTACACGGCTTTATTTTGGTATGAGTCACCAACGGGCTGATGAGGTGCTAAGTGCGCTTAAAATACCCAGAGGGCATGTTGTCACCATTGTGACCGAAGCCCGCCGACTGTTGGAATTAAATTTGCCTATGGCGATGGTGAATATTTTAAGCTCCCATTACGGCCTTAAAGATACGCTCCATACCCGCTTACACCTGTGTTTAAGTGAAACGCTTATTAATGCATTGGAACACGGTACGTTGGAGTTGGGCCGTGCTAAGCAGGATATGCTCAATACCAAAGATTATTATGCGGATTATGCGGAGCTTTTGCAGCAAAGCCTGGAGGAAGAGGGTAAGGGCGACAAGCTGATTACTGTACAGTTGTTTGAGCACGATGGGCTGCTGTTTATAAGTGTGGAAGACGAAGGCAGAGGGTTTGCCTTTGAAGATATTGTCACTAGCCGTATGAGCAAGCTGGAGCACGGCGATATCACTTGTTATGGCGGCTTGGGGCTGGCGACAATGTCCAAACTGGTGGAGTCCATCCATTTTGAGAATGGTGGGCGGCGTATTGTAGTGAGCCTGCCATTTGAATGCGGCAGCAGCGTGATTAACTATGAACAGGACTTACAAAAGTGCCGCCTGTTGTTGGTGGACGATCAGCCCAGTAACCTGACCATTACCCAAAAGCTGCTGGAGAAGGCCGGGTTTAAAAATATTGATACCGCTCAAAACGGAGAAGAAGCACTTGTTTTGTGCCGTGAACATAGTTATGACCTGGTTTTTTTAGACGTTTTAATGCCGGATATGGATGGCTTTGAGGTGTGCTCTAAGCTTAAAACAGATGAAGTAAGCAAGCATATTCCCATTATTTTTATGACGGCCTTGTCTGAGCAGGAAAATATCAGTAAGGGCTTTGATATGGGAGCAGTGGACTATATTGAAAAACCGGTCGCTTTTGGCCCATTGAAAGCCAGAGCTGAGGTACACTTAAAAAATGGCTTGTTACTCAATCGTTTAAAGACTTTCAGCAAAACCATGGAAGATGAGCTGAAAGAAGCGCTGGAGTTCCAGACCAGCCTGTTCCCCAGTAAGCACGATACAGCGCGTTTGGGGGAACAGTACGGGTTGGAAGTGGAGTCGTTATTTATGCCCAGTATGAGTATCGCTGGGGATTATTGGCAGGTGTTCCCAGTAGACAAGTGTAAATTTGGCGTCTTGCTGGCGGACTTTATGGGCCATGGTGTGGTTAGTGCGTTTAATACGGTGCGTTTGCACTCTATATTGTCAGAGCTGGTTGCCCTTAAAGTGACCCAGCCAAAGAAAATGGTGGAAAACCTTGGCCGTTATCTGCGCCGACATATCCCGGTCAATCATTTTGCCACGGGTGTATATGCTTTGGTGGACACTAAAAAAAAGGTCGTTACCTATACCGGCTTTGGGGCGCCGGGTATTTTGCACATTTCTGATGAAAACAAACCGGTTATTCACGACTGCTCCGGCATTCCGCTGGGCCTGATTGATGTGACAGAGTGCGGGTATGAAGAAAAAAGCATCACCTACAAGGTTGATGATACACTTTTATTTTTTAGTGATGCCTTAACAGAAGAAACACACATTAACCATAAACGCTGGGGAAATGAAACGCTGTTAAATATAACAGCTAAAGAACTGGGAGATGGAGACAAACTTAAGCGTTTTTCCAGCCTTTACAGCCGTTTTTCCGAAACAATTAAACCACCGATGGTGGATGACCTGACCTTGGTGGGGTTAACTTTCTAGTGGCTTTCGGTTTTGGCTATGCTATTTTGGAAGTATAGCAACAGCTTTCAAAATGACGAATAAAGGTTCTTAAAGTCTTATGAGTTTTACATTTTCCGGCGTACCGTCCCCTCGCATTCATTGGGGCTTCTTAACGTTTTTTGTGTTGATGTCGTTGGCGACATTTGTATTCACCCCCTTGTATATTTATTTCTACGGTATCCATAGTGTGGAAATAATTTTGTTTGCAGCTTTGTATGTGGTGGGGACGTTGAGCATTACCGCCGGGTATCACCGTTTATTCAGCCACCGAACCTATAAAGCCGCGTGGCCGTTGCGGTTGTTTTATGTTATAGCCAGCATTTTTTATGTGGCTAAGCCTATTTTGAGCTGGTGTGAAAGCCACCGCCGTCATCACCGTTTTGTGGATGATGTAGAAAAAGATCCGTACCCTATTACCGCCGGTTTTTGGTATGCGCATTGGGGCTGGATGTTTGATAAAAAGCAGGAAAAACCACTGGATGAGCGCTACACCAAAGACCTGGTCGCTGACCCATTGGTGGTATGGCAGGACAAACATTATTTTATGCTGGTTTTGCTGTTTAACTTTGTGCTGCCGTTGATGCTGGGTATTGCTATCGGCCGCCCGGTAGGTACGCTACTTATTTTGGGCGCGGCCCGTGTGACCATTGGCCACCATGTGATGTGGTGCATTAACTCTCTGGCGCATGTGTGGGGCCGTCAGCCGTATAATTTGGGGAACACCGCCCGTGACAGCCTGCTGTACGCCATCCCCAGCATGGGTGAAGGTTATCACAACTTCCACCATCGCTTTGAATATGACTACCGCAATGGGTACAACTGGTACGATATTGACGCCAGTAAGTGGTTTATTTGGACTATGAGCAAGCTGGGCTTGGCCTATGACCTTAAACGCGTACCGGCGTGGCGGGTGGAAAGTGCTAAGGCACAGGTGAAGATGCAAAAATTGCAAAACAAAGTGGCTCCGGATATGTGGAAGCAGCTGGAGGACAGCCTGAAAGCCCGCAAGGAGGGCTTTATCCACGCTTTGCGCGCACGGGAAGAGGCCTTGGAAGAATGGCGTGCCAACATGCTAGAGAAAAAGCCTCATGTGGAGCAAACGTTAAAAGAGCTTTCCCATAAGCTTGAAGAGCTTAAAAACCGTTATAAAAAAGCACAGCTGGAATGGCGTCTGGCTTTGCAGGATGCCCGCCGCTTTGCCGCCGGGGCGGCGGCAACAGCCTAACCGTATGTTGAATATTTTTATTTTGATGGCAAGTCATGTAGAATAAATCCACCTTGATTTAGATGAATCAAAAAACTGGGGTGGAGCATGAGCAAAAAAGACGTTAAGCTGTTATTTTTGCCGGGTGACGGCATTGGGCCGGAGGTCTTAAAAGAAGTCACTAAAATTGCCAACTGGTTTAACCGTCATACTCACCTTAATTTTGTGCATGATGAAGGGTTGATTGGTGGTGTGGCGCTGGATAAGTATGACACGCCCTTGCCCGACGAAACCAAGAAAAAAGCCGACCAAGCCGACGCGGTGATGTTTGGTACCGTCGGCGGCCCCCAATACGACCACTTACCCTTCACCAAGCGCCCAGAGCAAGGGTTATTGGATTTACGCAAACATATGGGGCTATACGCTAACCTGCGCCCCGCCCATACCTTTGACTCCCTGACCGATAGTTCCGCCTTGAAGCTGGAAAAGGTGCGCGGGCTGGATATTTTAATGATCCGTGAACTGGTGGGTGGGGTGTACCACGGCGAGCCGCGCGGTATTGGGTACTCCCCCAAACAAGGGCGCAAGGGGTATAACACCATTTGCTACAGTGAGGATGAAGTGCGACGCATCGCTACCGTGGCGTTTGAAGCCGCTCAGCGGGGCAATAAGCGCCTGTGTGCGGTGGATCGGGCCAATTTGCTGGAGAGTATGCAAGTGTGGCGTGATACGGTGAACAACGTGGCCAAACTTTACCCGGACGTGGAATTTTCCAACGTATATGTTGATAATGTCGCCATGGAGCTGGTCACCAATCCTACCCATTTTGACCTGATTTTAACCCCGAATTTGCTGGGGGATGTGCTGTCTGACTTGGCGGGTGCGTTGACCGGCTCCATGGGGCTTTTGCCGTCCGCGTCTATTGGGAATAAAAAAGAGAGTGGCTTCCCCAGTGCTTTATATGAACCAGTACATTCCAGCCAGCCGGATATCGCGGGTAAAGGCATTGCCAACCCGCTGGCGGCCTTATCTTGTTTTGCCATGTTATTAAAGCACTCTCTGGATGAAACAGACTTAGCCTTAAAGTTAAGAGTTGCCATACGTAATGTGGTGGACAACGGCGCCCGCACGGCTGATTTTGCCCGGAACGGCGAGCCAGCGTTAAAAACTGCAAAAATCGGTGACCTGTTGGTGAAAGAACTGGACCGCATTACCGCTGCGGAAAAGGGGACAGGAACATTTGGCTAAGCGACCGAGCGGGGCAGGTGTCCCAAGCCGGAAAGTGGCGCACTGCGATCTAAGTCATCCTTAAACTTAAACAATTGGGCCGGACGTCCACGTACCGGGCTGACCATCTCATCCGTTTCTTCAATAATATCCATATTATGCAGCAGGCGGCGAAAGTTATTTTTGTGCATATTAATGCCGCTAATGGCTTCTACGGTTTTTTGTAGGCGTGTCAATGTAAAGGTTGAACTGGTTAAATGGGTTAAAACAGGGGTGCTGAGCAACAGTTCCCGCAGGCGTGTCAGGGCAAAGGCAATATGCAGGCGGTTGTCTTTAGGTAGTGCCTGCCCCATCCGCTTGGCTTGTGACTTTAATAAAGAGCTGTCCATATCTGCCCGTTCAATCATCGGACATTTTTTATCGCATATGTCATGGGCAAGGTGGGCTTCTTCCAACAGGCCTGCTTTAAATAACAAACGGTAACGTTCATGAGCTAAACGTTCCAGCCATTGATGCGCCCCTTGCGCAAACAGCACGTTACACTCCAATTGGCGGCTGGATTGTTCTTTCTGGGCCCATTCCTGTTCCTGCCAGCGGGAAAGCTGCGGGGTGATGGTGCTCATGCATATACCGGGTTCACCTTCGCGCCAGTCTTCCCATGGCAGCAGGTCATACAAGTTAACCCATTGACCTTTTTTAGAATTTCTACTCTTAGTGAGTATAAGAAAGCTTAAACCGCATTGCTGGGATTTTTCTTGTCGCCAGGTTGAGGTGGCCATATGCGCTTGGTGAACCTGAGCCGCTTTGATGCGGTAGTTGGTGTCGAGGTAGGAGGAAACATATCGCTCCGCATTTGTGTGTTCGTCCGGCTCATAGGGAACTTCAGGCAATTGGCCACCATCCGTAAGCAGAACCTGTGGCGTTTCGCCGCTGATTCTGAACACAATGGGGTTAATCACCAAGCGCAATTTATGGCCTTTTTTATTTATTATCTACATGAGTATAAGATCTTTGTGAAGGGAAGAGCATGATTTGGAACAAAAGGGTGCAGCACTCTTGCAACGTTTTTTGTTTAACGGCACAATGGTGCCCATGAGTGTACATTACAAAAAGTTTATATTTCGCTTGGAAAAAGAGCTGGCCGAGCTTGAGGCGCTGGCAGCCTCTGGTGAAGATTCCGCCAGTGTGGTGGAATTGGACCAAACCAAAGTGGGCCGTTTGAGCCGTATGGATGCCATGCAAGGTCAGGCCATGGCTAAAGAGGCGCTCAAGCGTCGCGAGTCTCGTGTAATTGCGATTAAACAGGCCTTAAAACGTTACGAAGACGGTGATTATGGCTTTTGTGTGATGTGCGAAGAGCAAATCCCTAACAAGCGTTTAAATTTTGACCCGGCGATTTCCACCTGCCTGGAATGTATGAGCTGATTTCATGGTTGACAGAGCTGCCTCTTCCAAATAGTATACAAACACAACGTATCTTCCTTTTTCCAACTGTTTGAGGCATTTTTATATGTCGATGATTCCCCGTTTGTACATTCTGGTACGGCGTGACCTCAACATTCCGTTTGGTAAGGCCATGGTGCAAGTGGCCCATGCCATGGAAAACGTGCTGGAAAAAGCGCACCGTGACATCAACCGCAGGGTGGTACTGGCGGCTTACCTTCAGTCTGAGCTGCGCACCAAAATCTGCCTGGCGGTGGATAGCGAAGAGCAGCTGCGGGACATTTACCGTGAATGTCAGGCCCGCTGGTTGACCAGTCATTTGGTGACCGATGCTGGTCTTACGGTGTTTAAAGAGCCTACTGTGACCACGCTGGCCATCGGTCCGCTGCGCATGAATGAAAGGCCCATGGCCATTCGTAAGCTTGATACCTATTAAACGAATTTTCCAGCCCCCGTCAGGGGGCTTTTTCTTTTGCGGGCAAAATGTGGTAAAAGGTAAGGAAGTATTTTTAAATAAATTAATAAATGGATTGTGACACAATGCTGGCTTTACTTTCCCCCTCTAAAACTCTTGATTATGACCGCCCGGTGCCAAAGGTTAACGGGACGCAGCCGCTTTTTATACAAGAGGCAAGCACGCTGGCCAAAACGCTGAAAAAATATTCGTCTCAAGATTTGCAAGAGCTCATGGGAATTAGTGAAAAGCTGGGGGATTTAAATTTTGAGCGTTACCAGAACTTTCAATTGCCGCTAAATGATGACAACGCTCGTGCGGCGATTTTTGCCTTCAAAGGCGATGTGTATGACAACATGACGGCGGATACCTACACCGAAGAAGATATGGCGTTTGCGCAAAAGTCAATTGGCATACTTTCTGGTATGTATGGGCTGCTGCGGCCGACTGATTACCTGTACCCGTACCGGTTAGAGATGGGCACAGCTTTGCCGACGGATAAAGGTGATAACCTGTACCAGTTTTGGGGCAGTAAAATAACGGATGCGATTAACCAGCAGGAAAAAGATGTGGTGGTGAATTTGGCATCCAATGAATACTTTAAAGCTGTAAACAAAAAAGACTTAAAGCCGAAATGCCTTGATATTGTGTTTAAACAAAACAAGGGCGGCAAATTGAAAACCCTTGGCCTTATGGCCAAGCGGGCCCGCGGTATGATGGCGGATTATATTGTGAAAAACCGCATTAACGACCCGGCTGACCTGTTGAAGTTTGATATGGGCGGTTATCGTTTTATGCCGGATATGTCCAAAGACAACAGCTTTGTTTTTGTGATGGATATGGACTAAAGAAAAAAAATGGTGCCGGCTGCAAGAATCGAACTCGCGACCTACTGATTACAAATCAGTTGCTCTACCAGCTGAGCTAAGCCGGCACACGGGAGAATACTACTCAATTTTTGCCGTTTGGCAATAGCAAAATTAAAATTTAATGCAGGAATATGGTGGCGGGTCTTGCGGTTTTTGCCATCAGAAACGGTTGACAAGTAGTATAAGATGACGCATCCTGTCGCAGAATTTACGGAGACGTGGCCGAGTGGCTGAAGGCGCTTCCCTGCTAAGGAAGTATACGGGGTTGACCCGTATCGTGGGTTCGAATCCCACCGTCTCCGCCAGTTATAAAAATACACCCAGTCGGGTGTTTTTTTATAACTAGAGATATGTGACGGGATGAGAATCCACGATTATAAAATAACAGGTTCGACACTGAGCAAAAGCAAGGTGAGCGAGCCCGCAGCGTCAATCCCACCGTCTCCGTTGTGAGGGCGTAGCCCGGAACAAAGTAACCCCACTATGCATAAAATCTATCTCTTACCCCTTGAAAAACTACTTATTTCTCCCATACTTTTAAGTACCGTATAACGTTTGGAGAAAAACGCTATGTAATGCAGGCACTCTTGTGAGTCTTTCCGAAACCCTCCCCGCCCATCAGGCGCAGGGCGTCCGGAACTGCAGCATGTTCGGCCACGTATCCCACGGCCGCATCAAAGAGGTCACCCCGCGCAACACCGTCAAGGTTCGGTTCCATCGCCCCGGCCAGAAGCCGGTGGTGGAGGAGTTCGAACCGGCGCTGCTGCAGGTCGGCCTCGGCTAACGGTACAATGCCCGGGTTCGCCCGGGCATTTCTTTTGATATAAAGTTCTATACGCTTGATTAAGCGTCTTTTTTTATGCCACAATTTAAAAATTAAGAAAAAAGCTTTAAGAAAGCCTCGCTATGCGCACCACTATTATGTCCGTTTTTGCTTTGTTGGTGAGCTACTTTCTGCTTTCGGTCGGGCATGGGTTGCAAAACACCCTGCTGGGGGTGCGCGCCACATTGGAAAGCTACCCCGACTGGATTATCTGGGCCATGAACTCCTTTTATTTTATCGGTTTTATTGTCGGCACGTGGGTGTGTACCCATTTGGTGACCACGGTGGGCCACGTGCGCTCGTTTGCGGCGTTTGCCACCACCGCCTCATCCTTGGTATTGCTGCACCAAATATTTGTGACCGAAGGCACGTGGATTTTATTCCGCTTTTTCTATGGGGCGTGTATTGCGGCGTTGATTATGGTGATTGAAAGCTGGTTAAATACCCTTGCCACACGTAAAAACCGCGGTAAAATTTTGTCCCTTTATATGGTGCTCAGTTTCCTGGGGCTGGCGATGGGGCAGGTGCTGATGTACCTGGGCAGTCCGTCAGAGTTTTTATTGTATGCCTTGGTGTCCATTATTATTTCCCAGTCGTTTGTGCCGTTGATTATCAGCAAGCGCATTGCCCAACCTATTGAAATTCATACTGAACATTTCGGCCTGAAGGAGATGTATAAGATTTCGCCCACCGCAACCATCGGGTGTATTATGACCGGTTTTATGGTGAGCAGCTTCTGGGGGATGGGGGCTGTGTACTTTTTCCAGGTTGGGTTTAACTCCAGTGATGTGGGTTTGTTGATTGCCTGCAGTATTATTGGCGGTCTTATTCTGCAGTGGCCGGTGGGCATACTGTCTGACACCTTTGACCGCCGCCGCGTGATTGTTGGCGTGTTGATTTTGTTGGTGGTGTCATCTGTTGGGTTGACTCTCTCTTCTAACGACGAACGTTCGGTCACATGGACCATTATACTGGCTACCATGGGGTTTGGGGGGAGCGTCTATACCCTGTATTCACAGTTTGTGGCGCTGGCCAATGACTTTTTGGAGACCAAACACATTATTAAGGCCAGCGGTACGCTTCTATCCTTACAGGCGATTGGCTCCATTTTCGGCCCGATTGTTGTTGCGGTGGGCATGTCTGTTTATGGCCCGAGTGCTTTGTTTTTAATTACTGAAATAACCGCTGTGATGCTCGCGACATTCATATTTATCCGCATGTTTGTGCGGGAAATTCCTGAAGATACGTCGGTTGATACGACCTATGTTCCGGTACCGCGCACTTCAGCCGCCACATTGACCGAACTATACTCAAGTGAACTGGAAAGCGGCCACCACTAAGCAGAGAAGAAGGTGTCAGAAAGTTGTTTTGTGAGCGGGTCTATAATTATTTGACATAAGGGTTTTGTTGCGGCTGCTTAAAAAAGCATGCTAACCTGAAATAAACAACTGATAAACCTGTATAAAAATAATAAAACGGGAGGAGTACAGTCCGTGGCGTTTTCCGGCTTAATGAACACCATGCAAAAAAAGATTCAAATTCCGGTGAATCTTATTGTTTTGGTGATGATGATTGGGATTTCCACCTGGGTAGTTTATGACTATCAAAAAGGCCTTAATGATATGTTGGAAGCCAAGGTTTCCAGCCTGACCAGCTTTCTTGCCCGGAGCGGAGCGAATTATATGGCGGAAGGCGACATGACCTCATTGGAGAAGTTTGCTGCTCAAGCCACGGAAAACCCTGAGGTTTCCCATGTTATATTTACCGCTTCAAGCGGTGATGTGCTGGTACAAAGTCGCGATGCTGCCGGCTATGTGGAAGAAGGCACCATGAGTGCCCCCGTTATCAATGCAGGCGGCGATCAAATTGGCAGGGTAGAGCTGGGCATTGACCGCAGCGTTGTGCATGCCAAGGTGGCCGAGCAGATTCAACACCAGATTTATATGATTTTACTGGTCAACCTGGCTTTGGCGGCTGTGCTGGGTTTTATTATTTCCCGCGTGGTAAACCCGTTGAAAAAGCTGGAAGCCCTTTTTATCCAATCCGCTGAAAACGCTGATTTGACCGTACGCGCGGATATTCAATCAGCTGATGAAGTGGGCTCTGTCGCTAAAAACATGAACACTTTTTATGACAGCGTCGGCAGTTTGTTAAAAAACGTGCGTACCATCGCGCAAGAAGTGGTGACCAGTACCACTGATATCGGCAGTGATGTCAGCAATGTGGGCTCGCATATGAAGCACCAGCAAAACGGGGTTACAGAAATTACCACCGCCTTAAGCGAGGCCAGCGAAACCCTGCAAGAGCTGGACAATACCTCTCAACATGTTTTGAACAACCTGAATGGGGTGGTGGAGCGTTCTAATCAGGCCAATGCGTCTATGAATGAACTGTCGGAAAATTCGTCTAAAATCAGTGACTTTGTAAGCATTATTAATGATATCGCTGAGCAAACCAATTTGTTGGCCCTGAATGCCGCTATTGAGGCCGCTCGTGCCGGTGAGGCGGGACGCGGCTTTGCTGTGGTGGCGGAAGAAGTGAAGAAACTGGCCGAGCAAACAGTAAAATCTACCGGTGAAATTAACACTATCATTACAACCGTGGCGGAAAATATTCAAAAAACCCAGGGGGATTTTGATAAAACGGTAGAAGCGATTAACAGCATCCAGAAAGAAATGAGCCATGTGGCTGAATCGACTACACGCCAGTCCAGCACGGTGGAAGAAATCAACGCTACAGTTCAGGTGTTTGCTAATGAAGTGGCGGAAAGTTTCGCGATTATGACCCATGCGGAAGAAACCACCACCAATTTGGCAACCCGTGTGGATAGCCTGATTGAGGAAATTAAGGCCTTTAAACTGGACGGTGCGGATGTTACGCCTGCCGCGCCAAAACTTGTCGCTTCCAGCGATACTCAACCAGAAAGTAACCCGCCCGCTGAAGCTGAAGAGAAAAATAAAGAAGCCGTAGCTTGAAGTTAAGAAAAAGCCCCGCTTAGCGGGGCTTTTTACCAAGGGTGGGTGGTGTTTTTACTCTTGCACCAGCTGGATTTTCACCACACGGTTTTTCGGTTCTTTTACACCGTCAGGGGTGACAATCAGCGGGCTGGATTCCCCAACACCGGTGGAGGCGATGTTGTCTTTAGGGAAGCCAAGCTGTACCAGCACGTTCCGCACCGCTTCGGCACGGCGCTTGGACAACTTAAGGTTGTAAGCACTTGAGCCGGAGCGGTCGGTGTAACCAACCACCGCCACGCGGTCATTAGAGGCCTGTTGCTTGGCTTGTTGGGCAAAGTCTTTCAACACGTTCATACCTTCACTGGTGACTTCAGCACTGTCAAAGCCAAAGTATACGCGGGCCAGGACTTCCGGAAGAATTACCGGTTCCGGCTTGGGCTCAGGTTTTGGTTCAGGCTTAACCACTTTTGGCTGCTCTTTAGGGGCCAGCAGGCCTTCCAGTTGGGTCAGCAGGGCAACCAGTTGATCTTTACTGCAATATTCCACACGGTCTTCAAACCAGACCTGGTTTTCATTTTTCTCAACCAGGCAGTCATACAAGACCTGAGCTTTGGCGCCTTTGTTTGGGTATTGGTCGCGGGCACCGCCGGTTAAAACTTTCATCAAACGGGTACGCAGGCTGGAAAGCTCATCCTGCTTGTCTTCTGGCACACGGTCCCACTCCGCTGGAACTTCCGGCAGAACTTCGTCACCGCTGGCGGCGGCACGGCCTTTGTTCAGGGCAAAGTGGTTGGTATCAATATAGTCATAAAACGTGTGCTGTGTTTGGAATTGATACTCTTTAAATACGGTATATTCCAAATATTGAACCGACAAAGCACGGGTAAAGGGTGTGCCTGTCGGCTTTGAGGATACAACCTGCTCGGTTGTTTCTTCGGCCAGGTCATAGTTTTCAAACGATGAACACCCGGCCAGCAATAGCGTTGCTGTCGCTGCAGAAAATAAAACTTTATTCATTTTAAATTACCAACCCAACATAGAGTTTTGTTAACACCTGCAGGGGATTGTATTCAATTTTTTCATGAATACAAGCCCTATTTGTAAGTTTTTGTAAAAATTATGAAGAAAAAGCGCGAAAGGCCTGTTTCAGCAACGCATTAAATTCTTTATGATCAACAATTGACCCATGCCGCCCGTCCGGAATGGTGTGGGCAAAAACAAGGTTCGGCACGGCCTGTTTTAAACGCCCCAAATGCACCGGGGGAATAATCGGGTCGTTGCCGCCGGCAATCACTGCGACAGGGGTGGTGTTGTCCTGCAGATGCAGCAGGCTGTTAAAGTGGTGGCGCAGTATGTACTTTACAGGTAAATAAGGGTATTCCGCCTGAGCCAGATTTAAAATAGAATCAAACGGCGTGACCAGCAAAATGCCGTCTACCTCCCGGTGTTTGGAAAGATAGGTCGCTACCCCGGTACCCAAACTCATAGAGAACACAAACACCCGCTTGGGGTTGTATTTTTCCACCATCTGGTCATAAATTTCCAGTGCATCGGCATAAATTTTCTTTTCGCTGGGGCTACCTTCGCTTTGCCAATACCCACGATAGTTAATGCCAACACTATTGAACTGCCCCGCAAAGGGGCGGGAGAGCACAGCGTTAAAATTAATGGCGTTTTGTGCGTTGCCGGCAAATGAAATCACCAGGTCTTCGGTGGGGGCAGTGCTTTCATACGCCGTACCTTTTAACACTGTGCCATCAGCCATGCTCAGGGCCAGTTCTTCCTGCTGGGTATTTTCAATGGGGCCAGGGTCTTCGTAAAAGACTTCTTGCGTGGGGAACACCAGGCTGTCCTGCTTTAAGAACATATACCCGCAAATAAAGCCGTACCCGGCAAACGATAACAACAGTAATTTAAACACGAACTTGGCCATTAAATTGTTTTGTGTATTGGTAAGGAATTTAGTAACCTTTGCTAGGTTACCGCGAAGTTAAGGTTTGTAAAGAAAAACAAGCAAAAGAAAGTTGATTTCATGCAGTTGGAAAATACCCAATACCGCTTTGGCCTAGTGGCGCAAACCATTCACTGGCTGGTGTTTGTGGCGTTTGTAGCGATGTTCATTGTGGCGGAAATTATGATGGATATGAAAGACAGCCCCACCAAGTGGCAGTTGTACGCCCTGCATAAATCCACCGGTATTGTCATTTTGTTTGTGGTATTCTTTCGCATTTACTGGCGCATGCTCAACCCCACCCCGGTTTTGCCGGCCCATATGCGCAGGGTGGAAAAAATGCTGGCCCACCTCAGCCATTTTCTGCTGTATATGGTTATGTTGCTGATGCCGTTGAGCGGCTATATCATGTCCATGGCGGGTGGGCACGGTATTACGGTGTATGGTATGTGGGAAATGCCCAACTTTGTAGGGCTAGATAAAGATATGTCGAAAATTGCCCATACCACCCACCACTGGACGGCCACTATTATTTATTATCTGGTTGGTTTGCATGCCTTTGCGGCCCTGTGGCACCACTTTGTTAAAAAAGATAGTATTTTGCACCGCATGTTGCCGGTGGTGAAAAACCCTGAAGAAACCAAGAAGTAAATGGGGGGTGCCGTGTTCAATAAATTTAAAAACCCCGGTGTTGTGTACTGGGGTTTGCTTTTGTTGGCTACATTGGGTTTAAGCGCCCTTTTTATTGGTGTGCAATGGGGAAGTTTAAATTTAAGCACCCCGCGGGAAAGCCTGCTTACCGTCATGGTTTTACCCTATTTAACCGGCGGATATATTCTATTCGGCGCGGCCGCTATTCTTAGTGCCGTGCGCCGTTTTAACTGGTTAATAAATGTTGCGTACACGGGCCTTTTAACCGCCACCATTCTGGCGGGCGCGGTGGTGATTGCCACCATCTGGGAAAGTCATCAGGTTTTGGAAGTTGGCCACTGGGGCATGAGCAACCTGTACGAAGTCAGCATTTTACTGTTGTTCATGGTGACGGCGCTGGCTTTATGGTTTGATGCCCGGCTTTTGGATGGCCGCCTGCTGCCCTTTTTAGGCGTATTAACCATTGCCAGCAGTGTGTTTTTAAGTTGGCTCTATTCTTTGGGGCTGGCGGGCCCGCGGGAGATTGTTCCCGCTTTGCAAAGCAGTTGGCTGCCATGGCATGTGTTGGCCAATTTTGTCGGCTACGGGGCATTTATGGTCGCGGCCTGCGCGGGGTGCGTTATTCTTGTCAGCCGTCATACCAAGGTAATTGAGCGGGCGCAATTAGTGATGGACCGCTCCATTATGCTCGGCTTCCCGGTGTTTTCAGTGGCGATTGTGCTGGGTGCCGCCTGGGCGTATGAGGCCTGGGGCGGCTACTGGAGCTGGGACCCAAAGGAAACCTGGGCCTTAATTGTGTGGCTGGTGTATGCGGGCTACCTTCACGCGCGCCTGTCCCACAACTGGCAGCCCAAGCCGTTGGCGCTGTGGTCACTGGTGGGGTTCGCGGTAACATTGTTCTGCTATTTGGGTGTGAATATGTTTATGGACGGGCTGCATTCATACGGCCAGTTGGGGTAAGGGTTAAAGGCTTTCTTTTACCCGTTAATTCGGTTACAATTCGGCATGATTTAACAACCTTCAAGGGCAATGTGTATGAAGAAGTTTTTGACTTTGGTGAGTGTATTGTTAGTAACCGCCTGTGCCTCTGACGGCCCGCAAGGCGACCGCATTGGGGAAGTGGATACCCTGTATAACCAGGCCATGAACCTGCTGCAAAACGGGGACTATACCGAAGCCGTCCACACCTTTGAAGAGCTGGAACGCCAGCACCCATACTCCGGCTGGGCAACCCGCGCGCAAATGATGGTCGCTTTCGCTCATTATAAAGTTGGCAACTATGACGAGGCATTGGTGAACATTGACCGTTTCATCAGTTTGCACCCCGGCCATAAAGACCTGCCGTATATGTATTACCTGCGCGGGTTGAGCTATTACGAACAAATTTCTGACGTGCAGCGCGACCAAGGCTATACCGAGCGCGCCCTGCAAGCCTTTAATGAAGTGGTTAACCGCTTTCCGGATAGCGAATATGCCCGCGATGCCCGCTTTAAAATTACCCTGTGTAACGACCATCTGGCGGGTAAAGAAATGATGGTTGGGCGCTTTTATCAGGAAAAACAGCGTCATCTGGCCGCCATCAACCGCTTTAAAACCGTGGTGAAGGAGTACGAAAAAACCAGCCAGACACCAGAGGCCCTCTATCGCTTGGTGGAATCGTACCTGTCATTGGGTCTGGAAAATGAGGCGAAGAAAGCCGGTGCTGTTTTAGGGCACAACTTCCCGGCGTCTGACTGGTACAAGGATGCTTACCAGCTTTTAACCCAAAAAGACTTGGCGCCTAAAGGGAAAAAAGACTCCTGGGCCAAAGGTATGTGGGACGGGGTAAAGGATATTTTTTAAGCCATGCTGACGCGTCTGTTTATCAAAAACATCGCCTTAATTAAAGAGTCTGAGCTGGAATTTGACGCCGGCTTTTCCGTCATTACCGGGGAAACCGGCGCAGGGAAATCCATGCTGATGGATGCGTTGGGCCTGACCCTGGGTGCACGGGCGGAAGAGCGCCTTATTCGCGCCGGTGGGGAGCAGGCCGTGGCCGAGGCGACCTTTGCCATTAAAGGCAACCATCCGGTGGCCAAGATCGTGACCGAACAAGGTGTTGAGCTGGACGGCGGGGAGCTGATTCTGCGCCGTGTTTTAACCAAAGGCGGCAGCAGCAAGGCCTTTGTCAACGGCATGCGTATCACCCAAAGCCAACTGGCGGATTTAGGCAGCCGTTTGGCGGATATCCACGGCCAGCATGACCATCAGATGCTCTTAAAACCCGCTCGCCACGGGGAAATCCTTGACCGCTTTGGCCATTTAAAAGATGAACGCATCGCCGTGCGCGCCGCCTTTTTGCAGTGGCAGGCACTCAAAACCAAACTGGATGACACCGCCCGCCGTAACACCGAAAAGGAAAAGGAGGAAGAGCTCCTTAAAGCGTGGCTGGATGAACTGGATGCTCTGGCTTATGAAAAAGGCGAGGAAGACGGGCTGATTGAAGAACGCAAGCGTTTGGCCAGCAGTGAAAAAGTGATTGAAGCGCTCTACACCGCTTTGCATGCCCTCAACGCGGAAAATGATCTGGCGGAACGCCTTGGCCGGGCCGAGCGGGCTATTGAAGGGGTGCTGGACCAGGCCGGTAAAGATGTGGAGCAAATTTTTGAGCGCGTTGGTTCGCTTTACGCTGAAGCCGCGGACTTAACCCGGGATCTGGAAGGCCTCACCCAAAGCATTGAGCCCGACCCCGACCGCCTGCAACAGGTAGACGACCGCCTGGTGGCCCTGCGCGATGCGGCCCGAAAGCACAATGTGGACGTGAGCGAATTGGGTGACGTGCACAGTAAACTCTCCACCCAGTTGGATGAGCTTTCACTTTTGCAAGAAAGTATTACAGATTTGCAAAACCAGGTGAAGAGCTCACGCGAAGCCTTTGATAAAGCCTGTGAAAAACTCACCAAGGCCCGCCAAAAAGTGGCGAAGAAGCTCGCCAAAGAAATTGAAGCAGAGCTGAAACACCTGAAAATGGCGGATACTAAATTTGAGGTGGAGTTAAAACAGCTCCCCACCGAAGAATGGAACCGCTACGGGGCGGAGCGGATAGAGTTTTTGGTGGCGGTCAATCCGGGTTCCCCTATGTTGCCGTTGGTTAAAGTGGCCAGTGGCGGGGAAGTCAGCCGCTTGATGCTCGCATTAAAAACGGTGTTTTACACCACTATGCCGCCCATGACCATCGTGTTTGATGAAATTGATACCGGCATTGGCGGCGCGGTGGCCGAGGCCGCCGGGCAGGCCATGCGCAAACTCAGCAAAAACCATCAGGTGTTTGCCATCACTCACCAGCCGCAGGTGGCCGCCAGCGGGGCGGGGCATATCCGTATTGATAAAACCTCCAACGGCAAAGACACCCAAACCAGCGTCCATGCCCTGTCCAAAAACGAGCGGGAAGAAGAAATCGCCCGTATGCTGGCGGGTAAAGAAGTGACCGACTCCGCCCGTGAAGCCGCGCGAACCTTATTAAAAGGGTAGGGGGGATGGCGCAGCAGGATCTATTCGCTGAACCAGAGACCACCGAAGGCATTATCCAAAAAATGCAGCAGCTGGCGGATGAAATTCGCAAGCATGATGAGCTGTATTATCAAGAAGGCGCACCGGAGATTTCGGATGCCGAGTATGATGAAATTTTTCAACAATTGCAAAAACTGGAGGAAGAACACCCGGAACTTATCCAGCCGGACAGCCCCACCCAGCAGGTAGGGGGTACAGTCAGCGAAGGGTTTGAAACGGTGGAACATCGCCTGCCGATGCTCTCTCTCGGCAACGCGTTTTCTAAAGATGAAATTGAAGACTTTGTGGCGCGGGTAAAGCGCTTTTTGGGGTTGGATGATACCCCGCGCCTGGTGGCTGAACCTAAAATTGACGGGGTGAGCCTGTCGGTGCGCTATGACAAGGGCAAGCTGACCCAGGCGGTCACCCGTGGTGACGGCCAAACCGGGGAAGACATTACCCAAAATGTCAAAACCATTGATTCCATTCCCCATAAACTCAAGGGCGATAATATTCCGGATTCGGTGGATGTGCGCGGGGAGGTCTACATCAGCCGCAGTGACTTTGAAAAACTTAACGCGCGCCAATCCAGCGAGGGCAATAAAGTTTTTGCCAATGCCCGCAACGCCGCGGCGGGGTCTTTGCGCCAGCTGGACAGCTCCATTGCCGCCAAACGGCCATTAAAGTTTTTTGCCTATGCGCTGGGTGTGGCCGAAGGGGTAGACTTTAAAAGCCACAGTGATGAGCTGAAAGCCATGGAAGAGTGGGGGTTCACCATTACCCCGCACACGGAAACCTTTAGCGACGTGGAAAAGCTCTATGATTTTTATGAAAACATGAACGACATCCGCTATACCGAGTTGGACTTTGCCATTGACGGTATGGTGTACAAGGTGGATGACCTGGACTTGCAAAAGCGGCTGGGCTTTGTGGCGCGCGCGCCGCGCTGGGCGATTGCCCATAAATTCCCGGCTGAGCAGGCCACCACGGTTTTGGAGAAAATTGAAATTCAGGTGGGCCGCACCGGCAAATTGACCCCCGTGGCGCGGCTGAAACCTGTGCATGTGGGTGGGGTGACGGTCTCCAACGCCACCTTGCACAATGAAGATTATATTCAAGAGCGTGATATCCGCGAAGGCGACACGGTGTTTGTGGAGCGGGCGGGGGATGTTATTCCCAAGGTGGTGAGTGTGGTGGAAAATAAACGCCCCGACGAGGCCAAGCCCTATCAGTTCCCCAAAGACTGCCCAGCGTGCGGTAGCAAAGTGGTGCGGCTGGAAGGGGAGGCCGACTGGCGTTGTGTGAATCATTTAGACTGCCCGGCGCAGGTGGAGGCGGGGATTATCCACTTTGTATCGCGCAATTGTCTGGATATTGACGGGCTGGGTGAAAAGCAGGTGCAGAAATTTTTGGAACTGGGTTGGCTGAAAAACATTGCGGATATTTTTCACCTGCATGAGCACGAAGACGAGATGAAAGAACTGGAGGGTTACGGCGAAAAATCGGTTGAGAACCTGTTAAATTCCATTGAAGAGGCGAAAAAGACCACTCTGCCGCGTTTTATTGCCGCGCTGGGCATCCCCATGGTGGGCACACAGGTGGCGATGTTGCTGGCGGAGCGCTTTGGCACGCTGGACAAATTGCGCAACGTTGACCAGGAGGAGCTGGATGCCATGGACGGCATTGGCCATAAAATGGCGGACGGCATCACCCGCTTTTTTGACGAGCCCCACAACCAGAAGCTGGTGGATAAAATGCTGGATGCCGGGGTGGAGATTCCCGCATATAAAGCGCAGCGCAAGCAGCAAGGCTTTTTCAGCGGGAAAACCGTGGTGCTGACCGGCACCTTAGACAAAATGACCCGGCAAGAGGCCAAAGTCCGCCTGCAGGGGCAGGGGGCCAAGGTAGCGGGCAGTGTGTCCGGCAATACCGATTATGTCATCGCGGGGGAGGCCGCTGGCAGCAAGTTGAAAAAAGCCCAGGAGCTGGGTGTGACTGTTCTAAGTGAAGACGAATTTCTGGAAAAATTTAACGCTTAAAATCTGTGTTTAGGGGCCGTTTTTGACATGAAGAAGCCCCTAGATACGCTGCCTTAATGGTGCTCGCAAAGGGGCTTGTCCGTTAGCAGAATTTGTTGTGGTCTTCCCTCGTGTTCTCTAAAAGAGAACGTTTGAAAACCTCGTTGATACTTATTTTTATTATTGATTTATATCAACCGAAACATGGGATTTTCCTAGAAACGGTAGTGCAAATTCAGACGAATTTGCGAAGGTGTTTATATAGTACCGTACCTGATGAAAACGAGCAAGGGCCAAACCACATGAAAACGCAATATATTGTTGCCAATTTGCATACATTCTGGGGTTGAATACAATATATAGTGGTTGGCTGAAAAGCCCGAAAAGGGCGAAATGTTTGAAATATAAGGCGCTGAGCTACTTAGGCACTCTCTTTAGGCGGGGTAGATATGGTGGTTTCCAACTGATTATCCCCCTGCAGGTTTGGGCTTTTGGCATCTTCAGCCATATGCAGAACCCGCTGCGGGAAGGGAATTTCCACACCTTGCTTCTTAAATTCTTTCCAGATGTCCATATACAGGTCGCCTTTTAAGTTGCTGACCCCGGCTTCCGGATCAGTCTGCCAAAAACGCAGGTAAAAGTTCACGCTGCTGTCGCCAAAAGCGCTGATGAAAGCGCGCGGGGCGGGGTCTTCCAGCACGCGCGGGTTGTCTTTGCAGACATCCAGCAGAATTTTCTGTACCTGTTCCATATCGCTGTTGTAGCTCACGCCCACTTCCAGCGTTTGGCGCACTTTGCGGTTGTTAAAGGACCAGTTGATAACTTCTGATATCATCAAACTTTCATTAGGGATGAGGACCTCGGTGCCATCGCGGCGGCGCATCACCACATAGCGGGCGTGCATTTCAATAATCACCCCATAGCTGTCGCCGATGGAAATAACATCCCCGGGTTTGATGGATTTATCCATAAGCAAAATAATGCCGCTGATAAAGTTGGAGGTAATGGTTTTTAAACCAAAACCAAGACCAATACCCAGCGCACCACCAAACACGGCAAGTGCGGCGACATCAATACCAATAACATTGAGCGACACCAAAAACGCCAGCACAATACCGGCGGTGTTGATAAGTTTGTTGAGCAGGGTGCGGGCGGCCGGGCGCATACCGGTACGCATTAAGTGGTCTTCCAGCAATTTCGTCCCGAAGGAAAAGCCCCAGACCAAAACGGTGAATACCCCGACAGCTTTAATGATAGACCACAGCGACAGGTGTACCTCACCCAGTTTTAATTCCGCGCTGTTTAAAAAGCCGATGAAGGTGTCCAGCTTATCGGTCATGGAAAGGGCCAGCATCACCCAAATCAGCAGGACTACCAGGCGGCGGGTTTGTTTTTTAAGCGAGAAGGCTTCCACAACTTTTGGTGTCATCCAAATGGCGACGACTAGACTGGCGATGTCAATATAGGTGACCGGCAGGGCCATGGTGGCGATAATGGTGCGGCTGAAAATCAGCATCAATAAAAATGTGACGGGGAAGGCAATGCGTTTGAAAAAGCTCACCGCCTGACCCCAGCGGGAAAAATGAATTTCCTCCAGCCGCGGCCGTAATTTTAAACTGATGAGCAGCAAGCCAAATACCACCGCGAACTGCAGCACATCGGTCGCGGGCAGGCCCAGTACCATTTCCCCTTTTTCAATGGGGTTTAAATCCCGTATGAGAGATTTAAGGTTTTCAAGCTGGGTCCAGAATTGCTCCATAACGTTCAGTATGCCAAGCGGGCGCTCAATTGGCAAATGTTCCCCCGCTTGTTATTTAAAAAGCCCGCAAGGAGTGTTGCGGGCGTGTTCAATAAAAAATGCGGCATTATTACTGCTGGGGCAGGTTGTCCAGCATTTGCTTCAATTCACCGCTGACGAACATTTCTACAGTGATATCGCACCCGCCGACAAATTCACCGTTGATGTACAATTGCGGGATGGTCGGCCAGTCGGAATACACCTTAATGCCTTCGCGAATATCATTGTCTTCCAATACGTTGACATCGGTAAAGTCCACACCCAGCTGGTTGAACACCTGTACCACACGGGCGCTGAACCCGCACTGGGGGAAGTCCTTGGTGCCTTTCATAAACACCAGCACCGGGTTGTCTTTAACGTGTTGGTCAATTTTGGCTTTTAATTCGGGGTTCAAGCTCATTGTTGCTCCTGCAGGTTTTTGAATTCATCCGGGGTGAGGGTTTTCAGCTGTAAGGCGTGCAAATTGGTGCTGAACGCATTACCCAGCGCCGCGTATACCTTACGGTGCCGGCCAATACGGTTGATGCCTTCAAAATCCTCACTCACCACCACGGCGACCAAGTGCGCGCCATCGTTCATGGGGTCTTGCACCATAACGTCGGCATTGGGCATGGCCGCTTCAATTTTGGTTTTAATGTCGTCTGTAATATGCATAGGGCGGACTATATACCACCACAGACCTAATGGCAACAGGCTGTAGAGGTGAATTCTTGCCCCATTGCCCTGTCGTTATGCTATAATTTTTTATACGTGAGAGCATGGGAGGACTATATGGAACGTATCACCTTTAAACCTGACCTGAAAAAGAAGTTTGACGAAAGTCATAAGAAGACCAGTATTGAATATAAACATCCCTTCCGGCTGGATGTAAAAATCACCATTGCCCCGTATGACAAAAACCCAGTAGGCTGGCGCATGGAGCTGGCCGGGCATAAAGAGCTGGTGAAGGCCTGCAAGTCAGAAATTTATACCCACACCACCGAATATTTAACCCGCCGCTTGCGTAAACCGCTTAAAGATATCCGTTTTGAGGATATCTTAGAACTCACCGACGCCAAGCGGGTGCGCGGCATTCAACAGTTGTAAAGGAGGCGCCTTATGACCCAGATTAAAGATATCATCCATAACCTGGCCGGGCGGGTGGACAGCGCTACAGTTAAAGAAACCGCCTATACCGCGGCGGATAAGGTGTTCAATCACCAGCAAAAAGCCGTGGTGGTGAACGATGAGCGCAACCAGGCGTGCGGCATTGTGTTTGAAAAAGACGTCATTCACGCCTTCCGCAGCAAGGGTAAAGACCTGTTGAAAACGCCGATTACCGATATTATGAGCATTGATCTGGTCGCCGCCACACCGAACGATTCCATCGAAGATGCCCTGCAGCTGATGGCGGAAAAAGATATTCACCTGCTGCCGATTATTAATGATAAAGGTACTATCACCGACTTTTTGTCGATTAACGATGTGATTCGTGCCCGTCTGAATGACATGATGGACGGCCATAAACCGCCCAAACCATCAGAAAAAAGCTCGGCAAAGTAGGGGCCTACATCAGCCCTTTATCTTTCAAGCTGGCGTACCGTCCGTCGCCGATAATAATGTGATCCACCACCTGAATGGATAAAGGCCGTGCGGAGGTGGTAATTTCTTTGGTTAAGAGCACATCTTCATCTGAAGGGGTGACATCACCGGACGGGTGGTTGTGGGCCAAAATGATGGAGGTGGCGCCTTTTTCCAAAGCGGCTTTGATGACCTCCCGCGGGTAAACGGCTGATGAATTCACTGTTCCTTTAAACAACACCTCGGTGCCGAGCACATGGTTTTTGTTGTTAAGATACACCACGTGGAATTCTTCGTGCTTGAGACCGCTGAAGCGGGTAAACAGGTACTCCACCAGTTGCAGTTTACTTTTGATAACATCTTTTTGCTGCACATCGGCGGTGAGAAATGCGGCAGTGACCGCTTTGGCCAGCCGCAGGGTAGTAATAACACTCTCGCCCACACCTTTAAATTGCTCCAGCTCGGTGCGCGGGGCGCTCAAGACCCCGCGCAGGGTTGTGTACTGGGCAATTAAATCTTTGGCCAGTGGTTTTACATCCCGGCGGGGAATGGCCTGCATCAACAGCATTTCCAACAACTCATATTCCGGCATGCCTTCACCGTCGGTTTTTAAAAACCGTTCTTTCAGGCGTTGGCGGTGGCCGGTATGGTGCGGGCTGTTACTCATAGGGTGGGAAGGTATACCCGGCAGGGGATTTGGTGAATATTTCCACGCCGTTTTCGGTGACGGCCATGGTGTGTTCAAACTGGGCGGAAAGCTTGCGGTCGGCGGTTTTGGCCGTCCAGCCGTCGTCCATCATTTCCGTTTCCCATGTGCCCTGGTTTATCATTGGCTCTACGGTAAAGCACATGCCCTTTCTAAGCCGCAGGTCATAACGGCGGTCATTGTTGGCATAGTGCAGCACCATCGGGTCGGTGTGGAATTCACTGCCGATGCCGTGGCCGCAGAACTCCCGCACCACGCCAAAGTTATGTTCGTGGGCCAAAGCCTCAATGGCTTTGCCGACGTTGCTCAACCAACTGCCGGAGCGGATGGTCTCAATCCCTGCCATCATGCACTCATAGGTGATCTCCACCAGTTTTTTGGCCTCCGGTGATGGGGTGCCGGCGTAAAACATACGTGAGGTATCCCCGTGGTAGCCGTCCACAATAACGGTGACATCAATGTTGACAATATCCCCATCTTTAAGGATATGGTTAGCGGATGGAATGCCGTGGCACACCACGTCGTTCACGCTGGTGCAGATGGATTTGGGAAAACCGCGGTAGTTCAGCGGCGCGGGCACAGCGTTGTGCTTTAAAATAAAGTCATGGCACAGGTCGTTCAGCTTTAACGTACTGACCCCGGGTTGAACATGCGGGGTGATAAAATCCAGCGTTTCCGCGGCCAATTTACCGGCGGCGCGCATTTTTTTCAGCTCAACATTGTTCAGTGGTTTGACCTTGGGCATTACAGTTTGACCTTTAATGGTTTGTCCAGTTTTATGGCGTTTTCATCCAAAACGCAGGAATAGCATACCGCCTGTACCCCGTTGTTGACAACTTTTCTAAGGCTTTTGCCATACGCCGGGTCAATCTCATCAGCGGGCACAAAGTGGTCACAATCCATGCGCTGGGTCAAAAAGAAGATGGTGGCTTTGTTGCCGTTTTTCACTTCCCGCTCCAAATCATGCAGGTGTTTTAAGCCGCGGGCGGTGACCGCGTCAGGGAAGCTGGCGGCGTTGCCGGTACGCAGGGTGGTGTTTTTAATTTCCACATAATGATTGCCGTTGACCAGTACATCAATGCGGCTGTTGGTACCGTATTTGACCTCGGTCTTAACGTCGGTAATATTGCCAAGTTCCGGAATTTTGTTGTCACGGGCGGCCTGGGCGATAAGTTTATTGGGCAAGGAGGTGTTCACCCCAACCAGTGAGGTGCCCACGTCAAGCATTTCCAGTGAATATTTTAATTTCCGCTTTTTTTCATTTACCGGGGTTAGCCACGCGGTGGCACCTTCCACCAGCAAACCCTTCATAGACCCCGTATTTGCGCAGTGGGCGGTGACGACCTCACCGCCGGGCAATTCCACATCCACAAAGAACCGCTTATAGCGTTTTAAGAATTTTCCGGAAATAAGCGGTGTTTTAAATGTATATTCCATAGGCCAAGGTTTTACAGGAAGTTTCGCAAAACCTCAATGCGTTTTTCAATGGGCGGATGGGTAGCAAACAGGCTGAAGAAGCCGGTTTTCATAAACGACCAACGGGGCGGGTTTTCAATAAACATCTGTTCGACTTCGCCGGGGATTTCACCCATTTTGGCTTTGCCGGAAATTTTCTGCAGGGCGCCGATCATCGCGCGGGGGTTCTTGGTGAGCTCCACCGCCCCGGCATCGGCCATGAATTCACGCTTGCGGGACAGGGAAAAACGAATCACCATTGCCAAAACATACCCCACAGCCAAAGCCGCCATAGCAAATAAAACAATCGCCCCGCCGCCCTTACCGCTGGAGCGGGAACGGCGCCGTCCCCCATATAAAAAGCTGCGGAACATCATCTCGGTTAAGGTGGAAATAATGCCCACAAAAATAACCGATATAATGAGCAACCGTACATCTCGGTTAATGATATGGGTTAGCTCATGGGCCAGTACGGCTTCCAGCTCTTTATCATTCAGTTGTTTTATCAAGCCCTGGGTGACGGTAATGGTATAGCTTTTTTCGCTGATGCCACTGGCATAGGCGTTAAGCGACTGGGTGGGAATAACGCGTAAAGTCGGCATGGTAATACCGCGGGAAATACATAAATTTTCCAGCAAATTATACAGTCGTGGCTGGTCTTTACGGCTGACGGGCCGGGCACCGGTAGCGCGGTCAATCATTTTTTGGTGGAACAGCCACGCAATAATAAACCAAATGGCAACTCCGCCATAAATATAAGGGGTATAGCTTACCGTGTCGCCAAAACTAGCTTCGGCGGATTCCATAAATTTCTTTGTACCGGAAAGCTCATAGCCCGCCCCGTAGCGGCAATCCATGGCCCAGCTATCCAATTTGGAGCTGTCATATTGAAAGCCGTTGAAAGTGAAATGCGCGGGGTAGTCGCCTTTATAGCGGTACATTTGGCGCAGCATGTCATGGGCGTTGAGGATGTTGTCACAGCTGTACAGCGTATTGCCGCCGTTTTTGGGCTCCATTACCATAAAATAATGGTTAAGCCCCAGAGTCATCCAAGTAATAAGAAAGAACAACAACGGAAAGGTCGCCAGTAACATGAACGACTTAAAGTTATTGTTCCAGATGTGGGTTTTTAACCCAACCGTCCCCATGGCCATAGTGGTTTAACCCTTAGCCAAAGTTAACCGCAACCGGTTCGTTGGCGGCGTCTTTTTGGCCTTCCGGCAGTTCAAAAAAGTTCTCTTGGTTAAAGCCAAAAAGCTTGGCCACAATAACCGACGGAAACTGCTCGCATGAGGTGTTGTACTCACTGGTGGCGTTGTTGAAGAAGCGGCGCGCGGCGGCGATTTTATTTTCAATGTCGGCCAGTTCATTTTGCAGTTTTTGGAAGGAGCCGTCCGCCTTAAGGTCAGGGTAATTTTCAGCCACCGCAAACAGGTTGAGCATTGCGTCCCCCAGCAGGCGCTCGGCATCGGCGCGGTCGGGGCCGCTGCCGCTGGTCTTCATAGCGTTGGAACGGGCCTCGGTGACTTTTTCCATCAGTTCTTTTTCGTGTTTGGCATAACCTTTAACGGTTTCTACCAACTGCGGCACCAGGTCATAGCGTTGTTTCAGCTGCACATCAATGTCACTGAAGGCATTTTTACGGGTTTGGCGCAGGGCGACCAGACGGTTGTATAAAACAATTAACACCAGCACGGCACCGCCGGCTAAAAGCAAAGTGATGGTTGATGAATCCATTAAAAAACTCCCACATCTTTTTGTTGTTTTCCTTGCTCTTTATGCAAGGTGATAAAAGTTTAGCCCATTCAAAATCTTGTCAAAAGCAGATATTTAAAATAAGGTGAGGGAAAATTTAAGCTAAAGGCATCCTATGTACCATAATTCTTTATTTGTATTTGATATTGAAACCATCCCTGATACCGAAGCGGTGCCTAACCTGACCGGCTTTGATGACCCGGATGTACAGGCCCGCCGCGATGAAATTGAGCGCTACCATCTGGACATTACCGATGGGCGCAATTCTTTTCCCCGTCAGCCGTTCCATAAGGTGGCGGCGGTGAGCTTTTTGGAAGCGGAAATTGAACGTAACGGCAAACATGAATTTTACCACCTGCGGGAACTTAGAAGCGGCGGTAATGAAGATGCCAGCGAGCAGGAAATTGTGGAAGGTTTTTTCCGCTATCTGGAACGCTTGCGGGCCCGGTTGGTTACCTATAACGGCCGTACATTTGATGTCCCGGTGATGAAATACCGCGCTATGAAGTATGGCATTCAGGCCGAATGGCTGCACCAGAGCGGCGACAAATGGAACAGCTATACCAGCCGCTACAGTTCGGACTGGCACTGCGATTTGATTGAAATCTTGAGCGATTACGGAGCCTCGGCGCGGGTGAAGCTGAATGAGGTGTGTTCTATTCTGGGCTATCCGGGTAAGTTTGGTGTGGACGGCTCCAAAGTGAGCGAAATGTTTGACAATGGGGAAATCGCCGCCATTCGGCATTATTGTGAAACGGATGTACTGAACACATATCTGGTTTATCTGCGTACCCAGCACCACACCGGGGTTTTAACTACTGAAGGGTATAACAAGGCCATTGCGGATATCATTACCTTTATTGACAACCAAAAGGATGAGCGCCCGTACTTTCAGGAGTTTATGGAAGCGTGGGAAGAAGCCTGCGACGGCAAGTATTTGCTGGGTGAGTAGTTGTTATTTCCGTAAAAACGCGTAAAATTTTCGGTATCTAAAAATAAAAATTAAGGGTACAGGTATGTCCACACCAACAGCGGCTATGGTTGTTATCGGCAATGAAATCCTGTCCGGCCGTACGCCGGATGCCAATGTTAACCACTTGGCGCGCCGCTTGTCCGATATGGGTATTCAATTGACCGAAGTCCGCATGGTGCGGGATGTGGAAAGTGAAATTGTCATCGCCGTTAATGCTCTGCGCCAAGCCAATACCTATGTGTTTACCACCGGCGGTATTGGCCCTACTCATGATGATATTACCGCCAAATCAGTTGCCAGAGCCTTTGGGGTGGAGCTGTACAAAAACAAAGACGTGGTGGAAAACTTAACCCGTGTTATTGGCCCGGAAAAGGTGACGGAAGCCACCTTTAAAATGGCCCTGTTCCCTTTGGGCGCGGAGCTGATTGATAACCCTGTAAGCGCCGCCCCTGGCTTTCGTATGGAGAATGTCTATGTGATGGCGGGTATCCCAAAGATTATGCAGGCGATGCTGGACGCGGTGCTGCCCAGTTTAAAGCGCGGAGAAGAGATTTATTCCAAAAGTGTGGATATTTACGCTGGCGAGAGCCGCATAAGTGAAGGGTTTGAAACTATTCAGAACCGTTACCCGCGGATTGAGCTGGGGTCGTACCCTTTCCGTCACGGCGACAAGCACGGGACATCCTTGGTGGTACGGGGCACCGACAAAGGACAGGTGGAAGAGGCGTTCAGCGATATTCACCACCTGATAGATGAAATCGGCGCAGTCATACGGGAGTAGGCATTCAAGAATAAAAAAAAAGACCCCATGAACGGGGTCTTTTTTGTGGTTGCGAAACTTCTTAGCGTTCCTGCTCAGGCTCTATATCTTTTTCTGGGCTTGGGGCCTCTTTTTCAGGCGCTTTGTCCATACCGGTATCTTTGGCAGGGGCCTGCTCAGGCGCTGGCTGTGCCAGTTCCATATTTTGTTGAATAGCGGGAATATCCAACTTTTCCGGTGAAAAATCGGTGGCGAAATAGTAGGTTCCTACATTTGCATCAACGGTCATTTTTTCGCTCCTGCTTTTAAAATCTCTTCCGGGTCTGTGGTGTCCAACACATCACTTTCCACCAAACAGGCCATCGGGAAGTTCGGGTTGGGCTTCATACCGTCTTCTAAGGCTTTAATATATTTGCCGTAGAACACCAAACTCCGGGCCGGGGCATAATTATCAATCACGGTTATATCGGTTTTTGGGTTGTAATAGACCGTCACCTTGCGTCCTTGGGACGTGGTTGATCTATATTTTTTCCATTGTTGCGGATCAAAACCCAAAACGTTATGCCCTCTTAACTTACCTTATATAGTGTACACAATACGCCTTTGCAAGGGCAATGGCGAAAGATTTTTTATTCTTTTAACGGCGCAAACGGTGGAATATTTTCAGCATTTTCATTAAAAATGGCGGTGTGTGGGCCTTGCGCCAGGCCCCGGCGGCGAATTTGTTGGCTTCGGCCAGAGTGGGATAAATATGAATGGTGCCAAGAATTTTATTGAGTCCCAGCCCATGCTTCATAGCCAATACAAATTCTGCGATGATATCAGCGGCGTGGTGACCCACGATGGTGACGCCCAGAATTTTATCTTTACCCGGTGGGGTGAGCACTTTTACAAACCCTTTGGCTTCACTTTCCACAATGGCCCGGTCAAGGTCATCAAGGCCATAGGTGGTGACTTCATAGGGTATGTTTTGTGCTTTAGCTTCTTTTTCATTCAGGCCTACACGGGCTGCCTCCGGGTCGGTAAAGGTGGCATGGGGAATAACCCGGTAGTCGGCTTTAAAGGTTTTAAACGGGCCAAACAGCGCGTTAATACTGGCATGCCATGCCTGATGGGCTGCCGCATGGGTGAATTGGTATGGGCCGGTTACGTCCCCGCAGACATAAATACTGGGGATATTAGTGCGCAAAATAGGGTCAGCTTTTATGGTGCCGTTGGGGTTAAGCTCCACACTAAGTTCCTCCAACCCAAAGCCAGTAACATTGGCTTGGCGGCCCAAGGCGACCAGAATGTTGTCGAATAGAACATGCTTTGTTTGGCTATTGTGTTCGCACAGTAGTTCATTACTTTTAACTTCTGTGGCGGTATGGGCTGTTAAAACATCAATATTTTCATGCTCAAAAGCTTGGGTGACCAGTTGGCTTACGTCTTTATCTTCCCGGCTGAGCAGGGTTTTTTCGCGTTCAATAATGGTCACTTTGGCCCCTAGTCGTGCAAAAGCCTGCGCCATTTCACAGCCAATGGGGCCACCGCCTAGGACCACCAAACGTTTAGGACATTCTTTTAAGTCCCACAAAGTATCGCTGGTCAGGTACGGGGTTTCAGAAAGTCCTTTGATATTTGGTAGCAGCGGCTTGGCCCCGGTGGCTACAATAATACGCCGGGCGGTAAAGGTTTTACCTCCCACTTGCACGCTATGCGGGCCGGTAATGCGGGCAGTACCGTTGATACATTCCACACCCAGCTTTGTATAACGTTCTACGGAGTCATGCGGTTCAATGCGGGCAATGCTGTCTTTTACCCGGGCCATGACGTCTTGGAAGTCAACATTGCAGGATATCTCTTTAATGCCGAAGTCTTTATGACGTTTGGCATAGGAGAGGATTTTAGCGGTGCGAATAAGCGCTTTGCTGGGTACGCAGCCAGTGTTGAGGCAATCACCGCCCATTTTGTGCTCTTCTACCAGGGCTACCTTGGCTTTGACTGCCACGGCAATATAGGCCGCGACCAACCCGCCGGAACCAGCGCCAATGACCATTAAATTATAATCATACTTCATGTTTGGCCTTTTTTATAAATTTCAACGTTTTCCGTAACACCAGCGGTAGCAGTCCCAAAAGCGCAAAAGCAACAAGAACCTGCGGAGAGGCGATATCTCTTAAGCTGTCTATCTGTGCCAACGCCGTACCGGCATACACATACACCGCTGTACCGGGGAGCATACCCACCAAACTTACCCAGAAGTAGGTCCAGGTCTTAATGGGAACCAACCCCATCACCAGGTTAATTAAAAAGAACGGGAAGGCCGGCACCAGCCGCAAAGCGAACAAATAAAACGCGCCTTCTTTTTCAAATCCTTTGTTAATAACCGCTAAGCGGTGGCTGTATTTTTCCTGCACCGTATTGTGCAGTACAAAGCGTGCCATTAAAAAGGCCAGAGTGGCGCCAGTTGTACTGGCTAAAGAAGTCACGACCAAGCCGGTACTAAAGCCAAATAGGGCTCCGGCCAGCAAGGTTAAGAGCGAGGCGGCGGGGATGGAAAAGGTTGTCATTGCCACATACACTCCCGCAAAAACAAGGATGGTGGCCAGAGTGTGAGTCTGGTAATACCCGTCAATGTGGTGTTGAATGTTTTTAATGCCATCCAGAGTAAAATAAGCATCCAACCCCAGGCCGTAATAAGCGGCAATCATGATGAGTACCGCCGCCGCCACTAAAAAACGTATGTAGAGTTTATTCATGTGCTGCCTTTTGTTTCGGGTTTTCAAACACCGTATTCGCTGGCCTGACCATTAGGTTACCACGGCTTTTTATTCAAAGGGGAATTTGTGGCTTGGGGTTTGGGAGCTGGGCCGTTATCATAAAGGGCACTGAGCGTTTAATATATAAAGAGCATGAGCCCATGCACGGCGAAGAATACATTTTAGAAATCCTATTTTTTCTGGCGGCCGCGGTAGCGGTGGTGCCGGTATTCAAACATTTTAAGCTTAGCAGTATTCTGGGCTATTTAACCGCTGGGTTTTTAATCGGCCCGACTGTGCTGGGGCTGGTACACGGTGGCGGTCACATTAATACACTGGCCGAGTTTGGCATTGTGTTCCTGCTGTTTTTAATTGGTATGGAACTGTCGTTTGAACGCCTAAAACAGCTGCGCCGTTATATTTTTGGTGTGGGCGGCTTGCAGGTCATCCTCACCACCTTTGTGTTCAGTATGGTGGCTGGCTGGGCAGGGCAGGCACCGGAAGAATCGCTGGTGATTGGTTTGGCGCTGGCATTGTCATCCACGGCGTTTGTCATGCAGTTGCTGCAGGAGCGGGATGAGCAAATCACCCGCCATGGTCGCATTGCGTTTTCTATTTTATTGCTCCAGGATTTGGCCGTGGTGCCTATTTTGGCATTGATTCCTATTTTGGCCAAAAATGGTTTGGATGATGGCGGGCTGGGTCCGTCTTTACTCACTGCCTTTGGTACGGCGGTGGTAGCAATTGTGGGGATTATTTTCATTGGGCGCCTTATTCTGCGGCCCTTGTATAAATTCACCGCTATGGCCAAAACGCCCGAGCTGTTTCCGGCTATGACGCTGCTGATTTTATTCGGAACCGGTTATATGATGCATATGCTGGGCATTTCCATGACGCTAGGCGCGTTTTTGTGTGGTTTGCTGATTGCTGAAACCGAGTACCGCCACCAGGTGGAAGCCGATATTGCCCCGTTTAAAGGCCTGTTGATGGGTATTTTCTTTATGACAGTGGGCATTGGCTTTGATTTGGCTTTGGTTTTGGAAAACTTGAATAAGGTTCTTTTAATTTGCGCAGGTATTCTAGCTGCAAAGTCAGCCATTATTAGCTTGCTGTGCTTCGCGTTCGGTATTACATGGCCCATTTCCCGCCGGGTGGGTTTGCTGCTGTCACAGGGTGGGGAGTTCGCTTTTGTGATATTCGGCATGGCCTCCATGATGGGCGTTATGCAGAACGACGTTGCTCAGGTGTTAATCGCCTCGGTGGCTTTGACCATGCTCTCTACCCCGTTGATGGATTATTTAGGCCGGGTCTGGAACACACGCCTCTATCCTGTGGAAGAGCAGGATTTAACTGACGTAAAAGCCGCTAGTGCCACCCTGGCCAACCATGTTATTATCGCTGGGTTTGGACGCGTTGGGCAAACAGCGGCACGGATGTTGAGTAGTTTTGGTATTCCGTATGTTGCTCTGGATCTCAGCCACTCGCGCACCCAGGCTTGCTATACCCGCGGCATGCCGGTGTATTACGGTGATGCGACCTCGCTCCCCATCATGCGGGATGCTCAAGCCGAAAAAGCGCGGGCGGTCTTGTTAACGCTGGATAACAAAAAAGATGCCACCAAGGCCGCTAATATGCTCAAAAAACATTTTCCTCATGTGCCGGTGATCAGCCGCTCGCATGATAATGTCCATGCGCAGGAGTTGGCGGAGTTGGGCGTCCACAAAGCGGTGCCGGACTTAAATGAATCCAGCATACTGCTGGGCAGTTCTGTATTAAAAGCCATTGGTGCCAGCGACGATGTTGTGAGTGATATTCTGCGTAAATTCAAACAAGACAGCGATATTGTGGAATAAAAAAAGCCCCGCATAGCGGGGCTGAATCGTTACAGAAGTTTGTGAAAGCGTATGTAGGTAAAGGCACGGATCATTAGTGTTGACGCTATTGCTGGAAAGTAAACACCCACCAATAGCGCATCTCTAAGGTAGACATGTTCTGGCGTATAATGAGCAATCAATGCCGCTACGGCAAATGGCTCGGCCAAAAGCAGCACACTCCATAGAACATTAGGTAGCCAAGGGACCTTCTTGTACTCTTTCTTAGGAGCGTAGGGGCTGGTTATGTCATCATCAAGTTCGTCGTCAAGGTTGATGCCATCGTCAAGAGTTTGGAGCATCAGTGTGACTCCCACCCATGTCGTGGTTACCCCAACGTAACCCGACATGACAAAAAACCAAAAATATTCAGCCATGGTTAATCCTCCGGCTAGAAAAGAATAGGTAAACGTCGTGCGCTACCTGGGTGGTCATCACAGTGAGGGTCGTGATGAAAAGCCCGGCAATAAAAACTTCTGCCGTATAGCCATTAAGAACAACTCCAATCGAACAGCTGATCGGGCTGCTAATAATGCCCAAAGCAATCGCGACCTTTTTCAGGCGGACATGTTGTTCAGGTGTACGTTCTTCATTGGGCATCAGGAAGCATGCATTCTGCATCCACCACACGCCTTGGGCAACCTGGCGTGCTACGGCTATATAGACAATGAAAAACAAGGTAATGGCAATCGTTAGCATGTAAAGCCTCCGGCTTTGCAAACGGAAAAGAGAATGGGTTTATGCGTGGAATATAAGCCATTTTTAGTATGTATACAAGGTGTGTTCGCATATTGTTTTATAGTATGGAGGCTTTAGGTAAAAAAAACAGGGTTGCAAAAGGCGTTTTTAATGGTATATTTGGCCGCGTTGAACTGCAGTGGTCAGGTAGCTCAGTCGGTAGAGCAAAGGATTGAAAATCCTTGTGTCGGCGGTTCGATTCCGTCCCTGACCACCACTTAAAAAGCCACCCTTTGGGTGGTGTTTTTTTGTCTACGTGAAGATTACCCTCCGCCTAACCTAAAGGTAAGGCTCCGGCGTTTTTACTAAAATAGTCCCCAGAGCTATTTTGTGCGAAAGCGAAATGAATTTCGCATGGGCAATGTAAAAACATGGTGTCCGCGGTCGGACTCGAACCGATACTGGAAGGATTTTAAGTCCTCACACACCCTAAAAAGCCAATAACACCCAACACCAATAAATAATAAAATCAATAGTTTAGTAATTTTCATTATTGGATACAATTGGCCATTTTTGGAACCAATTACACCATTTTTACACCATTTTGTACTGGATAAAACGCCCGGAAATGCTTATATATAAGAGTATATAGAGCATAAAAAATTACAAAGTATACTATGGCATACATTAAAGAACGTAAAACAAAATCTGGCGCGACGCACTATCGGGTTGTGATTCGCCTGCGTGGTCACCCCGTGCAATCGGCCACCTTTGACAAGAAGACCGATGCCAAACGCTGGGCTGAAGAAACAGAGGCCGCCATGCGTGCCCGGCGCTATTTTAAAACGGCGGAAGCCGAGCGCTGGACGCTGGCGGAAACAATCGACAAATACCTGGCCGAAGCCGCGCCAGTACGCTATCACAACCCGCGCACGCTGACGGCGGTCACCAATCATCTGAACTGGTGGAAACAGGAACTGGGTCACCTGCACCTGATTGATGTGAGTACCTCCGTTATTGTCCAGGCGCGGGATAAGCTGCTGCGGACACCTCTTACCGACCGTTACGGCAACACTCGCAATAAAACCAAATCTCCGGCCTGTGTGGTGCGCTATCTGGCAAGCCTGTCAGCCATGTTCACCACCATTGTAAATGAATGGGGCTGGCTGGAGATACATCCGGTCAAAAAAGTCCGCCGCCCGAGGGAGCCGCGCGGACGGGTGCGCTTTTTAAGCGATGATGAGCGCACCGCATTGCTCAAGGCCTGCAAAGAAAGCACTAATGAGCTGCTTTACCCGATTGTGATTGTGGCTATCTCTACCGGGGCGCGCATGAACGAGATAAAGCACCTTACTTGGCGGGAGATTGACTTTGACCGCAACATCATCCGTATTGAAGAAACCAAGAATGACGAACGGCGCTCTGTTCCGCTTGTCAGCCACGCTAAAGAATTGCTACAGGAGCTGTACGCCAAACGGCGGCAGGATACCGACCTGGTATTTCCCGCCCCCAGCGGCAAAAAGCCGGTGGCGACTGAGGTGCAATGGAACCAAGCCGTGGAAGAGGCCGGGCTGAAAGACTTCCGCTTCCATGACCTGCGCCACACTGCCGCTTCCTACCTGGCCATGAACGGTGCCACACTGGCCGAAATTGCCGATATTCTTGGCCATAAAACCCTGCAGATGGTCAAGCGCTACTCTCACCTGACCGAGCAGCACACCGTCAAAATCGTCCAGAAGATGAACAACGCAATTTTTGAGGATACGGAGAAGTGAATCTGAGCCGGATAACTTTTGTGCATATGCCCCTGAATCAATAGAAGATTGAAAATAGAATTTCTTAAGCGAGCATTTTTATTTATTAAAAATCAAATAGTTAGACTTGCAATAAAACTTAAGCAAAAATAATTTGCTTAAGTTAAATAATTAGTGGTATTTTGGGTCTATGTTAAATATATCACCAAAAGATGTGCTAAACCGCCTTGAAATGGATAACCCTTGGTGGGAAGACCCTAAGGGTGTGCCATTCAGTGATGTGCCTCAACGAGATTACTTTGAAAAATTCTTTCAGCTGGTAACAGAGCGCAAAGTAAAACGTGCCACCATTATGATGGGGCCTCGCCGGGTTGGTAAGACCGTCATCCTCTACCAAACAATCAGCAAGCTTATAGAGGTGGGCGTAGACCCCAAAAAGATACTTTTTGTGTCAATGGATACGCCCGTTTATGTAGGTTTGAGTTTAGAGAAGATACTCAACCTGTTCCAAGAGCATTGCAACCTTTCCAAGTCAGATGAGGCTTATGTTGTTTACGATGAAATTCAATATCTCAAAGATTGGGAGCGTCACCTTAAAGACCTCGTAGACCATTACCCCAATATCAAGTTTATTGCTTCAGGCTCAGCTGCTGCTGCCCTCAAACTCAAAAGCCAGGAATCAGGAGCAGGTCGATTCACAAATTTCATGTTGCCGCCACTAACATTCGCCGAATACCTTCATTTTTCGGGTCTGGAAGACCTTATTGTGCAAGATACGCTTGATCCTAAAAAAGATAGCACCTCAGATATCAAGGCGCTGAATGATGCCTTCATAGATTATATAAACCACGGGGGCTATCCCGAGGTTGTCATTAACCCTTCTATACGTCAGCAGAGCAAGCGGTATGTAAAAGAAGATATTATTGACAAGGTTCTTCTTAGAGATTTACCCAGTTTGTATGGGATTAATGATATCCAAGAGCTGAACAGGCTGTTTACAGTTTTGGCCTACAATACCGGCAATGAAGTCAGTCCAGAGGAGCTTTCCCAATCTTCCGGGGTAAAAAAGCATATATTGCAAAATTATCTGGATTACCTTGAGGCGGCATTTCTGATTGTGCGCGTTTCTAAAGTGAATGAGACAGGTAAACACTTTAAGCGGCAAAGGCAGTTTAAGATTTATTTAACAAACCCTTCCATGCGTGCCGCGCTCTTTAAACCAATCAAAGATGGTGATGACTTAATGGGTAATCTGGCGGAAACGGCTATTTTCAGTCAATGGTTCCACTCTCCTGAAATGGATTTAATTCGCTATGCCAGATGGAGTGGTGCTGCCGGAGGTGAAGTGGATATTGTCAAGTTGGGGGCTGACCTCAAGCCCTCATGGGCTTATGAGATAAAGTGGTCAGATGCATTCTTTGATCAACCCAAGAAGCTGAAGAGCTTGGTTAAGTTTGCTCAAAAAAACAAACTTAAAGAGAGTGGCGTTGGCTCTTCTACCAAAACCAAGTCGGGCGATAACACAGTAGCTGACGTGAAGATACGGTTCTTTCCCTGCAGTTTACACTGCTACCAGATTGGGCGGCGCGTTACTTTGAATAAGTAACTCTGCTGGAAGCTTCATCTTATAGTCGCTCCACAGAAGAAGCGCTACAGAAACATCAATATCGAAGATAAGTACCTTTAAGCACAAAAAAGTGTTTCCA
>MDTD01143726.1_pt1 | contig 45417 bp, 34 predicted proteins | sample 811221 | NCBI WGS metagenome assembly MDTD01 (sample SAMN05326646, study PRJNA326480) | marine metagenome | isolation source: seawater | place: Pacific Ocean: South West | collected 2011 | reverse complement strand
CGCTTTGCAACATATGCCTCGACAAACTCACCACCCTGAGCCTTCGGCTCTTCCCTCCTCTCAAGCCTTTCGAGAGGAGGGAACATTTGCCCGATATATACGATAGTTGAGGTCGGACACAAGGCCCGACCCTAATGAGATCCATTCGGTATACACGGAATGTTTGTTTGTATCGCGATATATCGTTTGATATGCATCGCTCCCCTTGCCAACGAAGTTGAGTAGGGGGAGCTGCCGACCACAAGGGAGGCTGAGGGGGTTCTTGTATCGCTCCTCTTGCCAACAAAGTTTGACAGCGGGTGCTCTATCTGGGCGAAGACTGACTGAGGGGGTTTTATGCTCCCTTCTTTTTTGCGTTCATTTCCAATGAGAATAAAAAATGTGCAAAAATGAAAACCTCTTCGACTTGTTGCACAGAAGTCCTTGAAGAAAGTGACTTGATACACTCACTCTCTTTTGTACGGACTCTCACTCGCTGCGTCTGGCGCGGTATACTTTTGGCTCTGAACTTCTAGGAGAATCTATGAACGTTCTACGTACTCGTCGTTATGTCCCCCTTTTATTCGCTGGTTGCCTCGCGCTCTTCTCTGGCTGGACCACGCAGAGTGCGTGGGCAGAGGCATCCGTTGACACATTGAAGAAGCAAGCGCGAACAGGTTCGCGTGAGGAGCGCATCACAGCGTTGAAAGCACTCGTGAAGAAGGGAAATGTTGCGCTGATTCCTCTTCGCGTGTCGATCCTCAACGGCGATTACAAAGTCCGTGAGGAGGCCGCTAAGATGATCGCGACCTTTGGAAAAGAGGCCGTCCCTCATCTCAAATATATCTTGAAAAATGGCAAGAACGCCGCAGTGATCGAGGCGCTTGAAGCGATCGCGAAGATCGGAAAAGATGCCAAAGAGCTGGAGCCGTTGCTCTTCGCATTTGTGAAGGCGTACAATTCGAGGATCCATGAATATGTACTGAAAGCGTACGCAAGTCTGGGGGCGGTGACCCTGAAGTCTCTCGTTAAAGGCGTAAAGACAGGGAAGACGAAGATCGTCGTGCCTTGTTTCCAGGCTCTTCGTGCGCTCGGGAAGACTGCGGCGCCTGCGCTGCGTGAGCTGATTCAACACAACCCTGCCAATATCCCTACAGTGCAAGATGCGGCGTGTATTCTCGCGACACTTGGACCTAAGCACGCGACATTTGCGATGCCTCATCTGCTCAAGATCCTCAAGGGTAATCGTAGAGGTATGTACATTGATGTTTTCAAGGCGCTTGGAAAGACTGGTGCAGTTGGGAAACAAGCTGTTCCTGCGATCGTTGCGTTCTTGGAAGACAAGAGCAAAGGGAAGCACTTCAAAAAATATGGACTCAAGGCGCTCCGGGGGATTGGGATTCATGCTGTTGAGGCGATCCCCACGTTGACGACATTTGCGAGAATGAAGAACATGCGTTACGCGTTCGCTGCGGCCTTTGCGATGTCGACGATGAAAGAGAAGGGGTTACGTGCGCTCGTGACGTTGTTGCGCGCAAAAGAGAAGCGGACCGTGAAGGTCGCTCTTCGTGCCATCGGTAAAATGGGGAAAGAGGCGACACCTGCGTTGAAGTCGATCTATCCTATTTTGTTAGACAAAGATCTCTATGTGCGGGCATACGCTGTCGAAGCGCTGGGTTCGATTGGAGAGGCCGCTTCCTATCCCTACGTGCTCAAGATCGCTCAAGAAGAGAAAGACAAGATGATCTTGCGCGATGCCATTCGTGCGCTCTCGAAGCTCAAGCCAACAGATGCCAAGACCTTGAAGGTTCTGGAGAAGTCCTGTTGGCATGATAGCTGGTATGTGCGTCGTTTGGCCGTTCGATTGCTCGGAAAAGACGACAAAAAAGGACTCGCGATCCTGATCAAGCTCCTGAAGCAAGATAACTTCAAAGAGAAGATCGCTGCTTTGAAAGTCATCGCCAAAATGGGCAAGAAAGCCAAAGCTGCATTGCCATTGCTGAAGAAGATGAAGAAGACGACATCTGGAAAATTGCATAACGCAGTTTTATCTGCGTACTTTGATGTAAAGTGAGTCTTTTTCAGGTTGTCTTTGACAACTTTGCCTTGAACGTAATGAAAGGAAGGAGCGTGTTGATGCGTGTTGTAAAATCGATTGTTGGACTTGGAGTGCTCGTGATGGCTGTGGGCTGTTCGAGCAAGATGGTGAAAAAGAGTGAGATCGTAAAGGCCGAGAAGCGCTTTCGGACTGTTGAGATGAGCGCGAAGATGTTGCGCTCAAAAATGGACGTTCGGCTCAAGAAGATCACGGACTCCAAGCTCAAACCGAGCAGTAAGTATGCGTTTCGTCGTCAGGCGTTGCTCAAGTTGACCTCTGACGCACGTAAAGTTCTCAAGGATTACGTCGACATCACAGCGTCTGTTCCTGCGGATAAGCATCCTCATGAGTGGGTGTATGCGTCCTTCACACAGGGGGCATTTGTTTCAGAGGAGATCGCACGCTACGCGAGATTGCTGAAGAGGCGGTATGAACGTGCCAGTCAGAAAGGAGCTGTCGAACACTTCGGGAAGTTTGAGCGCGCCTACCTCAAGAATGCCTATCGCGGTTACATGTCCGTTTTGTTTTTGGGCTATTACTACCACAAGTTGGCGCCGAAGGAGAGCACCCACACCCGAGCTGGAAACACTTGGCTTGGACGTTCACAACGTCGGCGTTGTCTCGTCTCCAAAAAGCTCGGCCTGAAGAAAGTTGAACACAGCAACATCACTTGGGGGATGTTTGACAAGGTGAAGTCAGGCTACTTGGGGATAGACAAGAGTGAGTTGCGCAGCCAATTGATGGAATTTATGAAGGGCAAAGATGTGCAGCACTGTGAATAGGGGCTAGTTTTTGCAGCAGAGGGAGCGAGCGGGGATGGCGCGGACGCGTTTGTTCTTGGGGGTGCTCCAGAGGAGTCTAAAGTGGGATGGTCCTGAGTGTTCGTACATCTCCGCTTTGATGGGGTGCCAACCTTTTCTCAACAACAGACGCTTACATCGTCTTCTCAAGAATCCACCTTTCCAGGCGTTGATCAACAGATTCTTGCCGTAGTACAGCCGTCCACCATCATCCATATAGAGACAGAGCCGATATTCTCCATCCCTGGGGGCGTTGAAGTATCCATTCCATCGGACGCTGAAGTGGTCTTTGGGGACTTTGCTGTGTGGTTTGTTGCGCCAGAAATAGTCGATCCCTCTGTCGAGACGACGTCCTTTGAGTGTCTCGAAGTTGCGTCCTTTGTAGTAAGCGCCACGAATACCGCCAGCGCGTTTACTGTGGGCAAATCCTTTGATCGCGGGCTTGTAGGAAGCGTAGTGTTTGATCAACATCCAAGCCATGGGGGTGGCGAGTAAGATCAGCGCGGTGATTGTGAGCCAGATAAATCTGCTGCGTCTTTTTTTGTCCCGTTGTGGTGTCGGGTAGAGCTGGTGAGCTTGTTTTTTGCTGACTTTGATCGCTTCACGTAGGGGGATGATCAGTTCACTCAGTTCGAGATCATTTTCGCCGTATTGTTGGGGCAACAGCGTGGCGAGCGCTTTGTGTCGTTCGATCGTCGCTTGTAGACGAAGGGGAAGGTGCTGAAGGGCTTCTGGGAGAGGACCATCTTGTGCACAGAGTGTGTCGAGTAAGGCCTTACGTGTATCGGCTGTATCTTCTTTACCGTGCATGGCGCACAACCATTGGAGATATTGCTGGTAGATGATCTCGACTTTTTCTGTGACACACCACATGTGCAGCCCAGAGGTCGGGAACTCAAGCTCGATCTGTTGAAGAATACGCTCGAACTCACCGAGCGCATGGAGGAGAAGGCGTCGGGCTTCGTAGGGTTCTTCTTGATCTTGTTTGAGCGCTGTGAGCATGTCGGCGGGGTGAAGAAGAGCGGCGTCTTGGGGCCAGTATGTGGCCTCTTGCTTTGTGAGGAAGAGGGGGGTGCAAGAGGCTGTGTTGTGTGCAGACCATGTGAAGAGGCGTTCGAGCACGCGCTCTTTGAGTTTGATATCGTAGGTCTGTACGATGATCTGAAGTGTATAGTGAGGCCGGTCCGTGGTCTCGGTCTCTTGTGGGAGGACGTGGACAGCTTCGATGGCCTGGAAGTCGTGTTGGAGTTGTTCTGCGAACGGTTGGATCATGTCTTGAACATCCCTATCATTCGGCGTTGGGTTTTGGTACAACGAATGGATTGGTGTCCAGAGGTGAGGCTTTGTGGTAGAGCGCTCCTGGTGTGGACACGAGCTGCAATCTAGCATATTCTTCCCCGTTTGGGCAATCGACAACATGAAAGGTTTCTTCTGATGGATATTGATGCGATCAGTGACGGGTTACGGCGGCATGAGGATGGGATCTGGTACAGCAAAGAGGTCTCGGAGGTTTCCTATCCCGAAGACGCGACATCTTTGTGTGCGGAGCTAGAGGAGGATTCTTTTTGGTTTCGCCATCGCAATCGATGTATTGCCTCGGTGGTTGAACGATATCGTCCGGACGGTGCGATCTTTGACATAGGCGGCGGCAATGGTTTTGTCTCAAAAGGTTTACAGGAAGCAGGTCATGAAGTGGTCTTGCTAGAGCCTAGCCTGGAGGGGGTGTTACGTGCACAGAAGAGAGGGATTGAGCAGTTGATCTGTGCGACCTTTCAGGACGCATCTTTTCGCGAGGAGAGCATGGCGGCGGTTGGGATGTTTGATGTCGTAGAGCACATTGAAGATGATCTTGGTCTGTTGCGTGCATTGCGTCCTCTTATAAAGAAGGGAGGCTTCGTGTTTGTCACGGTTCCTGCGTATGAGCTGCTGTGGTCTGACCACGATGATGAGGCAGGTCACTTTCGTCGCTACACAAGGGCTTCGATGACAGGTCTGCTGACGAGCGCTGGGTTTGAGGTGAAGCACGCGACGTACTTTTTTTCGTTGTTGCCGCTGCCGATCTTTTTGTTGCGCGCGTTGCCTGCCCGTTTGGGATTGGGGAAGGCCGGATCAAAGGAGCATACAAAGAAAGAGCATACGTCTGAAGGGATCGCGCAAACACTGTTGTCGAAGTTATGGGACAAGGAGTATGCGATGATCAAAAGGGGGCGTGCGCTTCCTGTTGGAGGGAGTTTGTTGATGGTCGCACAGCGCGTGAGGTAAAGAGGCAAGGGGGAAGTCGCTGATCGGATCTTGCGAGGGGCGAATATGTGTTGAGCCAGAGGCAAAAACGGTCGATGAGGGAAACAATCTGAGGAGGGCTGAGGAAAAAAACGGTCGTTGGAATGTGCAAGCATTCCTTTGAAAAATGACGATTGGGTTGATTCTTGGTATTGACTTTCTTTTGATTCCTTGGTAATAGCGCTTGCGTTCTTGCTCTCACCGTAAAGAACAGACGTGTAACCCACCAGAAGTAAGGAGATGTGCGATGGCACGACATGGAATCCGGGAGTACGATGCGAAACGGATGTTGGCGAAAGACCTCTCAAGCTACGATGGTCGAGTCGCTATGGTTGGCCCTGGCGATGACATCAACGCAGTCGCAGAGCAAAACCCTTGGATGAAAGAAGAAAAACTCGTCGCAAAGCCAGACCAATTGTTTGGTAAGCGCGGGAAAAACGGTCTCGTTTTGTTGAACAAAGATCTCGCGGAGACTTCCGCATGGATCGAAGAGAAAAGAAATAAAGAGAAGACCCTCCTCAGTGGCGTCACTGGCACATTGTCTCACTTTATCATTGAGCCCTTCACAGAGCTTGATGGTGATTTTGAGTACTATCTCTCCATCGAAATGGACGCACACGGGGATATCCTCCGTCTGTCCAACAAAGGTGGTGTGGATGTTGAGGAGAATTGGGACCTCGTCGTTGAGACAGTCGTCGATCCCCTCAAAGGGTACGAAGCAGATGCGATCCAAAAAGTGATCGATGATCTGTACCCCGAAGGCCAACGTGCAGGCATCGCGAAGTTTGTGAAAGAAGTCTTCGACCACTACGAAAAAGGTGGATACACATACCTCGAGATCAACCCATTCACCATCGCTGGTGGTGAGGTGATTCCTCTCGATATGGTCGCCAAAGTGGACGGCACGGCAGAGTTTGAATGTCGTGGTATGTGGGGCAAGTTGGACTTCCCCGCGCCCTTCGGTCAAAAATTGACTGACGAAGAGGAATTTATCCGCGAAGTCGACTCCAAAACAGGTTCTTCCTTGAAATTGACAGTACTGAATCCCAAAGGCCGCATCTGGAACATGGTCGCTGGTGGTGGTGCTTCTGTTGTCTATGCAGACACAGTGTGTGACTTGGGCGCATCCAAAGAGCTCGCAATCTACGGCGAGTACTCTGGTAACCCCAACAAGCAAAACACCTACCAATACGCCAAGACCGTGATCGATATGATGACCCGTGAAAAAGACGCACAAGGTCGCCCCAAGATCCTCTTGATCGGTGGTGGTATCGCGAACTTCACGGATGTCGCGAAGACCTTTACAGGGATCATCATGGCGATCGAAGAGTACGCAGCGAAGCTCAAAGAAGTCGACGCGCGTATCTATGTCCGTCGTGGTGGACCCAACTACAAAGAAGGTCTCGCCAAGATCAAAGCGGCTGTGGAAAAAGTGGGCCTTCCCATCGAAGTCCACGGACCAGAAGCACACATGACTCAAATTGTTGCCGACGCGCTCGGGCAATAAACATATAGAGAAGGGAGAAAGACGAACATGAGTCGACCAAGCTATCAGCTCTTCGATCGGGATTCGACCGCCTTTATCTTTGGATTGCAAGCAAACGCGATCCAACGTATGTTGGACTTTGACACCGCATGTAAGCGTGAAAAGCCCTCCGTCTCGGCGATCATCAACCCCGGACGCACCGGAAACCACAAAGTCTTCTGGGGCACCAAAGAGATTTTGTTGCCCATCTACCCAGATGTTGCCTCCGCTGTGGCTGATTTCCCAGAAGTAGACGTGATGATCAACTTTGCATCATTCCGCTCTGCTTACTCCACTACGCTCGAAGCGATGGATCACGAGCAACTTCGTACCATCGTCATCATCGCAGAAGGGATGCCCGAGCGTCGCGCACGACACCTTCGTCACCTCGCTCGCGAGAAAAAAATCAACATCATCGGACCCGCAACGGTCGGTGGTGTCAAAGCTGGATGTTTCCGTATCGCCAACACTGGTGGTACCATCGAAAACATCATCAACTCCAAACTTCACCGTCCCGGTTCCGTCGGATTTGTCTCCAAGTCCGGTGGTATGTCCAACGAGATGTACAACGTCCTCGCACAATGGACTGACGGTATCAACGAAGGGATCGCTATCGGTGGTGACGCATTCCCATGCTCCACCCTCCTCGATCACTTGTTGCGCTACCAAGCCAACCCAGACATCAAAATGCTCGTATGTCTCGGTGAGGTCGGTGGTGAAGAGGAATACCGTATCGCTGAAGCGATCAAAAGCGGTCAAATCACCAAGCCCGTCGTTGTATGGGTCACTGGTACTGCACTCGGATACCTCCCACAAGGTGTTCAGTTCGGTCACGCTGGTGCAAAAGCTGACGCTGATCGCGAAACAGCACCCGCGAAGAACAAAGCACTCCGCGAAGCTGGCGCGCTTGTTCCCGAGTCCTACAACGACTTTGCGGAAATCATCAAGAAAGCCTACGACAAGTTGGTCGCTGATGGTGACCACACTCCAGTCGAAGAAGTTGCAGCACCCGTTGTGCCCATCGACTTCAAGGCTGCAAAAGCACTCGGCCAAGTTCGTCGCAACACCAACTTCATCAGCACCATCTGTGATGACTCTGGTGATGAGCTGTCCTACGCTGGTCACAAAATCAGCAAGGTCATCGGTGAAAACTACGCGCTCGGTGATGTCATCTCCTTGTTGTGGTTCAAAGAGAAACTTCCCTCCTGGGCCACACAATTCATGGAGATCGTCGTCAAGCTGACTGCTGACCACGGACCCGCTGTCTCCGGTGCACACAACGCGATCGTCACTGCTCGCGCAGGTCGTGACCTGATGAGCGCCGTCGCATCCGGTATGTTGACCATTGGACCACGCTTTGGTGGTGCTGTCGCTGGCGCGGCTGTCATGTTCAAAGAAGCATATGACAACGGCTGGAGCCCAGAAGAATTCGTCAACATCAAGAAAAAACAAAAGATCAATATCCAAGGGATTGGACACCGTATCAAATCCTTGCGCAACCCTGACCAACGTGTCGAGCTGCTCAAAGAATACGCGTTCAACAACTTTGCGAAGCACGATCTGCTCAACTACGCTCTCGAAGTCGAGCAAGTCACAACCAAGAAGAAAGACACACTCATCCTCAACGTCGACGGTGCCATCGGTATCCTCATGATCGACATGATGGCTGCTTGTGGATTCTCCGGTGAGCGTATCCAGGAAGTCGTCGACTCCGGTGGTCTCAACGGATTCTTCTTGCTCGGACGTACCATCGGTATGATCGGACACTACATGGACCAAAAACGTCTCAAGTCCGCTCTCTACCGTCACCCATGGGACGACATCCTCTACCTGCTTCCCGAAGTCAACGAGTAATTGTTGTTCCCCCACGAAGCGTCCATCCAGGGCGCTTCGGTCTTTTTTCTCCTCCATCCGAACGGTTTGTAAACCGGCGCACGGGAGATGCAGACCAAACTTTCCCATTTATATCCATCACATGTTGCACACCTCATACAGTGGAGCTGGAGAATACGGTCCTGTGTGGGGGAGATGTAACAACATTGAACATACAAGCACGGTGCGACCCTTTTGACTCGGCGCACCTGTTGTCTAGGAGGACACGATGGCTAACGATATTAACGTATTGTACTTCCCTGGTGATGACCGCGCTGAAGACGCAAGTGAAGTGGTCAAAGATGTCGCAGATGCTGCGATCGCACGCGCAAGCGAAGTCTTGGGCAAAGACCACGGCTTCAACTGGCTCTCCGAAGACGAAGACAACCGACTCACCGTCGGTCTGCGCGTCCTCAAGCGTATGGAAAGTCTCGGCATCAACATGCTCGACGACCAAAATCGCAGAAATCCTGAAGTCCTCGACTTCTTGATCGACTCCGATCTCGCGACGATCCAAGGCAAGTACGCCAAAGTCACAGACGCTGACATCAACTTCGTCAAAGATGCTGCTGCGTCCCTCAAAACACTCAACGTTCTCGTCCCCGCAGATAGCGTCCTCAACAAAATCAAAGAAGTTGGATACGCGTTCAAAGGTGCGACCGGTACACTCTCCGGAAAAGGCACACCTTCCAGTATCAACGTCTTCATCCGTAAAAAATTGTTCTCCGACGCTTGTGTTCGTGACTTCAAAAACGTCGCGCCCCGCACGTTCCACGAAGTGGACGTGAACATGGCTGTCTTCGTCGGAACCGAAGGTGTCGTCTCCGATACACCTCACATCGAAGGCACGGACTACACTGATGCAAAAATCATCACCCAAAAGTCCGAAGCGATCGTTCAAAAAGCATTTGAATACGCAAAAGAAAAAGGTATCGACAAAGTCTACGTCGCGCAAAAAGGAAACATCCTCAAGCAATCCGACAATGCTTTCGTCGAGTTTGGACGCAAATGGTCCGCTGAGACAGGAATCGAGATGGAATACATCATCTTCGACAACTTCCTCCAGCGTATCACTAAAAACCCTGACTGGTTCCGCGTCGTTGTGACCACAAACTTCTACGGCTCTGACTTCCTCGTGCCCCTCGCTGGCGCGATGTTCACCGAAGTTGAGAGCAACGACCTTGGCACTGACGTTGGTAACTTTGTCCGCTTTGAAGGCAAAAACACCGACTTCACCCAAACCAAACTCGACACTCGTTGCTATCGACAAAACAACGAAGGATTCTACATCGGTGAAGACAAAAGCACTGACACTGAATCCATCAACTTCCGTCGTATCACACGTCAGATGTCTGAGAACATCGTAAAGTACGCGCTCGATGACACGCTTGCTCGTAACAAAAAAGTTCTCTACGTCCTCTACTCACCCAACCTCAAAGGTGATGAGCTCTTCTTGTCCGTTGCAAAAGAAATCGCTGCGGATGACAAGTACAAAGCGCTCGACATCCGCTTCACCACCATCAAAGACTACTGCAAAGACTCCGTCACCAAACCGACTGAGATCGACGCCGTTGTTGGTACCAACTTGACCATGGACTTCTTGACTGACGCAGAAGCTTCCAAAATCGGTGGTATCGGAATGATGCCTAGCTTTAACTACACACTCTCCACAGGAACAGTGATCTCCGAGCCCGGACACGGAACTGCGCCTGACCTGCAACCCAACCAGATCAACCCCGGCGCCTCCATGTGGGCAATGGCTGCTCTGCTTGAGCACATGGGGAACGACAACAGCGGACGTCTCGACGAGAGCCAACGTCAAACGTGCCTCAAAGCTTCCGAGCTGATGTACGAAGCCACTACGCAATTCTACGCAGCTGGCGAAGGCCTCACTGGTGACCTTGGTGGTAACGGTTCCACCACTGGTGTTGGCGAAGGCATCAAAAAGATCATGGCGACCCTCAGCTAATCCCTTCCGACTCCCTTCCTCTGTAAACATCCCGACTTCCCCCACAACAAACACTCCTCTCCTCTTTCTCTCTGCAACTTCGGAGATCACTTCTCTTGGGGTTGTTGAAAATGAGAACATGTGTACTATATTGAAGAAAACGTCTTCTGGGACGGGGGTGAACGCTTTGTCTCCATATCCCCTGAAGTCTTTGCACATGAGAGGTGAAGATGAGAGTGCACTTGATCGTGTTGATGGCAGGAATATACGTGCTTTGTGGGGGAGGGCTTGTACCTGCCGCCGCCCACGCCAAAGGTAAAGTGTCGAAGAGACAGTCTGACTTGGCCAAAAAGAAGCGGACATTGACCTGTCGTTTTGCGCGCAAGAAGGGGAAGAAGAGCCGAACATGTCGTAGGTTCGCGAAGAAAAAGAAACCCAATGAGATCTTCATCGCGGCGATAGGAAAGCGTCGCCGCTTTTATTTGTGTCGTGGTGGACGTCTTTTGCGTTCCTATCCGGCAGGCCACGGACGACGTGGTTATGGCAAGCAACGTGAAGGGGACAAAAAGACGCCCATTGGCAGTTATCGGATCTCCTGGATGGCGGCTCGTCATGAACCCAAACGCCCAAAGGCTGAAGAGGAAAAGTTACAGCGATTTCAGATCCGCGACAAACGCGCGTATTGCAAACCCGACCCCAAGACAAAATTCAGTCATTTTCGACGCAAAGATGGTCCTCGTGATGAGCGACTTTGGCGTCGTCCGTATGGCGGGAAACGTGCGACCGTTATGGCGATCAATTACCCCAATGAGAAGGACATGAAGGCTGGGAAGACAGGGTCTTGTATCGAGATCCATGCCTCCTATCATGTCCGTACATCCGCTGGTTGTGTGCTGTTATGGCCTAAGCATATCTTTGAAGTGTACAACTGTGTCGCGCCTGGCACACGCGTGGAGCTGCGTTATCGTTGACGTGTGTACACAAGGAGAGCGAGGTTACTGTGTTTGTGTTGTGGGAGCGTTGTAGCAGGGGAGTGGGTGCCTTCGGGACTTGCACCTGTGTGCGTTCTCTGGTAGAAAAAAGAGCTTGTGAAAAAGATGATGTTCCACCACGAGTCTTGATGTGACGAGATGTCCTTGTGAGGGGTGGAATGCACAATAGATTGAAAGGCTGACACTGATGAATATTCTTTACGCCATCCTTGCTCTGGGTCTCCTCATCGTATTGCATGAGGCTGGCCACTTTTTGGCAGCGCGTTGGTGTGGGATGAAGGTCCACGAATTTGCGGTAGGGTTTGGTCCAAAAATCTTTAGCTTCGAGGCTGGTGGGACGACGTACACTCTGCGCGCGATTTTCTTGGGAGGATACGTACGCATAGCAGGGATGCACCCTGCAGAGGAAGACGCTGGTGAACCTGACAGCTTCCTTGGGAGTGCACCATGGAAGCGCTTCGTCGCGATTCTCGCAGGTCCTGTGGCCAATTACATCACCGCCTTTCTGATCTTTATCGCGATTTACTCCATTTGGGGGGTGCGGACAGATTACGCCCATGTCAAAGAGGTCAAAGGGGGCTCAGCGCTCGCCAAGATCGGCGTTAAACCTGGTGATCAGATCGTCATGGTCGACAAAACAGTCGTCAAAGGCCAATTTGGCTATGGTCCAGAGCTGGCCTTCTTGCAGATGCTCTCATCTGCTGAATCCCCTGAAGTCACGCTGAAAATTCTTCGTGATGGGAAACAACACGACGTCAAGCTCTCGCTTCCCAAAAAAGATGCGAAGAGCAAGAAAAACAAAATGGAGCTCGGTGTCAAAGCCAAGCTCCACCAAAAACTCTGGCTGAAAGAGATCAAACCCGACTCTTTTGCTGCGAAGATGAAGCTGCAAAAAGGCGATCGTCTGCTCAAGATTGCAGACCACAAGATCGAAGGTCTTCACACCTACCTGCGTTATCGCAAGCTGCGCAAAAAAGACGCCGTAAAGCTCGAAGTCATGCGCGCTGGCAAACGCGTTGTTGTCTCCTTACCTGCTGTCAAAAAGGGACTGAAGGACAACAACGATCTGCCTCTCAAGAGCGAAGACATTGTTGTCCTCTCTGAGGTGAAGCCTGGCTCGCTTGGGCAGGCCGCAGGACTTCAGGTCGGGGATCAAGTGCTCTCTGTGGACAAAAAACCTCTCAAGCGCGTGAAGGGGTACTCATACGAGGAACGCCTTAAGAGTCTGCTCGCCGGATGTGCGAAGAAGCCACTTAAACTTGGGATCGTTCGCGGAGACAAAGATCTCGTCTTGACCCTCCCTCAAAAGAAAGAGGCCGCGCTCTGTACGCAAGGCGTCGACCTCAAGCCTCTCGTCCGTGTCGTCGTTTCTGAGGTCCTTCCTGGCTCGACTGCCAAGAAGGTTGGTCTACGCCCTGGAGATTGGTTGCAGCGGATCGATGGGCAATCTATCCACAAGATCGAAGAACTGTTGACACTGCTCAAAGCCAGATCATATCGTCCTGTGACGTTGACGTTGATGAGACAAGGCAAGATCGTGAAGAAGAAGGTCCCAATGTCCAAAAAGGCTGGTGACTGGAAGCTGGGTTTTCGGCCCGTCCCGATCTTTGCGAGACATCGTCAGGGGCTTGGTGCCTCGATGAAACTCGCAGCGCTCCAAACATGGCAGTTTAACGTCCGGATTTGGAAAGGGCTTCAGCGGATCTTTAGTGGGCAGGATAAAGCCAACCTGACTGGACCTGTGGGGATTGTAAACCAGACACAACAAGCCGTGCAGTTTGGTTTTGATTACTTTTTGATGTTTGTGTCATTGATCAGCATCCATCTCGCGTTTTTCAACTTGTTGCCCATCCCTGCGCTGGATGGTGGACGTATCGTCTTCTTGTTTGCACAGCAAGTGATTCGTTTGTTCGGATGGAAGGACGATGTTGGCGTGAAAATAGAGACGATCGCCAACGTGATTAGCTTTGTTTTGTTGTTTGGGTTGTTGATTTTGATCACATTTAACGATATTTATCGATTGATATTTGGTTAAGTCGGTTCTGTTGGAAGGCTGGCAAAAAAGGGTAAGGTATGTATAAGCTGATCATCGAAGATGATGAGGGCAAAACCACCACTGTTCCTCTTATTCGGAATCAGATCGTCATTGGTCGAGATGATGGGAACACGGTGCGTTTGACGGAGCGCAATGTTTCGAGGCGACACGCCCGGCTGCGGATTGAGAACGGTCACATCTTCGTAGAAGATCTCCAAAGCTACAATGGTTCGTGGGTCAATGGCGATCGAGTCGAGGGTGAATTTGAAGTCCGTCCAGGTGATCTTCTGGTGATAGGTGATTACCACCTGACGTTGGAGAGTGATGAGGGCGGTGCGACAGACGATGCGATGCCTTCGCTCCCACCCCGAGGACAACAGATCACACCTCCAACAGGTGTCCCTCTTGTGACGCCCTCTGGTGAGCTACAGCCTGCTCGTCTGCAAATCCTCAACACATCTTTCTCTGGTCAGGAGTTTTCGCTCGACAAGGACGAAGTTCTGATCGGACGTACCGACGAAAACGACATCGGTATTGACCACCCCTCCGTCTCTAGACACCACGCCCGCATTGTTAAGCAAGTCGACACCTATCAAATCGTCGACTTGGAGAGCGCAAACGGCGTTTGTGTCAACGGCGAAGATTACTCTATCTGTGATCTGCGTTGGGGTGACATCATCGAGCTTGGTCACGTGCGTATTCGCTTTGTCGCCCCGCTGGAGTCCGAAAACGTCGTCGTGAACTTCGACGACGCAGCCGCAGCGCCTGGGATGAATGGTGACACTATTGAGATCACACAGCTCGACGCCATCGAGGCGATGTCGCCACCTTCACGTACAAACCCGGCGCTCTTTGTGGGCATCGGAGGGTTTGTCTTGTTGCTCGTCGGTGGGTTGTTTTGGGTCATAGGCTCAACGCCACAAGAGAGCAACCACAAAAAGCCTCAAAAACGCATCTCAGAACCTACATTCTCGTCAGATGAGCAGATCAAACAAGCGCAACAAAGTCTCAAAAACTACGAGTTTGGAAACGCGATCGCCATCCTCAACGAGATTCTTCGTCAAAACCCCCAACAAACAGAAGCGCTCGCGTTGAAAAAACACGCGCTGGTTCTGCAAAAAGAGCACGGTTTGTTGAGGAAAGCCACGACGCAGCAGGCTTCTGAAAAGTGGAAGGATGCGCTCGAAACACTCAGCAAACTCGGAACTGCGAGCCCGTTCTACGAAAAAGCCCGGGCGGACAAGAAGTCGATTCTCGAGTTGTTGGCCAAAAAGGTCGCCAAGTTGGATGGTGAAGAGAAATACAACGAAGCTTTGCAATACAACTCGTTGATTATGGAGCACGCACCTGACGATGAGGAGGCCAAAAAGCGCCGTGATGCGCTCGAAGCCAAGATGAACCCAACACCTCGCGTTGCACCTGTGCCACGTCCTGATATTCGTATCCGACCTGCGCCTTTTCGTATTCGCAAGAAGCCAATGCGACGACGGATTCGTCGTCGCATTGTTCGCAAGCGTCCACTCATTCGCCGACGAGTGAAACCACCTGTTCGGACTGTGGATATGTCACAAAAGTGCCTCAATCACTTCAAGAAAAGCAGATTGCTCTCTGCGACAACATGCTACCGCCGTTTAGTGAAGAAAAAACCCAAACACGCAGCAGGCCACTACATGTTAGGAGTGTTGTTCTCCCGCAGGGGACACTGCAACAATCCTGAACACGAGAAATACAAGCCTTCCTTGTGTACAGAAGCATCCATTCACTACAGAAAGTATGTCAAACTTGAGCCCCACACAAAGCGAGCCGCAAAGTTGAGAAAGATGCTCAAGTAACAAAGCATCTGTGCTCTCGACACTTCCCACTCCTCACGACCCTATTTTCGTTGCTCTTCGTTCTTTTCTCCCTACGCCCCCTTTTCCTTCTACGTGGTAGTGTTGTATGATGCCGACCTGTAACAGGGCTTTTTCGTAACAATCGATACAAAAGGATACAATAAAACGGTGAGAGCCTTTTCACAAACATGGTTACTTTGGGGTGGGTTACTTTTGCTCTCTGCTGGAGGCGTTTTTTGGGGGGTGATGCAAGGCGCGTCGAAGCAAAATCGACCTGCAGGCTTCCAATCCCACCAGCTTCAACTCGATGTTGTCTCTACCTATATCAAGGATAAACAGTTTTCTCGGGCACTTCGTCTGTTGGAGAGTATGCTAAAGAAAAGACCTCGTTGGCCCGAGGCGTTACTCTTGTTGCGACAGGTGAAGTTCGAGCTGGGTAATGAGCAACTCTTGCGCAAGGCGATCGCGCTCAAGGTCAAAAAGAAGTGGAAGAAGTCCTTCCGCGCATTTGGTAAAGTCAGCGCGAGTAGTCTTTGGCGCACACGCGCCATTCAAGAGCGCGAAGATATCCTCGTGCGACTCAATGCGTATGCTCGCGTTGAGCTTGCGGCCAAAAACTTGCAGAAGGCGGTGATGTACAACTTACTTCTGCTCGAACTCTTTCCCCAACACAGAGACGCCGAGAAGCGACAGGATGAGCTGCTCAAAATCATCGAATCGACCCACCAAAAGAGCGCACACAAGCAACTCTCTGCCTTGATCAACAAAGAAAAACGACGCCGAAAGATCCGACACCGCAGAAGACGTAAGAGGAAGCGCTTTCGTTCGCACAAGAAGTTGATTCGTTTGATGGCTCCGAAAGTTCGCGCGCCAGTTGCCAGACCTGTCAAGAAGGTCGTCACAAAGACCTACCCGACACTTCGGCCACCTGTGCGTCGTCGTCTTAATTGGAACAAGTATTGTCGTGGGTTGTACAACAGCGGAAGGCTGCGTCGTGCGCGGTACTGTTACAAAGAGCTGCTCGACCGAAATGAAAAACATGCGGTCGCACATTACATGTTGGGGTCGATTTATACGCGCCTTGGTTACTGTTCACAGCATGGAAGTCCTCGATTTGATATGCGTCTGTGTGTGAAGGCAAACGATCACTTTAAGCGGTTTGTGACATTAGACCCTACAAACCCAACAGCTCGTAAATTGCGTCGTATTTTGCGGATGAAGTGAGTGGATGGGGGAGGAAGCTCAGTCCTTCATGATCTCGACGGCTTTGTTGGCGAGTTTGCGGAGTTTGGGGTTGCGGCTCTTGAGGAAGGGCTTGATCTTGGGGAGCGCGCCTTTGGCTTTGATACCAAATTGTACGAGCAGCGCGAGTGCTGCTTCTTGGACCTGATAATACGAGTTCGAGAGTGCTTTTGTGAGCGCAGGAATGATTTGCACTGCGTCAGGGACGAATTTTCTGAGGGTTTTCACAGCAAATAGCGATTCGTAGCGTCCTTTGGCTTTTTCGATGTACTCAGCCAGAACACTGGCCGCAGGGAGACCCATGTTGCCGAGTGCTTTGATGATCTCGCGAACATAGCGTGGTCTGCTACTTTGTAGCATTTGGGTCAAGTTGGGTAGCGCACCACTGGCTGCTTCTCCAAGGCTGCCGATCGCTTTAAGCAGCTGTCTTCTGTTGCGCCTTCCTGATTGGTTGAGCTTTTGGATCAAGAGCGGCGCGAGAGGAGCGGCGCCTTTTCCTATACCAGCGATTGCTTCGTAAAGATACCGCGTCAACCTTGCTTTTTGTGGTGCGAGCATCATGGTTTGGAGCTTTGGCACTGCGATAGAAGCTTTTGGGCCGATTTTTGCGATCGCTCTCAGAGCTGAATATTTGAGGTAGGAGACGTCGGAGTTCAGAAAGCTGATCGCCGTGGTCGCTGCGAGCGTTGAGTCTTTTCCAACATTTCCGAGGAGATAGAGAAGTTGTCGTTGGGTCTTCTTGTCAGTAGATTGACGGAGGACGCGGGTGACGACTGGGAGCGCAGGAGGTCCCATTTTCGCCAACACTCTCATCGCCTTGCTTCTTGTCCTGCGGTGGGAAGACATCAACGCCTCTTCGAGTTCTTTTGTCAACTCTGCGACCTCTGGTCCCATATTTTCCATGACTTGAAGCAATTGGAGCCGGTCTGTTTGGTTACCTTTGGCCCACTTCTTTTTGATGAAGGGGAGCGCGGCTTTACCTATCCGACCGATGGCTTTAATGACATAGCGTCGAAAGTAGCGACTCTTGTCGGAGAGCACGCGTATTAAATCGGGGAGCGCGGGCGTAGCTGCTGGACCCATGTAGCTGAGCATCATGGCTGCGTCCATACGTGCCCCACTGTCGGCAAAGCCCAAACGCTTGCGAAAATAAGGAACGAGCCCTTTGAGTTGTGGTCCCAGCGCTCTGATCATGCCTAGCGCTGCGCTCCTTGTTCCTCTTTTGCAGGTCTCAAGGCATTTGAGCAGAAACGTCTGAATGGTAGGGGTTACGATGCCTATTTTGCGAATGGCGTAGATTGCAGCACCTGCAAGTTTTTGGTTGGTGAGGAGCTTCTCTAGCTTGGGAAGCGCTTTGTCTGCGCGAGGTCCAATCTCTCCGAGCGCGCGTAGGACTCCCTTTTGTACTCTCTCATTGGGATCGGAGAGGCTATTTCCCAGCGCGAGAACGATCTCTGGGACATGTTTCTCCGCGAGTGTTTCGTCCTTTTTGATCAGGCTCCGAGCAATGTGTCCAAGCGCTTGTGCCGAGAGTCTCCGTGCGCCAGGACCTTTATCCTTCAATCCTTTGTACAAGGTATTGAGCCTTGCGGTGGAAAAGCCTCGTAGGAGACTGATCGCGTAAAAGCAAGCTCGTCTCTCTCTGACTTGCTTGGATTTGCAGGCTTGCAAGACATGAGGTTCAGCTTCTGGACCCGCTTTATATATCATTCGGTAGAAGGTTCGCAGTTGCCATCCCTTGTACTTGGCGAAGGCGTTGAGATAGTATGGAACAGCGCGGGCTCCGTATCGTTGGAACGTGTACTGAAACCCACGTAGTGCACCCCGCCCACGTTCTCTCATATACTGATCGATGATCTGTGGGATGATTTTTTTGTCGAGGCTGGCGTCCATCTTTTGAAGCTCTCTCGACGCACTGACTCTCTGCTTCCAATTGGGCGCGCGGAGCTGGACTTGCAATCGCTTGAGTTTGGCTCTTCGCTCAATGACTTCTTTGGGAACACAGCCTGACAGTGTGAATAATGTGAGGCATATCGATACAGCGATGGACCATTTGTTTTTTGTCATCACATGGACCTTTTTTGTGGTTTTGTATGTTCTGGAACAGTGCAGGTGCAATATGTACACACTGCTTGGCCTCGTCTTTGACGAGCTGTCTCTCTTGTAGCATATCTTCTCTCGAAACAGGATGGCTTTGTTATTGCTTTTGTACGATTCTTTGTGTATTTTCCATAGATACACGCGAATGAACTTGTCGAGCAGGACGAAGATGCCACCTGCGTTCATGAGAGAGAGGATTGTTTTCTTGAGATATCTCCGAGCATGCTATCGCTTTTTATGCCGTTGGTTGGGTGGATGGACTGGGCTGTTGGGATTATTCCTCATTGTCACACTCTCTGGATGTCCTGGCTATTCCGATCGAGTCGTGTTTATCTTGGAAGAGGATGGTAACTTCCCGTGTCTTGGGGTGATTCGCTGGCAGTTTACAGTGAAAGATGACACAGGGGCGGTCGCCTTTCAACAATCGACTTTCGCAAAAGGAGCCGCGCAAGGGCAACTTTTTTGGGATCAGGAGTCCAAGTCCAACAAGTGTCGGTTTGGTGACACTATTTCATTCAAATCGGCCTTGCCTTTTGGTGGTCGCCGTGTCTTTGAGGCTGTTGGCTACGACTCCGCAAACCAAACAGTCGCAGTCGGCTCCTCTACACCTATCGACTTTGAACCCAAACAACTCAGCGATGGTGCCAATGGTCTCTTTGTCAATGTGGAGTTGAAGAGAGTACAAGGGGTGACGCGCGGTACGCTGGTGTTGTTATGGACACAGCTTCCTGTTGGGACAACAGGGTTGCAACTTGTTCTCAAAGCGCACGCTGAGAGCGGACAAAATCTCAAGGAGCGCTCCATCCCCATTCGCCTCACCCAAGACTCCCCTACATTCGCGATTGTTTCAGGGATTGCCTCTGCGACAGGCCGAAAATTCACGGTGAACGCGCTAAGTGGGCAGCAGATCCTGAAGACCTCAAGTGAACAAACATTTGATATCCAGGCCAGTGTGCCAGGAAAAATCGTCTCTCTCTCCAGGATCTCTTTTTAAGGCTTCTCCAATTGACGTTGTTACTTGCAATCGCCTAAGACGATCTCAACACCGCGCCTCTGTGTCATCGGTCAAGGCTGTCTCATTTTCCGTATCCTTTTTCCATCCGGCGGTCTAAGATGCTGGATGACGACGCTTGCGAACACCAAGCGCGAGCAGCACGACAAACAGCAGTAAAAACATCGTCGGTCGGTGTGTTGAGGGAAGTCCTTGGCAGCCACATGCTGATGGGGAGATACATACACTTACACTTTGGCAGTCGCCAACTGCGCAGCTACCGCCCTCTGTACACGTCCCAGTGACATTTTTGGAGGTATAATCTTGCCCATCTCGTCCCTGGTAAGTCGTTGTTTTCACACATCGATAGACTTGTTGACAGGTCATACCAGCTTCGCAGTCTGTATCTTTTGTACAAGTGTTTGGGCTGCAGTATGGACCTAGATGAGAGGAGGAAGGCGTGGAGCCGGAGGGGCATGAGCTTGGCGGGGGACCCACCACATCCGCAGAGGCTGTCAGCGAAAACACACACAATATGGACAAGCAAACGGTTAAAAACAGTGGACGATGGGTGGACATGGGGACCTCACTTGGTAAAGGAAATGATGTGGAGCGCTCTATTATATTGATTATGCTGTCTATATCAACAAGACGGCGAAAGAGAGTCTTTCCCTTCTGTTGAGAATAGGCTATGCTACGCTTTCGGCTTTGTCGTGCTGGAAGCTTTGATAAAAAACGACCAGAGTACACGGCTTTATAGAGATAGAGATGGATGGGAGAGAGGTTTGTGTCAATGAGAGCCTTATTGGTGACTTCGGATGCTACACTCACGCGATGTACCCGCGAAGTGTTCGAGAATGTCACTGGAAGTGTTGTGGACATGTTTACATCCGAGAGCGTATCTGATGAAGTCCCTGCTGTGTGGATCGTGGACGCTCAATATGAAGGTGTGCAAGAGATTGATTTTTCAAGTGGTGAAGTGTGGCTCTGTGCGTCTGCATCCCAATACCAAGAGCAGTTGGCTTTTTGGGAGACGTGCTGTGAACGTTGGTTCCTTTGGCCCGCTGATGAGATGTCTCTGAAGAGCCAACTCTCTCGGGGACTTCGTCAGTTTCATCGTAAGAGCGAAGACCGCCATCGTCTCGCTCTTTACGAAAAGATCCTGGAGGACATGAACCAGGCCGTTGAGATCGCGAGTGACGATTTTCGCCTCGAATACGTCAACCCAGCGTTTTCGAGGATCTTTGGTTTCTCTCCAGAGGAAGTCCTCAAGCACACACCCAAAGAGTTGATGAGAAGCGGTCTCCATGAGCCAGAGCATTTTGCCGAGATGGAAAAGTCTATCTTCTCAAATGGACATTGGAAAGGACGCCTCATCGGTCGGCGAAAAGACAACTCTCTCTCCTTCTCAGAAGTCGAAGTTGGACAGGTCCCCTCACCTCTAGGGGACCGCTCGCTGCTTTATGCTCTGAAGCAAGATATGTTGCGTTTGCATCCGACCTTTCAACCGACGTCTCCTGACCTTCGAGGTTTTGAAGAGTTGATGAGGATCAGCCGAGGGGCGATGTTGATCTGTAACCCTGACGGTGAGATCCTCGACTGTAATGAACGTGCAGCTGAACTTCTCGATTGTCAGCTCGAAGACCTGCACCAAAAAACCTACGATGACATCGACGCTGAGCTCAATCACTCTTTCCTTCGGGAGCTTGCGGAGTTTTTTCAGCCCGAGACTTTCCACTCTCGCGAGACGACGTTTCGCCGTGGAGACGCAGAGCTTCCAGTCCTCGCGAGATACAGTGTCTTCACCATCGGACAGCGAGCCTTCCTGCTGATTTTGTTCCAAGACATCACACCTCTACGTATTGCCGAGAGCAAGCTCAAAAAGCTCAACAAGGAGCTCGAAGCTGCGATTGAAGAAGCGGAGCGCGCAAACCGGACCAAGAGCGTCTTTCTCGCCAGTATGAGTCACGAAATTCGCACACCACTCAACGCGATCATTGGCTACTCTCAGCTCCTGCAAGAGGAGATGTATGATGCTGAGCACACGATGTATGCAGAGGATATGAAGCGCGTCGAGATGGCCTCTGCGCTGTTGCTCTCGCTGATTAACGATATCCTCGATCTCTCCAAAATTGAAGCCAACCAGGTCGAACTCCTCGAAGAACAGATCCATGTTTCGACACTCTTCGATGAGTCGATTACTTCGATTCAGCCAGTGCTTCAAAAGAAAGGTCTGGAGCTGTCCATTGAGCTCGCCCAGCAAGACATGAGCTTCAGCAGCGATCGCAATCGTGTAAGGCAGATCATCATCAATTTGCTCTCCAACGCTTGCAAATTCACTGAGCAAGGAGAGGTGTCGTTGCGCGCTTCTTTTGAGGGCGTTGGAGATGAACACATCGTGTTTGAAGTTGCAGATACAGGGATCGGTATTCCACTGGACATGCAGGCGCACCTTTTCGATCCTTTTGTGAGAGTCAACACACAACACCACCGCAAAGAGAAGGGGACCGGGCTTGGTCTCGCGATATGCCACTCTCTATGCGAATTACTTGGCGGTGAGATCTCTGTTGAAAGTCAGCCTGGAGAGGGCGCAACCTTCCGCGTTGTGTTTCCACGACAGCCTGATTTTCACCGCGAAGAAAAACCACTGTAGGCCTCTTCCTCGCGCTGGGGCTGGATATCATAACCTGGGGGCGTGTGCGCCTTTGACTGGAGCTATTGGATGGATATGGAACGTTGGAGAGGACGTGTCGCGCTGGTGACGGGTGCGTCAAGTGGGATTGGTGCGGCTGTCGCTGCTGGGCTTTACCGTGCAGGCCTTAAAGTCGCTGTGTGTGCTCGTCGGCTTGAAAAGCTCGAAGATGTAAGACGCTCTTTGGACGCAACTGAGGAGCAGATGTTGTGTATGCAAGTCGATCTTCGGAGTGAAGAGTCTATCCTCTCGATGTTTGAGCATATCCGAAAAGTGTGGGGTGGAGTGGACGTCCTCGTGAATAATGCGGGGCTTGGTCATAACGCTTCTTTGATCGACGGTGATGTTGGCCTTTGGCGTGAAATGCTCGACGTCAACGTGCTCGCGTTGTGTATCTGCACACAGCAGGCTGTACAGGATATGTTGCGTCGTGGACAAGAGGGACATGTCATCCATCTCTCTTCGATGTCAGGACACCGTGTCCCCAAAGCGAGTGGTGTGTATTCGGCGAGCAAGTACGCAGTGCGTTCCTTGACAGAAGGATTGCGAAAAGAACTGCGTGAGCGAGAGGCAAATATTCGGATATCGTCGATCAGTCCAGGCTTCGTGCAAACAGAGTTCGCCGAAAAATACCATCAAAGTAAAGAGGCCGCGGAGGAGATCTACGGACAGTACCAGACGCTTCGCGCTGAAGATCTTGCAGAGACTGTTTGCTTTGTCCTCAGCGCGCCAGCTCATATGCAGGTGCATGATATCTTGATGAGACCAACAAGTCAGGAGAGCTGAGTTTGGGGAGAGGGGGTCAAGGCTGGAGCGCCATGAGCGCAAAAGCTGTCGCAGTGTCGGGCATAAATTGCTTGACCTCGCCACTTGTGCGCTTTGCGTTGAGGGAGAAGCCGGGCCAACTTCCATCTTCATTTTGATGTGTGTGTAACCACTTCAGTCCGCGCTGGAAGGAGTCTTGTTGTGTGTCTTGTCCTGCCAAGCGCAAGACGTAGAGCACAAGACCTGTCGCGTATCCATCGCTGCCCGCTGGTATTGTTGAAGAGTCTCTTCGTTTCCACGTCCCCATCGAAGCCAAGCGCCAACCACCATCTGCTTGTTGTGCTTTTTGGATTTGCTGGATGAGTGACGCCTTCTCCTCTTTGTTGAGCAGCGCTTCCCAAGTCGTCGCAGCCCACAACAACATCGTTTTTTCGTGAAGGTCGAGACGCCCTGTTGTAAAGCCTCCACGCAAAAAGGTCCGCAAGTCTTTCACGCGGCTCTGGATGGACTGGCTGTAAGTGTATTGCTGAGCTGCGCGAGTGAGTGTTCGATATCCTCCTGGTGTGATTCCCACAGCGACGGCCGCGAGTGTTGCTCCCCAATATTCAGCCTTTTTGGTCTCAAAGGGGGCGAGTCCAAAGTGCAACCATGCCCAACTGCCTTTCTCTGCGCCATCTTTGCGTTGCTCTTTCCAGAGATTGTCCAGCGCTTGTAATGTGCTCCCTCTCGGTGTTGTTCGTTTCTCTTGTGCGTCTCTCATCGCAAGCACGACCGCGTTAAGGACCGCCTCTGTTCCTTTGGACTCGGCGATCTTTTGAGCGCTTGATGCGTACCATGCAGGTGCTTCATCCCAACGGGCAACACGCTTCTCAAGCTGCGCAAAAAGAGTCTCCTCAAGTGTCGAAGAGTTCGTGTGTTTTTTGATATAAGGACGAGACAGTAAGTAGGGGAAGGTCGTGTGACAGGAGAGGCACGCGGACTTACCGACGCTTGTATCCCGCAACCGGCTCTTATGCCAACTCTCCGCACGCCCTCTCAAATAGGCGATCCCCTTTTGAAGATCGTAATCCCTCTGTGTGTCTTCGGGGTCTTGCTCTCTGGTTCTTTGATCTGGTAACTCGGTGGTTTGTGTTTCCTGTGGGGGGCGCTCGTCTTGTGTTGAAGGTTCACCGACGTGGGGTTCTTTTGTTTGTCCATCTGTTTGGTTGGTTTCATATGGATGGATCGGCGTACCACACGCAATACACAAAGAAGCAGACATACACATCACAACAAACATCCATACAAACTTTTCTTTCGACATGAGACTTCCTATTGTTTTTTCCCCAACTCTGCTGAGAGATCGGGGCGTTTTGCACTGTAGCAGATCACCTTTGGTGACGGCTTTGTTTCTTTGGATCTGTTGTGGGAGATATTTTGGGGATTTTTTTTCAGGGGAGTGTGATCTTTTCCACAAAAATCACCATGTGAATCATTTCACAAGCCTGATGTGAAGGGTGCCACGGTCAAGAACGCCATTGTCGCGTAAGGTGTTTGTATACAGCAAACACATCACTCTTTTTGGCGGAGATAGGACCATGGAAAGACAGGCACGAAGACAAAATAGGCGTCGAGATATTCATCTGGTGACAATGTTATTATTTCTCGTGGGGGCCGTTTGTTTGGTCGGATGTGCAGCCCAAACAAAAGGGACTCGGGCGATGAGTCAACAAGCTCACCTAAGTGGACCTGCGAACACCCTCTCAGAGGCGATGACACAATGCCTTCGTCACAAAGAAGGCTTTTCTTGTTATGAGGTCGCGAAGGCATACAACACAGGCCACGGCCTCAGTAAGGACCGAAAGCGAGCACAAGTGTACTTTCAAAAGGCATGTGATTATCACAGCAGTTTGTGTTCATTTGTACCGAGGGATGTGTTGCAGAACCATACGAACAGAAAGCTCGAAGAGGTACGTCGTCAACGTCTCGCGAAGTTGATGGCGGAGAGAGAGAAGCGAATGAGAGAGAGAAAGGTCCAGAAGGTCTCGAACAGACACGGGCAGGGTGTTGTGACGGTCTCTGTAACGACGGATTAGCGCTCTCTTTTGGTCCGGCTTCGTCGCAACCCAAAGAGGAAAAAGAGTCCTAACAACAACCACGTTGAAGGAGGATGTGTTGACTGACAACCACATCCTCCTTTTGGTGTGGTTGTGTCTTTCGTTTGTGTGTTCTCTGTTGTGTTTTGATCAGGTGCTTGTGGTTCGGACTGTGTCGAGGCGTCTGGTGTTTGCTCTTGTGTGGATTCACTGTTTGTTGTCGCGACTTGGCAGATGTCACCTCGTGATGGGTGGTTGATACACTGATAGCTGGGGGGGCATGCTTGCTGTGCTGAGCATGTTTTGGTGCAGTATGTTTGTGAATCAGTGGAGAGCTTCTCACAGATTTGGTTGACACATTCATCGTCCTGGGTACACGTCTCGCCAAATCCCTTTTTGGGTTGCTCGATACATCGTCCGTGTTGGCAGATCTCGTCATTTTGGCAATCTTGATCATCTTGGCAAGGAGGGGGAGCGACGCACTTGCCTGCACTACAGACTTGGTCTGCGGAGCAATCACTGTCTTGCGTGCAGGCGGGAGGTGGTGTTTGACATGTCCCGGATTGGCAGGTCTTTCCACCTGTACAGTCCGTATCCTTTTGGCAAAAACCAGGTTTTGTGAAGCAATTTCTGTTGTGGCAGCGTTGTCCTGGTCCACAGTCGGCGTCACTGTCGCAAGCACAAAACTGACTCCCGCTCGTTGTTTTGAAACAATTGCCTCCATTTGGACAGGCACCACTCTGGCATAACTCAAAACAGAAGACACCCGCACCTGTTTTGCCTACACAGATCATGGGACTGTTGCACGTCGCGCCGTTGGCGCTGCTGCCACACAAGGCACCACGTGTTCCTTCTGGGACGATACAGGAGCCGTTGTTACATGTCTGATTGTTTCCACATTCTTCGTCTTTTTGGCATCCCGTTGGGGATTTGATCTTGCAGGAGCCATTATCACAGACTTGATCGTTAGCGCACTCGGAGTCTTGGGTACAGTAAGATGGGTCTTTGACACAATTGCGCCCCTGGCACAATTGCCCTGTGTTGCAATCGGCGTTGCTGTCACAGGCGCAAAATTGGTCTCCACTTGTCGTGTTGAGGCAGTTTCCCCCGTTAGGACAGGCACCATTTTGACACAGCTCGACACAATAGGCACCGATGCCTGTCTTGCTAACGCAGAGTAATCCACTATCACACTGTGCGCCATTGGCGCTGCTACCGCAAAGAGAACCTCTCTTGCCTGTTGGATTGGAAGTCGAAGAGGACGGGTAGAGCGTACATAGTCCGTTGATGTCATCCTGGTCGAGGAAGCGTCTTTGGCTTGGTCCTGAGCTGGTCGTCGAGTACATCGTCGCAGCGCTTACGCTGCTATGTCCTAGCCCCAACAAGTGACCGATCTCATGTGTCGCAGTGCCTCTCAGATCGAGCTGAGAAGAGGAGGGGTTGATCGACCAGGGCTTGGTCTTGCGAAAAACGATGTCGGCGTCAGTGTACTCTTTGTTTCCAGACGTCCAGCGGGTGTAAGTGATCGCTGTCGTCGCGCTGCCTGCGCTCAGATAGCCAAAGAGCAAGACGTTGGTTTTGTCACTGCTGTTACCACGCGTTGTGGTCCCTTTGTATATGGAGCGGAATTTAGAGCAGGAAGGCTGCGCCCACTGTTGGAACCCGTGTTTGAACGCGGTCTCGGCGTCTGTGTCGGAGATGCCTGTGAAACCATTCATATTCATGTACCAGGAGATTGGGATCGATGCATCGGACCACCTGAGCATCTTGCCGCCTGAAGTGTTGATTTTGTAAGCCCACGTCGGCGAGGCGAGGACAAGTATGATGCTGAGTACACAAAGCTGTACCGTGCGAATGTTAGTCATCAGAAGATCCTTCTTGGACAAAATCTCGTCAAGTTGTCTATCGTTTGGTGTGCGGTAGGAGCGGGGTCTTCTTCACGCGTGTTTGTGTGCGTGATGTTTTCGACAGGCGTCGCGCTTGTAGCGTCTTGATCGTTGTCTGGAGTGTTTTGAGGTAAGTCGACATCAAGATCGGAGCTGGCGAGGCGTTCACCTCTTTGAAGCTCCACGTGCCTTTTGCCGTGCGTGTCAGCTGTGTAGGACGATCTTGGGGTCTGAGCAACACAACTTGCTTTGTGTGGGGATCGTGTTTGATGGTGTATCGCCCATGAGACATACTCGTCACGTAGTAGTAATCAGGGGCCTTGTCGAATGGAGTGGGTCGGGCCGCGACAAGGTAGAGCAGCACTCGCTCACCTACACGAAAGCTGTTTTCGCTGTGCACATGAGTGTTGATGTTCCCTATCTTTCCACCCATGCGACGGACTTTGAGTGTACGTGTTGCGGTGCGTCCTTTGAGGAAGCGCGAGACGTTGACCTGGACGTCCGTTACGATATGCTTGTTGCGTTTTCCTACATACCGGGCAGATCGTTTGGTGATGGTGCCTGTGACGATCAAATTGGAGTGACGCACCATCGCTGTTTGCGACAATTGCATGACGATAGAGGCGTCCGCTTGTGTGCCCGAGAGCAGTAAAAATGAAAAAAACAGCGAGGGGATGAGATGTCGTGTCATGATCAGGACTTGTCCCCGAACCCAAACAATCCCCAGAGCCATGCCCAAAAACCTTTCTTTTTGGGCGCTTCTGTGGGAGCGATGGCTGTTGCTTCTGTGGGCGCACTCGTCTCTGTTGGGGTGGATACACTTGTGGGGGTGCGTGCTTCTGGTGTGAGCAGGCCGACACCTTTCCAAGCGTTGCGCACGGCTTTCTCTTCTGTGCTTCCTGCACCGTGTAGTTTACCAGCGGTTTGAACGGTTCGCTCTGCCCACTCATCGAATGTTGCGGAGGAATTGTTCAACTCTTGCAGGGCGTTGTACCAGATCGTCCCTGGAACTTGCCATGCATATCCACCAAGCTCCATGCACAACAAAAAGAAGGCGTGGTTTGGGATTCCTGAGTTGATGTGTACACCGCCATTATCGCGGCTGGTGTTGACGTATTGTTCCATGTGTTTGGGTTGGGGATCTTTGCCGAGGAGTGGGTCGTTGTATGCGCTGCCTGGTGACTTCATGGAGCGCAGAGCGTCGCCCTTGATACCTTTGGCCAAGATCTCTTTTCCAACAAGCCAATCCGAGGCTTTGGCTTGTTGGTTGTGTTTGTGTTGGTGTGTGAGGACACCGAAGACGTCCGCGATGTGCTCGTTGAGCGCACCTGATTGCCCTCTGTACGTCAAACCACCGGAAAATTGGACGACACCGTGGGATAATTCGTGGCCAATGACCGTGAGTGATTGTGTGAAGCGCGTGAAGATGCGTCCGTCACCATCGCCGTATGCCATCTGCGAACCGTTCCAAAAGGCGTTGTTGTATTTGCGTCTGACGTGCACGCTGGAGACGAGAGGAAGTCCCTTGTTGTCGAGAGAGTCGCGGTTGTAGGACTCTTTGAAGAAGTTGTACGTCGCCCCTGCGCCGTCATAAGCTTCGTTGACTGCGTCGTCGCTGTGGGGATCTTCGCCTTCAGAGCGTGCGAGGGTTTTTTGTAAGTCTGTGGACTCTTCTGCGTTGTACACACGTCTGTTGAGTCCTGTCTGGGGACCGGCAAACACACCGCCTTCTACTGCAAACAATCCCTCGACAAAACCCCACGCCATGTCATCTGTTGTATCATGTCGCTGGCTACGTAGCTCATCCGAATACAACTCGATCTCTTCGATCGCCTTTTGGACGTCTTCATCTCCATTTTCCTTCATGGAGTCGAGCATGTGGGGGGGGATAATACATTGAATCGGGTGGCGGTGATGGTGACATCCCATAGACATTCTCCGTGAACTCAAAAAACACATCGTCAAGGCGCGTGTTTTACGATTCGTGAATGTTCCCGTCTTGTGGTCTTGAGACAAGAGACGAAAACGTGGTAAGTGATCTCTTTCTTCGCAAAAAGATCATGGCTATGGATGTATTTTGCCTACCAATCGAGGAAAATTCAAGCGCAAGACTGTCTGAGGATGTCCGGAAGGGGAGGGGGTGTTGCCTAATGTGTACTTGAAGGGGTTGGATGGACAATCTGTTCAGAACTCGCTCTTGTCGCACCTGACGAACGAATCATCAAATATGCGACAGGTAATCCTGTCCAAAATCCAGACTCCGGGATCAAAAAGACACCGAAGAGACAAAATAACAAAAATCCCCACCCGGCTGACGAAGGCAGCGTTTGGTTTTGTTCAAAGGCCCATTGGACAAGGCTTCCGTAGAGATACATCATAACACCTGTGGCCAAAAACCAAAACGCAACGTTTCTCATTGGGTTGAGCTGAATACTGTTCCAGACACCTGCAAAGAGGATATCCCGCAAGATCTTCGAGAAAATAAAGACCCCAAGGACATTGTGGACGATCGCGATCCCCATGAGCAGGTGCCCTGCGTGGCGACGAAAGAGACTCGGAGCGTGTGGGTTTTTTGCGGCCGAGAGGGCCATCTGCCATACCACGATGTGGTGAAAAGGCCGGATAACCTGAAAGTAGACGCGCCCTGAGAAGGTATGAAAATGCACGATCGTTATGACATGATAGCGGTACATTCCCGAAGGCAGGTTTTCTTGGACGATCGCGATGTGTGCTGTGAGATGGGACTCTGTGATGCCAGCGAGCCAGTGCTCACCTTCCTTGGCGCTTTTGACTGTAAAGAACGCTGCCTCTTCACCTGCTTTCATCGGGAAGCTGGTCATATCATATTGCACCAAACTTTCTTCTGTCTGTGGAATCCCCAACACCCGAATCAATACACTCCTGATCGCGTACAGCGTCTTCAGCCACCAAGGGGCGTAAGAGAGCAAGCCCGCCGCAAACGCAGGTAGCTCCTCTCGACTTTCAATCGTTTTAACGTCGATATGATCTGCTCCTTCTGCACATGATTTGAGGGCGTCGATGTGAAAAATCGTCTGGTCCATCAGGCTGTCTCCTTTGTGATCTGTTCAAACAGGATATCAAACAGATGTTGTAATTCTGCTGGTTTGAGTGGTGGGAGTAACTCTGCGCTGCCGAGCAACGCGGTGTAGAGCAATCTAGCATATCCCATCGCTTCTTCCTCCTCCTCGCAAAAATGAGCTGTCAGAGAGCAAAGGTAGGCGATTCTTTTTTGGTCTACACGTTCGATGTATTCACTCGCCAAAGGTGAGGTCTTGGCCCACGCTCGTAGACGAACTTCTTGTGGGCCTGATGTCCGCGCGACAAGCTCTAAGAGGTGATATAGTCGCTCTTTTGGTGTGTTTTCCTCTTCACTCTCTTCAATGTACATCTCCGTGTAGCGCTCTTCCCAGTATGTCAGGATCGCTTTCAGATACGCCGTTCTGTTCTGAAAGTGGTGGTAAAATGAGCCCTTTGTCACCTCCAGCCTCTTGCACATGGGTTCAACTTTGATCGCGTTGATCCCTTCTTCAATGAGCGCTTGTAGACCGCTCTTTAACCAATCCTTTCGGCTTAATCGACTCATTTTTTGTCGCTCTCTCCTCTATGTTACAAGATGAAACATACGCTTTGGTATGGAAACCATACTGTATGGTATGGTTCTGTGTTGAGTTGTCAACCAAAACAAGTGATTGCCTTGTTGCTGTAAGGATGAAGGACGTCAGGCGTTATGGTAATGTCTTTGAACACAAGAAAGGAGTCGATAATGAAGAGAGGTATGTGTGTTGTGTTGTGTATGATTGGTTTGTTGTTGACAGGTTGTCCTATCCCTGTGCCACGGACTGCGGTGATCCAGCCAGCGTTGACGATACAAGTGCTCGACGAGAAGGGGCGTCCGCTCGTTAATCAAGAGGTACGGTTTTCGTGGTACTCCCATCCCCATCGTCGGTTTCACCGAGCAGACGTGTATCGAACCAATAAATACGGAAAGATTACATTTGCAAAGAAGACCAAGCGTGAGTGGGTGATGCCGTTGATGATGCACGGGGTTCCACAGCATTATTGGGTCGTATGTCTTAATCGAAAAGGCTACGATACACTCGCGCGTTCGTATTATATTCGTTCTAAGCGAAGGGCGCAGGATGTGTGGGTCTTACGTCTGAAAAAAGGAAAGTATTTTCGGACCTGTAAGGAGTCAAAGAGGGGGCAGTAAGGGGAGATTTGTCACAGAATTGAAACAAATTGCCATTCCGTGTCACTGAGTGTTGTGATACAACGCAGGAGATATTTGGGTGATTGTCATGGTCGATCGCCAAAATAAATGTCTTCATTGTATGTGCATACGTTTGGAGAAGTCGATGTTTCAGTTTTTTCGTGTTTGTATGTTGATCTTATTGATGTGTTTGGGATGGGGCTGTGCGGACAAGCAAGTCGATCCTTGTTCTCTTGTTGAATGTGGTGTGGGTTTTAAATGTATCGAGGGACGATGTGTGAGCGATTGTCCTTCTGGGATGATTTTGTGTGGGGGGCTTTGTGCGGACGTCTCCTTTTCCAACATCCACTGCGGTTCGTGTGGTAACGAGTGCGCAAAGGGCGAAACTTGTATCGCCCGTCAGTGTGAGTCTCTGTGTTCTTCTAACGAGACCCTCTGCTCGGACACTTGTGTCGACACCAAGACCGATCTGGAGAACTGTGGTTCATGTGGCAACAAGTGCGGTGCCTCAGCGAAATGTGAAGGCGGAACATGCACATTGAGCTGTCCACTCCCGCTGTCCAAGTGTGGTGGTGATTGTGTGAACCTTGTGACCTCAAGAGAGCACTGTGGTACATGTGGAAAAGCCTGTCAGGACGGCGAAATCTGTGAAGCTGGTGCATGTATTCTCAACTGTCAGAGCGGTTTGCTCGCGTGTGATGGGAAGTGTGTCGACGCAACGGTCAACCCCAATCATTGTGGTGCTTGTGGTAAGGCGTGTACAGGTGGAGCTGTCTGTACGAGTGGGACATGTGAGTCGAAGTGCCCAACTGGACAGACTAACTGTTCAGGTTCATGTGTGAACACACAGGAGAGCCTCAAACACTGTGGTGCATGTGGAAAAGCCTGTCAGGATGGAGAGATTTGCAGCGCTGGTGTGTGCAAAAAGACAGGCTGTGCTTCTGGGAAGACGCTGTGTTTGGGAACATGTACGGATCTCTTCACTGATGTGACACATTGTGGTGCATGTGGAAACGCATGTGGTAGTGGTCAGTTGTGTTGTCAGGGTGTATGTCGAGATACCAAAACAGATACGGCACACTGTGGAGCGTGTGGTCTCGCTTGTGGGACCGGACAGATCTGTCAAGGTGGGAGCTGTGACTGCCCCAGCGGATTGCAGCAATGTAGTGGTCAATGTGTCGATACATCTAACGATCCAAAACATTGTGGTGGATGTGGAGCTGCTTGCCAGAGCGGTGAGACATGTTCGAGTGGGAAATGTGGCGTTGTATGTAAGGCTGGACAGACAAATTGTTCGGGGTCATGTGTCGATGTGCAACAATCATTACTTCATTGTGGTGGGTGTGGAAAAACCTGTGGAAGTGGTGCCTCAGCCTGTAACAATGGGCAATGTGCATGTCCTTCTGGATTGTCGTATTGTTCGAATGCCTGTGTGAACACACAGTCCGAGTTAAAGCACTGTGGCGGTTGTGGGAAGAGCTGTGGTGCAGGGGCTGTGTCATGTCAGGGGGGCGAGTGTATCTGTCCCTCAGGGAAGGCTTACTGTAGCGGTCGTTGCATCGACATCCTCTCGGATACAAATAACTGTGGTGGTTGTGGAAAGACCTGTCCAACTGGTGAGAAGTGCACCAACGGAACGTGTGGTGTCGTGTGTACTGGTGGTGGGGTCAAGTGTGGAAACATTTGCGTGGATACACGTTCAGATCTCAAGCACTGTGGTGGTTGCAACAAAGCCTGTGGCAGTGGGGCGACGTCTTGTATCACAGGACAGTGTGTCTGTCCTTCTGGCGAGGGGTATTGTAACGGCAATTGTATCGATATCCTCTCGGACACAAAAAACTGTGGTGGCTGTGGAAAGACCTGTCCCTCTGGAGAAGTCTGTAACGCTGGAACGTGTAAGCCTCCTGTGACAGCATCTTCCATTCAATTGTATAGTGGACGAACCTCTTTTACACACTGTCTTGTCTCAAGTGGAAAGGCGAAATGTTGGGGGGATAACACAAAAGGAGAGCTGGGGATCGGGACAACCTCTCGTTTGAAGGAACCTTCGACCAAGACGATTGATGTGGGGGCTGGACGAACAGTCAAACAGATGGCGCTTGGCCGGTACCATGTCTGCGCGATCCTCGACAACGGGAGTGTCAAGTGTTGGGGATACAACGCATATGGTCAGCTCGGCTATGGGAACACGACGACTCTGACACGTCCCTCCTCAAACACTGTGAATCTTGGCACAGGTCGAACAGCCGTCCAAATCGCGGCTGGATACTATACGACATGTGTTGTCCTCGACGACGCGACCGCAAAGTGTTGGGGGAAAAATAACGACGGTCAGCTCGGGATTGGAAACACCATCGATCAGAAGGTTCCGCCTTCTACGCCTATCAATGTCGGCGCTGGACGGACGGTGAAGAAGATCTCGGCAGCTCGTGATGTCGTGTGTGCGTTGTTGGACAACAACTCCATCAAGTGTTGGGGAGAGGGACAGTATGGAACATTGGGACTCGGTAATGTCGACTCTCTCAAGGCTCCAGGAGCTGCCATCTCATTTGGTACACTCACCGCCAAAGATCTCGAATGTGGTCGCTATCATTGCTGCGCGATCTTAAGTGATGATTCTATGCGTTGTTGGGGACAAGGAGGTGACGGTCAGCTCGGCAACGGCGCGAAGGCAAACGCCAACGCACCACAGAGCACTTCGATAACAGGTCTTGGTCCGGTGATGCAGATTGGGACGGCGTATCAGAGTTCTTGTGCCTTGATGAAAGATGGGACCCTCAAGTGTTGGGGATACAACCGCTATGGTCATTTGGGGCAGGGAAACACGACCTCTCTGTCTCAACCCCCTACGACCGCGATCGATGTTGGTACAGGACGTTCGGTCAAGCAGTTTGGTTTGGGTCGGTCTTCTGTCTGTGCCTTGCTCGACGACAATACTGTAAAGTGTTGGGGGCGAAACGATTACAATCAGCTTGGTTATGGTGATAGCACCCACCGCTACAAACCGTCTGCAACCACGATTGTGTTTTGAGCGTTGGCGACGTGTTCAGCTGAGTGAGGCCTCAAAGGTCGTCAGCATCTCGTGAAGTGCCGAGACCCAGGCATCGTCGCTGTTGATGCAAGGGATCAATCTGTATGCTTCTCCACCACCTTCCAAAAACTCGTCTCTGACTTCCATCCCAATCTCTTCGATCGTTTCGAGACAATCCGCGACAAATGAAGGACACAGCACGGCGAGGCGTTTGACACCTTTTTCGAGCAATGCTTCGACGTGTTCATCTGTGTAAGGCTGGATCCAGGGGGTCTTGCCTAGACGAGATTGAAAGGAGACGCTGAATTTGTCTTCGGGGATGTTGAGCGCTTCTGCAAGTGCTCTAGAGGTTGCATAGCAGTGGGCGCGGTAGCAATTGGGATAGGTGTCGAATACTTTGGGGCAGGGGGTTTGTTTTTGAACGCACTCGTGGTTGGTGTCATGTGCACAGGGGAGCTGATGGACGGGGAGTCCGTGGTAGCTCATCAAGACGTGATCGTAATCAAAGTCTTGCAGATGTGCTTTGGTGACAGAGGCTGTCGCGTTGATGTAATGATGGTCTTCGTAGAAAGGTGGCAAGGAGTGAACGCGGGCATTTGGGTGATGTGCTTTGATCGCTTCGTCGAGTTTGTCGAGGACTGTCTGTGTTGTGGCGCCTGCGTACTGTGGATAAAGAGGGACCGCGAAGATCTCATCACAATCACGTAAGTCTTTCACACCAGAGGCGATGGAGGGGTTTCCGTAACGCATCCCGATCGCGACTTTTGTTTCTTCTCCGACAAGCGCTTGTAACTTCTCTTGTAGGTGAACGGTGTGGATCATCAACGGGGAACCTTCATCTGTCCAGACTTTTTGGTATGCCTTTGTGCTCTTTGGTGAGCGGAAAGGAGCGATGATCAGGTTGACGAGGAGCCATCGGCTGATTGGGTTGATATCGATGACATATGGATCGCTCAAAAACTCACGAAGGTATCGACGAACAGCTGGAACAGTCGCTTCATCAGGGGTGCCCAGGTTGATCAAGAGAATGCCTTTCAAAAGAACCTCCTTTTTTCGGGTGTGGTCGTGCTTCCCTACACAGAACAGTGCTGGGTTGACCAACGATAAGCATTCCCATATGGGTTTTCCACCCTTGTAGGTTGCTTCGAGGAAAAAAGTAAGCAGAGAAAGGGATGTTGAGAGGGAATATGATGAGGGGGATTGGAGGGAGGAAGAAGAGAGCGTTACCAGCGATTGCCGCCACCGCCGCCGCCGTATCCACCACCGCCGTAGCCGCCACCGCCGTAGCCACCGCCACCTCCGCGGTGACCGCCGCCACGATGACCACCGCCGCCGCCACGACGTTGTCTTTCTTGGGCCTCGTTGACCTTGATGGTACGACCGTCAAGATCTGTACCGTCGAGGCTTTGAATCGCTTCTTCTGCATCGGCGTCGTTTGCAAATGTAACAAACCCAAAGCCTCTTGAGCGACCTGTTTCTCTGTCTGTGATGATCTTGGCCTCTTCGACATCACCAAATTGTGAGAACGCATCGAGGAGTGTGTCCTCAGTTGTTCCCCATCGCAAACCACCAACGAAAAGTTTTTTTGACATAGCTCTCTCTCATCTTTCCAAGAACGGACGCAACGGTTTGACATCGCGTCAAAAGCAATGAACACAAACGAAAAAGCTTTGCCATCTCAAAATGGGGACGCTTCTTTGTTTGTTGCAACCACTATGGTTACTTGAGTGCGAAAAAGTATACCATAGCCAAATTGGATCGCCATACTCTTTTTTCTCGCGTGCTTTTTTCCTTGCAGTCTCCCCACATATTCTTCGTCCTTTTTTCGAGGATATTTGGTTTGGAAAAGAACCTTTTCACAGCTCTGATCTTTTGCTATCCTCCAAAAAATCAGATCATGATGTGCAGTTTTCGTAGGTCTTTCGACCTTCCAATGAAAAATGAGCTTTTTCAACAATAACTCTATTTGATAGGTTTTTTTTACCTAAAGGATGGTTTGATGTCTTCTTGGCGGTTGTTGATGGGTTGGTGTTGTCTGTCGTTTTTTTCGCTCCTGTTTTCTGGGTGTGTCCCGCTCCCTGCGGTGGTTGTCCCTGAAAAAAATGCGCCCATCATTCAAAGACTCAACGCTTACAAGAAATACAGAGGTGAGCAAAGATCCGGTGGTTTTATCCTTGCGAACGGTCTTTTTTACAAAGATCCGATGGAGCTGCTCCCATTTGTTGATGAGGTCTCAAAGACCGCAGAATCAGCAAGAACATACGCTCGCCTTCAGAGAGCATACTTGGTCGTGTATTGGTCTGGTTTTGTTGTGGGGATTGGTGGTGCCACTTTGGCTACTCTCAACATCAACACGGTGTTTGGTCAAAATCCTTCAGCTGCAAATGTCGCAGGGTTTTGGATTGGGGGAGGGCTGGCTCTCGCTGGGGCTGTTGGCGTTTTGCTTGCCAATCCTGTTCTCCGTCAGCCGTCGTATCGTTTCAAAAAAATGGCGTTTTATTCGTATAACCAGGATCTACTGCGCCGTTTAAAGCTGACAAAAGCGCAAACGGAGCGATTTTTACGTATACGTAAAAATCGTTCGCCACAGCGAAGAGCGCCGAAGATAAAAGAGTACTTTGAGGATGCAAAACCAAAACATCAGGGACCCAAACGCGAAATTCTCTTTATCTTTCCGTCAAATGGTCTTCTTGTGAAGTAAGGCCATCGGATGGAAAAAAGCGAACACAAACCCCGGACCTATAGATAAAATGTAACATTGTTCTTGTACCCTGACTTTGTGAAAGAACCACCAAAGTAGGAGGTGAGTTTCCATGTCTATGACATTCGTTTCTCGATGTGTTCTTGTATGCTGTGTTGGATTCTTGTCCCTGTGTTCAGCTGGGTGTTCTTTTCGCCCTTCTGCTCACTTGCGGCTTCCGCCGCCAAATGCGTCCTTTCGTAAGCGCGTAAAGGCCTTTCAGGAGCTACGGATCAAGAAACTTCACTTCTACATTCTCGTAGACCGTCGTACAGGTCAGACACTCAATCGTGTCAAAAGACCTTCTGATTGGTACGCTCTTGAACTTGGTAATGGTGAAAAGGTTTACAACATCAAAGATTTGACTCCGCTTGTGCCACCTGATTCAAAGACAGCTCGTTCTATACGTAATTATAAACACAATAGCCGAGTGGGTGCGTTGTCTTTTGGTATCGGCATACCTGCTGCAGGCGTGATTGGGACGGGAGTCATGATCGCGGGACTCTTTCAAAAGGATACAAACTTGATCTTGCCTATCTTCGGTGTTGGGGTGGCTGTATTTCTCGGAGGTATGATAGGCTCGACTGTCATGGGATTTGTCCATAAAGGGCGCGCTCATTTTTACAGGGGGGAGATCATTACCTCGTATCATCCAGATCTACTCAAGAAACTTCAGATTAAAATCAAGCGGATGCCCGAGATAGGAGGTCTACAACAACAGCGCCCGACACCAGGCCCCTCAACAGAGTACTGAGAGCTTACTCTCTCTTCTGCGTCTCTTCGAACTTCCTCTCTTACAAAGACCTTACATCCTTTTGAACTCTTTCTGACCCTTTCCTTTGACCTCCCTTGTATCTTCTTCATATCCAAAGAGTATTCACGATCCATGTGAATGTCACAAAGAACGAGGAGAGTCAGATGAAGAGACAGTGTTTCTTGGCGGCACTTGTTGTCGGGACGATGTGTTGTGTTGGGAGTGCGTCCGTTTGGGCACAGCAGAAGGCGAGAGGGAAGGTCACAGAGGTGACCCTGTACAGAGGAGAGGCGCAGATTACGCGCCTCATCCCACTCAAAGGCAAGAAGGGAACGATGGAGTTTGTTGTCCACGGACTTCCCGAGAAGATCGTGAGTTCTTCGTTGGTCGCAGAGGGAGAGAATGGCGTCTTGATTCGGGCTGTCCGCTATAAAAGACGCCTGGTTCGTCACGCTCCACGTAAAGAGGTGCGTGTGATCGATACAAAGCTCTCGGGGCTTGGAGAGAAACTTCGGCAGCTCCGGCAGACATTACAGATCCTGCGCAAACAACTTCAATACTTGCAGCGTCTCGAAGGTTTTGTCACACCTTCTGCGAAGGCCGGTTTGATGAAAGGAACCTTCGATCCCAAGAAGCTGATCCAGATGACCTCTTACTTGTTTCAACAACGAGAGAAGTTGATGCTTCGGATCGGTGGACTCAAAAAACGCACAAAGTCACTTCGTCACGAACGACGTCAGCTCAAGTACCAGCGCGCTCAACTGACGGCGAGCGCAGCTCACTATGAGCGTGAGGCGATCGTGTTCCTGGAGAAATCAGACGCCAAAGAGGCGTCCTTTCGGCTGACGTATCGTGTGGGGGGTTGTGGTTGGTCTCCTATGTACACAGTGAGAGGAGATGCCAAAAAGAAGTTCGTTGATCTCGAATACAGCGCCTTGATTAGACAGGCTAGTGGCGAAGACTGGAAGGATGTGAAGCTGCAATTATCGACCGCACAACCTTCTTTGAGTGCGACGGCCCCAGGGCTCGCACCATTCCAAGTGCGGCTCGTCTCTGGAGCGATGGGGAGGCGTCAGCAACACTCTTTGCTTCGTCGTTATAAGAGGATCCGTCGACGTTACAGAGATGCACAGCTGCGCTACAACAACGTCCAATCCCTTCATGGAAATGAAATCCACAGTTGGAGCCTGAATAAGTCCGCGAAAAAGTCACAGATCTTTGAGCTTAATTACAAGCAAAGTACCCTGAGTTGGCTCAACAAACAGATGAACAAAAAACAACAGCCGGCGCTCGATTATCATCTGACAACGCCACAAACACTGCCGAGTCGCGGTGAAAAGCAGATGCTCCGCATCATGAGGAAGCGCTTGAAGGCCTCTTTCTTCTATCTTGCGTCCCCTGTGCTGACCAACTTTATCCACCGAGAAGCTGAGATCGTCAACAACAGCCCTTACGCATTGCTCGCGGGTCCTGTCGCTGTGTATCTTCATCATCGATTTGTCGGACGTACAGAGCTTCCAACGATCTCCAAAGGTGAGCGCTTCTCTCTTGGATTTGGTGCTGATCCTACACTGCGTACGACACGTAAGTTGATCAACAAGACCGTCCACCGAGAAGGTGGTAACCGTATGCTCGCGTTTGTCTATCGTCTGAAGATCGAGAATTATAGAGGTGAATCGCTTCCCGTCCGTCTGTTCGATCGTATCCCTTATGTCGGGTCTGGTTCACATGCGAGTATCAAGCTGACATCGATAAGCCAACCCCTCAGCAAAGATAAGATGTACCTTCAACTTGAGCGTAACAAAGGCATTCTGCGTTGGGATACGAGCGTAAAGGGGAACGCACATGGCAAGAAGGCGACGACGATCGAGTATAGCTACACGATGACCTTTGATCGACAATATCACCTCGAAGGTGTCAATAACCAAAAGACGCGTATGCAATTCTTTAAACAACAACGCCGTCGATGGAGACGTTAGCTCGCTTCTAAGTGGTCCTCTCGCGAAGTAAGTGCATGAGTATGATGTTGCATTTTTTTTCGTAGGTTCAGGCCTTGTGTCCGACCTCTATGTTGTATGCCTTTTTCGCGAGAGGACCACTTAGGTCGTCAGATGAAAAAAGCGAAGACAAGACTTTTTTCCATCCGACGGCCTAAAAGAAAAGTACAGATTCCATCTCGGCAGTGGAGAGTGTGAGTTGTTGATCCAGTCGGTCTGCTCTGTTGAAGAGTGTGTTAAGGAGTTGGATACGTGAGAGGGAGACATATTCGTGTAGGAAGAGAAAGTGTTCACATTGCCATTGATATTCTTTTGTCTCAATGGGGTTCGTCACGGCGGTCGAGTCCCAGGCCTGTTGCCATTTCTGGTTGTAGCGTGTGCGCCTGTAAGAGGTGCGAGATGCATATTTGGAGAGCCATGTGACGTTCTCGTCTTCATAGCGTTTCCAGTGGAGGACGGCTCTGGATTTGATCACGGAGAGAGCAAAACGAGAAGAGCTCCAAGCTGCTTGTCCTGGAGAATCATCTCGTATCACTTTGAGCGCCTCTTCGTATGTGCGGACGATACTCGCTGTGTGTGGATCCAGTCTGTAAGGTGGCCGATGTACACCGGGGAGCGCTTGTTTTGCTCGGATGTAAGCGGCTTCGCGATCTTTTGTGCTGAGCTTGCCATCGATCCACTGTTGTTGAAGGCGCAGATAGTCCCACAACTCTTCGGGAACGTCGACATCTGTATCGCGCTCGACTTCCAGCATTCTCTGCACACAATCACATGCAAAAATACGTAGCATCTTAGGCGTCAAGAGTCCCTTCAGACAAGCCTGTCGCAATCGTACAGGGTTGTGCAAAAGGTGAGAGAGTTGAAGATTTTGTTCCATGGGTACATACCTTGTCTGTCGAGGGATGGAGCCAGTGTACGTCGAGAAGTTGTACGTACCAACGCTGTGAAAGTTCGTCGGCGAGTTGTATTCGCGAAAGTGGATGGACATCAAATCATTGATGTGGCAAGCTGAATCTCAATGATTTTCTCCGGCAATCACCAGACAGAGGCTCTTTGGTGCTCTTGTTGCGCCAAGTATCCCCGCTGTAGATAGAGAGTGCGTTTATGTTTTGTTTCATCCACATTCGTCATATGTGTCTGTTGGCTTTTGTCTCTTTGTGTTTCTTCGTTGGATTTGGGCCTGGTTGTGCCGCGACTCCTCAAGGTGAAAAGACTCATGAACCTGCTGGCCAAGAAGCTTTGGTTGAGAAGGTCTCGGAGCCTGCTCAAATAGAGCGCGTCTCTGAACCGATCGTGGAAGAGCCTCTTGCAGACGCGGCTTCCGAGAGTATTGAGCCTGAGCCTGTCCCTGAGCGGAGCGTTGAACGTGGTGTTCCTGAGCTGACGAAGGAAGAGAGTCCCGAACAAGTGCGAGATGTCTGGGAGGAGCAAATCCCCGAGGCTGCTAAGGAGGCGTCACCTGAGACCATCGTTGAGAAGGCACCTGTTGGCAAACCGTTCTTGTACACATCACAGACGGACGGCAAGATCTTCACATATGAAGTGGACACGACCAACGGTCAACTCAAGAGGCTACATCAGCATCAAGGTGGGGCGTTGATGAGGTTCTTGTCCTTCCACCCGAAGAAAACACACGTCTATGCTGTCAGTGGGAACAAAGTACAGTCCTTTAAGATCAACCAAAAGACCGGCGCATTAAGCTTCTTAAATGAAGCAAAGAGCGGCGAGTTTGGTACACATCTCGAAGTCGATCACACTGGACGCTTTGTGTTCGTCGCGAGTTACGGTGGGAATCAGGTCTCAATGTTGCCGATCAAGGCAAATGGCCGTGTGTCTGCTGCGACTTTCCAAAAAGGCGGCCAGAACAATACATCTTTTTGTGTGAAAGCCCACCAAGTACGGGTTCATCCGAGCAACAAGTTTGTCTACGTTCCTTGTTTGGGTTCGGATTATATTTTGCGGTTCGCGTTTGATGCGGCGACCGGGACACTGACCCAAAAAGGCAAGCACAGCGTGATCAAGGGCGCGGGACCAAGACACATGGATTTTCACCCGACACAGCCGTGGGCTTATGTTGTCAACGAGCTCGACAGTTCTGTGGTGGTCTTTGATGTCAATACAAACAATGGCGCGCTTACACAAAAACAGACGGTCCGAACACTCCCTCTTCAGGTGAGCGCACCGAGTAAGTCTTCGGATATTCACGTCTCACCTGATGGCAAGTATCTCTACGCCATCAACCGCGAACCGCTCAACAATGTCGCGATGTTTTCGATTGGTGGACAAGGGAAGTTGAAGCTACTTGGACACGTCTCGACAAACGGACAACACGCGCGAAGTTTTGTCATCGATCCATTTTTGCCATATATGTATATTGCCAACGCAAATAGCCAGAATCTTGGACACTTTCAAGTGGATGCGGCTGGTAAGCTCACACACACAAAGACGTACGGTGGATTCACCAACAGGTTGTTCTTTGTGGGGATCTTGCGGCTCCCTTGACCTTGCGAGGGCGTAGGAAAAGGATGATGGGGGAGATTTGGGAACGATCGGGTGGGTGTGTGTTCACTACAACATCGTAACAGCGATTCGTTTCGACATGACAATCAAAGGAGTGCTCATGAATCATCAAGACACAAACAACAACCCACACCATCCAAACAGAAGGCGTTTTTTGGGGGCGTGTGCGAAGTGGTGTGCTGGATTTGCGGCGATGTGGTTTCCTGTGTCTGCTTTTGGCTGTGCAAACAAAAAGCAATGCAAACCCACAGAGGATAACATCGAGGGCCCTTATTACAGGGGAGGTGCTCCCTGGAAAACACATCTCGTCCCAAAAGGAGAGGGTGGTGTCCCGCTGGAGATCTCTGGAGTCGTGTACGCGGCTGATTGTAAAACGCCATTGGCGAATTGCCTCGTCGATGTCTGGCATGCAGACGCCAAAGGGTCCTATGATAACGATGGTGTCGATGATCCACCCAAACAAACGACAAAGTATCGTGGTCGTATGCGAACCAACGCCAAGGGCGAGTATCGATACACAACTGTGGTCCCTGGACGCTACTTGAACGGACCAACATATCGACCTGCCCATATCCACTACAAGGTCGAAGCCAAAGGCCACGAGCCACTCACCACGCAGCTGTACTTTGCAGGGGATCCATATATCAAGGGAGACGCGTTTGTGCGCGCTTCATTGGTGATCTCTCTTTACTCTCATGGTAAGGGAAAGAAGGGCGTGTTCAATATCGTCCTCGCAAAAAAGCAGTGACACTGACGAGACAGGCGGAGGGATTGATCTTCGTCAAATGGGTTTGAGGGTGTTCTTGTTATCTTCTGTGATGTATCCACTTGTTGTCCATTACCAACGTAGATAGGGAGTCCTATATGCCATCACCCAAAGGTCCTGTTGCGGAGTTGAGCTTCCGAGTTGTCGTCTTAGGTATCATTTTGTCTGTCGTGATGGGGGCGGCGAACGTCTACCTTGGCTTGAAGGCTGGGATGACCGTCTCGGCTTCTATTCCTGCGGCGGTGCTTGCGATGTTGATCTTCCGAGGCATCATGCGTGACGGGACGATCTTGGAAGCCAATCAGGTCCAGACGACTGCGTCAGCGGGAGAATCGCTGGCTGCAGGGATTATCTTTACTGTTCCGGCGCTTGTGTTGCTCGGTACGTGGCAGAAGTTCGACATGGTGATGACGACGTTGATCGCCTTCACTGGTGGGCTTTTGGGTATTTTGATGATGATCCCAATGAGGCGAGTCTTTGTGACAGGGGATAACGATGAGTTGACCTTCCCCGAAGGTGTCGCGTGTGCCTCTGTGTTGGAGGCCAGCTCTGATGAATCAGGTGACCATCGGGATGCACTCGGTGTTGTCTATGGTGCGATTGTTGGGGGCTTGTTTAAGTTTCTCGCGAGTTTTCTGGGGTTGTTTCACGCGACACTCGAAGGTGCAATGACATGGGGACGTCGGATCTTTTATTTTGGCAGTGACAGCGCGCCTTTGCTCGTCGGTGTCGGTTTTATCGTCCGTCTGAATGTCGCGTTCTTATTGTTCTTGGGCGGAACCATTGGTTGGTTGATCGCGATCCCTTTGTTGGGCGGAACAGAGGCGATGTTAGCCGATCCGCTTGGTGGTGCGTGGTCTCTATGGAAGGCGAAGATTCGTTTTATCGGTGTCGGTGCGATGGTGATTGGTGGGATCGCGTCTATCGTCAAGGTGCGTCATGGTCTCGTGCAGGCGGTTCGTGAGCTGAGGAAGTCATCGTCAGGGCAGGAAGATGTGCCTGAGACGGATCGGGATCTGCCTTCTCGTGTGATCGTGGGGTTGGCGATTTTGTGTATCACTTTGATTGGGATTGTGTACGCGATCTTGACGAAGCACATCGCTGTCGCGATCGCTGCGACGGTCATTATGGTTGTGATGTCGTTCTTTTTTACGGCCGTCGCGAGTTATATTGTGGGGCTTGTCGGGAACTCGAACAGTCCAGTCTCAGGGATGACCATTACGGCAGTGTTATTCACTGGTGGGATGTTGATGGTCTTTGGTTTCTCTGGTGAGGCGGGGATGTTGTCGACATTAGGGGTGGCGGCGATAGTGTGTTGTACAGCGTGTACCTCTGGAGATGTCTGTAATGACCTGAAGACCGGCCAGATTGTAGGAGCATCACCTTATAAACAGCAGACGATGCAGATCGTGGGTGTGGCTGTTGCGGCCGTCGTGATGGCACCTGTGATGCAACTCTTACACAACAACACACCTGGTGGGATTGGTGGGAAGTTGTTGGCTGCGCCGCAAGCGGGTTTATTCGCAAGTCTCGCGAAGGGTTTGTTCGGGGATGGCAAGTTGCCTTGGGATATGGTGGGGATTGGCGCAGGGGTTGGTGTGGTGATTCTGATCGTGGATGCGATTCTTGAGCGTCGGAAGTCATCATTTCGCGCACACATCATGCCCATCGCAGTTGGGATTTATCTGCCTTTTGGGTTGGCCATTCCGATCTTGATAGGTGGTTTGTTGGCGCACTTTCTTGCGGGAGGTGCAAAGGAGAAGGAGGCCGAGCAGCGTCTTCATCGTGGTGTGTTATTCTCATCAGGTGTGATCGCCGGAGAGTCGTTGATGGGTGTCGGGCTTGCCTTACTCGCGAGTATGGGGCTCAAACAGTTAAAGCTGGGTATCCCTGGTGGCGTACTCTCTTGGTTGACATTTGTGGGGATGTTGTCGATGGTCGGTGTGTTCTACTTCCTCTCTAAACCTCGTCAGCAGAACTGATCCGGCGGACGTTGCAGTTGCGTCCAAGGCAAGCGCCCTCGTCGGGCTGATTTGCCTCGTACGCTTTGCAACATACGCCTCAACAAACTCTCCACCCTGAGCCTTCGGCTCTTCCCTCCTCTCAACCCTTTCGAGAGGAGGGACAAACCAACCGATATGTACGGGGAATTCTAGAGTTCTGATCCGGCGGACGTTGCACTTGTGTCTCCGCAAACTCCCCTGATTCCACCAAATCATCCCCTCCTTCCAGGCGGATATAGCAAGCCATATCCTTTTAAGGCTCG
>MDTD01182631.1_pt1 | contig 45427 bp, 44 predicted proteins | sample 811221 | NCBI WGS metagenome assembly MDTD01 (sample SAMN05326646, study PRJNA326480) | marine metagenome | isolation source: seawater | place: Pacific Ocean: South West | collected 2011 | reverse complement strand
TGGGATCGGGTATAACACTTTCGCAATAGTTACCAGCAAGCCCTTATATAATATTAGTAATGATTGTAAATATTAATTTTCATTAATTGCATCAAAAAAACGTCAAAAAAAGTGGTATTTTTTTGTAAATAATTAATTTTATTATCACTATAGTTTTGTATTTAAATTTAAATATGTAAAAATAAAAATTTGAAATTATGTCGTATTATCTTAAATCAAGTGAAAGCTTTTTTAGAAAAAATTTCAATAAGAGATTAGAATTTATTGAAGGGAAAAAATTTTTATTTTCAGAAATTTCTAAATTCATTAACAATTGTATTAATAATTCCAAAGAAATATTTTTATTTTGTGCTGGTAATTCTATTATTTCAAAAGACATTCAATCGGAAAAAATTAATATAAGGGAAATAAATGAAAATTTTAATCAAAAATTAAATGATAAGATTTATTATAAAAATAGTTATGAAAAGAAAGATATTGAGAATTGTGATCATCTTGTAATTGCAGACATAGAACACCAAAATAATCCAACTTTAAATTTACACCAACTATCAAAATTTATGAATGATGAAGCTAGGATTATAATTTTATCAAAAAATTTTTTTTGGATGTTTATTTTGAAATTCCTGAAAATTCTATTAAATTTTTCACCAAGAAAAAATAACTTTTTACCATCTTCATATTTGTCTAATTTATATTCTAGTTGTAATTTAGAAATAGTTAGGTCAGAAAAAATAATAGCTCTTCCAATTAATATTCCATTGTTAACAAGTTTTATTAATAAGATATTTAGATTACCTATATTAAATTGGTTTTGTATTTTGAATGTAACAATTTTAAAAAAGATAAATACCAAAATTGATGAAAGTAAACAAAAAGTTTCATTTATTGTTCCATGCAAAAATGAAGAAAAAAATATTCCACTCTTCAAGAGTCAACTAAGATCATTTGATAAAGGATACGAATTTTTATTTGGAAATGATGCTTCATCAGATCAAACTTTAGATGAAATAGATAAAATTAAATCAGAATTAAAAAATATTAATATAAATTCTTATGAAGGACCAGGGGTCTGTAAATCTGAAAATGTTTATAAGGGGATTGAGATATCAAAAGGGGATGTTATAGTTATTTATGATGCAGACCTTACTGTAAGTTTTGATGATATAGAATTTGCAATCAAAATTTTAAATAATTCAAATGCAGATTTTATTAATTGTACAAGAATGATTTATCCTCAAAAAGATGGTGCAATGAAAAAACTTAATTTTTTAGGTAACAGTTTTTTTGCATTTTTATTTAGTTTGTTGTTTAGGAAAAAAATTACAGATACTTTATGTGGAACCAAGATTTTTTATAAAAAAGATTGGATTAAAATTAAAAAAGATATTTCTAATTGGGGCACAAAGGACTTATGGGGTGATTATGATTTACTTATTGGAGCATATAAAAATAACCTTAAAATTTTAGAAGTGCCTGTTACTTATTTTGAGAGAACAAGTGGAGAAACTAAAATGACAAATGTTTTTAAGAATGCTTTAAGAATGATAATTATTATTATTTGTGCATTTTATAAACTCAGACTTCAAAAATAATTTTTCAAATTTTTAAATTTTTGTAAATATATTCAAATGATTTTCTAAAAGGCATTTTAATTTTAAATATTTTTACAAAGCCAAAATTTTGAAGAAAATTATTTATGTCTGAAAAGGTATAATCTTTCTTAATCATATCATCATAATGATGCTCAAAATAAATATATTTCGTTTTATCAATGTTTTTTTGAAATCCTTTCAAAACTTTAAACTCATAACCTTCTGTGTCTATTTTTAAAATGTGAATTTCGCTTAAATTATTTGATACAAAATAATTATCTAAAGTTTGAATATTTATTTTTTCTTTTGAGAAATAATCCCTACTATTTTTTATATTTAAGATATTCAATTTTTTATCAAGATACTTTGAGTTTAAATTAAGATCATTTATAGTAGATGACGAAGTTTCTTTAGTATAATTTAGATAGAGTTCTTGTGAAATATTCCCTAATCCATAATTATTTATTATCACTTTATCAAAAAATTTTTTTTTTGATAATTTTTTTTTTAAGACCTTAAAATTTTCTTTACTAGGCTCAAAACAATGAAATTTTTTAATATCTAAATTTTTGTTAAATAACTCAACTGTCTCACCAAAGTGAGCACCAACATCTATAAAAATTAATTCTGAATTGAATGATTTTTTAAAAAAAGAAATAATCTTTTTTTGCTGGAAAAAATCAAACCAATTGAGAAAATATCTCAGTAAAGAAATATAAAATCTATTCATAAAAAACTAAAAGTATTACTCAAACTTTGTATTATTAAATATTTTTTTACTAAATAAAATTAAATCTTTTTTTAACAACTTAATTTTGACTTCTTTCATTAATTTCTTATTTGATAAAGTAAAAGACTCTCTACTAGGTCGTAAGAATTTTATTTTTCTATAAAATTCTTTATCCATCCAATAAATTAATTCTGAAATAAAAATTTTTTTTGATAGAGAAATATTGAAAATACCTTTTGAGTTACTGAGTACAAGTTTCTTTATTATTTTTGTAAATTGCTCAATTGTAATAAAATCTTTAAAATTATTTACAACTGTAATATTTTTATTATTTTTTCTAAAATTTATAAAATTGTCCAAAAATAAATCATGTGTTTTTTTTGTGTCTTTGTATAATCTTTTTCCCAATATATTTGAAATTCTTAATGATAATAAATTATATTTTATTTTTGATAATAAAAACCTCTCAGTTATAAGTTTGTTTTTTGCATATGTATCTTGCGGTTTTATCAAGGAATTTTCGGTGATATTAAATTTAGGTGAGTAAATTTTTCTTGTATTAAAAAAAATATAGATAAAATTTATCTTATTAAATTTATTTATAAACAATCTATCAAAATCAAACTTTTTATTATATTTTTTAAATATGTAGGACTTGTGTATTGTAGTGTTTATTACATGTGTAAACTTTTTAAAAAAAAGGATATTTTTTTTTAAAGCATCATTAATTGACAATGATTTTACATGATAACTTTTTGATAATTTTATCTTCAAGTGAGAACCTGTAAAACTTTTTTTACCAATAATTAAAATTTTTTTCATTTTCTCATAAGTGTTATCTTAAATCTCTTTTAACAATTTCAAAATTAAGAATTTTTTTAACTTTTAACTTATCTCTATAAACACAGGGAGTCTTTGATGCCCAACAAAATTGATTTTTATTTTTTGGTCTATAAATTACAAATTCGCCGCTTTTAGTAACCTCTTTTATTTCGACTTTTTGGACATCAAAATATGGAGATTTAAAAATTTTAAAATTATATACTCTATTTTCTTTATCAATTCTGATTACATTTCTAATATTGTAAATTGAAAAGGTAAGAATAATCAAAAAAATAGTTGCGTAATAAATTTTTTTTTCTTTATTATAAAATAAACTTAAATATTGACTTGCCAGAAAAAAAATTGGTAAAGCGAATAATACAAAGCCCCCGTATCTCATTTGTGGGTGATTTAGGAACCACTCTGAAAAAAAAATAAGTAAGAGAAAATAAATTAAGTAATTTTTTTTTTGATACCTTTTTTTTTTATTACCTCTAAAAAATAAATAGACAATAAAAGATATGAAAAGAATTCCCAGTAAAGTGTCATTAACTTTATTAAAATAATGTTTATCGATCCAATTTTCTAACCAATTAAAATTCTTAACATAATCTTCTTTTTTTAAATTAGTATTTTTACCCTCAGCTCCACCAGCTTTTGACCACCACTCATAATGATCTTTTAATCTCTTTACTTCTTCCTTGGAAATCGACCAATCAAATTTTTCATAACAGGTTTTTGACTCAGGATAAATGATACAACCAGTGCTTAAAACATTTATTGAGATTATTGAAAAAAATGAAAAAAATAGAAATAATAATATTCTTATATTTTTAAAACTGAAATATTTTGAATAATATTTTTTTTTAAACAATACAAAAGGTATTAAAAAAATGTATAAGAAATAAAGTGCCTTTATGCTAGCTGATAAAACTATAAGAATTAAAAAAAAATTAAGCTTATTATTTTTATCAATTTTTTTTAAATTAGAATAAATTAGTTCATAGAAAATAATAAAAATTAGCAGTAAAATGATTTGAGAACTTCTATCAGTTCCATGCTCTCCAATTCTATAAAAAACAACATTCACAAAAATTAATGACAATAAAGATAAATAAAAAAGGAGCTCTGTTTTATTGTTTTTTATATTAGAAAATAATTTATCTATTAAAAATAGGTTAAAAAAAAGTAAAATAAAAAATGGCCCGGCATGAAATAAATAATATTCAATTTTTGGCATATACAAAATAGAATGAAAAAAAAATAATGATGAAGGTGTTCTAAAACCGTGTCCAAATAATCCACTTCCAATTATAAATTTATTTTCCGATAAATTTAAAGCATAAGTCAAATGGTAATATGGAAAGTCATCATGATTTTTGAAAACATAAATACCAATAAGTAAAATGAAAAAAATTATAAATAATATTTTTAAATGAGAAATATAAAAATCTTTATATTTTCTTATAAAAAATACAAAGGACAATAATCCAATAAAATGTAAAATTGAATTATGTAAAAAATCATGTTTTAAAATAAAAGAGGTTAGTATTGAAATTGATGTAACAAAAAAAAAGCCAATTAGACCTAAATAACCAAAGTTATATAAAGTTGTGTCTTTTGTTACAATTTTTTGGAATAAAAAACCGTGTCCTAATAAAGAGATAGTAAAAAAGATGACATAAATTAAGAAAGTTAAATGATCAATCATTTTTTGAAAATTTAAAAAGAATTAAATATAATATATTATATATAAATATATTAAGCATAATTAAAGACAATTGGTGCTTGGTAGAGTAAATATTTTGGCATGCTATATAAACTATAGATATATTATAAAAATTTATAAGCAAACCAGTTGATACATTTGACAAATTATTTTTTTTAATTTTTCTTTTTAAGATTGAAAATAATAATTGATGCAAATGATTAGTATCAGGTTCCAAGGCAGATTTTTTTTTCCTAACCTTTCTAATAATGGAAAATAGCAACTCAAAACTAGGATATGAGAGTAAGGTAGCAATAAAATATGGAGATATCGCTGGATTTAATTCATATAATTTTATTAATAAAAAACCAAAAAATGTAGAAATAATATAAATACCATTATCACCTAAATAAATGTAATTAAAAGCATTTAAAATTGTTATTATAAATATAGCTAAGCCTAAATAAAATAAAAAATCTAAATCAAAAAATAAGTTCAAAGTAAAATAATGATTAAGATATAAAATTGATGATATTAAAATTAAGAAGTAGCCTGATGCAAGAGCGTTGTTACCATCTATAAAATTTGATCCATTCAAAAATATCAATAAGCAAAATGGGACAAAAAAAAATTGAAAGTATGGATTTAATAAATATTTATCTACCAATTCAAATCGTAAATCATAAATTTTTAATTCATAAAAATTTACAAAAATAAAAACAGATATAATTTGTAATAAAAATCTTATGATAGGTGATTTAATTATATTCTGGTCACCAATTAACCCAAGGAATAAGAAAAGAGATAGAAATGTAACAAAAATTAAATTTTTATCTAACAAACTTAGACTAATAAAAATAAATATAAAGATACCACCGGTTAATGGAACTCTTTCAAAGCCAACATGTTTTTGATGAATCTGCCCGTTGTAATTCAACAAAACTTCTTTTTTTTTTAAAAAAATATTTATAAAGAAAATTAAAACAAGACTTATGAATAAGATAAATAAAAAGTTCATTTTTTTAAAAAATTAAACGAGAGGATAAATAATTTATAAATTGACATAAGAAAATTGTTTTTTTCATATTTATAATAAACTTTATAACCATCTTTTAATTTTTGGATTATAGATGAAGATAAAGATGATTTTGTTCTTCTCCATTTAGTTAAATTTTTTTGTATTGGGTAAAATATTATTCCTTTTTTTGCTAATTTTAACCATAAAACATAATCTTCTTTTGTTTTCAAATCTGGAAATAGCAAATTCTTTTTTAAAACTTTTTTGTTCAACATTACAGTAGATAATCCAATATCACATGATTTCAATAAGTCTCTGTAAGACAATTCTTTAGCTAATCTATTTGAAATTGGCTTATCTTTCTCGTTAATTATTTGATATGAGGTATGAGTTACTAATAAGTTTTTTTTTTTCATAAAATTGTATTGAATTTTAAGTTTATTCTTATCCCAAATGTCGTCTGCGTCTATAAAAGCTATATATTTTGATTTTGACTTACCAATACCAATATTTCTTGAAACGCCTGCTCCATGATTTTTTTTATTAAGAAAAACTTTAATTCGTTTATCTCTTTTTGCAATTTGTTTTATAAATTCAAAATTATTGAGGTTTTCCTCATCAAAGATGATTAATACTTCAAAACTCCTAAATGTTTGATTTAAAATAGAATTTATTGTTTTCTTAAAATATTTTTCTTTTTTATAATATGGTATTATTATGCTAATTGGTTTCATTAATTCATATTTAAACTATTTTGAAAAATAAAGCACAAAAAAAAATTATTATTTTTATGCCATCGATAGAAGGTGGTGGTGTAGAAAAAAATCTTTTTTTAATTTCAAATTATTTAGCAAATCACTTTGATAATATATCTTTAATAAGCCTATCAAAAAAATATAAGAAAAAATTCGACAAAAAGATAAAATTTATAACTCTAAAGTCGAATTTTTGGGATAATATTGGAAGAAGAAAAAAATTTCTTATAAGTATTTTTTTACTTATTAAAGAGATTCTTAAAAAAGATACAGTTGTTTTTAGTTTTCAAGGAAATATTTATTGTACATTGATTTGTAAAATTTTTTTTACAAAAATAATTGTAAGGTCAAATTCTTCACCGGAGGGTTGGTCAAATAATATTTTTAAAAGATTGTTCTATAGATTAATATTAAAACTTGCTGATAAAACTATAGTTAATAGTAAAAATTTTAAAAAACAGCTAAAAACAAAATATAATATAAATTCAGTTTGTATTTATAATCCACTAAATTCTAAGCAAATTCTTAGGCTTTCAAAAAATAAAAATAAATATAATTTTTTTAAAAAGGGATTTTTGAATATTGTTAGTGTTGCAAGATTTTCAGATCAAAAAGATTATCCCACGTTGATTAAAGCCTTAAGTATAATCAAAAAAGAGGTTAAATTTAAAGCAATATTTATTGGTTATGGCAAAGAATTAAAAAAAATAAAAGATTTGATCACTAATAACAGATTAAATAAATCAATTAAAATAATTACTAATGAAATGAATCCCTTCCCTGTAATTAAGAACTCAAACTTATTTATTTTATCGTCTAAATTTGAAGGTCTACCAAATGTTATTTTAGAGGCCTTAATTATTAAAAAATTTGTAATATCAAGCAATTGCCCAACCGGACCCTCAGAAATACTTGATTATGGTAAGGGCGGGCTTTTATTTAAAGTCGGTGATTATAAGAAATTATCTCAACAAATTAAATACTACATGAACAATCAAAAAATTTGTAAATCAAAATTAAATTATGCCAAAAAAAGGCTTATCAGATTTGATTATGATAAAAATTTAAAAAGATATAAAAATGAAATAGAAAGAATACTTTAATGAAAACTACATTTAAATTTTACATATATATGATGATTGAGACATTTAAGAAAGTTAGTTTATCAAGAATCCTTCAAAATTATCATCTTAAAAAATTAAGTATACTAGAAAATGGAAATCTAATTGAATTTGGATCATCAAATAATTCATCAAAAAGTTTTTCTAATAATATCAGTGGAACATTTAAAGTTGATTTTGCTGATAAATTAAAAGGAGAAAATAAAATTAAATTCGATTTAGAAAAACAAAACGAGATCTCAAAGAAATACGATATGGTAATTATTTTCAATGTTTTGGAGCATGTTTATGATGTAGATAATGCAATTAAAGAAATTAAAAAGATTTTAGTACCAGGTGGAAAACTAATTGGAGCAACTCCGTTTTTATACAGAGTCCATTATGCGCCGGAAGATTATAATAGATACACAAAGCAATTTTTTGAAAAGTTATTTAAAAAAAATAATATGAAAAACGCCAACATACAAGAATTAGGCTTTGGTCCGTTTTCATTATGTTATTCAATAATTTTTGACTATATAAAATATCTTCCAATTATATCAAACATTCTTCTAACTATTTGTATAATTCTTGATAAGTTTTTGAATTTTTTTATAAAGACTCGATTGAGAAAAATTTATCCAATTTCATATATCTTTTATTGTGAAAATTAATAAATTATACTCTTAATTCTTGTAAAATATTGAAATATTGTAAAATTTTTAACTTTTTTTTTGGCCTGAACTAATTTCTTTTTTAATACATACTTTTCTTCTTTAAAAAAACTTCCAGTTTCATTTAAAAAGGATTTTTTATCATTCAATTTAAAAATATATCCAGCTTCTCCTTTATTAATAAACTCTTTTCTTCCTGACGGACAATCACTACAAATAATAGGTATATTTAAATAAGCAGCATCTAACATTGCTAGATCAGGTCCCTCCCACAGCGAAACTGATAAATAACAACTGGCATTTTTTAAATAATGATAAATATTCTTTTTATATCCATACAAATAAACTTTATCTTGAAAATTATATTTTTTAATTAAATTCTCTATACTTTTTCTTTGCTCGCCTTCACCTATTATTAACAATTTAATATTAGGTTTCATATTTAATACACTTTGAAAAGACTCTATCAAAAATAAAAAGTTTTTCTGCTTTGTTAGTCTGCCTATACAAATAATATATTCTTCATCCGGTAAATCTTTTGGAGCTAATTCTGATCTTTTTTTATTAAATGATCTAATATTTATATGAGGGTCTTCTATTTTGATTAATTTATCTCCTAAAAAAATTTTTTTTTTTTCAATTAAATCTTTAGTCTCGTCTGAGGGACAAATTACTTTATAAATATTTTTTTCAAACAATTTCCAAAAAGTTTTTCTTAAAATATTTAATTTTGGATATCCTGCAATGTTTAAAATAATTCTAATTTTTTTTTTTAAAAATATTGAAATAAATATAGGTAAGGAAGTTACTAAATGACATAAAATATATTCATAATCATTTTTTCTGATTAAATTTATAAGAGGAATAATTGATCTTAAAAAAATTAAAGTTGTATAAAACCTACTTCTTAAAAAACCGTTTGTATTAGCATTAATTATAAAATCGCTTCGAAAAAGATCTATTTTCGAAATATATTTGTTTTGGTTAAGATAATTATCCCACTCACCAAAAACATTAATTAACTTTATTTCATATTTATTTTTTGAATATTTTTTAAAAGCTTCTAAACTATTTAATACATTCGTAGTTGTTCCAACTTTTTTTATAAAAGGAGCCCAGACTAAAACTTTTTTTTTCAATTTTCCCCTATAAATTATTTTTTCTTAAGTAAATTTGAAGACTTACTAAGGACCATAACAAATGGTGATTAAAGTATTTTTCTTTGTGCATAATAATTAATTTTTGTATCTCATCAAAATTTAAATAATTTTTACTCCCGCTATAATAATGCGGACTTAAAATTTCTTTCAAATATGGTTGTAATTCTTTTTTCATCCATTTGGCTAGTGGACTTTGGAGTCCCCATTTTCTTTTTGTTGTTCGATATATTTCTTTTTTAAATATTGAGTGTAAAAAATATTTACTTTTACCTCTAAAACCAAATTTTTTATGAATGTTCAATTTCAGAAAATAATTAATCATTTCTTCATCATAAAAAGGAACTCTTAACTCTATCCCATTGTTCATAAAGATAGCGTCATTTCTTTTAAAATAATCATTTTGAACTTTTGTATCTAAATCAATTTCAATAACCTCATCTAAGCTAAATCCAAATTTTCGTTTTTTTGAATGATTAAGATTTAAATTATCTACATTAATTTCCCTAAAATTTTTAAAGTAAATATTTGGATTAATATATAAATTTCTCTCACTAAATGAGAGATACAAATCTCTAGAATCTTTTAAAAATAATCTATTAAGTTGTTTATTAGCAAATTTTAAGTCTTTAAAAATTTTTTTCAGAAAATTGAATTTATCTATTAGTGATAAATAATACATACTTCTGTATTGATCATAACCTGTAAATATTTCATCTCCTCCATCGCCTGTTAAAAGAACTTTTTCCTTAACATTTTTAGCCATTACATAATTTAACACAGTTGCCTCACTTCTTAGTGGTTCCTCTAAAGCCAATGTAGATTTTTCTGTAAAATTTATAAAGTCATTATAAGATATTTCTATAGGAATAATTTTTCCTCCGAAGTGCTCAACATTTTTTTTTGCTGTATAAAAATCCTCATTAAATTTTTCGTAATCTCTAAAATAAAAAGAATAGATGTTAATACTTTCATTATGGTATTTTCGCAAACAATGATAAACAATGTTCGAGTCAATTCCTCCAGACAAAGATAATGCTACAGGAACATCAGAAATAAATTGTTTTTTAATTATATTTTCAATTTTAATTTTTATATCGTTATTTGATAGCTTGGTTTTCTTGAAATTAAATTTTAAGATTTTTTTTTTTAAAATCGTCTTTTTATTTTTAAAAACTATCAATTCCCCTGGATTTAATTTGAAAATTCCTTTAATAAAACTCTCATAAGAATCATTTCTTCCAAGATTTTGATAAAAGTAAAATGCATTATCAGATAATTCATTTTTTTGATTTGAAATTTTAAGTGCATTAATAGACGACGAAAAAAAAATATTTTCTGATTCACCATCTATTTTATAATAAAGAGGTTTGACACCAATAATGTCTCTTAAAAGATATAATTTTTTTTTCTTTTTATCCCAAATAGATAATGCAAAAATTCCCGATAACATTTTAAAAGAATTAACACCAAAAAGATCAAATAAAGCAACAATTACCTCAGTGTCAGAAAAAGTTTTTAATTTTACTTTTAAATCTACTAATTTTTTTCTTAAATTAAGATAATTATATATCTCACCATTATAAACTATTACTAGGTTTTTATATTCTAGTGGTTGGTCAGCTCTTGGGTCAGTATCTATCACCGAAAGTCTAGTGTGACCTAAACTAATATCATCGTCTAAATAATTTCCTGAAGAATCTGGTCCCCTATTTTTAATATAATCATGCATTTTACTAATGAGATTTTTATCTTTAAAACTGAAACCATTGATGCCACACATATTTATAATTTAATTTATATACACTTAGTTAATTATTTATTATATAGAACATGTTATGAAAATACCACTTTGCAGACCTTCTATTTCTAAGAAAGACTTACAAATTGTTAACAAATCACTCAAAAGTGGATGGCTTACCCACGGTCCTGAGAATCTTAAATTTGAAAAAAATTTTAATGATTTTTTAAATTCGAATTACTCAATTTCGATGAATTCCTGCACTAGTGCTTTAGAGTGTGCAATCAAATGTTTAAAAAAAAAAGGAGAAATAATTGTGCCTAGTTTTACCTGGGTATCTAGTGCTAATGCTATTATCAACACTGGCTGTAAACCAGTATTTGTAGACATAGATTTGAACTCAAGAAATATTGATCCAAATAGATTGGAAAAAAATATTACAAAAAGAACAATTGCTATTATGGTTGTACATTTCTCAGGCTTACCTTGTGATATGGATCCAATATTAAAGGTTTCAAAGAAATATAATTTACCAATAATTGAAGATAGTGCTGAAACACTTGGAGCAAAGTACAAAGGAAATTTTACTGGAACTTTTGGATTAGGATGTTTTTCATTTTTTCCTACGAAAAATATTACTACAACTGAGGGGGGTATGCTTACTTTAAAAAAAAAATCTATGTATGAGGAAGCAAAAAAACTTATTGCTCACGGTATTAAGAAAGAAAGAAAATATTTTTGGCAAAGAGAGTCTTCTTTAGCTGGTCATAACTATAGATTACCCAACCATTTAGCTGCTCTTGGAGCTTCTCAACTTAGAAAGCTAAAAAAATTTAATAATGAGAGAAATAAAATTGCTCAAATTTACAATCAAGGTTTGAAGAAATATAGTGATCTTATTTCTGTGCCAAAAATTCCAAAAAATTTTACACATTCATATCAAATGTATACTATTAGAGTAAAACAAAAACTCAGGAATAATTTTATATTTTTTTTAAAAAGCAAGGGTATCGAGGCATCAGCTCATTTTGATCCTCCTCTTCATAAACAAAAATTATTTCAAAAATACAAAAAAGATAAATTACACAACACTGAGATACTTTCGAGCGAGATTGTTACTTTGCCAATGTTTCCAAGTTTAAAAAAGATAGAAATCAATTTTATATTAAAAGTTATAGGTAATTGGTATTTAATACAAAAAAAATGAAAAATATTTTAATTACAGGCGGATTGGGGTTTATTGGAACAAAACTAGCTGAAAAATTAATTTCAAAAAAATTAGTTAAGCAATGTGTACTTCTTGATAATTTTGGTGGGTATATTAATCCCTCCTTCGATAATTTCCGTGATTATAGAAAATTGAGACTAAAAAAAATTAAGAAAAATAAATTTGTTATTGAAAGAGCTGATACTAATAATTTTAAGTCAGTGTTAAAAATTATGGAAAAATATAAACCAGAAATAGTTTTTCATACAGCTGCCTTACCTCTTGCAAAAGTTTCAAATGTGAATGCAGATGAGGCAAAACAAGGATCAATTGACTCAACAGTGAATTTGATTGATGCAATAAATCTATCTAATAAAAAAAAAAGTTTAAACGTTTTATTTATATTTCATCAAGTATGGTTTATGGGGATTTTGTAAAAAATATTGTAAAGGAAGATGATAAAAAAAATCCAAAAGAGGCCTATGGTATCATGAAGTATTGTGGTGAAAAGATAACTGAAGGATTATGTAGATTATACAAAATTGATTATTCAATTATAAGACCTTCAGCAGTATATGGACCAACGGATATGAATAGAAGAGTAAGTCAATTATTTGTTGATGGTGCAAGAAATAATAAAAAATTAAAAGTGGAAGGTGTAAATGAAAAGCTTGATTTTACCTTTATTGACGATTTAGCTGAGGGACTAATTTTGTCAGCATTCAAAAAAAAAGCAATTAATCAAGTTTTTAATATGACATTTGGAAAGGGACGAAAATTAATTGATTTTATAAAAATTCTCAAAAAACACTATCCTAAACTTAGATATGAAGTTAAATCTAAAGATAAGACTAAACCCTCACGTGGAACTTTATCAATTTTAAAAGCTAAGAAATTAATTGGATATAAACCAAAATTCAATCTTGAAAAAGGAATAAAAAATTATTTGAAATTTCTTAAAGAGATAGACCGCTCTTAAGGTTTATAAAAAAAACTTATTTTTTTTTTTTCTTTACAATTTAATAACATAAAAAACATTTTATTATGTCGATGATCGGAAAGATTTATTTGTTTTTTGCTATACCTTTGCCATCCGTATTTTTTATAAAATTTTATTAATTGAAATTTACAAACCAAAAATCCAATTTTTTTTTGTTTTTTAATATAATTATTGGCAAAAAACATTATTTTTTCTGCAACACCTATTGACCTAAATTTTTTATCAACAATTAAATTTCTAAATAAGACGTATTTTTTTTTTTTGGATTTAATTAATAAATTTTTAACTGCAAGATGCAAATAACCAATCAAATTATTTTTAAAAAAGACTAGATAATGAATATCATTTTTTTTACAATTTTGAAAAAACCAATTTTTTTGACTTTTTGTACCATATTTCCAATGTTTATTTTTTAAGTTGCAAATTTTTAAAATTTCTTTTTTTTTTAAGTTTTTTGATTTAATTACACTCTTTTTAAATTGCATAAATTGCATCTTTAAGTTTGTTAAGTGTATTTTTCTTATTAAATCTTTTCATAGAATAAAAACCTTTTTTTGCTTTTTTTTTCGCTAACGAATACTCTTTCTCTATTTGGATGACTTTTTTTGTAAAATTAACTTTTTTTTCAGGATCATAAAGATATCCAAATTGAGAGTTATTTAACATAAATTTACTTAGTCCAACTTTTTTTGGGGCTAAGCATGGTATTCCTAAAGACATAGCTTCACCTAAAACATTTGGTGTACCATCGTATCTTGATGTTACGCAAAATAAATCAATAGTATCTTTAAATCTATCGAATGGATTTTTTACATGACCATAAAATTTAATAATTTTTGGATAACTTTTTTCATACTCTTTAATTTTTTCAGATAAATAACCTTTGCCTACTATATTTATCTTCAAGTCAAATTTTTTTCTAATTTTCAAAAGTTGTCTGACAAAAAAAATTGGATCTTTATCTTCAACTAATCTTCCAATAAAAAATATATTTTTTAACTTTCTGTTACCTTTTATAAATTTTTTTTTCGGAAAATAATTATATAAAACCATAACTTTTTTTTTTGTTTTTTTTTCAATATATTTTTTATTTTCTTCTGAAAATGTTATTATTAAATCAGCAAATCTATAAAATAGAATTGTAAAAATTTTCAAAAACTTCATCTTTTTTAAATTTTTTTGTTCATATAAATTTTTATCATTTATAATTGTAGATGATGTTCTTATGATTAATTTAAAATTTTTACTAAAAGATTTTAGCAAAAGGAAAAAAAAGTGATCCTGCATAGAAAAAACTTTTTTAAAATTTTTAAAATATTTAAGGTATAAAAATATACAATAAATATTATTTAAAATTCTAAAATTATAAAATAATTTATTTTTTTTATTAAAAATTTTTACATTTTTAGAAATTTTCAATTTATTTTTATATTCACAATTAGTTAAAATAATTATATTTAGATATTTAGATAAGAAGTTAGAGTAAATAGTGAGCGTTTTTTCTAAACCGCCAGAGTCAATTTTTGGACAAAAAAAAATCAAATTTTTTTTCATAAATTTTTTAATCTTTTTATAATTTCATTTACTCTATTCGCATAAGTATACTTCTTTGATAATAAATAACCTTGTTTTGAAATCATATTTTTTTTTCTAAAATTTTTTTTGTAATATTCTATTTCTTTAATCCAATTCTTTTCATTTTTAAAATTTTTTATTAATATACAATTTTTTTTATGTTCAATAATTTCTTTAAGAACATTTAAATTAGAACTTAATATCAACTTTCCTGATGCCAGGTAATCAAATAGTTTCATTGGAGATGTATATTTAGTTATATCTCCTACATTTCCTTTAACAGTAATTTTTTTTTGGTATGGTAATATAAGAATATCCATCTTTTTTAAATGATAAGATATTTTACTTCTATCAACAAAATTCATTGGAAAAATATTTTTTTTTTTTAGTAAATCTTTTTTATCTGAATTACTAAAATTTGAAAAAATATAATAATCGTTTTTAATATTTTTTTTCGCAAGTTTTAAAATGAATTCAGAGCCCCTTGATTTATAAAAATTTCCAAAATATCCAATTTTAAATTTTTTTATATGTAATTTTTGAGGCTGATATTTTATTTTTAGCTCACTTGCGCTAGGTAATATTATGAGTTTTTTTTTATTTATTAGATCTTTATCCAAGTAATATTTAGCTATTCCATTTGTAATAGCGATTAGCACTAAAAAATTGTTTTTTTTTAGAAATTTTAATCTGCTTACAAGAAATCTAGTTATTTTACCCTCAAGTTGTAGATCATGATGCAACTCAAAAATAATTTTTTTTCCAAGCAAGTTTAATACAAATGCGCAGAAATAATTTCTCGTCATATAGTAATCAACCTTAAAATTTAATGACTTAAGGATTGCTACAAAAGTAAACAAATAATAATAAATACCTATTGGAAACTTCTTAAAGCTATTACATCTAATTATTTGAATATTTTTTTTTAAATTATAAAATTTTTTAATTGATTTATTAAAGCCAGTTTTAGGTAATATCAAAATTGTTTTATTCCCAGCTAATTCAAAATTATGGCACATATTAATGATCTGCAGACTACTCGCATTATCAGATGGTAGAGCTGAATTTGCTATATAACAAATTTTCATTATTCAATCTTAAAATAATATTTTTTTGTGTTTAAAATTTTTATACCAATTAAAAGTATTTCTTAAACCTGTTTGATAATTTGAAAATTTATTAATCTTTAATGTTTTTTTTAAAAGATTATTTGATCCATAAGTTTTAGTCATTTCTCCTTTTCTTCTAGGAAGGTAGTTTACTAGATAAGGAAATTTTTTTTTATCAATTTTACATAATCTCAATATCTCAAAAATAAACTCTATAATTTTGATTGGTTTGGATGCGCATATATTAATAACAACTTTATTCTTCTTATAATATTTTTCTAAATTTATTAGTGACTTCACTACATCTTTTACATAGGTAAAATCTCTGATGTAGTTTCCATAATTATAAACTGATATCTGTTTTTTTTTATTTATTTGCTTCATTATTTTCAAAAATAACATATCTGGTCTTCCAAACTCTCCATAAACAGTAAATGGTCTTGTTATAAAAAGAAAGTTTTGATTTTTGTTGAAATAAATCTTTTTCAAAATCTTTTCACAAGAAATCTTGGTGGTAGCATAATAATTTTTCGGTTTTAATTTTGTTTTTTCGGTTATAGGGAATTTTACTTGATCTCCATAGACTGAACTTGAAGAAGTAAAAATAATCTTTTTGACTAAAAATTTTTTTGACAATCGTGCTAAATTTAGAGTAGCTCTAATATTATTATCTTTATATGCTTTTGGGTTTTTAAAAGAATAAGTTACTCCTGGTTGCGACGCAAGGTGAAAAATAGTTGTAAATTTTTTTTCTTTAAAAATTGTTTCAAGTTTATCTTTTTGAGTTAAATTTATTTTATGAAACTCAAATTTTTTATTTTTTTTTAAGATGTTCAGCCTTTGCTTTTTTAATTTAGGTGAATAATAAGTATTTAAGCTGTCAATACCTATTATTTTTTGACCTTTTTTTAATAAACCAAGACATAAATTAAATCCAATGAACCCTGAGCACCCAGTTACAAGTATCATATATTATTTGTAATTTTTATACTCATCCCAAATTACTTGCCAAACACTAGTTTTAACTTTCGATTTTTCTTTATTTGGATTTCTTTTAAAACCCTTGATAATATAATTTTCGCCAATCAATCTCTCTAAACCAAAAAAATAAAAAAATTTACTAATAAAACCTGGTAATTTTTTTGTGTTATATGGTGCATAATCAAAAAATTCTCCAAGTCTATATTTCTTAATACTCACCTCTTCCCCATCTCGAAATATCTTTTTTATTTCCTTTTTTTTCAAAACATATGTTAATGGAGAGTTTCCTTGAACTTCAGTTGTTTTGTTAACTGTCTTTTCATATCCATATTTAAAAAGATAACCCTTTAGTAATCCAAATATTAAAAGCCTTTTTATGTAATGTTTCCATCCCTTAGAGTACAACATGATAATAAATTTACCCCCTGGCTTAAGAACTCTTAAAACTTCCTGAACACCTTTTTCTGTATTGGGTGTATGATGCAAAACCCCAAAACTATAAACAAGATCAAAATAATTATCTTCAAATGGTAAATTTTCTGCATCAGCAACTAATAATTTATCATAAGATAATTTGAATGTTTCTAGATGTTTCTTTGTTATATCTATAGCGTTTTCAGTTAAGTCAATACCAGAAACTATTGATCCATTTTTAGCGTATGAAACAATATCGGTACCAACTCCTGTTCCAATCTCCAAAACTTTTTCATCTTTATGGTAATTGAATTCCGCAATTTCTTTTAAGTACTCATAATAAACGTTGTATCTCTTATAAGCTAACTCATTAAACCAAGATGTAGAATTTTTTTCCTGATCTTTATCTGAATACCATGTTTGAGGACTTTTATTTTCCCAATAATTTTTTATATCTTTTTTTTCTATAGCTTGTTTTTTCATTTACCGTTTTAATAATTTTTTGTTGTATTCATCTTGTTTTTGATAAACCAATCTTCCAGGTATAAAAGTCTTATTAAGTGTGCTGGCAATTCTTGATAAAATAGTAAATCTAAATTTATTAGAAATATTTTTTCCACTTCTATGAATAACTTTCGAGTCCATTAAAATGACGTCACCAACAGACATTTTAAATTTTACAACCTTTTTATTTGAATAATATTTTTTAGATATCTTATTTTGAGGAGAACTAAGTAAATTTTTTTGTATTCTATTAAAAGGTAATCCACCAAACAAATGACTAGATGGTATCATGTTAAGAGGTCCTATTTTATTATCAATTCTTTGAATTGGGATCCATATTACGCAACAATCATTTAAATCCTCAGTTCTTTTAAAATAAGATGAATCTTGATGCCAATCTAATGAGTTTCTTTTATCTTTTGGTGCGTCTGTTCTAAACAAAAAATCACTACAACTTAAATAATCTTTTTTAATTTTTAAAAGATTTTTAATGTGATTTTTTAATTTTTCAGAACTTGTGATTGAAAAAACGTTTATATTTGTCTGTAATATACTATAAAATTTAGAAAACTGTTTAGGATTTTCTTTTCTTTTTTTTATTAAAAAATTGTGAAAACTACTCTTATTAAAATCAGATAATTTAAAACTAGTATCAAAATCGAGATTTGTTCTATCTATGATAGATTGTTGAATTTTTTGTATTTGTTTTTTACTAAAAACTTTTTTTACGTGGCAGAAGCCTAATTCTTGATACTTATCTATAAGTTTATTTTTTTTCATATTTGATATTAATAATCTGCAGTTTTGAAAGCTTTTTCATAAGTTTTTATAAAATTTTTTGTTAAAATTTTAATTTCTTTTGTCTCTTTTTGAGTTAAATTCTTTTTTTTATTTTCTATTGATTTAAACATTGTTTTTTTCATAAATTTAATTTTTAAGAAACTTTTTAAATCTAATTTTTTTTTTATTCCAAGCCATTTTGCTAACTTTAGATAAAAATTATAATTTTGGTCACCTTTCTTTAATACAAAAATAAATATTTTATTATTATTTATTTTTTTTAACGAATTATAAATAACTTTATTTGTAAAATTTACATACCATGAAATTTTTCCAATTCTAGTTAATTTGAGCCAAGAATTATAATATTTTCCTTTTGGGACTATTCTTCCAAAAAAATGGCTTGGTTTTACACTATCTGATAAACTGAAACCAGGGGTCTTTCTTCCATTTGAGAAATTATAATCTGGATAATACCAACCCTTATTGTAGAAAGATTGTACAGTAAATTTAACTTCATTAATTCCCCAAATATAGCCATCAGGTGATAAGTTTTTTTCAATTAAATCTATGCAATGAGAGAAATATGGTGAAAGTTGAAATGAAATATTATTTTTTTTCCAATCATTTAATGTTTCAGAAATAATTGAGTTTAATAATGCAGTTTCATCAACATTTAATCTATTGTGTTTTGCATATCTAAAAAATGATTCGCAAGTACTATTTCTCTCACCACCTCCATAAATATTTTGATGAGCTTTTAAAATTTCTAAAACCCATGTCATTCCTGAGCGACCAACTGTTACTCCCATAATTAACTTTTTTCTCTTTCTTAATTTTTTGAATTTTTTTAAGTTCCTAGCAAAATCATATCTATCTGAAATTTCTATTTTTTTTTTATGAAAAAAACTAAATATCATAATTAAAAGGTTTTCCTTAAAAATTTCTCAACAGAATAAAGAGACCAAATCAACATTGAATGTTTTTTTAAATTTTCTTTAGACATCAATATATTATTGATTTCTTTTTTATTAATGATTTTTTCAGACATAAGGGAACCATTTTCTATTGTATCTCTTATTAATTTAAAAGATTCTGAATTTATCCAATTATTCAATGGAACTGGAAAACCAATTTTTTTTCTCGAAATAATTTTACTTGGCAACTTATTTTTATAGGCTTTTTTTAAGATATACTTAGTTGCATCAAATTTTTCAGACATTTCATCTATCAACAAATTTTTTGAATATTTTTTTATTTTTTTAATTTTTAAAGTGCTAGGGACTTGAAAAATATAATCTATTATTTCATTGTCTAAAAATGGAACTCTTGCTTCTAGACCAGAACTCATAGTATTTAAATCAATCCTTTTTAACAAACATGGAAGGTGTATTTTATAAAAAATTGATTGTATTTGGGTTTGATCATCATAATTCTTAAATTTATCAAAATACCTATTAAAATAACTCTTGAAGTTGAAAGAGTATTTTTTATTTAGAATTTTTTCAGAATACCCTTTAGTGTAATCATATAAATAATAAAAATGGTCAATTCTATTTTTAAATTTAAAATTAGAATATTTTTTATAGATTTTATTTTTTAATTTTTGATTGAGATTGTTTTTTTTTAATAATCTATAATCATGATAACTTGAAAAAATTCTTCCATAACCACCAAATAATTCATCAGCGCCTTCTCCAGTTAATATGACAGAATTTTTTTGTTTAATAATATTTGATGCTATGTTTATAGCGATTTCATTAGGTACTCCAGATGGGTAAGATGAGTTATCAAGTATTTGATTTAATTTATCAAAATACATTTTTTTTGAAATATAAATCTCATTATGGTTAGTCTTAAATTTATTAGCTAGAAGTTTTGCATAACTAGAGTCTGAACGATCTCCAGACTCAAGTTTTATAACAAAAGAATTTATTTTATATTTAGATAAATTACTTGCCTCGTATGTAATTATGCTAGAGTCTAGGCCTCCAGATAAAAATGAGGCTACGGGAACATCTGATATCAAATGATTTTTAACTGACTTTTTTATCTTAGCGTTTAACTCATATGAAATTTCATCTTCTGATTTTGATTGATTGTTTTTGATTTTAAGACTCCAAAAAGATTTGATTTTTATTTTTTTATCTTTGAATAATAAAATTTTTCCTGGTGGAAGTTCATTTATTTCATTTAAAAATGTTTTGTTATTTAAGACATATCTAAAATTTAAAAAAGAATTTATTGATTTTGGATTTAAGTTTACTTTGTCTAATAAATTTACAATTGGGTCAACTTCACTTGAAAAAATAAATTTTCCGCCTGTAAATGAGTAATATAAAGGTTTAATACCCGATCTGTCTCTAGCAATAATAAGCTCCTTTTTTTTAAAATCGTAAATTGCAAATGCAAACATACCCTCAAATTTTTCTATACAATCCTTTCCCCATAACTCATAAGATTTTAACAAGACCTCAGTATCAGAAGTTGTTTCAAAGATTACTCCTTCATCTATCAATTTTTTTTTTAAATCCAAATAATTAAATATCTCACCGTTATATGTTAATAAAAAGTTTTTATTTTTTGAATACATGGGTTGATCAGATCTTTGATTAAGATCTATAATTTTAAGTCTTTGGTGACCAAAAAAAATATTTTCTCTTACTAAAAAGTTTGTCTTATCCGGTCCACGATGTTTAATCAATTTTAAAGAATTTGAAAATCTTTTGATATTGATTTTTCCTACCGATCCTAAAATTCCACACACTTTATTTTCTGAGTTTCTGAATTGTTTTATTTATCAAGGTAGAAGAAGTACCTTTAGTATAAGGAAAATAAATTGTCTTAACTTTTTTTAACTTTAATTTGTTTTCAAAATTTTTCCATTTTTTATTTTCAAACCAATCATCACCAACAAATAAAATATCAAATTTAAGTTTCTTCCAAGCTTCAAATTTATCAATTGAATTTTGTGGAATCGCTAAGTCTACGTATTTTATAGATCTTACAATTTGAATTCTTTCCTCAAATGGTATTATAGATTTTTTATATTTGTAAGCCACGAGCTCGTCAGAAGTAACGCCTACAATTAATCTATCACAAAGTGATTTAGCATTTCTTAATAAATTTAAGTGACCAATATGAAATAAATCATATACACCTGTTGTGTATCCAATAATTTTTTTTTTTTTCATAGAATTTGAATAGCTACTTGTGAATATTTAGAGCAAAAACTTAAATATTTATATTCATTTTCATTAAATGTTTCAATTAACGCTTTATATTCTCCAACCTTCCATCCACTATAATTATATAATTCATCAAAAAGTATAATAGAATTTTTTTTTAAGTGTGGTTTAATTTTCTTTAAAACAAACAAACTTGACTCATATGTATCTAGATCCATATGAACAAAGTTTATTTTTTTATTTTCATGTTGCTTTAGAAATGGCTCAAGAGTATCTTGAACCCAGCCCCAAATTAATTCTTCATTTTTTCTTGTATCTTTAGGTTTCTCTGATCTTGTACCACGTATCTTATACGATGGATGCCCAATATATCCGACCCAGTCTTCTAAGAGATTTCCGCCACCAGCATCAAAAGAGTAAATTTTTTTATCCTTTAATATATTGCTAAATAATCTCAAACTTTTTCCTACTCCAAAACCGAATTCTAAGTATAAATTTTCATCCTCATAACTCTCCAATGATTTTTTAATTGAGTAGTCTCTAATTTCAGAAGGGGTTTCAAAAAATATAGATGAATAAAAATGTTTTTTAAATGTTAGATAGCAATCATTAATTTCATCTTCAGTGAATCTATCATAGGGGGTCTTAAAATTGCTTGAGACATGGTTTTTTACAAATTTAATAGATTGTGCAAGTAATATGAGTATTTTTTTAAAAAAATTTTTCATTTATAAAAGTTGTTTTTTAAATTATATAAGAGATAATTATTTTAATGTAAAATAATACTTTAAGTATACAAGATAATCATGCCTAAACTACACAAAATTAAAACATATTTCGAAAAATATTTCGGTTACAAGGTGTTTAAGAATTATAACATATTTAGTTATAATTTTTTTGATTATTTCCTAAAAAAAAAGATTAGAAAAAATATAAAAAGCGATTTTATAAGAAACTTCATAAACGAAGGCTTTAATATTCTGAGTATAGATAACTCAGATTTTGTCAAAAAATTGGATCTAGAATTACAGAAGCAGAACTTATCTCCTAACGAAAAAATGTTCTGTAATTTTGAATTTAATGAAAAAATTAAAGAAATAATTCGATATTATTTAGAAAACAATTTTAAAGAAAATTTGGAGGAATTAAAAAATTATTATAATTCTGAAATTTTTGTATCTAATGTCAGATTAAAAAGAAATTATTTTTCTGAGAAAGCTAAGGATATTGAGTTATATAATAATTTTTACCATAATGATGCTTATATTTTTACCCACTTTAAATTATTTGTTAATCTTATGGATATGACAGAAGACATGGGACCAACTCATGTATTTTCAATAAATGATACAAAAAAAATTGTAAAAATGTCAAAAAGTTTTGTTAGAAACGATAATATTGAAAATTTAGATCTTAAAATTAAACCTTATAAACATACTGGACCAAAAGGTAAAAGTTTTTTATGCCTTACAAGCAAGTGTTTACATAAAGCTGGAGTTCCAAGTCAAAACAAATATCGAGACTATCTAATTATAACATTTGTCGCTAATCCAAAAATAAAAAGTAATGACCTCTTTTATTTTGAAAATGAATTTGCGAATAGTATATGGAATGGTGATGCTGCATTAACTACCAAACTAGCAAAACCATATGGATATAAAAAATTATATAATTTTTATCAAAGTTTTAAATAAATTATATATATTGTGATCAAAAAAAATTTAAGGAAAATAAAAAAAATTTCATCTGAATTAGATAATAATATTTTTTCGTACACACTTTTGACGCAAGAAATGATATTACTATTTTTGAAAATGGAAAAAGTGCTCCAATCAGATATAAAAGAACCAAAAAAAGAAATTAATTACTACCTTGAAAACGTATTTGATAGACTTTCAAATGTAAAAAATATGAAAGATTTTCAATTAAACCAGAAAGTTGAAATTCAAAATTTCAAAAAAGAAAAAAACCATCAAAAACTTTTTCAAGACTTGTGGATTAGATATAATGACAAACAATTTATAGAAGATAGATTTAAGTATTACATTAAAAGATTAAAAAAAAATAATATCATAAAGTTTTTTAAAGACAAAAATTGTATTGACTTTGGTTGTGGTCATGGACAATTTTTGATGGCACTTAAAAAATTAGGAGCAAAAAAAATGTGTTGGTATTGATTTTGGAGAGAAAAATATTTTATTTGCAAATAGAATGAGAAAAACACTTAGGTTTAACAAAAACAAAGTAAAATTTATAAAGGGTAGTGTTTACCGAGCTCCCTTTAAAGAAAAAACTTTTGATTTTGCAGTTCAGAATGGAGTTTTTCATCATTTAGATAATGAGAATAAAGCGTATAAAGAAGTGCACAGAGTTTTAAAAAAAGGAGGGAAATTCTGGGTTTTCACAGATGGAAGTGGGGGTATTAGAGGTATTATTTTGGACTTCATTCAACAAAATCTTCAAAGAATTGACGATAAATTTATTTTAAATGTCATCAGATCATTAAAACTTACAGCTAATAAAACCTATATGTTATCAGACTTTTTAAATGCAAAATACAGAAGAACAAGTAGAAATAAAATAATAAAAAAATTAAAAAAAATTGGTTTTAAAAATTTTAAGCCTATGCAAGGAACTTATAAAACTGATTATGATAAATTCCACTCTAAAGAGAAAAATTTTAAATTAAAATTTGGAGAAGGGCACATTAGATTTTTGTGTGAGAAAAAATAAAATGAAATTTCTAATTACAAAACTTCTGTCATTTTTCTTTTTATTATTTTTCTTTTCCATATTTATTTACTTGTCTTATAAATATATTTTTATCACAAAAAATTTATTCTCATTTAATATTTTAAATTTAATAGTTTGTATTGTTTTATCGATTTTCTGGCTGATTGTTTTTAAAACAAATAATAAAACCTTCAGATCACTCTCTTTAATTTATTTCATATCAATCTTAATACCGCTATATTCTTGGGAAGCATGGAGAAATTACCCACAGTTAAGTCATATTTTTGAGGACTTTGACCTTAGAACAAAAAAACAGGTATATAAGACGCTATCACGCGATCAAAATATCGTCCCTACAGTTCCTATTTCATCAAGCAACTCAAATATTTTTCCTTTAGGAGGTATCTCAAATAAGATTACTTTATTCTGTAACGAAACTGGTGAATATATTACTTATAAAGCTGATAGATATGGATTTAGAAACAACGATATTGTTTGGGATAAAAAGGTTAACAGTGTTTTATTGGGAGACTCCTTTGCACATGGAGCATGTGTCGATAAAGATATTACATATCATCTGAGTAAAAAAGTAAATTTAGTTAATTTGGGTTACCAAGGTAATGGACCATTAAAAATGTATGCATCATTTGAAGAATACGGAAAAAAACTGAAGCCAAAATATATTATATGGATGTTTGATAGTTTTAATGACTTAGACGATCTTATTGTTGAAAACGATAACTACATATTAAAAAAATATTATGAATCAAACTTCAATCAAGATTTAATTAATAAACAAGAAATAATTGATGAAAATTTGAATCAATTAGTAAAATCAAAATTTGAAAGAGATTCTTCTAGAAAATTTTCTCACACAATAAAACTATATAATACAAGAATGCTTATTAAAAATTTTCTATTAAATAATAATAAAGAAAAAGAAAATTTAGAAGTTCAACTTGAACAATTCAAATTAATATTTAATCAATTAATTCAAATAAATAATCAAATTAATTCAGAGATAATTTTTGTGTTTTTTTCTGATAAACATGCATTAAGCAAAGCAAAAATTGATATCATGGATAAAAATGTAATAGATTTTATAAAATCAAAAGATTTGATTTTAATAAACATTCACGAAATTATGAAAAATTCGGAAAATTATAAAAAATATTTTCCATTCGAGGGAAGAAGATTTGGTCATTTTAATGAAGTTGGTTACGAACTTGTCGCTAAAGAAATAGAAAAATATTTGATTAATGACTAATCTTACTTAATTGCAAGAAAACCCTCAAAACAAACAAACTTAAAAACAGACATAGTATCTTTAAATCCAGCCCTTTTTAACATTTCAAAATTTGCTTTTGATGAGAAGGGCTCAAGAACACCCTTTAAGCTTTTAGATTTTTGAATAATTTCGTTTGCATCATACCCTTGCTCCATCTTAAAATCATTATAAATTAAACTCATCATGTCCTGAAATCTTGCGTCGGGCGCTCTTACTTTTTCAAAAAATAAAAAACCTCCCCCCCAATTTAAAGATTTGTAAATCTTATTAAAAATGTTTTGTCTTTTAGAGGGATGTATAAATTGAATTGTGTAGAATGATGTTATAAATTCTGCTTTTTTAAAATCAGATTTAATAATATCTCTATGTAAGAAATTTATTTTTCTATTTTTGTTCTTCTTTTTAGCCCAACTAATCATTTGTTTAACCTCATCAATTCCGTAATACTTTACTTTTTTTTTAGGGTGTCTAAGTGATAGATTTTTCAAAAAAGTCCCTGTTGAGCACCCTAAATCATAAACATATGATCCATCTTTTAAAAAAAAATCAGAAATATTCAATCCTAGATTATGAGACCATTGATAAAAAGGAACTGATTTATTTATGTGTTTATCAAAATTTTTTGCAACATTTCCAGAAAAAGTCCAACTCGAATTAGTAACCTTAATGTTATCACCAGCACTTTTTTTTTTTATTTTATTCATATTCTGAGGCTATTTATACCTTGTTTACTCATTATTTCTCTAAAAAAATTTTTATCTTTTAAAATCACAGATCTATGAAAAATTTCTAAAGAAATTAATTTATACAATAACTTGTGATTATGAATTGTTGGAATTTTAGAAACATTTAAAATTTCAAATATTTTAAATTTTCTTAAATTCCAAAAATTTATGTTTGAGATATATTTTGAATAATTTCTTGTTCCCTCTTTTTTTGCATTGATAAATGCACCTAAACTGGTAATTGCAAGTTTTTTAAATAGAATTTTTGTATTATTGTTGCTAATCTTTCGATTTAATGGTTCATTAAATATAAATCTCACCAAATCTAAATCTAAATATGGATTTCTTAACTCAACAGAATTAAACATCGAATATTCATCACTATGTGGCAATGTACACATTTGAAGAAAACTTGATGTATCTTGCATTAATAAAGAGTTAATAACTCTTTCTCTGTGGTTTTTGATATTTTTTAATTTTGAAAATATAGTTTTTTTTTCATCTTTTATAGATTTTTCAAAGTCGTAAAAATATTTATTCTTTTTTAAAAAACTTGGACAATTTAGAGTTAAAGTTTGATGAATTGAAAATTTATTTAAATTTTTTTTTTTAATGAGTTTTATCATTGTATTGTAACCACCAGAAATTTCGTCAACCCCATCACCCCCAATTAATACTTTAACATTATTTTTTTTTGCCCTTTCACATATTTTGGACATAGGCGGTCCGCCTCCCCATCGCGGCAAGTTGTAAGTGTTTTTAATTAAATTCAACAAACTTGGAATATACTCATTTGTATTTTGCGTTATAAAAAAATTTTTTTTTGCTGGAAATTTTTTAATAATTTTTGGAACCAAATTAAATGAATTTTTTTCAATGCCTGGTGATAGGCTTGTAAAAGATGAGACATCTTTATTTTTTTCTCTCGCAAAATAATACAACAATGAAGAGTCTATTCCTCCACTTAAGAGAACTCCTACTTTTACATCACTTACTAAATGTCTTGTGACTGACTTTTTCATCAAGTACTTTAGATTATCTATACTAGAATTTATTGAATTTTTTTTTTGTATACTATTTTCCTTATCGTTAAATAAGTTTTCTGGCCTAAAATATGTATAAGAATTATAAGAAAAATTTTTTCCATAGATATAAGTGCCAGCTTGTAAACTTTTAATTTTTTTAAAAAAAGTTTTTTTCTGATTAATTATACCGTTAGATGACAAATATATATTATATAGATCTAAATCTGGTTTTGAGTTTACAATTAAATTAAGTGATTTTACATTAGATGAAATTCCGACAAAATTTTTATCAATACAATAATATAAAGGTTTTTGTCCAAAATGATCTCGCGCAGCAGTGAATGTTTGCTCTTGTTTATCAAAAAAAACAAAAGCAAACATACCTTTAATTAACGCTAGTACACTCTCAATTGAAAAGTTTTTCAATAATACAAATAAAACCTCAGTGTCAGAATTAGTAAAAAATTTATAACCTTTTAATAATAAATTACTTTTTAATTCTTTATAATTATATATTTCTCCATTAAACGTTAAATAATATCTACCCTCAAAATCTGTGAACGGTTGATTTGATTTTTTTGAAACTGGATCAATTATTGATAACCTTGTGTGTCCTATGCACCACTTATTTGAAAGTATTAACTTAGAATAATCTGGTCCTCTATTATCTAATAAACTTAAACTTTTCTTTAAAATTTTATAACTTGGAGAGTTATTATTAGTTTTCCAGTTTGAAAATAAAATGCCACACATTTGTAAAAATCAAATTTTTTTTAAAACTATGTGGTACATTCCACTTAATAGTTCCTCTGAACTTACATCAGGATAATTTTTCTTAACCATGCTCCAAAATTTAGGAATCTTGTTTATCAATTTTTGTGATTTACTTGCATATCTTGGTGGCTCAATTTTAATTCCTAAAATAGTGAATCCATGACTTTGTGCAATTTTTATCATTTCGTTTACAGTAAATCTTGGAAAGGCTAAACCTTTATAAAAAAATTTTAAAAATTGTCTTTTTCGCTCATTATGAAAAATCTCGACATAATTTTTTATTTCCTCATCTGTTAAAAGAACGTGGCCCCAGGGTATTGCAGTACTAGAATATCTGTGAGGACCCAAAAAAGAAAAAAAAGACCTGTGTTTAAAATAAACAACTGATCCAGTTTTTGTTATTAAATTTAAATTTTTGAAAATTAAGTTCCAATTAGAAATATGTTCAATTGCTTTGCAATAAATGATATCATATTTTTTTCTTAGTTTGTGGATATCAGTAGCACCATATTTAATAAATTTAAAAGTTTTTGATTTTTGTTTTGTAAATTCTATGCTTTGTGGAATAAAAGAATAATTCTCAAATTTTAGGTTTTTTTTATAAATTTCAAACTTCAATTCATTTTTTTTTTTAATTTTGAGAAAATTTCTTAAAATTTTAATTGTTTTATCGTGATCATGTTTCTGCCAACTGGTTGTGTGCTCACCATCTAAATAAGGATCGGCTCCTATTGCATCTTTAATAGATGAAATTTCCAATAAAACCCTTGGGATCATTCCATTTCCAGTGCCTATATCAAGAAAAGATTTGTCTCTTAAATTTACATTTAGTGATTTAAATAAACTCAATATTTGATGTGCTTGTAAAAGTATTCTGCCAATTTGACGACTGGAAACTTCTGATGGTGGAGGCGAGTCGTAATACATTGTCCCTTTTGATGTTGGATTTAAGAAATCCAAAAGAAATTTTTTTTCATCAACAGGTAATTTAGTACCGTCTTTTTTTTTAAAAAATTTTTTCATCTAAATATATTTTTTTTTCTTGAACATAAAAAATATAATTCTGGAGAATTACTTTTTTTTTCAATAATTTCAGTCAAGTCTCTTGCGTAAATATTATTTTTCTCAAGGTAATTTAAAAATTCTTTAGTTATCGAAAATAAATGTTGCTTTTCTAATTTTTCATTTATGTGACAATAAACAATTACCCTTTTACTAAGTTTAAGTGCTACATCCAAAATTTTTTTAGGTTGATGGGTATGATCAAGAGTATGAAAAATTCCAAAACAATCAAATTTTAAACTTTTAGTATTTTGATTTATATCAATAATATCTATTTCAAATAAATTTGACGCTAGTGTTTTACTATTAACAGATTTATAATTGTCATTTTCACCCCAGGTAAGGTAAGAATTATCTGTGACAAGATATTTTTTTTTGTCTTTTTTTATTAAATTATCTTTTTTCAAATTTTTTATTTTTTTTAAAATATTTGAAGCATTTTTTTTAGATTTTTTAATGTAATTTTTTTCTTGTCCTGCAAGCTGTCTGATCTTTAGGTAATTTAAGGTATTAGTAAATAGGTTTTTGTAAAATTTAAGATCTTTTTTGTACTCTAATGAAAAAAAATCTATCATCAAACCCATGAAAGGACTATTAAACTCAGCATAGTTTTTTATTTTAAAATTTTTATTTATATAGTGAATCAAATTCCCATGATTTGGTTTTTTTCCGTGTCTAAAAAAATTTATCAAATTAGACCAATTTCTATTATGTTGCCCATATATTTCTGAAAAAATTTTTTTGGCAATTTTATTCTTAAACCAAGGGTTATTTTGAATTATATTACAGTTATTACACTTGTATACCTTCATTTTTGAAAATAATTTATCAGATATTTCCAAATCTTGTTTAATTGCTTCAGTGTAAAAATTATGATCGAATTCCTGATTTTTATTTTTTGTTAACTTTCCCGAAGAGCAATAAATACAATTTTTATAATAATCTAAATACATATTCTAATGGTTATCTTTAAGTGAAACTGCTAAACAATCGTTAGTTTTCCAATTTATACAATTATAATGGTTATAATTTAAAAATTTAACCAACTTTTCAAGTTTAGTCTTCGATAAATTTTTGTATTCAAAATTAATGTATTTAGGTTTAAAAAAATTTATGGAACTATTATATATGACTTCATCATCATAACCTTCTGCATCAACTTGTAATAGATCTATACCAATAAAATTTTCAATCAAATTATTATAGTTTTTTTCTATACTTTTTTTTAAAGATAGGACCTCTACTTGAAAACTTTCTATGTAATTCTCTGGATTTAAATCATTCTTGATTAATCTTTCAGATAAGTTCTCTTTAATTAATGAATTTGTTCCTCCTGTAAACCGCCAATTCCTTTTTTTACACAAATCTTGATAATGCTTATTAAGATAATAAAACTTTGTCTTACCTTCTTTTCCAATACATTGATTAATAAAATAAAAATTTTCATAATTTTGATAATTTTTTTTCAATTTATTAAATTGTAAAACCTGAGGTTCAAATCCTATATATGTAATCGACTTATAAAAATCTTTTATAAATCTATTTATAGGGTCTCCGGTAACACCATCATTAGCACCGATTTGAATTATCTTATATTTTTTTTTTTGAAGTGCAAAGAGCAGAACGTATAAAGCGTCATAATTGTATTTAGAATCAGGTAATGACCACTTACTGACAAAACCCTTTTTTTCTAATATCTTTAAAAATAAATTCTTAATCATAAGATATTTCAAACATATCAGGGTAAAGCTCTTTTATACTAATTTTTTCATATTCTTCATCTCGAATATACGATTTGCATAATTTTTTTATCTCACCCTTAGTAAAAAAATTCATTTTTTGTCTCACAAGCTGATTATAGCCACTATCACCCACTTTAAAAAATTTTAAGATAAGATTTCTAATAATTCTTCTCAACTTATAATAAAGAAAATAGCTACTACTGACATTTTTATCTTTTATGACGATTTTTGAAGAATCTAGATAACTTAGACTTTTAAGAATAATATTAGACGAAGAATTTTCATCAAAATTAAATAACCACTTTTTAATAATCTCATAAGTATCTTTATCTATATCTATTTTGTTTAAGCCATTGTTAATTTTGTTAATTAAATCATCAATTGAATATACATTCTCAGATAAAATTTTTGGTAGTAAATGTTCAACTTCATTATCTTTAAAACACATAAAGTTAATAGATTTTTTTTTCAATAAAAAAGCTTCCACACTTGTAGTGCAATTACAATGAATTAAAAATTCGGATGCTAAAATCCATGAATTTGTATTTTTATCGTCATTTATAACGAAAATATTTTTATATTTTTTTGTTTTTAATTTGTATATTTCGTGATTTTCGCTTGGATGTGGTCTTATAATTAATTTTTTATTAGGAAATTTTTTATTAAATATTCTTAAAAAATCAAAAAAAATTTTAAAGTTATTCTCCTCATGTGTTATACTTTTTTTTACAAGGTTGAGATAATCTTTATTTTCTTCATTAACATTCCCGTTTGCAAATTGACCTTCTAACCAAGAGTTTTTTCCAAATCTCGGGATAAAATTGGCTCTTCCAAATCTTGTGTTAAATAATATAAATTTTCCGTATTTTTTTGATATTTGATTTGCTTCGTCTTTTAGATAATCTCTATTTTCTTTTTTTAAAATATCAATTCTTGAATTTCCTGAAAGAATTAATTTACTTTTAATATTGTTAAATAATCTAATCATATTATTCTTTTCTATTTCTCCCCAGCAGAAAAAAAGGTCAATATTTTCAATACATTTTTGATTCACTTTATTTCTTATAAAATCATCATGAAAAAAAAATAAACCTTCCTCATTAGTAGCTACAAAATTAAAATTATTTCTTTTTAAAAGTTCAATAATCTCAATATAGGGCCCCTGTAGTGATTTTAAAAATACAACACCAGGCTGTAATAATTTATATTTTGAATAGAAGTCTTGCTTAGAACAAATTATGACCGACCAATTTTTTTTAATTGCTCTAGTCGCAAAAAAAACTCTTGCATTGAGTTCTCTTCTTTTTGTTTCAATTGGTAAATATATTCTTGGTTTCAATTTATTCATTAATTCGTTTTTTAATATCATTAACTACTTCTTGAGCACCATTACTTTTAAATTTTGAATTAATCAAATTTTTCTTTATATCACTAAATTCATTAGTTAAAAAATAATCCAACCTTCTAGAAAAATTTTTTTTCCAATCATTTTGTTTTATTAATCCTGCTAAACTTCTTTTTGTTAATTGTTTGATATTATCCTGAACCTCTAAATTATTTTTTTCTCTAGCGAAAATTGCTGGCTTTTTTAATGTCAAACATTCAGAAATAGAATTAAATCCACCCCTTGAAATGATTAAATCCATGTGAGGAATATATGAGTGCATATTTTTCAGTCCTGTAACTGGAACTAAGTTTTTAGATGATATTATATTTCTTATTGTTTGTTTTTTTAAACTATATGTTCCAATGTAAAAAATACATTTTTCTATTTTTTTGAGATAAGGAATCGTTTCATCAATATTATTAGATAAATTTTTTGTACCATTATCCATAATTAAACATTTGAGTTTATTGGAAATAAATTTCTTTTTTTTTGAAAAATTATTTACTATAAAATTTACTCTTTTTATCTTTGTGCTGTATCTTTTTAAAATTTCTATTGGAGTAAAAGGTGGAAAATAAAATTTATCTGCAAGTCTTAAATATTTTTTTAAGATATCAATTTTATTCTTATTTGCTTTACAAACTTTTTCAAAATACCAATCCCAGGTAAAGTGAGAAATTCCAAAAGATTTACAGCCAATCTTTTTTGCTAACAAAAACGCCTCGGGCACACAATCTGAAATTATAAAGTCCAGATCTTTGAATTTTTTTTTAAATTTTAACAATATTTTTTTATGATTTTTAATCCAGTTGTTTAATACTTTTTTTGTTGCTTCCACATTAAGTTCGCCATTATGATTTTTTATTGAACTTATTCCATTATCATAATTAATATAATTAATAGTGTTTCCAAAATATTCATTTAATAACAATATATTTTTTGAAGTAATTACTGTAATTTGAATTTTTTTAAATTTCTTTAAGAGTTCCTCAATAATACATCTCTGACGCACTACGTGACCAAAACCTTCATCAGAGATGAAAATTGCAACTTTGTAATTTTTTGTTTTCATCAAGATTTAAATAAGTGAATATTTTCGGATAATTGCTTATGATAAAAGTTGGTGTTTTTAGATATTTTATTTGAGTAAGTGTTTAAAATTTTAAAAATTTCTTTTTTATTAATTTTACCTTTTTTTTGATTTGTGTAAAAAAGATATTTTTTAAATTCTTTCGATTTTAAACTTAAAATTATATTCATAATTTTATTACGAATAAAAAATGCCTTAAGTTTTATTAAATCAAAAAAATTAACATTTTTGTTTGTTAATGGTGTAATTTTATCTATCTCATCAATAATTTTTTTTGAGGCAGGAATTTTATTATTTAAATGAATATATTGTTTTAAAGTCTGAATTTTTTTCTTTTTTTTTACAGTTTTTTTTAAATATTTCAAAACAGAATATTTGTCTTTGGCCATAAAAGATAAATCTATAAATAGTTTCTTATGAGGGTCTAAATTAACCAATGGATCAAAAGAAATTGTTTTTTTTCCCAAAAGAAAAGACTCTACACCAGTAGTACATCTATTTTGTATCATGGCCTCTGAGGCTAATATCCATGGAGCAACATTTTTTTCATAAATAACATCACAATTTTTATACATTGATAATTTTTTTTTCCAAAATTCTAAACTTTCACTTGGGTGTGGCCTTAATATAATTTTGTAATTTTTGACGTTTTTGGCTAAGAATAAAATCATTTCTTCAAATTTTTTTGATAAAAGAATTGATTGCCCGTGGTATTTCCTATCTAATAATTTTAATACATGCCCTATACTAGTCCTGTTTAAATTAACATTTCCAAATCTTGAAGTAATCAAAATAAATTTACCATGTTTTTTTTTAATTTCTTTTACATCTTCAGAAAAAATTGATTTGAGTCTTTTGTTGAAAATATCGTACCTTGGGTTTCCCACAATTTTATAAATTTTTCTTGGTACCTTTTTTTTTATTGTTTTTTCGTGTCTTTTACCTAATAAAAACAATCTATCAGCAAATTTTTGAACATTTTTAGCAATGTTTAGATTAAAATATTGTTTATCAGAAAAATAAGTTAGCGCCTCTTCATCTAAACCAACAATTTTATGTCCGTACTTTTTCCACTCTTTCATTTGATATACAAGATTTGGGCCTAAACTTTTCTCTATAATTGTTCCTTTTGGAAAATTTGTTAAAATTTGCCTTAGCAAATTTTTTTCTCCTAATACCACATTGTAATTTTGTTTTATTCCATAAAAAGCTAACAAAAGTTTTGCATGTGCCTCTCTATTAAAATTTTCTACAGTGATATAGATCCACTTCGCCATATATAATTCTGATTTTTTATACTAAAGTCTCAAGGTTCGCTTCTTCCCAATTATAGACTACTTTGCCATTAGGATCTTTACTTGCAAACCTTCCCCTATAATAATCTCTATTTAACAATTCCACATGAGATAATTCTCTTTTCTGATTTCCTAACATTAAATTAAATTCTTTAATATTCTCCTTTATAAAATTTTTTCTTTCCTCTTGACTTGAATTGGCTATTTTCACCAATTCTTTTAATTGTTTACTGTTTACCGATACTACTCCATCTTTTGTTCGATCTTTTGGTAAAATAGTAAAATGTTTTTCAATAATACTTGCACCTATATCAACTGCAGATATGCACAGTTTTATACCCGTTTTATCTGGATCTGAGTGATCACTTATGCCAACATTATTTGTTAATGTTTTAAGATATTTTATTCTATTTAAATTAGCCTCCTCTAGTGGAGTAGGATAAATTGATATACAATGTAATAAATGAAAGTCTTGATGGTTGCTCATTAAATTGCAAGTTTTTTCTATTTCATCATCAAAAGTAGCTCCGGTAGATACAATTATAGTTTTAAATTTTTTCTTTAAAATTTCTTTTATCATAAAATGAGAAGAGCAATCAAAACTAGCAAGTTTCACACATTCAAATCCTGCCTGCTTTACAAAGTTTATTCTGTTTAAAGTAAAGATGGTTGTCATTGGAATAATGTTATATTTTTTACAAATATCTATAAATTTATAATGATCATCCTCACTTAGATCTAATTTGCTTAATCTTTCATACTCTTTATCAAACGGTCTTTTAATTACTTTCACTTCTCCATTATCTACAACGCCATTATCAAATCTCTCTCTATGTGTTAAATCTTTAGATCTAATAGATTGTATCTTAGCGATGTCAGCACCAGACTCTGCTGCAGCATGAGTCATTTCTTCGACTAGCTTTATATCTCCATTATGATTTTGGCATAATTCAGCAATAATTTTAACTTTATTTTTCATAAATTAATTTTAGTTTCTTATTATCAATATCATAAATCTTATCACTAAACTTATCGGCTGACGAGTTGTGTGATATAGATAATATAGATATATTTAAATTTCTTTGTATTTCCCTTAAATTTTCGTAAATTTCAGACTCAGTTTTTTCATCTAGAGCATTCATTGCTTCATCTAAAATAAGTATTTTTGGTGATGAGTAAAGCGCTCTAGCAATCCCAACTCTTTGTTTTTGTCCTCCAGAAATTTTTTTTCCAAGTTCCCCTACATGAGTATTAAAACCTTCTGATAAACTAGAAATAAATTCTCCTAGTTTACAAATCTTAATCACATGATTCAATTTATCGTAGTCTATTTCATTATCCTCTAACCCTAGACAAATATTATTAACTAGTGTTCCATCCAATAAATTTATATCTTGGGGAACATAAGCGATATTAGAATACCAAAGTTTAATATTTTCCTTTATATCTTTTCCATTAAAGGTTATTTTGCCGAATGTTGGATTATAAAAACCTAAGACTAGGTTAAGGAGTGTACTTTTACCGGATCCTGTTTTGCCCTTTAATGATATATACTCTCCTTGTTCAAATTTTAAATTTACATTATCTAAAACAGATTTTTCAGTGTTTGGATATTTAAATGAAACATCCTTTATTTGGAAGGAAATATTATCAACAATTTCATTGGAATCATTTTTATAAAAATTTTTAGTTTTAACATTTTTAAACCTACCTGTTTCCTTAAAGATCATATCAATAGCAGGTAAATGAAACCTAAATAATTGAAGTGAGTTGATTATTCTATTTATTGAAGGCATTAATCTTAATCCAGCAGCTATATATGCTATTAATATTGGTAATATATCCGCTGCATTTAAATTCATATTGACTAAAATAAATGTGAATAAAGCTAGAGATAAAATTGAGACAACCTCAATATAATATCTAGGAATAATTTGAAAAAAATTACTTAAAATTTCAAATTTACCCAATTTTTCCTGACTAGATTTGAATTTTTTTGAGAAATATTCATTCTTTTCGTTAATTCTTATTTCTTTGAATAGATTTAAAGACTCTATGAATATTTTTAAAGTTATGCCTTTAAGTTTAAAGGCTTTATTACCCCAAAAAGAAATTTTTTTTCTAGTCAGCAGATAGAATAATCCACCAAGAAGTCCTAAACTTGTAATTGCTAAGATAGCGGCCAAGGGTTCTAAGAAAATTAAAAAACTTCCAAGAAATAAAACAACCAATATTTCTGTTAATAACTGCAATAATTCCCTTAAATTTTTTGAAAAACTATAAACTTCAATTTGAAGATTTCTAACTTTAGATGATGTATGAATCTCCAAATTTTCACTCAATGTTTCATTTATATATCCATTAAAAATTGTATTTGATAATCTGATCCTAATTTGATTGATAATCCATTGTGAAAACCATGCAATTATTACAATAAATATATTTTTAAAAAGATAGATTATTGAAATTATAACCAGTACATAAACTAACTTCATTTCCAGAGAATAGATGTCTAATATTTCCAGACTTTTAAAATCTAAAAAGTAAACTTTTTCAGATTTTCCAATCACTGATGCAATTAGAGGTATAAGCAATCCAATTGATAAAAATTCTAAACAGGCATTAATAAAAGACAAAATTGAAAAAAAAAATAATCTTATTTTTTCATTTAAATCTAATACTCTAAATATCTTATTAAAATAATTTTTCATTTATTAGAAATACTGATTAGATAAACTTATAAAATTTAAGCTGTCTTTTATTGTATTCACCAAGAGGTTTTTCATTTAGGAAAAACATATTAAGATCTAAATTATCTAAATATTTATAATTCCAATTTCTTTTTAAATTATCCCTCAAAAATCTCGAATTAGCTGTTCTTCCATCTACTAAAATAATAGTTCCAGGTGTTAGAAAATACTCAATAGATAAGATATCACTTACCATTGGCATCATATCTTTATGAGAGATGGTGAAATTTCTGATTTTTCCTTTTATATTAAATTGATCTGGTCCATCTAAATATATGAGATCAGGACTTATCACTGGAAATTTTTTAAACCTAGTAGCATACTTACCTTTTATTTCAGTCATTTCACAATTTGAAAAAAAGAAATCCTTATTAGTGTAATTAATATTAAATTTTTTTAATAATTTTTTAGTGTTCGAAATCCATCTTTTCTCGTTATCTACTGAAATACATTTAAAATGATTCTGTCTTCGCAAGTTTTTAATTTTATTTAAATATTTTTGTTTATTAACATCGAGTGCTTTTCTAATTATTACAGAAGACCATCCGCATCCTATCTCTAGAACAGTTATTCTTTTATTGAGTGTTATTAATTTGTATAAAAAATAAAGATCTTTTAGATCAGGTTTGTATAATTTTTCCTGTATCATTTCGTTTACTTGTGGTTTTTTTTTTTCTGAAAGTTTTATTAGATCGTTTAATTTTAAACTTTTAAAAAAGTTTTTAATGTATTTATAATTTTTATTTGATGGTAAGAAAAATTTCATTGTTTGTTATGCAATATTAAAACTTTGTTTTTAAATAGCTCTTCTATAATGTCAATTACCTCGTATTCACCATTCCATTTCAACTTTTTAGCTAAATTAAATTTTTCTTTTAGAAACTTAGATTGTCCTAAAATGGAAGATGCAAAATCAATCGCAGATGAAAGAAAGTTAAAATTTATTCCTAGGTTATTTTTTTCAAGTATTTGAGCATTATATTGAAACTCTTTATTTTGACCTTTTGTGTAAGTTAAAATTGTAATACCTCTCGATAAACATTCAGTTATTGTTCCAAGACCAGGTTTAATTATTGCAATAGCAATTTTATTATACATTTTGTCATCATAAGTGGCTTTGAATAAATTATATTTTTTTAAATCATTTTGATAAAATTTTGGCTCCAAATAAATTGGGAATTTTCTTTTTTTTTTAGTTTTAAGTTGATCAATAAAATTGTAAATATTCTTTATATTATTCATTTCTGCTGTTCCAAAACTTAACAAAATACCCTTTTTATTAGATTTAAATATTTTACTTTTAAAATTACCATAAAAACCAACTGGACGAATTTTAAAATTTTTTTTTATATATTTAGAGCAAAAAAGATAATTGGGTATAATAGGTCTATCTTTTATTTTTTTTTCAACTTTTTTGTAATAATCAGTGTTAATTTTTAATATATCATGCCAAAAAAAATTTGATAACATTAGACTATTCTCTTTTTTAAACGCAATCTCAGGATAATTGTCACTTAAATATAAATCAAACTTCTCTTTACTATTAAAAAACTCATGAATTTTATTCTTTTTAAATAAAATTTTTTTATTATATAATTCAATATTAAAATTTTTAATTTTGATCCCACTATTTACCTTAAATTTTTTAATTTTTTCACTTGAGCATAAAATTGTAACTTTGAATTTTTCGACAAGTCTATTTGCTAATAACACTGATCTTCTTATATGACCTAAACCATTGTTACTAGCGATTATTGCAATTTTCATATTTTCTTTAAGATAATTCTCATAGAATTAGATGCTGAATTTTCATCTAATATTGACTGTGTTAAGTTTGAAAATTCATTAAGTATCTTATTAAATTTTATTCCATTAGTCTTACTTTCAATCATTTGAAAATAGTCTTTAATATCAAGACCAAAGTAATCTATTCTTTGAATTTTAAATCCTGTTTTTTTTGCTAAATATTTTAAGGAATTTTCATTATAGAAGCATAAATGATTGAAGACAGCAAACATGTTGTGTTTAGGGCCCATTAACTTTCCAGATAACGAGTGGATATTTGGAGTAAACAACAACATGAAACCATTCTTTTTTAATTTTTTATTTGCGATTTTTAAAAAATCCACTGGATCAACCAAATGTTCAATCACATCAAACATCGTAATAATTTTAATTGATCTATCTTTTTCATTAGTTAGTGAATTTGATGAAACATTTAAATTCTTAGATTTACAAAAATTTATACTATCATTATCAAAATCTATTCCTTTTGATTGAATTTTATTTTTTTTTAGCGCATATAGAAAAGATCCAAATCCACATCCATAATCCAAAATAGTGTCTTTTTTATTAAGACTAATATTTGATTTGATATATTCAATTCTTTCAGATGCAAAATTATTTAGACGATAATTAAAGGTTTTTAACATTTCATTTTTATTTATTTTTCTTTTAACATTATTAGAGTGAAAATATTCTGGTGAAAATTTTTTGAAATTTATATTGGGGTAAATTGCTTCGCAATTGAGGCAATTTATTAATAAATATTTTTTCCATTTTAGATAAGTAAATTTTTTTTTAGATCCACATAAAATACAGGAACAATTTTTTTCTGAAATTAAAAAATTTTTTAATTTTAAGTAAACTTTATCTCTTTGACTAATCATATTTTTATAAAAATTTGAAGATCTTAATTTATAAATATCAATGTTAAATATTCTGGTGTTAAAAAGTTTTCTATTCATTTAAAAAATTTTTGTTAATGTATTTTTTTCTAATTTTATCTTTAAGTATCAAAAAATCATCTGGTTGATCTAAATTTAAGCTTCTCTCAAAATCAACTAAAAAGTGAGAAGTCTTTTTAGAAAAAAAGGTATTTTTCTTGAAAATAAAATCACTTTCAGCGATATAAAAGAGACCGTTAAGACAATAAACTTTTGGAAGAAATTGTCTGGGTCTCATTGACTCTTTATTTAAATATGATTTTACAAAATTGTTTTTAATTGTCTGAATTTTGTCTGGATGTGGATGAAAAAACCTAGTTAATGATACACTTGAGGATGCAGATTTATTTGAATTAAATTTTCTTAGAAAAAGATTTGTCATTTTAAGTGTTCTTGATGGTGATGAAACCTGTAACAAAAGAATATACGAGTTTTTAATTTTTTCTTTTTTGATGATATCTTTTAGTACATCTATAGTTAAAGCCTTTGAGGTAGCTAATTTTTTTGGCCTAAGTTTTTTTAAGTTAACCTCATGTTTTTTAGCAATGCTAAACATTTTTTTACAATCAGTGCTAACTAAAACTTGATCAATAAATTTTGATTTTTTTGCAATTAAAATAGTTCTTTCGAGTAAAGAATATTTTCCAATTTTAATTAAATTTTTATTTTTAATACCTTTTGAATTTTTTCTCGCAGGGATTATTGCAATTAATTTTTTACCTTTTATCATTAAATAAATAATTTTGTATTTTAGTATTTTCAATAAATAAATTTAAATTAATTAATTGCCATATAAAAAATGAATTATTAATTTTGCTTTGAATCATTTTTTTTCCATGAACTATATACTTTTTATTTATAATAAATTTTGTTTCTAGAGAATTTAAATTGTCCATTGCCCAATTTTTTAATGGCCCTTGCAACCAAGCTGTTTGGGGTGAACTTATACTTCGTTTATTAAGTTTAAAATCATCCTTAAAATATTTTTTAACAATTTTTCTAAGTGGATATTTGGGTAAACCAAAATTATATTTAAATTTTAATGGTGCAGATAATGAATACGTCAAGAAGTCATGATCTAAAAAAGGAAAACGCAGCTCTCTTGAGCACGCTGAGCTTATTCTGTCTCTAAATCTTAAAGTTCTGGGAATTTTTGAATTCATAACGTCAAAAAACATTATTTTTTTAAACCAATTAGTTTTTTCTAAATCGATATCTTTGAATATACCTGGATTTCTATAATCGGATAAATCTGTATTAGCATAGAAGCCTGAACTTATTAATTTTTTTGTTTTACTAATTCTTTCTTTACTATTGCCTATTCCTAAATAAGAATTAAGCTTATTTATTATTTCAGTAGACTGATTATTATTAATCATTTCATTCAAAGCTAAAAGTGAGTGAGAGTTATAGCCTCCTAGTATCTCATCACCGCCCATACCTTCAAAAGAAACAATTTCGCCTTTTTCTCTTTCCTCCAAATTAAGTTTATATTCTGCAACAGATGCAAGACCACCATAAGGTTCGTCTTGAAAATACTGAAGTCTCTCAGCTAAATCAGGAACTTCATCTGGATATAATGTAATTTTATTATTAATAACATCAATTTTTTTTGAAATTCTAGATATGAACTTATATTCATCCTCTTTGTATCCATCGTAAGAAAATGATGATGAATTTAAATCATATTTTGATGACCAATTATCCTTGGTATAAATTAATAAAGCTGTGCTATCTATACCTCCACTTAAATGGAAATTTATTTTTTTATCAGATCGTTGTCTGATTAGAATAGCCTTTTTTAACAAATGTTCAAATTTCTCCTCATTAAAATTTTCACTCTGACAATTACGTACTTCTTTTTTGAGATCAAAGTATTTATAATTTTTAATGTTATCTCTTTTAAAAGAAATTATTGATGATGAAGGAACGTTCTCTATATTTTTGAAGAATGACTTGACCACAGGATAACTGCCAAGAGTCAAGTAATTATCTACAATGTTATAATCAATATTTTTTATTTTCGGCAACGCTTTTATTTCGGATGCAAAAAAAAGATAATTTTTTTTTTTTGTATAATATAGTGGCTTAGTTCCGAGTCTGTCTCTTATCAAATGAAGTGTTTTGTATTTTTTATTGTAAAGAGCAATAGAAAACATTCCATTAAATTTTTTTACGATTTCTACACCAAGTTTAGAAAATAACTCTATTGCAACTCTTGAGTCTCCGATTTTAGGTGAAATATTATAATCTTTTGCGAGTTCTATATAATTATAAATTTCTCCATTAAAAAACATAACTAAGTTTTTGTCATAAGACACCATTGGTTGATCAGCTAATTTACCACCAATTATATTTAATCTAAAAAACTCACCATCTAAAAAATTATCTTGATATTTTTTTTGACTGTCAGGACCTCTATGGGACAATGATACTAAATTACTTTGACCCCCTTTAATTTTTCCATCGAATGAAAATGTACCAAAAAAACCACACATAAAAATTATGTCAAGTAACCTGCAAGATCTATTAATTTTTTTTTCTTCGTAATTTTTAAATTTTTATATCTCTTATGGTTTGTTCCAATGATAATTATATCTGAAATATCAATTAGTTTTTTTTCAGATAAACCATCTTGTAATTTATAATATGGATCAGAATAAAAACACTTGAAGCCTTTTTTTTTTAATATTTTCATAAGTTTCAAAGATAAAGAGCCTCTTATATCGTCGCTATCTGACTTAAATGTTAAGCCTAAAATACCAATTTTTTTTAATTTATAATTTTTTTCTCTCTGCAGATTTTTGACGATTGTTTCGGGTAATTTTTCATTTGTATTATAGGCTGAATTTACAAGACTATTTTTTTTATTAAATATATAACTTATCTGCATAGAGTCTTTCATTAAACAAGGACCTCCTACAAAACCAGCTTTAGCAAGACCTTTGTTTCTTGGGTATTTAAATTTCATCAATTCCCGGATTTTTGTGAAATCAGCGTTTAACTTTTTTGAAATTAAATACATCTCATTTGGAATGGCAAAGTTTATATACCTGTACATATTTGAGAATATTTTTGCTAACTCGGCCTCAATAAAATTACATATTATTAAGTCCTTTGTTATTTTTTTGAAAAGTTTTTTATTTTCCGAAATAGTTAATTTATTCGACCCAGAGATGATTTGTGGAATAAGAGGTAATTCTTGTAATGAGTGGCCTTCCACTATTCTTTCTGGGCAATAAGATAAGTTTTTACATTTTGCTTTTAATAAATGATAAATTTTTTCACATGTTCCTGGAATTACTGAACTTCTTATAATTACGTGCGTACTTTTTTTTAAATGTTTCTTAATTTTTTTTAATAAAGAGAAAAAGTGTTTCTGTTCAGGCTTTAACTTATTTGAAATCGGTGTCCCAATGCAAATAATAACAAACTTAGAATTACATATACTGCTTATATCACTTGAAAAAAATAATCTTTTTTTTTTTAAAACATTTTTTAACTTTTTATTCAAATCCTTTTCTTTGAATGGTGGTTTGTTATTTTGGATCTTTAATAAATTTATTTTATTTGTGTCCAATATATTCACTTTTATCTCTTTTTCAGCAAACTTAACTGCCAATGGAAGACCAATATGCCCTGCCCCACCAATAATTGAAACTTCAGCTGATTTTGTCATTTAAATTTATATTTTGAATAGGCTCCGCACTTTGCAAAAAAGAGATTTTTACATTTGTCATTTACTAATATTTTTAAACTGGAAAAAATAAGTTTTGTTTTCCAGTTATTGTTAATTTAAAATCTTTTATCAAACATTTTAAATTATTCTTATTTTCTGTTTTGATTAAATCAAATACAAAATTTGTAAACGGTCCAGAAAAAAATTTAAATTTTTTATTATTTTTAAAATCAAAAAAATCTTGGGTTATAAAACCATTACTATTTTCAAATTTTTCACATCTTTCTATAAAAGAGTTAATTTCTTTTTGATCTGTCAGATAGTCTTTTAAAATATATTTTAAACCTCGGCTGTAAGTTATTATATTTTGAAAATTTATTTTTTCAAAATTTGGATGAAAACAAAATATGTAATCGCCCAATAATGGTTTTTTATAATCCATAATTTTTTTTCTATTAAAAAATTTTAAACTAAGCATTGGGGTATAAAATTTTACATCTTTACCAAGTTTATTTGAAATATCATTCTTGAGAAAATTTAATTCTTTCTTTTTATGTTTTATAATTATCCACATTATTTTAGCTTTTTTATTTGAATTTCAGATTTAAGTTCATCATATTCTTTCATTTTTCTTTTCATAAATTGTATTGTTAAAGCTATCCTGTGTTCTATTCCTTTGGGTGTTAGAATATATTTTTTAATATAGGCGATCTTTTTAGAGTTTTTTTTAAAATTTTCTATTTTAATTAACCCTTTTTTATTAAGTTCTTTTATACAATAATTAAGTTTGCCGAGACTAAAACCCAAATCTTTAGCTAACTCACGCTGAGTTGAATGAGGTTTACTCTGTAGTTTTCTTAAAACGTCAAAATAATCTTGTTCAGGTTTCATTTAGTTCAAAAATTGAACATTAATAGCGTTCAATCATTGAACAGTCAATCATATTTTTTATATTTAATGAAAATTATCAATTATTTAATAAAAAATTTTTTTCAGTGCATAAATTAAGCCAATTGAGCTATTAGTACTGGTCAGCTACACACATTACTGTGCTTCCACATCCAGCCTATCAACGTGGTGGTCTACCACGGCT
>MDTD01053285.1_pt1 | contig 45473 bp, 33 predicted proteins | sample 811221 | NCBI WGS metagenome assembly MDTD01 (sample SAMN05326646, study PRJNA326480) | marine metagenome | isolation source: seawater | place: Pacific Ocean: South West | collected 2011 | reverse complement strand
GCGGCGGCGCTGCGCCAGGTCCCTGCCGGCATCCCGCCAGTCCTGCACGGTGGCGCGCGGCGGCACCGCCAGTGCCGCCAGCGCCGCGATGTCCGGCAGCGCGGGGCGCAGGCCGTCGAGCCCCTGGCGCAGCGCCGCCTCCGCCTCCGCCAGGCGGCGCGCCTCCGCCTCGATCCGGGGCGCCGGGTCGCCGGCCTCTTGCCGGGCGCGCAGCTCCGCCGCCAGGCGCCCGGTATCGGCCGCCTCCGGTACATCGGCCAGGGCCCGGGCGGCCTCCTCCCGCTTCGCCTGCGCCTCCTTCAGCGCGGTACCGGCCGCCTCCAGGGCGGCGGCGACGGCGCCGCGGCGGGTCAGCTGGGCGGTCAGCGCCTCCAGCTTCGGCCGGGCCGGGATGCGGGCCAGCAGGTCCGCCGGCGAAAGTGCCGGCCAGTCCAGGGCCTCGGCCAGGCGCTGCAACTTCGCCTCCGCCGCGGCCAGTTCCTGCCGCCGCTTCGGCAGGCTTCCCCGTTCCGGCCGCACCTCGCTGCGCCGCTCGTCCAGCTGGCGGATATCGTCGCGTCGCGCCAGCAGGGCCGCGTCGGGCTGCAGGGCGTCATGGACGGCCTGCAGCTCCGCCAGCTGTGTCCGGGCCGGCTCCAGCCGCGCCTCGGCCCGTTCCGCCGCCCGCAGCGCCGCGTCCAGGCGCGCCCCGGCATCGGCGGGCAGGTCCGGCACGCCCTCCAGGCCTGCGATCGTGCTGTCCAGCTCCGTCATGCGGCGGATATCGCCATGCACCCGGCGGATCCGGGCCAGCCGGCTGCGCTCCGCCGCCCGTTCCTGGATCTGCGCCTCGGCTTCGGCATAGGCGGCATCGGCGGCATCGCGGTCGCGGCGCAGCTCCTGCCAGCGGGACGCCGTCACCGTCTGCTCGCGAAGCGCCTGTTCCGCCGCCTTCAGCTTGTCCTCCGCCTGGGCATAGGCGCGCCGCGCCGCCTTGCGCGGCCCCCACAGGGCATCGGCGTCGCGCTCCAGCGCCGCCAGCCGCTCCCGCAGCCCGCCCAGGCCGGCGCCGGCGGCGAACAGCATGCGGCCGACCTCGCCCTGCGCCTCCAGGATCTCCCGGCCGCCGCTGCGCAGGCGGCCATGGTCCAGGCTGAACATGCGCTCGAAGAAGGCGCGGTCGGCGCCGCCCAGGAACGGTGCCAGCGCCGCCTCGCCACCGGGCAGGGGAACCTCCTCCGCCGTCAGCAGGGTGTCGCGGTTGCCCTTGCGCCGGCGCAGCTCGAGCCGCTCGCCATCGGCCTCCAGCACCGCGCCCAGGCGCATCGCCGGATAGTCGTGCAGGAAATTCAGCGGCGACCGCGCGGGGATACCGAACAGCAGGTCTTCCAGCGCCGACAGCGCGGTCGACTTGCCGGCCTCGTTGGGGCCGAACAGGATTTGTATGTCGATGCCGCCTGCGACAGGCGGCGGCAGGTCCAGCGCCCGGTCGGTGAAGCGGCCGTAGCGCATCAGGTCCAGCCGGCGCAGGCGCATCTCAGCCCTCGCTACCTGGCACGGGGTCGGGCAGGGCGTCGGCCAGGCTGGCATCCAGCAGGTGGCGCGCCTCGGCGACCAGGGTCGCGGTATCGCCGTCCAGGGCGGCCTGCAGGGCCGGGTCCTCGGCCTCTGCGCGCAGCTCCGCCGGCAGCCTTCGGGCCATCTCGCCCACCTCCGCGTCCAGCCGGGCGGCCAGGTCGGGGTCGGCGGCAGCCGCATCCAGCATCCGCTGCAGGTCGCCCAAGGCGTCCTGCCGGGCGGCCTGTAGGGCGGCATCGGGCGGCGGCGCCGTGCGCGGCGCCACCTTCTCCACCCAGGCGATGCCGTCGCCCAGGCCGGCCGCGGCGGCGCGCGCCTCTGCCAGCAGCCGCTCCGCCGCGGCGGGCAGGGCGGCATGCAGTGCGGTTTCGCCCAGCAGCTCGATGCGGCAGGCCAGCAGCCGCTCGCCGTCCCCGTCTCCGGCCGCCGCCTCGATCGCGTCCCGGATGCGCGCCTCCACCTCTGCAAGCCGGTCGCAGCCGCCGGCATCCACCGGCAGCAAAGCCCAGCGCACGACGTCGACCTCCCAGCGGGTCAGGCCGGCGACCGCGCCGTCGGCGACCGTCACCAGGGTGGCGCCCTTCGGCCCCGTCTCGCGCACATGGCGGCCCTGCAGGTTGCCGGGGAACACCACGTGCGGCGCCTCGTGCAGCACCTCCGCCTGGTGGACATGGCCCAGCGCCCAATAGTCGTAGCCCTTCGCCACCAGCTCCGGCAGGGTGCAGGGGGCATAATCGGCATGACCGCCGCGGCCGCCCAGGCCGGTATGCAGGACGCCGATGTTGAAGGCGCCGGCCACCGGCTCCGGATAGCCGGGGACGAAATCCTCCGTCTCGTCGCGCTGCCGGAACGACCGGCCGTGCAGGACGGCGCCGATCTCGGGCAGTTCGGCGCTGGCCGCCGCCTTCGCCGGGAAGACGGTGACAGTGTCGGGCAGGGTCAGGCTGCGGGTGATGCGGTTCTGGGCGTCGTGGTTGCCCAGCGCCAGGAAGACCGGGATGCGGGCGCGCGCCAGCCGGCCCATCTGGCCGACGAAGAACAGGCCGGTCTGGTAGTCGCGCCAGTCGCCGTCATAGAGGTCGCCCGCGATGACGACGAAGTCCACCGCCTCTTCCACCGCGCGGCCGACCAGGTTCTCGAAGGCGGCACGGGTGGCGGTGCGGATGCGGTCGGCCGCCGCTCCCTGCTGCCCGGCCAGGCCGCGCAGCGGGCTGTCCAGGTGGATGTCGGCGCAATGCAGGAAGCGGAACGCCATCGCGCCTCAGGCCGCTTCCCGTCCTGCCGCGGTGGCGGGCGCCGCCTGCGGCGCCAGCACCACCAGGAAGAAGCCGACCAGCATCAGCAGGCCGGCGACCCAGACCAGCGGCGAATGGCTGTCGGCAAAGATCAGGATGCCCCAGAAGGTGCCGAACACCAGCCCCACCACGTTCATCATCGAGAACAGCACCGCGCCGGTGCGGTTGATCAGGTAGAAGAAGAACGGCCAGACGATGGCGTTGATCGCCATCGCCGCCGGCAGCGCCCATTCCTGCGGGTCGCCGTTCTGGAACGGCAGATAGTACTGCCCGGTCGCCACCACCAGCACCGCCAGGCCGGCCACCCCGGCGAACAGCAGGCCGCTGGCCAGCGCGAAGTCGGGCGCCGCCGGCGGCCGGTACAGCTGGACATAGACGTTCAGCACCGCGAAGCAGAACGGCACCAGCAGGGCGAGCAGGAACCAGCCGGCCATGTCCGGCGTCGGCAGGGCGCCGGCCGGCACCACCATCACCAGCACGCCGACGACGGCCAGGACCAGGCCGCCGGCCGGCATCAGGTGGAAGCGACTGGCCCGCGCGGCGAGGGATACCAGGTAGGTGAAGGCCGGGGTCAGCACGATCAGCAGCGCCGCGATGCCGGTCGGCAGCTTGCCGGAGACGAAGGCCAGCAGCGCGAAGGGAAAGGCGAAGCCCAGCAGGCCGGAGATCAGGTTCGCCTTCAGGTACGGCCAGGACAGGCGCGGCACCTGGCCCTTCGCCAGGGCGATGGCCAGCACGATCGCGCCCGCTCCCAGGGCATACCAGAAGACATAGGCGGTGGCGGGGATGCCGGCGCGGAAGGCCAGCACGTTGACCGGAAACAGGAAACTGAAATTCAGCCCTGCCAGCAGGATCAGCACCAGATTGCGGACCATGCGCGCGCCACCCTCCCCCGTTGCGTCGCGCCGCTCAGCGGGCGGCGTTGTCCCGCGCCCCTTGCGGCAGCTAGGCTGTCCAGCATGACCGCCCGGCCGGCAGAGGGCCAGCCGGGAACCGCCCGCCACCTGGACCAGCCCGCACGCATGCCCGGAAATCCCCGCCACCGCCCGTTCACCGTGCGGCTCGACCCCGATATGATCGCCGACCTGAAGGGGCGACTCGACCGCATCCGCTGGCCGGCGGAACCGGACGACGAGCCCGGCTGGCTGTACGGCGCCAACCTGGCCTACATGCAGCGCTTCGCCGCCCATTGGCGCGACGGCTATGACTGGGCGGCGGCGGAAGCCCGGCTGAACCGGCACCCGCAGTTCCTGGCGGAAATGGATGCCGGCGCGCATGGCGAGCTGGTGATCCACTACGTGCTGCGCGAGGGGCGGGGTCCGAACCCGCTGCCGCTGGTGCTGACCCATGGCTGGCCGGGTTCGGTGCTGGAATTCAGCCAGATCGTCGATGCGCTGGCCGACCCGGCGGCGCATGGCGGCGACCCGGCGGACGCCTTTACCGTGATCTGCCCGACCCTGCCGGGCTATGGCTTTTCCACCGGGCTGCGGCGGCCGATCCATCCGCGCGACATCGCCGCCCTCTGGGCGCGGCTGCTGCGCGACGAGCTGGGGCTGGACCGCGTCTTCGCCGCCGCCGGCGACTGGGGCTCCGTCGTCACCGCCTGGCTGGCCACCGACCATCCCGACCGGGTCGCGGCGATCCACCTGAACATGCTGGCCTTCCGGCCGCTGCTGGACGATACGCTGCGGGCCAGCCTCAGCGCGGAGGAGGTCGCCTGGTTCGCCCGTGTGGAAAAGCGGCTGGCCCGCCAGGGCGCCTACTGGCAGATCCAGGGCACCAAGCCGACCAGCATCGGCTACGGCCTCAGCGACAGCCCGATCGGCCTGGCCGGCTGGCTGGTGGAGAAGTTCCAGGGCGCGCCCGGCGCGCCGGCGGCCCATGAGCCGCCCTTCTCGATGGACGACCTGATCGACAATATCCTGACCTACTGGATCACCAATTCGATCTCGACCGCGAACTGGACCTACTGGGCGGTGAACAATGCCGAGGCGCCGGGCGGTGGCATCGCGCTGCCGGCCGGCATGCGCTGCGAAGTGCCGACCGGCTTCTTCCTGCCGCCGAAGGACCTCTTCCCGCTGCCGCCGCAGAGCCTGGTGGAGCGGGTCTTCAACGTCACCCATCGCACCGACGCCGCCGATGGCGGGCATTTCGTGGCGATGGACAACGGGCCGGCCTTCGTCGCCGACCTGCGCAGCTTCTTCCGCCGCTATCGCTGACGCGGCTTCATTCGAACGGGAGCGGACCAATGGGCTTCATGGACGGCAGGCATTGCATCGTGACCGGCGGCGCCGGCAGCCTGGGCCTGGCCGCGGCGCGGCGGCTGCTGGGCGAGGGCGCGCAGGTGATGCTGGTCGACCGGGACGAGGCGGAGCTGAAGGAGGCCCGCGGCCGCCTGGGCGAATGGGCGCCGCGGATCGGGCTGCATGCGGCCGACGTCTCGGTCCCGGCCGAGGTGCAGGCCATGATCGCGGCCAGCGTGGACCGGTTCGGCCCGATCGACGCGATCTTCGCCAATGCCGGCATCAACGGCGCCATGGTGCCGATCACCGATTATCCGGAAGAGGTCTTCGACCAGGTCATGGCGGTGAATGTCCGCGGGCCGTTCCTGGCGATGAAGTACGGCTTCCCGGCGATGAAGGACGGCGGCAGCGTGATCGTCACCTCCAGCGTCGCCGGCCTGACCGCCGATCCGGGGATCAGCGCCTATGCCACCTCCAAGCATGCGGTGATCGGCCTGGTCCGCACCGCGGCGAAGGAGATGGCGTCCCGCCGCATCCGGGTGAACGCGATCTGCCCGGGGCCGATCGACAACGACTTCCAGGGCGAGCTGGAGGAACGGCTGACCAAGGTGCTGGGGATGGACGCCACGGCGTTCCTGAACGAGCGGATCCCGATGGGCCGACACGGCAGCGCCGACGAGGTCGCGAAGGTGGTGCTGTTCCTTGCCTCCGACCAGTCCAGCTTCTCCACCGGCGGGGTCTTCACCGTCGATGGCGGCATGCACGTCTGAGGCGCGGCGGATCACTCCGCGGCGACCCGCGCCTGATCGGCGGCGGGGATCGAAACGATCGCCGTGGTGCCGATGCCGGGCGTGCTTTCCAGGGTCAGGCGACCACCCAGCGCGGCGATCGCGCTACGGGCGACGGTCAGGCCCAGCCCGGCGCCCTCATAGGGCCGGGTGCTGGACTGGTCGTGCTGGAAGAACGGCGCCTGCGCCAGCGCCAGGGCGGCTTCGTCCATGCCGATGCCCCGGTCGCGGATCGTCACGGTCAGGCAGGCGCCGGCATCGACCGTGACCTGCACCTGGCCGTCGCGGTCGCTGAACTTGACCGCATTGGACAGGACCGGCCGGATCGCCAGGGCCAGGAGGTCGCGGTCGCTGACGAAGCCATGATGGCCGTCGAGCGATATCTCGATGGCGATCCCGCGCACCGCGCCCTCGCGCCGGAAGGGCAGGCTGAGCAGTTCGATCCATTCGGCCAGGTCGATGGTCTCGTCGTTGCGGCCGCCGTCCAGGCCGTCGCCGGTCAGGGCCAGCACGTTCTCCACCATGTCCGCCAGCCGCTGCCCGCCGGAGAGGATGTTTCTGGCGAGTTCCGGCACCCGCTCCGGCTCGATGCTGGAGGCGGCGAGGATCTGGGCATAGCCCATGATGATGTTCAGCGGCGTGCGCAGTTCGTGCCCCATCCGCGACAGGAAATGGGCATGGCCGGCCTCGATGCGCTGCATCTGTGCGATCGCCTGGCGCAGCACCAGGTCGCGGCGATGCCCGTCGATCGCGAAGCTCAGGCTGCGCCGGACATTGCGCGGCGACAGCTCCGACTTCGGCAGCAGGTCGCGGGCGCCGACCGCGATGCCTTCGTCCGTCGCCCGTTCTGCATCGTGGCCGGTCAGCAGGATCACGGGCATGACGATTTCATTCTGCGCCAGTTGGGCGACCAGGTCGACGCCGGTCCGCGCACCCAGGCGATAGTCCACGACGGCCACGTCGAAGGCGAAATTCCCCGCCGCGTGCAGGGCCGTGGGAATATCGGTGACGCAGGTCAGGTCGAACCGGCCCGACGGAAGGGCGAGGTCGAGCAGGTCCTGGAAGATCTCGTGATAGTCTGGATCGTCGTCGACAAGAAGGATCTGCCAGCGGTCGGGCATCTTATCGCTCCGGCAGGACGGCAATGTCATACCAATAGTTGCGCGCGGACTTCATCGCTTCCACGTATTTTCCGAACGAGGAGGGTTTGACCAGGTAGGTTTGCGCGCCGGACGCATAGGCCTTCTCGATCTGTTCCGGCGTGCTGGAGGTGGAAAGGACGAGGATCGGGATCGAGGCGATCCGCGCGTCGGCCTTGATCTGCGCCAGTGCCTCGAAGCCGGCGATCCGCGGCATGTTGAGGTCGAGGAAGATCAGGTCGGGCAACGGCGCCGTATCGCCCGCGCTGTAGCGGCCGTTGTGGAGCAGGTATTCCAGCAGCTCCTCGCCGTCCGCCACCTCGCGGAAATCGCAGCTCACCTCGGCGGCTTCCAGCGCGTCGCGGACCAGTTCCCGGTCCTCGGGGTCGTCATCGGCCATCAGGATCACATGCGGCGTTCGGGGCTGGGTCATCGGCTTTCGCTCATTTCCAGGGCATGGCTCTCGATCGGTTCGGCCGGCTGCGACAGGGGTGCGGCCGGCAGCTGGACGGTGAAGACCGCGCCGCCCTCCGGCCGCGGCGCGGCCGTCACGGTGCCGCCATGACGTTCCACGACCCGCCGGACGATCGACAGGCCGATACCGTTGCCTTCGTATGCCGCGCGGCCGTGCAGGCGCTGGAACGGTTCGAACATCTGCTCGGTGAAGGCCGGGTCGAAGCCGATCCCGTTGTCGGTCACCGCGATCACCAGCTTGTCGCCATCCAGCGCGGCGGCGACCTCCGCCAGGGGCGGCCGGTCTGGCGGGGTGAACTTGGCGGCATTGGTCAGCAGGTTGACGAAGACCTGGACCAGCAGGCCCTTGTCGGCGTCGACCAGCAGGTCTTCCGGCACGGTCACGCGCAGGCTGCCGTCGCGCTGCAGGAAGCGATCCGCGGTATCGGCGGCAGCCGCCTGGACCAGCGCCGCCAGACCCTGGCGCTGCAGGCGCAGGGGGCGGGTCGCGGAGCGCGAGAACCACAGCAGGTCCTCGATCAGCTGGCGCATGTCGGCGGCGGACCGTGCGATCCGGCCCAGGCGCTTCACGACGTCGTCGGCCAGGTCCGGGGCGAACCTGGTCTGCAGCAGGTCGATATTTGTCTCTATCTTGCGCAGTGGCTCCTGCAGGTCGTGCGAGGCGACGAAGGCGAAGCGATCCAGCTCGGCATTGGTCTTCGTCAGCTCGTCGGTGCGGGTCACGATCTGCTGCTGCAGGCCGTCCAGCCGGTTGGCCAGCAGGGCCAGGGAGGTCGACAGCCCGGTACCGGGCTCTCCCCTGCCAGTGGGCGGCACCGGCGGCGCTGCTGCTCCGCCCCCCGGCGGGCGGCCCGTGCCGGCGAACTTGCCGACATAGGTGCCGAGCCGTGCCTCGATATCCGCCAGGTGCTGCGCCGCGGCCAGCAGCGGCCGCGCCTGCCGGTGCACGTAGAAGGTCAGGGCGGCGATCAGCGCGGCGATCAGGGCCAGGCCAATGGAGGCCAGGGTGATCAGGTCGCCATAGCTCTGCTGGCGTGCCGCCAGGTCGGCGATCCGCTGCATCAGCGCCGCGCGCCGGTCGCGCAGGATCCGGTGCAGGTCGTGCAGCGCCGCGGCAGCCGCGGTGTCGTCGACCTTGACCTGGGCGTCGATCTCGGTCGCCGACAGGCCCTGGCGGATCAGGTCGAGCGCCAGGTCGGACATCCGGCGATAGGCGGACAGGGTCGAATGGACGGCCGCCATTTCGGTCTGCAGTTGCGGTTCCAGCCGTTCGAAGGTTTCGGCCAGCTCCAGGGCCATATCCAGGTCCTGCTGTGCCGCAAGCATGCGGTCGGCATCGCGCCGCAGGACACCGTTCTTGAAGTCATGGATGAAGCGGGTATAGCCCATCGCGGCATCGAGGTCGGTCAGCAACTCGATCCGCTCCTCCGCCTTCGCGACCCGGGCCAGAAGCTCCAGGCTGTCCTGCCGGGCCGTGTCGATCCTGGCGGTGAATGCGAAGCCGGCGACGCAGAGCAGGATCACCAGCACCAGGATAACGGCCAGCGAAGTCGCGACCGGCTGCGCGGCCAGGATTCCTTTGGCGGTGCGGATCGCGGCAAGGAAGCCGGCCGGCCCGCCCCCAGCTGTCCGGCCGGGGCCTGCCGCGTCTTTCGTTTCGCTCCCGACATATGCCTCGTTCATGGCACTCGACCCGACTGGCTGGCAGCCGCCCTTCGCTGCGAAACCGATCGCAGGGCAGGGGCAAGCGCCGGCACGCAAACGATACCCGGAACGAGTTAGGCTGAATTAAGTTAAAAGCAAATTAATGTTGTTTTGACGCAGAATTGTCTCGCACAAGCATACGAAAGTAAATCAAAGAGGTATTTTCATTATCAGGGAGAATTTATAGGGCGGTCCGCCTCCAGGTGTCATGTCCCCCACAATACAGGCCCCCCCCTGGTCTCCAGCCTGTGCCGTCGGCCGTTTCACGAGGGGCAGCCGGTCAGGACCCGGGCCCCGTGGCAGCCGGGCTGTCGTTGGCGGCGATGGCGACGGGGCGGCTGCGTGGCAATGCGCCACAGGGCCGCCCTGCCTGACGTCGCCGCTTGACCTGCCGGACCCTGCTTTGCGTGCCGGACCTGTCCTGCCGGCGCATCAGCCCGGCACGGGCGCGGCGAAACTCTCCGCGGTGTAGCGGCTGACCTGCATGCTGTCGGACCAGTGGTCCGGCGCCATGCCGGCCTTGCGCTTCAGGTGGGCGAGGAAGGTGTCGGCATCCTGCAGGTCCTCCCAGACCTGGGGCAGGAAGGTCGCGCGCCTGTCGCCGTCGGCGATGATCAGGCCGTCGACCCCGGGGCGCAGCTTCGCCTTCAGGTCGGCCTCCCCCTCCACATGCAGCGGATGCGGCGGCGACAGGACGGAGATGCCGAGATTCAGCCCCGCCAGTTCCTGCGGCGCCAGCTTCGGGAAGCGCGGGTCGGCGAAGGCCGCCGACCAGGCATTCCAGGCGATGTCGGCGGCCAGCGGCCGGGTCGCGGCGAGCGAGCCGATGCAGCCGCGCAGCCGCGCCTCCTTCTTCAGGGTGACGAAGCAGGCGCGCAGGGTCTGCAGCGGCGGGGCGAAGGTCTCGCTCCGCACCTCCGGCCGCTTGCCGTTGCGCAGGCCGGAGCGGATCGCCCGCGCCGCCAGGTCGAGCATGGCGTGCCGCTGGCCGACCGCGAATTCCCGCGTGCCGCAGGGGCTGAAGGCCCAGGCGCCATAGCCAACCACCCGGCTGCGGTCGCCGGCAGTGTCGCCGGAATTGCACAGCCCGATCCGGGTGGCGCAGAGGCCGCGATGGCGCGCCATCAGCAGAAGGCCGTTCAGCGGATAGGCGCCGCAGGCGCCATGGCCGTCGATCCTGCCGAAATCCAGCGCCTCGATCCGGCTGGCGGTGGCGGAATCGCGGCCCCGCGCATCGTCATAGCCGTGATAGTGGCTGAGGTCGGAGGAAATCACGATCGCCGTCTCCGGCCCGCCCCACAGCCGGTCCAGCACCTGCGCCACCGCCAGCGGCTCGGTCGGCCCGACCACCAGCGGCAGCACGGCGACATCGTCCAGCACCCGCTGCAGGAAGGGCAGGTGCACCTCCAGGCTGTGCTCCAGCGCATGGGCGGCGTCCAGCTGGTGCACCTGCGGCATGTCGGCGATCGCGGCGGCGGCCTCGCGGTCCACCCGCACTGGCCCCAGCGGGGTCTGGAAGGCGGCGACCGTCGGCACCGCGATGCCCTGGAAGGCGACCCGGTGCGCCGGGCCCAGCAGGATCACCCGGCGGATGCGGTCGCGTGCCGGGCGCAGCCGGGCATAGGCCTGCGCCGCCAGCGCGCCGGAATAGATATAGCCGGCATGCGGTGCGACGATCGCCTTCGGCGCCGGCAGGTCCAGGTCCGGCGCGGCGGCCAGCAGCTCGTCCACCTGCTTGCGCAGGGCGGCGGGGGCGGCCGGGTAGAAGGCGCCGGCCACCGCCGGTTCGCGGACCTCCTGCGCCGGATAGTTCGGATGCGGGGTTCGGTTCGGTGCGCTCGCGCTCTGGGTCATGCCGGTCGGTCCGTGCTGCAGCCGGGAACCGCAGCGCGATTCCCCCTTTGCCATTATATAGGAACGGTGCGGGTCCTTCAGTGCCCGTTGAACGGCGACAAATGGTCCACATATGTTCGCCATGGAAGAGATGCCGAAGAATGGACCGGTGACGGCGGAAACCGCCCTGGTGCCGCCACAGTTCCGCGAGGCCACTGTGCCCGGGCGCTACTGGCGCATGCTGGACGACGGCCGGGTGCAGTGCGAGGTCTGCCCGCGGCTGTGCAAGCTGCACGAGGGGCAGCGCGGCCTCTGCTTCGTGCGGGCGCGGGAGAATGACGGCATCGTCCTGACCACCTACGGGCGGTCCTCCGGCTTCTGCGTCGACCCGATCGAGAAGAAGCCGCTGGCGCATTTCCTGCCCGGCACGCCGGTGCTGTCCTTCGGCACCGCGGGCTGCAACCTGACCTGCAAGTTCTGCCAGAACCACGACATGTCGAAGTCGCGGCAGATGGACACCCTGTCCGGTTCCGCCAGCCCGCTGATGCTGGCGGAGGCGGCGCAGCGCCTTGGCTGCCGCTCGGTCGCCTATACCTACAACGACCCGACGATCTTCCTGGAATATGCGGTCGACACCGCGATCGCCTGCCGCGAGAAGGGGATCCGCAATGTCGCCGTCTCCGCCGGCTATGTCTGCCCGGCGCCGCGGGCGGAGTTCTATTCGGTGATGGACGCGGTCAACATCGACCTGAAGGCCTTTACCGAGGACTTCTACCACAAGCTCACCGGCTCGCGGCTGGAGGTGGTGAAGGAGACCCTGGAATACCTGGTGCACGAGACCGATGTCTGGGTCGAGATCACCAACCTGATCATTCCCGGCCACAACGATTCCGAGGCGGAGCTGGCCGCCATGGCGGAATGGATCATGGGCGCGCTGGGACCGGCGGTGCCGGTGCATTTCTCCGCCTTCCACCCGGACTTCAAGATGATGGACGTGCCCGCGACCCCGGTGGAGACCCTGCTGACCGCGCGGCGCATCGCGCAGCAGGCGGGCATCCGCTACGCCTATATCGGCAATGTCCACCACGAGGAGGCCGACAGCACCTGGTGCCATCACTGCGGCGCGAAGCTGATCGGCCGCGACTGGTACCGGCTGACCCACTGGGGCCTGGACGATACCGGGCACTGCCGCGCCTGCGGCACCGCCTGTGCCGGCCGCTTCGACGGTCCGCCGGGCAATTGGGGCCGGCGGCGCCTGCCGGTGACCCTGAGCGCGCCCATTCCTGCAGGGTGAACGGCCCGCAGGGTGAACGGCCTGCGGGGTGAATGGCCGACCGGCTGAGCCGCTCGGCTGCAGCGAAGCGCAGCGGGCCTGCGTGCAGTGCAATGCGGCAATGCAAAAATGCGAAAGAGTCGCGTTTTCTCCGTAAAGTGTTGAAATTAATTAATTTTAATCTCGTCCGTTCGGCGGTGCCGCAAAATTTTTTTGCATTGCACCCTTGGCAAAGGGCTTTTTCGGTGGCAGATTGTGCAGTGCGACACGGGCTTGCCCGGGTCGCTTGCCCTTCTTGGGCGTTTCCTCCCTAAACTTGGGCCGCGTTCGTCGCGGCCCATTTTTTTTGTCCTGTCGGCGCCGCTGCGCGGATTGACCGGCAGGTGCGGCTGGCTACTCTCGCCTGCGAAAGAACCGTGTGGTCGGGGAGGGACAGGGCGATGTCGGACGTACAGGCGCGGCGCAGCTTCAAGCTGGTGGAATTCGGCGGGCCGCTGCAGGAGGTGACCGAGGCGCCGCCGCAGCCCGAGGGCACGCAGGTGCTTTTGAAGGTGCGCGCCTGCGGCGTCTGCCACAGCGACATCCACATCGCGGACGGCTATTTCGACCTGGGCCATGGCCAGAAGATGGACCTGGGCCGCGGCATCAAGCTGCCGCGGGTGCTGGGCCACGAGATCGTCGGCGAGGTGGTGGCGGCGGGTCCCGAGGCAGAGGGCGTGACGCCGGGCGACCGGCGCATCGTCTTTCCCTGGGGCGGCTGCGGCCAGTGCCTGCTGTGCCGGCAGGGCAACGAGCATATCTGCGCCCGGCCGCGCAGCCATGGCACCACCCTGGACGGCGGCTTCAGCACCTACCTACTGGCCGACCATCCGCGCTACCTGGTCGCCTACGACCCGCTGCCCGACGCCTTCGCCGCCACCCTGGCCTGTTCCGGCCTGACCGCCTTCGGCGCGATCCGCAAGGCGGCGCCGGTGGATGCGGAGCATCCGCTGCTGATCATCGGCGCCGGCGGGCTGGGCCTGGCGGCGGTCGGCCTGGCCCGTGCCGTCTACGGTGTCGGCCCGGTGGTGGCGGAGATCGACCCGGCAAAGCGCCAGGCGGCGCTGGATGCCGGCGCGTCGGAAGCCGTCGACCCGAACGAGGAGGGGATCCGCAAGCGCCTGCTGCAGGCGACGGAGGGCTTCGCCTCCGCCATCGACTTCGTCGGCGCCCAGTCGACGGCGGAACTGGGCATGGCGGTGCTGCGCAAGGGCGGCAAGCTGATCGTCGTCGGCCTGTTCGGCGGCGCCATCGAGGTGCCGGTGCCGACCCTGCCGCTGCGCGCGATCGCGCTGAACGGTTCCTATGTCGGCTCACTGGAGGAACTGCGGGAACTGGTCGACCTGGCGCGGGCCGGCCATATCCAGCCGGTGCCGCTGGAGACCCGGCCGCTGGACGCCGCCCAGGCGACCCTGGACGACCTGCGTGCCGGCCGCATCCGCGGCCGTGCCGTCCTGACGCCCTGAAGGTTCAGGACGCCGCAGGGCTGAGGCCTGCCGGCCGGGATGGAGATGATCCTGTGCCATCGGATCGTCATCCCGGGCTTGACCCGGGATCCATTCCGCCAGCATCGCGGCTTCTGAACCGCTGGCGGAAGGGGGTTCACGGGCGAAGCCCGTGGACGGGTCAGGCCCGAGAACGTCGGGATTTCTGTTCAGGCCAGAACCACACTGGTCCGTCGCCTGGCTGCGTCGCGCCCCCTACTCGGCGGCGTTGGGCAGGATCTCGTCCTCGATGGTGCCGCCCAGGTCCAGCGCGCCCAGCTCGCGGACCAGGCGGTCCATCACCGCGCGCAGACGCGCGAAGTCGGCCGTCCGCTCGAAGCGCAGCTCGTCCATGTAGAGGGCGCGGTTGATCTCCACCTGCAGGGCATGCACCCCCTGCGCGGGGCGGCCGTAATGCTGGGTGTTGAAGCCGCCGGCATAGGGCACGTTGCGCACCACCCGCAGGCCGGCCGCGTCCAGGATCGCGGCGGCGGTGTCGATCACGCTTTCCGCGCAGGCGGTGCCGTGCCGGTTGCCCAGCACCACGTCGGGCCGGTGGCGGCCGCGGTCCCGGTCGCCCCAGCCGCCCACCGACGGCATGGAATGGCAGTCCAGCAGCACCGCATGGCCGAACCGGTCGAGGGTGCCGCTCAGCAGCGCCGACAGCGCCTCGTGATAGGGGCGCCAGCAGGTCTCGATCCGCTCCAGCGCCTCGGCGAAGGTCAGCTTGCGGCTGTGGATCTCGTGCCCGACGCTGACCACCCGCGCGATCGTGCCCAGCCCGCCGGCGACCCGCGGGCTGCGGGTGTTCACATAGTCCGGCAGGGCGTCGGCGAACATCGTCGGGTCCAGCTCGTAGGCCTCCCGGTTCGGATCGCAATAGGCCCGCGGGAACAGTGCCTGCAGCAGCGGCGCGCCGGCCACCGGGGCATCGCCGAACAGCTCCTCCACGAAGCTGTCCTCCGACCGCCGCAGGGTGTCGCGGTCCAGCCGCGACAGGGCGACGAACTCCGGCGGATAGTCGCGGCCGCTATGCGGGCTGGAGACCACGACCGGCAGCACCGGGGCGACGCCGGGATCGACCCGGATCGCCCGGCCCGGCACGGCGAACGGCGCGTCGGACGGCGTGTCGGGCGGCGGCCGCCGTTTCGTCATCGGGAACCGGCACCCGGACGGGCCGGGCGGTCGCGCAGGGCGGGGTGGGTCATGCTGGAACTCATGCAGGCGATATAGAAGCGGCGGCGGGCAACATCCACTCTTGCATTGCACGCCGCGGGGCGATAGTAGATCCAGCCTTGCCGGCGGGCGCAACCATGCCCCGCCGCTTCTCGCGAGGGGCCCGGGACCGGGTCCCGTCCGGACGGGCGGTTAGCTCAGCGGGAGAGCGTCGCGTTGACATCGCGAAGGTCACTGGTTCAATCCCAGTACCGCCCACCATCCCTTCCCCCGATCGCTTGTTTTTCCGGCACCGGCGCCTGTGATGCCGGGCCGGCACCAGCCCGCGATTGCGGTTCCAGCGCCAAGCGCAGCGGTGTAACGTCGCCCCGGCGGCGGTGCGGGGATCGCCGGGCCCGATCCGGCCCCGCCATGGCCGCATTGCAGTCAACATTCTCCGGCAGGGTAGGACCCGAACGCGCCGCCCCCGTTCGGGCCCGCGGCGATCGCAGAGGGATGGTGCGATGGATGGTCTGAAACTGACGCTTCGGCCGCGCAGCGGGGTCGCCGGGGGCGAGATGGTCTTCGCCGGCGACAAGATGCACTCGATGACCTTCGTGGAAGGCCTGTCGGGACAGCCGATCCGGATCGACGGCGCCTTCCAGGAGGCGGAGGACTTCGTCGACCAGGCGCGGATGGACATCACCGACCCGCAGCCCGGGCCGCTGCGCGACCTGGCCTGGCCGCACGGCCTGCCCTTCGTGCTGGAGACGCCGCAGCCCTATTACATCTGGGCGCAGGTCGGCATGGACGCCTACAAGTTCCCGCTGCTGATGGGGAACGAGACGACCGGCGGGCTGACCGACGCGCCGGCCACCCTGCAGATCGGCGGCCGCCTGGTGCACGGCATCGTGCTGTTCGCCGCCTACAAGGACGAATGCGTCGGCGACCGCCGCACCCTGGAGGTGCTGATCGGCCCCTGGATCGCGCTGTTCGGCTATTCCCGGCGGCGCAGGGTCTGGAAGGGCACCGCCGCCGACATCCTGGAGACCCTGGTGCAGGAATATGGCGACGCCTATGGGGGCGCGCCCACCACCCACTGCAACCTGAAGGACCTGAGCCGGCGCGACTTCACCGTCCAGATGGACGAGTCCGACCTGGTCTTCCTGATGCGGGTGCTGGAGCGCGACAACATCTTCCTGAACTTCCGCCACGACGCGCAGGGCACGCATATCACGCTGTGCCAGGACAATGACGACGCCAAGCTGGAGGTGCTGGACGGCCGGCCGATGCGGTTGTCCTACAACCGCGACGACATCGTGGAGCTGATGGACGATGTCGTTACCGATGTCGGCATGCGCTCCCGCCTGGTGCCCAGCCAGTACATGATGCGCGACTACAACCCCCAGAACGCCGCCGCCCGGCTGGTGGCGCAGTATCCGGCCGACAAGGGCGTGCACCAGGTCTACGACTATCCCGGCGGCTTCCAGAAGCTGACCAGCGGCGTCGACACGATGGCGAAGCGGCGGATGAGCGCTTTCGCCCACCAGAAATGGTTCCTGCGGGTGGAGAGCATCTGCCCCGACATGATGCCGGGCGCGGTGCTCAGCCTGCCGCTGGAAGGGGCGGAGCGCCTGCCCGGGATCGGGCCGGGCGACCGCTTCATGGTCTGCCTGGTGCGGCACGAACTGCGCCGCCGGCGCCCCGACGGCGCCGGCATCTACCGCAACGTGTTCGAGGCGCTGCGCACCGACGTGCCCTACAGCCCGGCGCCGCTGCCGGACCGGCCGCCGCTGCAGGTGCCGCAGATCGCCAATGTCGTCGCCGAGCCGGAGAGCGAGCTGGTCGACATCGACCAGGACGTCCATGCCCTGATCGTCTTCAAGTGGGACGACCAGGCGAAGCCCTCGCCGGTGCGGGCGCGCATCGGCCAGCCCTGGGCCGGCGCGCGCTGGGGTGCCATGAACTGGCCGCGCAACGGCGACGAGGTGCTGGTGGAGTTCATCGACGGCGATCCCGACCGGCCCTGCATCATCTGCTCGCTGTACAACAGCCGGGCGAAGCCGGCCTATGCGCCGCCGGCACAGACCCACGGCCTGCTGCCGCAACCGGTGCAGAACCGGCTGATGACCGGCATCACCGACCGCGGCGGCAACGGCATGCTGATGTACGACAAGCGGGACGAGGAACTGCTCCTCCTCAGTGCGAAGAACGGCCGCGGGGATTTCACCGGCGGCGACTTCGACGAACTCACCTACGGCAACCGGTCGCTGCGCGTCGGCGGCGACCTGGAACTGAAGGTGATGGGCAATTTCAAGCTCACCGTCGGCGGCACGGTGACCGTCGACATCTTCGACGGTGCCTTCGTGCGCGCCAACAAGGGGGTGTACACCACGGTGAAGGAGGGTACCGTCGACAAGCCGGTCCTGCTGGACCAGCCGGCCGGCGCCGGGGCCGGCGCCGGTGCCCGCCAGGACGATGGCGGTGGCGATGACGGCGGGCGGGACGGCGGCGACAGGGACGACTAGGCCGCTGCCGGCTTCGGCCGGACGGTTTTGGATCGACAGGACGGGATCGACTGGAACCGGCGCGACGGGACCGGATCCGAACGGAGACGAAGATGGTATTCGCCTGCAATTCGCTGCCCGGCCAGCACACCGCCTTTCCCGACACCTGCAACACCTTCGTCGGCGCCGCGACGGTGCCGGTCCCCTACCCCAACCTGGGCACGGCGACCCTGGCGGTGCCGCCCTCGCCGAACGTGGTGATCGCGGTGGCGCCCGCCCATACCATCGCCAGCTCCGAACCGGTGACGAACGGCGATCAGGCGGGCATCTCCGGTGGCGGGGCGATCGCCGGCGGCGGCGTCTCGCTGCCCAGCCGCTCGGTGATGGGCTGCGTCGGCATCAACGTGAACTTCATGCCGGCCCGCAACAGCCTGAAGCCGACGATGCAGAACAACATCAACGCGCCCGGGGTCACCGCCGCGGTGCCCTGCCAGCCCTTCGTCCTGTTCCTGCGCTGAGCAGGAGCCGCTGATCAGGGCTGCCGCGCGCGGCAGCCCGGCACGCCCCGAGCGGCCGCCGGCCGGAGCGACCGGTGCCCGGCCTCACTTGTTCTGGTTGCCGGCCATGTTGTTGCTGAGGCCGTTGACGTTGACGTTGGCCTGGCTGTTGCCGTTGTCGGAACCGCTGTTCTTCATCAACCCGACCGCGACCAGCAGGTCGGTCTTGTTCATCTTCTTCTTGAAGATTGTGGTCTTGTTCTCCATCGCGCCCGTCTTCCACTCCTTGCCCTCGCTCTTCTTCGCGACGAGGAGCGGGTGCACGGTGACGCCCAGGGTGGGGTTGAGGTTCAGCTTGAACGACATGTTCTGCTGCACCGCCAGCAGGGCCGCCGATGCCGCGATCAGGGCGGCATAGGCGCTGATCTCCGCCGACGTGTCGCCGGTCTTCCCCTCAGAGCCGAGGCTCGCCAGCCCGGTTACCCCGGCGATCACGCCGGTGAGGGCGGCGATGACGCCGGCGACGATCTTGGTGTCCGCGCCGGGCAGGGCCGGGGACCAGCCGATCTGGACGAAGCCGGGAACGGCCTCTGCCGTCGCCGCGATCTTCAGCCCGATATTGGCGCCGACATCGAGTTCCGCGGCCAGCGGGGTCCAGGTGAACTTGCTGTCGCGCGACTGTTCCGCCTTGAAGGAAAAGGGACCCTCGCTGAGGGAGAAGGTGCCGCCTTCGTTCTTCTTCTTGTGCGGCAGGCGCAGCCCCCGCTCCTTGTCGAACTTGAAGACACTGTTATGCGGCATCTTGTTCTTGCCGGAGACCCGGAACCAGGGCGACCCGCTGCCAACTGCCTTGACCATAGCCTGTCGTCTCCACCTTGTGCCGTCGGTCAGTCCATGCCGAGGAGGTTGCTCGTCACCTCGTTCGAATTGCTGTTCTGGTTGCCGTTGTTCTCGACCTCCGTGACCGTTGTCGAGATCTTGCCGTCGACCTGTTCGTCTTCCGCCACGTCCTGTTCGGCGGCGACGCCGCGGGCGGCAAGCCAGTCCTTGAACTTGTAGAAGGCGCCGCCCGGGTTGATCTCCACCTTGCTCGCCAGGTCCATCTTCACCGTCTTGCGGGCGCCCTTGATGTCGATGGCGAGCTTGCCCGGCCCCTGTCCGTCGATCGAGGCCGGGCCCCAGGAGATGGAGTTCTTGTGGTTGATCGCGGTGACCGCCTTGAAGCCGTAGAGGGACATCGCGTTGCTTGTGCCGAGCGAGGCGGCGAAGCTGATCTTCGGGCCCTCGTAGGTGAAGAACTCCACCTCGCCCGGATCCTCTTCCGGCGGCTTCTCGGCGGCCTTCACGCCACTCGTATTGATCTGGACCATCTGCCACCCTCCTGTCGCGGAACCGGGCTCAATCGGTGTCGGCGGTGGATATCTTGTTGCCGTTGCTGTTGCGGTTGACGGAGGTCCGGTTGCGGACCGCACGGGCATTGGTGCGGGTGCCACTGGTCGCCGTCCGGGCCGCCGCGGCGATCACCTTGGCGCCCACCGCGTTGACGGTGGAGGCGATATTGTCGTGCTTGACCAGGGCCGTCTGGAGCGTGATCGGGTTGCCGTCGATCGTGACGCTCTCGCCGCCGGCGCCGGAATACTCGACGGTGCCGATGCCCAGGCCCCAGACCGTGCCGGAGATCGCCGGCCCGATCTTCGTGGAATAGTCCCCGGCCAGGGTGACCGAGAACTTGGAGCCGGCCTCGACAGAGGTCTCCGCCGACATCTTGGCGGTCGCCTTCAGCAGGTTCAGGCCAAGCTTGATGTAGTTGTAGCCGAGCGAGGACTGGCTGTAGCCCAGGAACGACTGGTCCTTGCTTTTGTCATCCGCCATTGCCCTTGCTCCGCTCTCCGCCCGCGCGACCCGGGATCTCCCTGCGAGGGCCCTGTTCCGGCCATATTCCCCGGTACTATGATGCATCGAACCGGGGCCGCATGGTCAGCATTGTCCATCACGATTGGGGTGGAAATTTGACCGGAGGCCGCACCTGTCGCGGCACGCGACACAGGGCCGTGCGGACATCGGGAGCGTTCGGGCTCCCGCCGCGGGCAGTCATCGGGGAAGTGCTGGGGCATGCTGATCCGCAAACCGACCAGGCAGGCGATCTCCTATCGCTTCTTCATGCATCGCAGGCGGCCCTATATCTGCACCTGCTCGCTGTTCTTCTTTCCGTTCGACACGCCGCGCGACCTGGCGACCGAGCAGGAGATGTGGCCCTTCGCCGCCGGCAAGCTGGGGCAGGTGCCGCTGGAGGAATCGCTGCCGAAGGGCGCGGCCGAGCTGCTGGTGATCGGCGACTGCCATGCGCCCGACGGCAGGCCGGTGCGCGAGGCGGAGGTCGGCGTGCGCCTGGGCGCGGTCCAGAAGCGCCTGAAGGTGAGCGGCCGGCGGGTCTGGCGGCAGAAATGGGACAATCTCTACCAGGCGAGCGCGCCGGAGCCGTTCGAGGCCGTGCCCCTGTCGTGGCAATCCGCCTTCGGCGGCAAGGGCTTCGCCGCCAATCCGCTGGGCCGCGGCTATGTGCCCGAAGAGCTGTCCGCCGACAATGTCGCGCTGCCGCTGGTGGAATATCCGGACCAGCCGGTGGCCGATCCCGACAGCCGGCCGAAGCCGGCGGCCTTCGGGCCGATCGCGGCCGACTGGCCGCAGCGCACCGCCCGCTACGGCAGCTATGACGCGGCCTACACGGCCGGCGGGCATTTCCCCGGGCTGGCGCCGGACACCGACTTCAAGGCGTTCAACCGCGCCTCCGCCGACCAGTGGCAGAAGGACTGGTTCGCCGGCGACGAACGCTTCGCGATCCTGGGCATGCATCCCGCCCGGCAGCGGATCGACGGCCGCCTGCCGGAGATCCGCGCGCGCTGCTTCCTGGACCTGCCCGACGGCAAGGGCGGCATAAAGCTGGCCGAGGTGCCGCAGAACCTGGATACGATCTGGCTGTTCCCCGGCGACCTGCGGGGCATCCTGGTCTATCGCGGGGCGAAGGAGCTGGCCTCGCCGATGGGCGACGAGATCGCCCACATGCTGTTCGCCTACGAACGCATGGGGACCGCGCCGCGCAGCCTCGACCATTACGCCGCCGAGCTTGCGCGGCGGGTCGGGCCGGCGACCAGCGCGGCGATGCTGAACCACGATACCGGGCTGAAGCCGGAGGACGAGGGCGACCCGCCGCCGGACCCCCGCCTGGTGGTGCGGATGAAGGATTTCCGCAAGGACCCGGTGCCGGCCCTGGCGGCCCTGCTGGCGGCGCAGGACGGCATCCTGGCGGAGATGCCGGAGGCGGTGCAGGCCGGCATCCGCGCGGCGCAGGACGAGATGGCGGCAAAGGTCGCGCTGCCGCCGGAAGTGGCGGCGCTGGACGACATGGTGCTGGATTTCAACCATCCGGAGAACCTGGACGGTGCCGTCGTCACGCAGAAGATCGAGGCGGCCTCGGAAGCGCTGAAGGCCCAGGCGCAGGGCCATATCGCCGAGCACGAGCCGGCCCAGGCCGCGCTGCGCGCCGAGCTGCGGGAGCGGGCGCTGGCGCATGGCTTCGACTATGACGCGTTCGAGAAGCAGCAGCTGGCGGAGGCGTCGCGGCCCCTGGCCGAGATCTGGCGCGACGGCAAGGAGAAGTATTTCGCCGCCAACAAGCGCTTCGAGGAGCATGACGAGGATCTGCGCCGGCTGTTCGCGGAACTGCGGGAGGAGGCCGACAAGGTCGACACGCAGATGGCGCAGATGGATGCCGACATCCGCGCCTCCGAGCGTGCGGTCGGCCACTACCTGCCGCTGCCGGCCGCCCCTTCGGCGGAAAAGGCCGCCTTCGCCCGGGCCGCGCTGGACGAGGCGCTGGCCAGGGGGGAGAAGCCGGCCGCCAGCCTGGTCGGGGTCGACCTGGCCGGCATGGACTTTTCCGGCCGCGACCTGGAGGAAATGGATTTCCGGGGCGCCAATCTGCGGGGGGCGGACTTCCGCAAGGCGAAGCTTGCCGGGGCGAGCTTCGCCCGCGCCGATATCGCGCAGGCCGATTTCACCGGTGCCGACCTGACCGGCGCCAACCTGGCGAAGACCTCGGCGGCCGCGGCCCGCTTTGCCGCCGCCGATCTGAGCCGCGCCAACTGCGCGCAGATGAACGGCGCGAAAGCCGTCTTCGACAGGGCGGTCCTGAAGGGGACCGGCTTTTCCGGCGCGCTGCTGCCGGGTGCCGGCTTCGCCGGGGCGCAGATGCAGGACCTGCTGTTCGACGAGGGCGACCTGAGCGGCGCGCGCTTCACCGAGGCGGCGATGAAGCAGGTCACCTTTTCGGGCACGCCGCTGGTCGCCGCCGATTTCAGCCGGGCGGAGATGGACACGGTGCTGGTGCAGAACGGCAGCACCGAGCGGGCGCGCTTCGACGGTGCTGTGCTGAACCAGTTCGGCGTGCAGGGGGAACCGGCAAGCCTGAAGCAGGCCAGCTTCGTGGGGACGCGGATCGCCACCTGCTCCCTGCGGCAGGCCGACCTGACCGGCGCCGACTTCACCGGCGCGGTGGCCGACGGCGTCGACTTCTCCGAGACGCGGATCCGTGCCGCCCGCTTCGAGGAGGCGGTCGCCCGGGGCGCCATCTTCAGCAAGGCGCAGATCGCACAGTCCAGCTTCGCACGCGGCAATTTCAGCAATGCCATCTGGCTGGAGGCGCGGATCGAGAAGACCGATTTCGCCGGCGCCGTGCTCTATGGCGGCAATTTCCTGCACGCCGCGATGTCCGACAACGCCTTCAAGGGCGCAAACATCGCGCGTTCGACCCTGGCGGGGCTCGCCGCATCATGACCGGACCGACCGACAGCGCATCGGGCGCCGCGGCGCCGCGCCCCTTCGACTTCCTGAACCCGCCGCAGCTTTTCGGCCGTGCGGAGGTCGAGAGCCAGCTGGAAGTCGCACCGATGTTCTCCGAGGTGCAGATCCGCGACGCCGGCCTGTCGGGGATCGCGATGCAGACCGGCCTGTTCAGCGAGGTGGTGCTGGAGCGGGTCGACTTCGCCGGCGCCGACCTGACGGCGGTGGCGTTCAGCAAGTGCCGCTTCGTGGACTGCCGCTTCGGCGGTGCGAAACTGCTGAGCATCGCCTTCAACGAATGCAGCTTCAGCGGCTGCGACTTCCGCGGCACCCTGCTGGAGGTCTTCACCATCGTCGACTGCCGCTTCGCCGATTGCGACTTCAGCGGCACACGCTTCAAGATCGACGCGGTCACCGGCTCCGCCTTCACCGGCTGCCGCTTCGACGGCGCCGAACAGTGGTGCACCGTGTGGCAGGACTGCGAGCTGCAGGGCCAGTCCTGGGCCGGCGCCACCCTGTACTGCACGATCCTGTCGAAGGGCAACATCGCCGGGCTGGACCTCAGCCGGGCGCAGTTGGAGCGCTGCATCGTGCAGGAGGCGGATATCCGGCCGCTGAAGCTGTCGGCCACCGGGCTGAAGACCGTCGCCTTCCAGAAATGCATCCTGGACGACATGGACTTCGCCGGCTGGAAGCTGGAGCAGCTGCAGTTCCTGGACTGCAGCATGAAGCGGATCGACCTCTCGGGCGCCAGCATGCCGCATTGCGGCTTTGCCGGCGCGGACCTGGAGGGCGGCAATCTGGCCAAGGCGATGGCCGAGGGCTGCAACTTCGCCGGCGCCAGGATGTCGGGGGCGAACCTGGACGGCATCGTCGCGCCGATGGCCTCCTTCGCGAAGGCCGACCTGGCGGGCGCGCAGGTCAAAGGCGGCAAGTTGCAGACCGCCTTCATGGAAGGCGCGCAGGCACGCGGCGCCAGCTTCGCGAAGGCCGATTTCCGGCATGCGCTGCTGGCGAATGCCGACCTGAGCGACGCCGACCTGCGGGACGCCGATTTCGGCTGGGCCGACCATCACCGGATCGTCACGGACGGCGCCCGCATGGACGGCAGCACCACGAAAGGCGTGCGCGGTACCGACAGGGACCGGCAGCAGGCGGAGACCTACTGGCCCCAATCTGCCCCGGCCATTCCGGCGGCACCGAAGAACCCTGCCGGCGGCTGAGGCCGCCGGCCAGACAGGGAGAGAGAGCATGGAACGCAAGGCACGGACGGACCTGACCCTGGCGGGCGCGGTCTACATCCTGCGGGTGGCCGATGGTGCGGAAGCGGGCGGGGGTGCGGATGCGACAGGCCCGGTCATCCTCGACACCCCCGACGGCCCGCGGGAGGCGGACGTGGCGGTCAGCTGCCTGGTGCGGCCGGAGCCGGGGGACGAGGTCTCCGCCCTGGTCGACGGTGCCGGCCGGCCGATCGTGCAGGCGATCCTGCGCCGCCCGGGCGGCGGCCCGCTGACGGTGACGACGGCGGAAGGGCTCACCCTGACCGTCGGCGCCACCAGCCTGCACCTGGATGCCGAGACCGGCGCGGTGCTGGCCAGCGACAAGATGATCGCGCTGGCGGGCGAGAGCGTCGACGTCCGCGCCGCCCGTGCCTTCGCCAGCCTGGGCACCGCGGTCTGGCGGGCGCAGACCGCCTATGCCCTGGTCGGCCGCATGATGACCGCCGCCGACAGCCTGGTCACCCAGGCCGGCCAGCTGCTGACCCGCGCCAAGGTCAGCGTCCGCTCCGCCGAGACCCTGGACAAGACCGACGCGCCGCTGGTGGAGATCCGGGGCCACAAGGGGGTCAGCATCTATGGCGAGACCTCTGCCAGCCTGAACGCCGGCGAGGATGTCCGGGTCAACGCCAAGCGGATCAATATCGGCTGAGGCAGCTGGCCGGACATGTCCGCCCCGCGATTTTCGTCGCCGCCGGGCTCGAACTGGCGGCCCAGCCCGAAGCGGGGCTCAATAGTCACAGGATATATCGGGGCGGATTGGCGGGGACGGATTGGCAAGCTGCACCCCGGACTCGCGCATCAAGTCCGCGAGTGACGAGATCAGGGCATCGGGCCCACGCGCCATCGCCGGCAACCCGGACCGGACAAGGGCGTTCGCCCTGGTGGCCCTAATCCCCCAGCATCCGCTCCAGTGACCGCGCGGCGGCGGCGACGGCGCTTTCCCAGTCGCCGGGGCGGGCCTGCCGGAACGGCGTGACCGTCGGGTACCAGATCGGCGCACCGTCCTTCTGTGCCCAGCGCCATTCCGCCACGTGCGGCAGCAGCACCCAGGCGCGCAGGCCCATCGCGCCGGCCAGGTCGGCGGCCGGGCCGTCCACCGCGATCACCAGGTCGACCGCGGCGAGCGCGCCGGCCAGGGCGGCGGGGCTGTCGACATGCTGGCCGAGGCGGGTGACCAGGCCGCCCTGCGCCAGGTCGTCGAGCTCGTTCTGCGCCGGCCCGAACTGCAGGCTGACGAAGCGGACGTTGGGCACCTGCAGCAGGCGCTCCGCCTGCTTCAGCGGCAGCGCGCGCTCGTCGCCGGGATCGCGGCGGCCTTCCGGGCACCAGAGCAGGCCGATTGTCGGCAGGTTGGCGATGCCGGACAGCGCGGCCATCCGGTCCTTCCATGCCTTTGCGGCGGCCGGCGGCGGGGTCAGGTAGGGCACCGCCGCGCCGGGATCGTCCAGCGCGCCGGGCAGCAGGCCGGGCAGGGCGCCCAGGCGCTGGATGGCGTCGCAGGGAATGTCCTCGCCGCTGCCGACGGCGGCGACCGCATCGATGCCCGGCACCTGGGCCGCCAGCGGCCCCAGGCCACGGAAGTCGAGGAAGGTGATGCGCGCGACCTTCTCCCGCGCCGCGGCGACGAAGCGGAACATCAGGAAGGTCAGGGATTCGTCCGGCTCCGGCGCCAGGACCAGATGCCCGCCCTGCGGCAGCTCTGCCGCCAGGGGGCTGCCGTCCCAGGCGGGCTCCGCCCCTTCCAGCCGGCCGAAGGGCGATTGCGCGGCCACCTCCGGCAGGTCGTACATCGCCGCCAGGTTGGCGAGCCCGTCGGCCAGGCGGCCGCCGGCCAGCTGGATGCGGCCCTTGTGCATGCGTGCCGCCGGATTGCCGGGGTCCAGGGTCAGGGCACGGTCCAGCGCGGTGTCGGCCTGCTCGATGCGGCCCTGGCGGTGCAGCAGGGCGGCCAGGTTGGCCCAGATCAGCGGGTCCTGCGGCCGCAGCTCCGTGCCCCGGTGCAGATGGGCGATGGCGGCGGCGGGGCGGTCCTCGTCGACCGCGATCTGCGCCAGCGCCAGTTCCGCCGGCAGGAAGCGCGCGTTCACCTGCAGCAGGTTCTCCAGCACCTTGCGGGCATCGGCACGCTGCCCCAGGGCCAGCAGGCATTCGGCGAAGTTCTGGTGATAGTCCAGCAGGTGCGGTGCCAGGATCAGCGCCATCTCCGCGGCGGCGCGCGCGCCGGCCAGGTCGCCGGCGCGCCGGCGCAGCTCGCAGATGTTCAGCCAGGCGCCGTGCAGGTTGGGGTCGCAGTCCAGGGCCCGGCGGAAATCCGCCTCCGCCTCTGCCGCGCTGCCGTCGGCGTCGAGCACCATCCGCAGCATGCCGAGATTCAGATGCCCGCCGCCATAGTCGGGCGCGACCTCGGTGGCGCGGCGGAAGCAGTCCAGGGCATCCTCGGCCCGGCCGATGCCCATATAGGCGCCGCCCAGGTTGACCAGCTGCACCGGATCGTCCGGTTCTTCCGCCAGCAGGCCCTCGTAGGTGCGGATCGCCGACTCGTAGTCGTTGGTCATCAGGTACAGCGCGCCGCGATTGACCCGCATGTCGGGATGGTTCGGGTTCGCCTCCAGGCCGCGGCGCAGCAGCGCCATCGCCTCCTCCGCGCGGCCCATCTGCATCAGCACGCTGACCATGCCGTTCACCGCGTCGGGATGGGTCGGGTCGGCCTCCAGCACCTGCCCGAACAGGAACGCCGCCAGGTCCGGCCGGCCGGCATCCAGATGGGCCTTCCCCTTCTCCACCGCGACAGCGAAGTTCACGATCGGCATCTCTTTACCTACCCCCTGCCTGCAAGCGTACCGTCCGGCGGCCAGGCCGTGCCCCGGCGGGCAAAGCTACATACACGTGCCGCAGCCGAAGGGCACCGGCCAGGTGAGCGGGCCGGTGCGGGGATGCGACCAGAGACCGCGATCTGGCCCGGCAATCTGGGCCTGAGATGGGCGCCGGGATGGCCCTGCCGTGATGAACGGCTCGTCCGGAAGTGCGCGCCGGGCTAGGCTGCCGCCGCATCGGCAGAAGGGGGGAGCGGAATGTCGGGCAATGCCGCGGGCGCGGTCGGGTCGCATGACCATCTGGACCGGTCGGCGGTCCTTCTGGTGGTGCTGCTCTGCGCCACCTGGGGCTTCTACCAGGTCTCCGTGAAGGTGGCGGTGGAGGGGATCTCGCCGGTGCTGCAGGCCGGCCTGCGCTCCGCCGGCAGCTGCGTACTGCTGATGCTCTGGGCCCGGGCCCGGCGCATCCCCCTGTTCGACCGCGACGGCAGCCTGTGGTGGGGACTGGGCGCCGGCCTGCTGTTCGCCCTGGAATTCATGCTGATCTACTGGGGGCTGAGCTACACCTATGCCTCCCGCTCCGTGCTGTTCGTCTACATGGCGCCGTTCGTGGTGGCGCTGGGCGCGCACTGGCTGATCCCGGGCGAGCGGATGACCCTCGCCAAGGCTGCCGGCCTGGCTGCCGCCTTCGCCGGCATCGCCCTGGCCTTCGCCGACGGCCTGCGCCTGGCGGAGGGGAAGGAATGGATCGGCGACCTGATGTGCCTGGGCGGCGCGATCGCCTGGGGCGCCACCACCGTGCTGATCAAGGGCAGCCCGCTGGTGCAGGCGCGGGCGGAGAAGATCCTGTTCTACCAGCTGGCCGTCTCCGCCCTGGCGCTGCCGCCCCTGTCCCTGGCGATGGGGGAGCCCGGCATCGTCGCGGCGACCCCGCTGGTGCTGGGCGCGCTGGCCTTCCAGATCGTCGTGATCGCCTTCGCCAGCTACCTGGCCTGGTTCTGGCTGATGCGCAGCTATCCGGCGGCGCACCTCTCCGCCTTCACCTTCCTGACCCCGGTCTTCGCCGTCCTGGCGGGGATCGTGCTGCTGGGGGAACCGCTGACCCCGGCCGTCGTCGCCGCGCTTGCCCTGGTGGCGCTGGGCATCTGGCTGGTGAACCGGCCGCGGCGGCGGGGCTGAGGCGAAGGGAGCCGGCCGCGGGAAAGTTCCGCCCCGATTCCTCCTTCGCGCTATACCCGCCCCCACGAATTGCCGTTTAATGGCACCGGTTGGCTTGCTGCAAGGCTGCCCCGCAGTTTCCGCAGGGGCGGCCGGGGTTGATAGGGAGGCATGCCATGGAAGGCCTGCAACTCGTGCTGCGGCCGCGGAAGAACGTCGCCGGCGGCGAGCTGGTCTTCCACGGCGACCGGCTGCGGTCGATGACCTTCGTGGAGGGCCTGTCCGGCCAGCCGATCAGCCTGGACGGCGCCTTCCAGCAGCCGGAGGATTTCGTCGACCAGCCGCGGCTGGACATGACCGATCCCGATCCCGGGCCGCTGACCCACCTGGCCTGGCCGCATAGCCTGCCCTTTCCGACCGAGGTGCCGGAGCCCTACTACATCTGGGCGCAGGTCGGCATGGAGGCCTATCGCTTTCCCCTGATCATGGGGCAGAGCACCACCGGCGGCCTGACCAACGCGCCGGCCACCCTGAAGATGGGCGACCGGCTGGTGCACGGCATCGTGCTGTTCGCCGCCTATCGCGACGAATGCATCGGCGACCGCCGCACCCTGGAAGTGCTGATCGGCCCCTGGACCGCCCTGTTCAACTATTCCCGCCGCCGGCGGATCTGGAAGGGCACCTCCGTCGACATCCTGAACAAGCTGATCGGCGAATATGCCAAGGTCTATGGCGGCGCGCCGGTGACCAAGGGCAATGTCTCCGGCCTGGCGGAGCGCGACTTCACGATCCAGATGGACGAATCCGACCTGGACTTCGTGACCCGGGTGCTGGAACGCGACAACATCTTCCTCAACTTCGAGCATGACGCGCAGGGCACCAGCATCCTGCTCTGCCAGACCAACGAGGATGCGCAGCTCGATGCGCTCGACGGGCGCAGCTTCCGGATCTCCCAGCGGCTGGAGGACATGGTCGAGCTGATGGACGACGTCGTCACCGATGTCGGCATGCGCTCGCGCCTGGTGCCGGACCAGTACCGGATGCGCGACTACAATCCCGACAATGCCTCCGCGCGGCTGGTGGCGCAGTACCCGGCCGATACCGGCGCGCACACGATCTACGACTATCCGGGCCATTTCCGGAAGCTGACCGCCGGGGTCGACGTGGTGGCGAAGCGGCGGATGAACGCCTTCGCCTACCAGAAATGGTTCCTGCGGGTGGAAAGCATGTGCCCGGACATCATGCCGGGCGCCGTGATGACCCTGCCGCTGGAGGCCAGCGAGCGGATGCCCGGCCTGGCGCCCGGGGAGCGCTACATGGTCTGCCTGGTGCGCCACGAGCTGCGCCGGCGGCGGCCCGACGGCGCCGGCATCTTCCGCAACGTCTTCGAGGGGCTGCGCACCGACGTGCCCTACAGCCCGACGCCGATCCCGAAGCGCCCGCAGGTGGAGGCGCCGCAGATCGCCAATGTCGTCACCGCCTCCCAGGCCGAGATCGCCGACGTCAACCAGGACACCTGCCCGATGATCGTCTTCAAGTGGGACGACCAGGCGAACCCGACGCCGGTGCGGGCGCGGCTGCTGCAGACCTGGGCCGGGCCGCGGTGGGGCACGATGCACTGGCCGCGCAGCGGCGACGAGGTGCTGGTGGAGTTCATCGACAATGATCCCGACCGGCCCTGCATCACCGGCTCGCTGTACAACAGCCGCGCGAAGCCTGCCTATCCGCCGGCGACGGAGACCCACAACCTGCTGGCCACCGCGGTGCAGAACCGCCTGATGGCCGGCTTCACCGACCGCGGCGGCAGCGGCTTCCTGCACTATGACAAGCCCGGCGACGAACTGGTGGTGGTCAGCGCCAAGAAGCGGCGCGGCGATTTCACCGGCGGCGACTACGAGGATGTCACCTACGGCACCCGCAACCTGCGGGTCGGCGGCGACCTGAATCTCAAGGTGATGGGCAATTTCAACATCACCGTCGGCGGCACGGTGACCGTGGAGATGTATGACGGCGCCTTCGTGCGCAGCAACCAGGGCATCTACACGACGATCAAGGACGGGTCGGTCGACAAGCCGCAGCTCGCGAACGGCAGCGGCGGCGGGCAGCCGCAATCGCAGTCGGGCAGCGGCGGCAGTGACGGCGGCAGCGGCGACGACAGCGACGACGGGAACTGAGGCCGCGCCGGGACAAGGGACAGACCGGCCGAGGGAGAGCGAGATGGTCTTCGCCTGCAACGCCCTGCCGGGCATGAGCCTGGCCTTCCCCGACACCTGCAACACGGTCGTCGGCCCGGCCACCGTGCCGCTGCCCTATCCGAACATGGCGACCGCGACGACGGCCACGCCGGCCTCCGCCAACGTCCTGCTGGCGGTGGCGCCCGCCCATACGATGATGAGTTCGGAGCCGCTGACCAATGGCGACCAGTCCGGCATCTCCGGCGGCGGCGCGGTGGCCTGCGGCGGCATCTCGCAGCCCTGCCGCTCGCTGATGGGCTGCGTCGGCATCAACATCAACTTCCTGCCGGCCCGCAACAGCTTCAAGCCGACCCTGCAGAACAACATCAACGCGCCGGGCGCCACCGCGCTGACCCCCTGCCAGCCCTTCGTGCTGTTCCTGCGATAGGGCGGCGGCGGCGAGGCGGCCGCATCTCTCTGGTACTTCGTCATTCGCGCACGTGTTGCGCGAATCCATCGTGCCGCGGCTCAATGGAAGCCGGCATGTTCGGCATCCCTTGAGTTTGGCAGCACCATGGACCGCCGCAACAAGTGCGGCGGTGACGAGTGGGGAAGGTTTTCGCGACCTGCAGGTCCCGGCATCATCCTGTCGGAACCGGGCGCCGCGCCCTCAGCTCGAATTGTCGGTGCCTGCCACCCGGTTCTGCTGCGCATTGGCGCCGACATTGCCGCCATTGCTGTCGGTGCTGGAGCCGTTCGCCTCGACGATGCCCAGCGCGGCGGCGGTGTTGGCGCTGTTGTCCTCCTTCTGGAAGACGTCGGTCTTGGTATCCAGCGCGGAGAAGGTCGCCGCCTCGCCCTCGTTCTTCTTAACCACCAGCAGCGGCTGCAGGTCGACGGTCAGGATCAGCGGGAAGGCCAGGGTCATGGTGATGTTCTGCTGCACCGCCACCAGGGCCAGGGCGGCGGAGACCAGCGCCAGGTAGGAGGCGATCTCGACCTCGTTCTTGCCGCTCTCGCCGCTGGCCATGCCGGCGATGCCGACGATCAGCGCCGGCGCAGCGACCAGCGCCGCCGCGGCGCCGGCGACCAGCGCGGTGTTGGCCGGCAGGGCCGGCACCCATTCGATCGCCACCCCCGCCGGCACCACCGACAGCGCGGTGGAGATGGTGAGCCCGAAGGAGGAGCCGACATTGAGTTCCGCCGAGAGCGGCGTCCAGGTGAAGCTTGAGGACTTCGACATCTCCGCCTTCACGTTGAACGGACCGGCGCTGGCCGAGGCGGTGCCGTCGGCATTGCTGGCGGAGGTGGCGAAATAGCTGTTCGAGCCGCTGTCATAGGCGAAGGCGGAGCCGGAATCCGTCGGGCCCGTGGTGCCGCCGAACCGGAATGCCTGGACCATCGGATGCTCCCCCGTATGCCGGCCGGTCAGCCCTGGTTGTGGTTGACGTTGGCGTTCAGGTTGGGACCGGTATTGTTCTCGGTCCCGTTGCTCTGCACCTGCACGACCTGGGCGGAGGTGTTCGCGCTGTCGGTCGAATCCTGGCCGCCATTGGCCTGCACCTCGACCCCCTGCACCTGGTTCTTCGCCAGGTAGCGGTGGATATAGCCGCCCGGCGCCAGGGTATAGGTGGTGCCCAGGTCCATCTTGATCGTCTTGCGCGGGCCGTTGATGGCCAGCGCGACCTGGGTGGGCCCGTTCACCGTGGCGCTGAGGGTGCCCCATGAGATCGCCTGCTGGTGCACGATGTTGGTGACCGCCTGGAAGCCGACGATGGTGATCGACTTCGACGCGCCCAGCGAGACCGAGGCGCCCAGGCTGGGCCCGGTATAGGTGAACCAGGACGGCGGGTCGGAGGAGGATGAGCTGCTGTCGCCGCTGCCGGAGCTGTCGCTGCTGCTGCTGTCGTCGGAGGCCAGGGCGCCGTCCGTCGAGGCCTGTACCATGGCGATGCTCCCGTGCAGGGGCGGCGGCCTGTTCCTGGCCGCCGGTCGAAACCCAGGGGCGGCGGCCTATTCCTGGCCGCCGGTCGAAACCCAGGGGCGGCCTATTCCTGGCCGCCGGTCGAAACATTGCCGCCCACGCTGTTCCGGGATCCGGCGGTGTTGGTGCGGCTGGCCCGCGCCGTGGCGCGGCCCAGCGCCTGGCCGGCGCGGACGCCGGCGGTCAGGACGCGGGCGCCGGCCGCATGCAGCTTTGCGGCGGCGCCGCCGCTTTCCGCCACGGCGCTCTTGAGGGTGATCGGATTGCCGTCGATCGTCACCTCGGTCGAGCCGGCGGAATTGTATTCCAGGTTGGCGATGCCGGCGAGCCAGGCCGTGCCGTCGAATGCGGGGCCGAAGCTGGTGCTGTAATTGCCGCCGATCGTCACCGTGAAGGTGAAGCCCGCATTGACGCTGAGCTCCGCCGACATGCCGGCGCTCAGGTCGAGGATCGTCAGGCTCAGCTGGATATAGCTGTAGCCGACGGAGACCTCGTCGAAGCCGGAGATCGTCGGTTCGCTGTCGTCGGCCATGGCCGCTCCCGTCACGCCCGGCGGCGGGCCCGTCGCCGGGGCACCGCATTGGCAGTCCCGCTGCCGCCGCCTTTCGCGCTATCATCCATGCCGCAGCGCCGACAGCTTACCGTCCCGCGACGGCGATGGCATAGGGGCCATCTTTGCGGGAAGCGGACGGGGCCGTCTGCCAGTGCCGAACGGACGAGGCGGGGATGCTGATCAGGAAGCCGACCAAGCAGGGCATCGCCTACCGGCTGTTCGAGTATCGGCGGAAGCCCTATGTCACGCTCTGCTCGCTGTTCTTCTTCCCCTTCGACCGTCCCCGCGACCTGGAGACGGAGCAGGAGATGTGGCCCTATGCGGCCGGCAAGCTGGCGCCGATGGCGCTGGAGGAAGGGCTGCCGAAGGGCGCGGCGGAGGTGCTGGTGGTCGGTGACTTCCATGCCCCGGGCGGCACACCGGTGCGGGAGGGCGAGGTCGCCCTGCGCATCGGCGGGGTGGACAAGCGGCTGCGGGTCAGCGGGCCGCGGAGCTGGCGCCTGCGCTGGAACAACCTGTACCAGGCCGGCGCGGCCGAACCGGTTTCCGCCGTGCCGGTCACCTGGGCGACCGCCTTCGGCGGCGCGGGTTTCGAGAGCAATCCCCTGGGCATCGGCTTCGTGGCCGGGGAGCTGTCGGCCGAAGGGGTCGGCCTGCCCCTGGTGGAATATCCCGGCGATCCGGTCACCGACCCCGACAGCCGTCCGCGCCCGGCGGGCTTCGGGCCGATCCCGCAGGACTGGCCGCAGCGCCTGCAGCGCGCCGGCACCTACGATGAAGCCTACCTGAAGGGCGGGCAGTTCCCCGGCCTTGCCGCCGACACCGACTTCAAGGCCTTCAACCTGGCCCCCGCCGACCAGTGGCAGAAGGACTGGTTCGCCGGCGACGAGCGCTTCGAGATCCTGAACATGCATCCCGAGCGTCCGCATCTGGCGGGCCGCCTGCCGGAGATCCGCGCCCGCTGCTTCCTGCGCCGGCGCGACGGGGCGGGCGGCACCCGGCTGCAGGAGGTGCCGCAGAACCTGGACACGGTCTGGCTGTTCCCGGGCGACCTGCGCGGCATCGCGGTCTATCGCGGCACCGCGGAGCTGGCCTCGCCGCTGGCCGACGACATCCTGCACATGCTGTTCGCCTATGAGCGGATGGGGACCGCGCCCCGCGACACAGCCCATTACGAGGCGGAGCTGGACCGGCGCATCGACCCGGAGGAGAGCGCGGCGCTGCTGACCTACGACCGCGGCCTGAAGCCGGAGGACGAGGGCGACCCGCCGCCCGATCCGCGCCTGGTGGTGCGGTTCAAGGATTTCCGCAAGGACCCGGCGCCGGCCCTGGTGGCGATGATGGCGGCGCAGGAAGGCATGGTCGCCGACGCGGCGAAGGAGGCCGGCGTGGCGCTGGGCGCCCTGAAGGCGGCGAAGGCGGCGGCGCATCCGCCGCTGCCCGAGGTGGCGGCGCTGGACGACATGGTGCTGGACTTCAACCGGCCCGACCTGATCGACGGCAAGGCGGTGCAGGCGAAGGTCGACGCGGCCGCCGCGGCGCTGAAGGCGAAGGGCGATGCCGCGATGGCCGACCAGCTGGCGATGCGCGAGAGCCTGATGCAGGAGACCCGCGAGAAGGCGGCCGCGCACGGCTACGACTACGACGCCTTCGAGGCGGAGATGCAGGCCAAGGCGCAGAAGTCCAACGCGGAGCTCTGGGCCGAGGGCAAGCAGAAATATTTCGAGGCCAACAAGCCGTTCGACGAATATGGCGAGGAGTATCGCGACTTCTTCCAGAAGCTGAAGGCGGAGGCCGACAAGGTCGACACCCAGATGGCGGGCCTGGACGCCACCCGGGCGGAGGGCGAGCGGGCGATCGGGCATATGCTGCCGCTGCCGGCGGCGCCCTCGCCACAGCAGGCCGCCTTCGCCCGCGCCGCCCTGCAGGAGGCGATGGCCAAGGGGGAGCCGCTGACCGCTCAGTCTCTGTCTGGGGTGGACCTGTCCGGTATGAACTTCGCCGGTCGGGACCTGCGGGAGGCGGATTTCCGCGGCGCCAACCTGCGCAACGCCGATTTCCGCAAGGCCGATCTGGCCAAGGCCAGCTTCGCCCAGGCCGACATCGCCGGTGCGGACTTCACCGGCGCCGACCTGACTGAGGCGAACCTGGGCAAGACCTCCGCCGCCGGGGCGATCTTCGCCGAGGCGAACCTGACCGGTGCCAATTGCGGCGGCATGGCGGGGCCGAAGACCTCCTTCGCCCGTGCCGCGCTGGTGCGCACCGGGCTCGGGCAGGCCGGCCTGCCGAAGGCGGATTTCTCCGGCGCCCGGATCGAGGATGTGGCGATGATGGAAGGCGACCTGACCGGCGCCCGCTTCGCCGGCGCGGGCCTGAAGCAGGTCACCTTCTCCGGCGTGCCGCTGACGGGCGCCGATTTCACCGGCGCCGGCTGCACCGCCATGCTGGTACAGAATGCCAGCCTGGAACAGGCCGTCTTCGACGAGGCGAAGCTGGACCAGTTCGGCGTGCAGGGGGAGGGCGCGACCCTGAAGGGCGCCAGCTTCCGCGGCGCCGCGGTCGCATCCTCCTCCTTCGCCGGGCTGGACCTGACCGGTACCGACTTCACGGCAGCGCTGATCGACCGCATCGACTTCACCGGGGCGGTGATCGCCGCGGCCCGCTTCGACGAGGCGGTGGCGCGCGGCGCCGTTTTCACCCAGGCGCGTATCGACCGCTCCAGCTTCGCCGGCGGCAATTTCAGCGCCAGCGTCTGGATCGCCGCCCGCATCCGCCGGGTCCGCTTCGCCGGCAGCAGCCTGTACGGCAGCAGCTTCCTGCACGCGGTGCTGGAAGAGAACGACTTCGCCAAGGCCAACCTGGCGCAATCCACCCTGGCAGGACCGGTGATCCCATGACCGACGCGGCGCGCCCAGAAGACGCGGGCGGGGAGGCCGGTCCGCGGCCCTTCGACTTCCTCAACCCGCCGCAGGTCTTCGGCCGGACTGAGGTGGAGGGCCAGCTTGCCGTGGCGCCGCTGTTCACCTCGGTGACGATCCGCGATTGCGGCCTGGCCGGGCTGGAGATGCGCTCGGTGCTGTTCGACAAAGTGGTGTTCGAGCAGGTCGACTTCGCCGGGGTGGAGATGTCGGCGGCGGTGTTCGGCAGCTGCACCTTCGGCAACTGCCGCTTCGGCAAGGCCAGCCTGCTGAGCCTGTCGTTCAGCGGCTGCACCTTCGAAGGCTGCGACTTCCGCGCCTGCCTGCTGGAGGTGGCGACCTTTGCCAAGTGCGGCTTCCGCGGCTGCAGCTTCGACGGCACCCGCTTCAAGGTCGACGTCCTGACCGAATGCAGCTTCGCCGATTGCAGCTTCCGCGCCGCGGACCAGTGGTGCAGCGTCTGGAAGGATTGCGGGCTGGAGGGGCAGTCCTGGGCGGGCACGACCCTGTACTGCACGATCCTGTCGAAGGGGAAGCTGGCCGGGCTGGACCTGGAGCGCGCGGCGCTGGAACGCTGCATCGTGCAGGAGGCGGACATGCGGCCGGTGCGCCTGGGCGGTACCAGGCTGAAGACGGTGGCGTTCCAGAAATGCGATTTCCGGGCGATGGACTTCGCCGGCCGGGAACTGGAGCAGGTGCAGTTCCTGGAATGCGACATGAAGGGCATCGAGCTGTCGGGCGCGCGCATGCCGAACTGCGGCTTCGCCAAGTCGGACCTGTCCGGCGCGCGCCTGGAGAAGGCCGCCGCCCTGTCCTGCAGCTTCGCCGGGGCGGTCCTGACGGGTGCGGAGCTGGGCGGCATCCAGGCCCCGCAGGCCTCCTTCGCCGGGGCGGAGATGGCGGAGGTGCGGGCGAAGGGCGCCAACCTGCAGACCGCCTTCCTGGAAGGTGCCCGGGCGCAGCGCGCGAACCTGTCGGGGGCGGACCTGCGGCATGCGCTTATGGCCAATGCCGATGTCAGCGGCGCCGATCTGCGCCGTGCCGACTTCACCTGGGCCGACCATCACCGCCTGATCGCCGAGGATGCGAAATGGGACGGCGCGCAGATGAAGGGCGTGCGCGCCACCAACGAGGACCGGCAGCAGGCGGAGACGTTCCTGCCGGCCGCGGCACTGAAGCCGGCAAAGGCCGGCTGAGGAGGAGAGACGCCATGGGACATAACGACAGGGGCGTCCTGGACCGGGTCGGCGCGGTCTATGTCGCAAGGATCGTCGCGCCACCCGGCGATGCGGTCGCAGAGGGTGCCGCAGAGGGGGCCGTTGCCATCGAGACGCCGGAGGGGATCCGGACGGCCGAGGTTGCAATCGGCTGTATGGTCCGGCCGCAGCCCGGCGACGAGGTATCCGTCCTGCTGGACCGCACCGGCGCTGCCATCGTGCAGGCGGTCCTGCGCCGCCCGGGCGGCGGGCCCCTGACCGTCGCGGCGGAACAGGGCCTGACCCTGCGCGCCGGGGCGACCAGCCTGAACCTGCATGCCCGCCACGGTGCCTTCCTCGCCAGCGACCGCGCGGTCGCGCTGTCCTCCGCCGGGCTGGACGTTCGCACGTCGCGCGGCTTTGCCGAACTCGGCGACCTGCTCTGGCGCGCCGGCACCGCCTATGCCCTGGTCGGCCGGCTGATCACCGCCGCCGACAGCCTGGTGAGCCGGGCCGGCCAGCTGCTGACCCGCGCAGACCACGCCCAGCGCAGCGCGGAGACCCTGGACCGTGTCGAGGCGCCCTTCGTCGAGATCCGGGGGCGGGAGGCGGCCAGCCTCTACGGCGAGAGCGCCAGCCTGAACGCGGGCGAGGATGTGCGGATCGCGGGCGAGCGGATCAATATCGGCTGAGCGGCGACGGGGGCGGGGGCGTCCGTCTTGCCGCCACCTGTCGTCCCGGCAAGTTCAGAAACAGGGCTTTCGCAGGAGGGCGTCATCCCGGCCTTGAGCCGGGATCCATTCCGCCAGCCGTGCAGCGCGGCGGTGCTGGCGGAATGGGTTCTCGGGTCAAGCCCGAGAACGACGGCATCTGGGTCAGCCGGCACCAGACCGACCCCCGCCCCTCAGCCCCCCGCCAGGCGGGACAGGCTGCGGGCAGCGGCGGCGACGGCGCTGTCCCAGTCGCCGGGACGGTCCTGGCGGAACGGGGTGATCGTCGGGTACCAGCGGCAATGGCCACCCGCCTCCGCCCAGCGCCATTCGGCGACATGCGGCAGCAGGGTCCAGCAGCGCAGTCCCATCGCGCCCGCCATGTCGGCGGCCGGGCAGTCGACACTGATCGCCAGGTCGACCGCGGCCAGTGCCGCGGCCAGGTCGACGGGGCCGGTGATGTGCTGGCCCAGCGGGGTCAGCAGCTCGGGCTGCGCCAGGCCGTCGATCTCCCCCTGGGCGGGGCCGAACTGCAGGCTGACGAAGCGGACATGCGGCACCTGCAGCAGCGGCGCCAGCTCCTTCAGGGCCATGCTGCGCTCGTCGCCGGGCCGGCCATGGCCGTGCGGCCGCCAGATCAGGCCGACCAGCGGCCGGTTGTCCTCCGCGCCCCGGCGCGCCAGGGCCGCGACCCGCTGTTCCCAGGCCTGGGCGGCCCGGGGCGGCACCGAGAGATAGGGGATTCCTGCCGCCGGTGCCTCCAGCGCCTGCGGCAGCAGGTTCGGCAAGGCCCCCAGCCGCTGGATCGCGTCGCAGGGCACGTCGGCGGCGGGGGCCACCGGCACCACCGCGTCGATGCCGGGCACCCGCTCGATCAGCGGCGCCATGCTGCGGAAGTCCAGGAAGGTGATCCGCTCGACCCGCGCCCGTGCGGCCGCCGCGAAGCGCAGCATCAGCAGGGTCAGGCTGTCGTCCGGTTCCGGGACCAGCACCAGGTGCCCGCCCTGCGGCAGGCTGTCGTCCAGCGCCCGGCCGTCCCATTCCGGCTCCTCCCCCTTCAGCTTCGCGAAGGGCGCATCCGCGGCCACGGCCGGCAGGTCGTACATCGCGGCCAGGTTGGCGAAGCCGTCGGCCAGCCGGCCGCCGGCCAGCTGGATGCGGCCCTTGTGCAGCCGGGCGGCACTGTTGTCGGGCGCCAGGGTCAGGGCGCGGTCCAGCGCGGCATCGGCCTGCTCGATCCGGCCCTGCAGGTGCAACAGGGCGGCCAGGTTCGCCCAGGCGGCGGCGTCCTGCGGCTTCAGCTCGGTGGCCCGGTGCAGGTGCGCAATGGCGGCGGCCGGCCGGTCCTGCTCCACCGCGATCTGCGCCAGCAGCAGTTCCGCCGGGGCGAAGCGGGACTCCGCCGCGCGCAGCTTCTCCAGCAGCTTCCGTGCGGCATCCAGCTCTCCCAGTGCCACCAGACTCTGGGCGAAGTTGTGGTGATGCTGCGGCATCTGCGGCGCCAGGATCAGCGCCTGTTCCGCCGCCTCGCGCGCGCCCTGGCGGTCGCCGGCCATCGCCCGCAGGGCATAGAGGTTGGTCCAGGCGCCGTGCAGCTTCGGGTCCGCCGCCAGCGCGCGGCGGAAATGCGCCTCCGCTTCCGCCGCGCCGGCCTCCCCGTCCAGCAGCATGCGCATCATGCCCATGTTCAGGTGCGCGGCGCCGGAAGCCGGCTGCCGCTCCGCCGCGCGGGCGAAGCTGTCATAGGCCGCTTCGTGGCGGCCCAGCGCCATCAGCGCGCTGCCGCGGTTCAGCAGGTGGCCCGCATTGTCGGGATCGGCGGCCAGCAGCTCGTCGTAGCAGCGCAGCGCGCCCTCGGGATCCTGCATCATCAGGTAGAGCGCGCCGCGGTTCGCGCGCATGTCGGGATCGTCGGGATGCGCGGCCATCCCCTTGCGCAGCAGCTCCGCCGCATCGCCGGTGCGGCCGGCATGCATCATCACCGTCGCCATCCCGCTCAGCGCGCCGGGATGGGTCGGGTCGGCTTCCAGCACCTGGTTGAACAGGAAGGCGGCCAGGTCCGGCCGCCCGCCGTCCAGCTGCGCCTTTCCGGCGGTGACGGCGGCGGCGAGGTTGGTGATTGTCATCGATGGTCGCTCCCGCTGCGGCGATGCGGGGACCATACCAGCACGGCAGCGGCGGACCACCGGTCGCCGTGCTTGGAACGTGGCCGCCTCTCAATAGGAGCCGGCCCCGATCGAGCCTGGCCGCACCATGGACAGCCGGGACGAGCCCGGCTGCGACGAACAGGGGGCATGCCGCACGGCGAAATGCTGTACCATCGTATGACGATGGGGTAGTGATCCGGGGGCCGGGGCGGCGGTTGCGGAAGCTGACCGTCTGGTCAACACTCTGGCGCGGCTCTGGGGCGATGGCGGCCCGGCACGGGACAGAAAACAGGACGGATCTTCCAGTATGCGACTGATCGGCGTGGATGTCGGCGGAACCTTCACCGACGTGGTCTTTGCGGACACCGATAGCGGCACCTCCACCATCCACAAGGTGCCGACGACGCCGGACGACCCCTCCGAAGGGGTGCTGAACGGCATCCTGCAGCTCTGCGAGCGGACCGGCATCGACGCCGCCACCATCGACCATGTGCTGCACGGCACCACCACGGCGACCAACGCGGTGCTGGAATATGACGGCGCCAAGACCGGCATGATCACCTCGCAGAACTATCGCGACATCGTCCATATCGGCCGTCACCAGCGGCCGCAGCACTATTCGATCCGGCAGGAGATTCCCTGGCAGGACCGGCCGCTGGTGAAGCGCCGCTACCGCCTGACGGTGCCGGAGCGGCTGTCGGCGCCGCACGGCGACGTCCTCACCCCGCTGGACGAGGATGCGGTGCGCGAAGCCGCCCGCAAGCTGAAGGCGGACGGGGTGGAGGCGGTCGCCGTCTGCTTCCTGTTCTCCTACCTGGATCCCCGGCACGAGGAACGCGCCCGCGACCTGATCCTGGAGGAATATCCGGACTGCTTCGTCACCACCTCGTCGAACGTGACGCCGCAGTTCCGCGAGTTCGAGCGCTTCACGACCACCGCGATGAACGCCTTCGTCGGCCCGAAGGTGCGGCGCTACGTCTCCCGCCTGGACGAGCAGCTGCGCGCCAAGGGGCTGAAGGCCGACCTGCACATCATGGGCTCCAACGGCGGCGTCGCCACCGCGACGATGGTGGCGGAGCGGCCGGTGCTGACCCTGTTGTCCGGCCCGGCGGCCGGCGTGCTGGGCGGCGCCTGGGCGGGCGAGCTGTCGGGGCGCAACAACCTGATCACCTTCGACATCGGCGGCACCTCTGCCGATATCGGCATCGTGGCGGACGGCAGGTTCGCCGAGGCGACGGCCCGCGACACCTGGATCGCCGGCTATCCGCTGATGGTGCCGATGATCGACATCCACACCATCGGCGCCGGCGGCGGCTCGATCGCCCATGTCGACGATGGCGGCGCCTTCCGGGTCGGCCCGAAATCGGCCGGCGCGCGGCCCGGCCCGGCCGCCTACGGCCATGGCGGCACAGAGCCGACGGTGACCGACGCCAATGTCGTACTCGGCCGGCTGGACACCAAGGCCTTCCTGGGCGGCGAGATGGGCCTGGACGAGGTCGCTGCCCGCCGCGTGATCGCCCGCCTGGCGGAGCAGCTGGGCATGAGCGAGCTGGAGACGGCGGAGGGCATCCTGACCGTGGTGAACGCCAACATGGCGAACGCGATCCGCGGCCGCACCGTGCAGAAGGGCCTGGACCCGCGCGACTTTTCCCTGGTCGCGTTCGGCGGCGGCGGGCCGGCGCAGGCGGTGGACGTGGCGGCGATGCTCGGCATCCCGGAGGTGATCGTGCCGCCGGCGCCCGGCATCACCTCCGCCGTCGGCCTGATCACCACCGACATGAAGTACGACCTCTTGAAGACCGCCTTCCAGATCTCCACCCAGCCGGACCCGGCGCGCATCGACGGCGATTTCCAGACGATGCAGAAGACCCTGGTGGACCAGTTTGCCAAGGACGGCATCGGCGAGGACGAGATCCAGTTCGAGCGCGGCGCCGACCTGCGCTATGTCGGCCAGGGCTATGAGCTGCGGGTCGCCTTCCCCGCCGGCAAGGTCGACGATGCGGCGATGAAGGCCGTCTTCAAGGCGTTCGAGGAGAAACACGAGGCCGAATACGGCCACCTGTTCCCCGAAAGCCCGATCGAGATCGTGAACCTGCGCATGACCGGCCTGGGCGTGATGCCGAAGATCGGCAAGCCGCAGGTGGAAGAGGGCGGCAGCCTGGAGGATGCGCTGGTGCGCCGCGGCGCCTGCGTCTTCCGCGAGGGGGCGGAGGCCTCCGGCGCGCTGAAGGAATTCGACACCGCCTATTACCGCCGCGACCGCCTGCCGCTGGACACCTGGATCGACGGGCCCGCGGTGATCCTGCAGAAGGACACCACCACGGTGGTGCGCCCGCAGGACAGCTTTATCGCCGAACGCGGCGGCAATATCCTCATCAAGGTCGGCCTCTAAGGGCCGGCGAGCAGAGACCGGGAGTACCAGCCATGGTCAGCAGCGAGATCCAGCAGCCCCGCGCCGCCGCGGCCGATGCCGCCGGCATCGACCCGATCACCGCCGCGGTGATCCAGGGCGCGCTGCGCAACATCGCGATCGAGATGGGCTACAAGCTGATGCGGATGTCCTATTCCTCGATCATCCGGGAGTCGGAGGATTTCGGCGCCGCGGTGGTGGACGAGCATGGCCGCCAGCTGTCGGAATCGATCCAGTCCACGCCGCTGCAGTCCGGCCCGATCCCGGGCTATGTGCAGGGCGTGCTGAAGCAGTTCGCCGAACGCGGGGAGCAGATCAATCCCGGCGACGTGATCATGCACAACGACCCCTATGGCGGCGCCAGCCACGGCCCGGACGTCGCCTTCATCGTGCCCTGCTTCCACAAGGACGAGCTGGTCGGCTTCGCCTGCACCACCGCCCACCACCTGGACATCGGCGCGCACAGCCCGGGCTCCGCCGGCATCGTGGATGCCGTCGACGTCTATGCCGAGGGCCTGCAGTTCAAGTCGATCAAGGTCTATGACCGCGGCCAGAAGGTCGGCCCGGTCTGGCAGATCCTGCGCGACAACCTGCGTGCCCCCGATATGGTGGTCGGCGACATGGAGGCGCAGGTCGCCGCCTCCCGCATCGGCGCGCAGCGCTACCTGGACCTGATCGACCGCTACGGCCTGGACAAGGTGCGGGCCGCGTCGGAAGAGCTGATGGCCTATTCGGAGCGCATGATGCGCAAGGCGATCAGCGAACTGCCCGACGGCACCTATCCGGCGCATACCTTCATCGACGGCTTCGAGCATGACGACGATCCGAACGTGAAGAACCTGAAGATCGCCGCCACCATCACCATCAAGGGCGACGAGATGATCGTCGACCTGTCCGGCACCGCCAAGCAGCTGGAGACCAAGGCGATCAACATGCCCTATGTCGGCACCGTCGACGTGGCGGTCTGGCTGGCGATCCGCTCCGTCCTGCTGGACAGCGCGGTGGTGGGGGAGATCCCGCAGAATTCCGGCCTGACCCGGCCGATCACCATCACCTCGCCCGAAGGGCTGATGTGCAACCCGATCTTCCCGGCGCCGGTGATCGCGCGCTTCTGCCCCGGCAACGCGCTGTCGGACACGGTGATGAAGTCGCTGTCGCAGGCGGTGCCGAAGCAGGTCTCCGCCGGCATCGGCAACCTGAAGGTGCTCGCCTTTTCCGGCTACCGGAACAACACCCACTGGGTGCATATGGAGATCTGCGAGGGCGCCTATGGCGGCCGCCACGGCATGGACGGGATGGATGCGGTGGATACGCTCTATGCGAACACCCGCAACAACCCGATCGAGGACCTGGAGAGCCACCTCCCCTTGCGCATCCTGAAGTACGAGCTGCGCGAGGATGTCTGCGGCGCCGGCAAGTGGCGCGGCGGCATGGGCACGATCCGCGAGTTCCAGATGCTGGGCGCCGGCGGCGTGTCGGTGGAGGGCGAGGGCCATGTCTTCAAGCCCTGGGGGCTGGAGGGCGGCAATGACGGCCATCCCGCCGGCCTCTTGATGAAGCAGGGCAACCAGACCACCTCCCTGCCGTCGAAGCTGCCCTACAAGGCGGCGCAGGAGGATGCGATCCTGGTGGCGGTCGGCCCCTCCGGCGGCGGCTACGGCAATCCGTTCGAGCGCGACCCGAAGAAGGTGCTCGACGACGTGCTCGACGAGCTGATCACCGCGGAGACGGCGAAGCACGATTATGGCGTGGTGATCGCCGACGGCCAGATCGACATGGCGGCGACCGAGAGGCTGCGCGCCGCGGCCCACTGATCGCGGGTCGGAACGGCAGACGGCAGGGGGACCGAAGATGCGCCCGAACATCCATCCCTCCGCGCGGGTCGACGAGGCCCGCCTCTGGGACCGGCACGAACAGATGGCCGCGATCGGCGGCTTCGTGAACGAGCAGGGCCATCGCGGGGTGAACCGCGCCGCCTTCTCCGCGGAGGATATCGGCGCGCGCCGCCTGCTGATCGGCTGGGCGAAGGCGCGCGGCTGGGCGATCGCCAGCGACCCGATCGGCAATATCTTCGTCCGCCGCCCCGGCCGCGACCCGGACGCCGCGCCGGTGCTGACCGGCAGCCACATGGACAGCCAGCCCCGCGGCGGCCGCTTCGACGGCATCTACGGCGTGCTGGCCGGCCTGGAGGCGCTGGAGGCGATGGACGATGCGGGTGTCGAGACGCAGCGCCCGATCGACCTGGTCGCCTGGTCGAACGAGGAGGGCGGCCGCTACCAGCCCGGCACGATGGGGTCGAACACCTTCGTCGGCGGCTACGATTTCGAGAAGATGCTGGCCACCCGCGACGGCGACGGGATCGAGCTGCGCGAGGCCCTGGCCGAGACGATGACGGCGATGAAGGATTTCGCCGGCGACCTGCAGGAACGCCCCTTCAACTTCCCGATCGCCGCCTGCGTCGAGGCGCATATCGAGCAGGGGCCGCGGCTGGAAAGCGACAACCGCACCATCGGCGTGGTCACCGGCATCCAGGGCATCCGCTGGTACCTGACCAAGGTGTTCGGCCGCACCGACCATGCCGGCACCACCCCGCTGCGCCTGCGCAAGGATGCGGTGCAGGCGACGTTGCGGGTGATCCAGGGCTTCAACGAACTGATGCATGACCCCGACGACGTGCTGCGCTTCACCGTGGCGCGGATGTTCGTGCGGCCCAACGCGCCCTCTTCCGTCGCCAACGAGGTGGAGTTCACCGTCGACTTCCGCCATCCCGACAGTGCCGTGCTGAAGGAACGCGGCGACAAGCTGCCGGGCCTGGCCGCGGAACTTGCCGCGCCCTGCACGGTCGAGATGAACGAGATGATGAACATGGCGCCGACCGTCTTTCCCGACGACCTGATCAACACGGTCGAGGCGGCGACCCGCAACCTGGGCCATCCCTACATGCACCTGCCGTCGGGTGCCTTCCACGACGCCGGCTATATCGCCAAGGTCGCGCCGACGACGATGATCTTCATCCCCTGCAAGCGCGGCGTCAGCCACAACGAGGCGGAAGACGCCACCGCCGCCGACTGCGCCGCCGGCGCCCAGGTCCTCGCCGACACCCTGGTCGCGCTCGCGAACAGGTAGGCTGACGCACCGGGGCAGCGCGGCAACTCCTCCCTTGGCCGTCATCCCCGGGCTTGACCCGGGGATCGTGACGGGACGGCGACACAGTTGGCCGGCGTCGCGTCACCGCCGGCGTCGGGATCCTCGGCCAGAGGAAACTCACTCTGGGGCCGAGGATGACGGATAATGATGGGGCGC
>MDTD01090568.1_pt1 | contig 45488 bp, 28 predicted proteins | sample 811221 | NCBI WGS metagenome assembly MDTD01 (sample SAMN05326646, study PRJNA326480) | marine metagenome | isolation source: seawater | place: Pacific Ocean: South West | collected 2011 | reverse complement strand
CTGGAGGACCGGCATGCGTTGGTGGAGGGACGGTCTTACACCTGGAAAATCGTCGCCACCGATATGGCTGGTAATACGGCGGACTCCAACCAAACCTGGAACCTCACGGCGCATGATCTCTACGCACCGCCCGTTCCACAGCTGACTTATCCTTTGCTGGTCACGGCCAATCAGCAGCCGACTTTTATCTGGTCGCTGGTGTCTGACCCGAGTGGTGTGGAGTATAAAATGGAGTTGTCCAACGAGGCCAACATGGCCAATATCGTTGCGGACTCGGGATGGACACCCCATACCAACTTTGCCACCCCGCAGAATGTCTCTTTCGCAAAAGGCAGCACCATTTATACGCGCCTTTCCGTTCGAGATTTAAATGATGGAACCACCGGTACCGCCAATAATGAAGCCCTGGGCCCCATCAAAACCGTCCAAGTTAAAAACACTAATATTTCCTACGCTTGGTCGCTTTATAAAGGTGGCGTAGGTACCGATAACGGAAACGGCGATTTTTGGTCTCAGAAAACGCTGGTGGGTAACACCATGCACAGCTTGGGTAACGTGGAAGCCCTAGACGAAAACGCCGCTTATTATTGGACCGTCACAGCAACCGACTTTGCGGGCAACGCTACAGAGGCCACTGGCGCTTTTGATAACTCCGGCAATGCTTGTTCATCCGGGGCAGGGTGCCGCTGGTTGAAGACAGACCTGCAGGATAACTTTGGACCCATCATGGGGAACCTGGCGTATCCGCCAAATCATGAGACAATCCTGAGCACCTCACCCACTTTAGTCTGGACCCGCGCCACTGACTCCACCGGGATATCCGGCTACTACGTGCAAGTGAGCCGTCAGTCTAACTTTTCAAACCCCATCGTTGATGTGGGGCCTATTCCACCTACCGTCTACGAACGGATGGGCTATGACTTTGGCGCAGCGAACATTACCTTAGACCCTGGCGAAACCTATTATTGGCGCGTTTGGGCGCAAGATCCCTCGGGCAACATCAGCCAAAAACCGTATTCAATTTTTCACACTCAAAACAACCGACCCAGCTATGCCCTGGTTCTCTACGAGGGCAACGATACCACTTCAGCGGCAGGCACTCTCCCCATCGTTTCGAATTTTCAAGGACAACTCATCGTGGGTTCGTCCCCAAGCGCTCGTTCTTATCGATTGCCTTCCGCCTTCGCGCTGGATTCCGGGCCGTCTGGCAAAGAGTATGTCTGGACCATGAAGGCAACGGACAGGGCCGGAAACGAGACCTTTGCGAATTCGCCTTTCATTATGGCACTTGAGGATACCTACGCGCCGGAGGCCACCGCTGCATTGTTCCCAAGGCACAATGAAACCATCGTGAACCGGGAGCCGTGCTTTGCCTGGGAGCAAGCCACCGATCACAATGGTGTATCTTATACTTTCGAACTTCAAAAAAGAACCAAGGTCAATCCGCTCCAATACGGAACGGTTCTTTCCAAATCTGGCCTCGCCGAAAACAATCCTATGGTCTGTTTGTCAGACGAAAGCATGACTTTGGGATTGGGTGCGCATTATCGTTGGCGCATTCGATACAGCGATAACAATACCCCTTCGCCCAACCACGCATGGGGGACGTACAGTAAGTTTGTCGTATCCGACGCCACTCTTGAGTACAGCTTCTACTTGAGTGACGAAACAACCTTCGCCGACCCAATGATCGCCTCAGAGGGCATCAGGGTGGGTGAAAATAAGACAGAGGTCTCAAGAACTTTCTCTTCGGCGGTTCTTGAAGATGGCGGGAAAACTTATCATTGGCGCGTTAAGGTCACTGACCCGGCCGGTAATGAAACTTGGAACAATCCAACGCCCGCACCTGCAACCGATTACTTCACCTTAGCACTGTCTGATACCTTTCCTCCGGTCGTATCGACCATCACCTATCCCTATAACAACGCAAGACTCATCAATCAGGCCACCCCATTTACCTGGACGCAAACCAGCGATACCAACGGTCCGGTTGAGTACGCATTGCAAATTTCCGAGAATGAGTATTTTAACACATTGGTGCGCTTCAACGGCGAAACGGATTTGGTCACCACCAACAATGGCCAGGACGCATTTTACACTTTTAATCCAACCGTAGCGGCACTCACCAAAAACAAATGGTATTATGCGCGGGTCAAGGCGACTGATCAGCCGGTGGTCGACGGTAACGGAGACGTGACTAAGCCAGCCTATAGCTCTTATGGCCCCGCGATTCGGTTTAGAATCGATGGCCGCATTGAATACAAGTTGGCCATTCGTGGCGCAGGCGGCCCGATCATGTCCATCGATAAAATCACATCCACCACTCGAACACTCACTGAGCAAGAAGGCAGTGTGTTGGTTGCTGACAACCGCGATTACTTTTGGAAAGTGACTGCCAAAGACCCAGCGGGCAACGAGCGCGTTTCAGCAGAGTACAGCTTTCACTTGGAGGATGTTTATCCGCCAGTGGTACCCGAACAGGTTTATCCTGCGCACAACGCCTCTGTGGCAGATGTGACACCGACCCTCTTATTTACCAAAACCTATGATTTAAGTGCTTCCACAGATCAAGCAGGTGATGTTCTGTATCAAGTGGTGGTCGAAGGCAACTGTAATGCCATTGCAGAACATTGCGTTGAACAATCCTCCACCTGGAAAACAGTCAACGATTTCAGCAAAAGCGATGCTTTCAATGAAGGGACGGTACTCGGGTTTGATGTGCGTAGCTTGTACGTGGGTCCGCTCCACACCAATTTACAATATCTGTGGAAAGTCAACGTCAAGGACCAAAACGGATTCATAGCAACAACGCCGCAAAGGGCCTTTAGAATCAAAAGAAAGTCCGTCAACTACAAAGTTCGTTTGGTCGATACGGCCGGGTCCGCGTTTCACGAAACATCCGTGGGGACCACCCGTTATCAACTCACCGATAACGACCTACTCCAAGATTCCCAAACCTTCCGCTGGTACGTGGATGCTTACGACGTTGCAGGGAACACCACCACAGTGGGTCCATGGTGGGTGACCATGGCGGACAACTACGGGCCTATCGCGAGTGTTGAGGGCAAACCTCTGACCTTGATATATCCCAGACACGGGCAATCGTATTTACAACCCCCAGCAGGATTCCTCTGGACCACCGTTTATGACCCGGGTGGGGTGGAATACTCCTACGAGATCGCAACGAATGAAGCGATGACAAACACCGTCTACACCTCCAGTTGGGAGGCGCTGACCCCAGAGTTCGGAGAAGAAACGGTGGGGCAGGCCTTAGGGACAGGGCTTAATTTTACGGCCAACACCAACTACTATTGGCGCGTGGGAGCCAGAGACAGCAGTGGGAACGTCACCTATAAAGGGCCCCACCGGTTTAAGGTTCGGGTTGCAAGTGCGAACCGTTACACGGTCACCGTCCGGCTCATCGATGATAATGGTGTGGTGGCTTCCGGTAACCCTTGGTACGAGCGCTCAGGGTATTTCAATCCGGTTGATGGACAGATCAGCCATGTCACGGACAGTTCGCGACCTTTGCCCGGACCGGGCGATTACCAATGGTGTGTGACGGTGAAGGACATTGCGGGCAATGAAACGCAAGGCAGTGCGATCGCTGACGGACCGCCTGGGTGCAGGGTCTTTAGTCTCACGGATGAGTTCGGGCCTACCCCGTCCGTGGCTGTCTACCCCCGTGTGGGCGAAGACCTCATCAAGAGGCGCGTGGGTTTTGTTTGGACACCCGGCGCTGATCACAGTTTGCCCATTTCTTACCAGTTACAGGTGAGCACCACCCAAGACTTTAGCTCTGGGACCACCACGCTTGCCACGGGCTTGGCCAATCCTGGATATCAAACGGGTTCAGGGGACATCTTGTTCAACCCTGGAACACTTTATTACTGGCGCGTGATTTCCGCAGACAACTTCGGCAATGCGACCACTTCCGAGACGTATACTTTTAGGGTTCGCTCCAAAACCATTCGTTATGATTTTGCCATCGGCTCTGCGCATTCCACCTCCACGCCTTCTTTCGCTGGCTCAGACGCCGTCTACCACCGAGACAATATCAATGTGACGACCCATACCATCCCAGACTCCATGCCTTTGGATGAGATTAACATCTACAATCCAGACGAGCGCTACTACTGGATGGTGACCGCCAAAGATGAAGCGGGCAACTCGCAAACCTCCACAGGCGCTGACAACATGTGCCAGGACAACACTTGCTTGGCCTTCAAACTGGATGACGATTTCGCACCGAGCATCCCAGTTCAGATTTATCCCAAACCTGGGGATGTCATGCTGAATCCGCGTCCGAGTTTCTCCTGGACGCCGTCTTTCGATAGTTCCGGCATCAAGGCCTATGTCTTCGAATTGGCTGAAGACCCTGATTTCAATGTCAAAGTGTTTGACCCGGTAGAAATTACCGTTACGGATGCGGCGGTCGATGCCAAATATGAACTCTCAGATGATCTGCAGCGGGGCAAAAACTATTTCTGGCGCGTGCGAGCACGAGACAACTACAAGTACAGCGAAGGCCTTTACCACGAATCCATCGGTCCGACGGAAGCGTTTGGTATTAAAGCGTTGGATGTGAGTTACAACCTGCAAATGGCCCATTCCAAAGTCAGCGATGGCAATGGCGGTGAAACCTTAGGGACGCTTGTTCTCGATATTCAAGGTTTGACCGATCCCAGCTATGAGTTGACCGTTCAGGAAGCCTTGGTCAAAAACCAGGACTACTATTGGACCGTAGTGCGTACAGACGCTTCGGGCAATCAGCAGCCCGCCAATGACATTTATAAAGTCCGCGTGGACAATTACAACAACCTCACACCTGGAGGACTCGCAGGTACTTACTACAGCGATATCGTGTATCCCGAAACCACCGGCGACCAAATCCTGTACTGGCCATTGAATGGTAACTTCGATGACTTCAGCAACACGGCCAACACGGCCACTTCCTATGGTAACGTCACTGCAGACGCGGGGAGATACATGGGTGGCTATGCCTTACAGGGCGGGGGGTCACGACTCGAACACGATTATGTTGATTTCGACGTAAACAAAATATCCATTGAGTTCTGGGTGAAGCCCGAAGCCGTGAACCTCAGTGAGGCGGGATGTAACGATGGGGACGAGTGTGCAGACATCTACACTGATTTGGCCGGTTTGCATACCGAAAATGGCTGGGGCTCTTTGGTCGCATTAGACCACAAGGGCCGCCTCGTTTGGAAACAACCCATGCGAAACACCCCAACACCGAATGTTTGTTCTAACGACTTGGGCCAAACCTGTACCACGGATGAAGCTTGTGAAGGGGATGGCGTTTGCCAAGCCACCACCATGCCGAACGTGGGGACCTGGACACCAACGCATTGTACTGAGGTGACCACCACCTATACGCCAGTGTTAGACCAATGGACACATATCGTAGCGACTTACGATGGAACCTCCGCGCGCCTGTATGCCAACGGCGTACAGCAGGGCGCAGAGGCTTGTGCCATTTCCGATGCCACCAGCGCTAAGTTTTTCGTCGGGTCTGTGAACCTGGAAAATGGATTCACGGGCGTTGTAGACGAAGTCCGCTTATACCGCCGCGCCTTACTCGCGCCCGAAGTTCAAAACCATTCCAACAACCTTTTCTTCTCCAGTCAGACGCCAGCGCTGTCCAGGCAAGATGCACAAATCGATTTCCCATTGATGGCCGATGGCAACCAGCTGGGCGACTTTGCCACTGGTGTTGGTAACGACAGTTTCACGGGCCGCTGGGAAGGCTACATCCTTTTGGATTATAACGAAGTCTATACCTTTTACGGTTCCGCCAATGACGGTCAACGGTTGTGGATTAATGGTGAGTTGGTCATCGATGATTGGGTGACGAACGGGATGACCGCCGATCCCAACTGCTCAGGGGATGAGGCTTGCGCCACGTTTGATGTGACCGCTCTGGCCACTGGGGCCGACTGGTATCCCTTTGTTTACGAGTTCTACGACAACTTGGATGAGGCATTTGCCAGATTGAGCTTCTCCTCTGCCAGCGAAACCAAAAAAGTGGTGCCCGCGGAACATTTCGCGACCATGCCCGACGGTTCGGACAGCACGCCGCCTGTTGTGGACAACTTCTTCGTTTCTGATTTGGCGCCTGGGTTCGCCACGGTGCAGGTGACCACCAATGAAAAGACGACCGCGAAAGTATATTACGGGAGCACCGTGCCCTCGAGCGGTGGCCCAGGGGCTTTTGCGAGCAATGTTACTTCACTCACGCCAGACGGAACGAATGAGTTGTCCGAATACAGCCACAGTATTTTACTGACCGGGGTTCCCAGCGGAACATTTTACTATCAAATCGTGGTTTCTGATTCTGCGGGCAATTCCACAATACAGGATGCCCAAATGGCCTGTGCGCCATCTTCAGACGATTTGACCACCGGCAAGTTGCGCGCCAAGTTCTACAGTGGGACGAACTTCGAAACAAAGCGGCTGACCACGCACACCACCTTTGTCGATTTCACCGAGGGCAGCTTGCCAGCTGATGTCATGACAGCTTTGGGCCAAAGCACCACAAACTTCTCCGTGAAATGGTCCGGGCTCTACCAAGCCCAGGCCGGGGACACCAACTTCAAAGTAACCTCTAATGATGGACAGCGCTTCTATCTGGACGGAAAACGCCTGGTGAATGATTGGACAGAACGTGCCAATGGGGTAGCGGGCTCCGTGGTGAAAACCGTTGACTTGGGCACTGGTGGTTGGCGCGCTATTCGTTATGAAATGTTCCAGAAAATATCTGACATGGTCGCTCAAGTACAACACCAAACGGGTAACAGTGTTTATGGAACCATTTCCGGGGCCAACTATGGTTATCTCTCCCATGATTTCATCGGGCCAAGATACTCCGATGTGACGTTGCCCGAAATCGTATCGCAGGCCAATGGCTCCAGCCTCACGCCGGTGACCCTCACAGAACCAGGCATCTTTGATTGCCGAGATCCAAACCCAACTGTTTCTCACAATGCGCCCGCAGGTGGTTTTGCACTGGGAACCCATCAGGTGACTTGGACCGCCGTCAATCGTTTCGGTGAGCAAACCACGAAGATCCAAGTGGTACGCATTACTGACACCACGCCACCCACCATCGCGGGGACACCCGACCTTCAGTTGTCCTGTGATTCGCCCAAGCTGGATGGCATGACGCCCAAAGATCGTTTGGCGCTCAACGAGCCCACCATCACCGATGATGCCGACCCATCACCCACTTGGACCGACAATGCGCCCGCAGAATTTGAACTGAGCAAGACTTGCGGTGGTTTTTCGGGGGCCTGTCCTTCCGGTATGCTCTGCGAATCTGATTGGAAGACTTGCTCGAATTCCGGAGCAGTTTGCGCGACCGATACGGATTGCGCTGGCGGCACCTGTGACAGTTCTTCCGTCTGTGTGACCCCAGTAACCGTTACGGCACAAGATTTGGGCGGCCTGACCTCTAGCACCACCTATAAGGTTGCTGTGGTAGACAATGCCAACATTACACTCGATCTAGGTCCCAACAATATTGAAGTTTTAAACGCCACCCCGGCCCCTGCCAATGGCACGGATTACGACTTGGGGCGCCGGTGCAGTGTGCCACAAGACGTTTTGGACAACCCGCAAGATTACGTGAAGGACTACGATGCCAACACCATGACCCTGGGCAGCCAAGGTACTTGGGTCCGCATTCGACAGCCTGAAATTCGGGGATTGTGCGAGGCAGGGGACAGCTCCATCACGATGGACCATGACTATCCAAAAACCAAAGTTTCAGGTTTCCTCTCTTCGGCCACGGAAGAGGCCGAGAAGCGGCTGACCCTGTGCTTGCCCCACAATACCAACGGCGCCGGACCGGTGGCCCTCACCAGTCAAATTACCTGGCAAGTCTATGACGGGGCCACCCCGAAAGGCGAAGATTGCACCAACCTGAATCCGGGGGAAGATTGCCCGCGGACCCTCAACGTTGCAGTTCATAACTCGGGTTACCTTATCTTGCTGACAGACTACACTGGCAAGCGTCCCGAAGATGCCGTATTCATGCAGGGCAACAGCGATGCAACACGGCCTTTCGTGAAGAGCCACGTGTGCCAGCAGTTGGGTGAATCACCTTGTGGTGCTTCTTTGGTGACGGCAAATAACTGGAACAACGATGCTAATTACAGCACCAACGGGATTCAATGGAAAGTGGCTGATGGTGATGCGAGCATGGCGCCATTCTGGTCCGAGAAAGATGACGCCACTGCGAGTTTCCACGCCACGTTTAACAAAGAAAACATTTATTGTCCGCTTTCATTAACTGCCGACATCGATACCACGGCAGGTACGCTGAAAGCATTCGGCCGCATGAGCAGTTTCTCCGCAAATGGCATGGTGACCAATGGCGACTATGCTTGCTTCGGTATCGATAACACCGCGCCTGCACATAACTTTGAGCTGACCCAGCGCTGGTACCCAGCCGATAACGCGAAGAGTTCGGCGAAATTGGACACCAACCCAATGGACAAAACCACCTATCCCCATTTCTACATCGGGAAACCATTGCCCATCGATATCGCGGCCACAGACCAGGGCGCGGTCCATAACGCGGGCATCAACAACATCCAATTGGTGTGGACCAACGTGGACACCGACACCACGACCACGCTGCTCGACGGACAGTGTGATACCGATCCTTTCTACCTCACCGGCCCCATGGGTGCGAACCCCTTGAATGGCGATTGCGTGGGAGAGGTGGTTTGCCCGAACAAGGCCGAGGCGTGTATCCAGGACCCATTTAACGGCAAGTTGAGTTTAGACTTGGAGACTTTGGGCCGCGGCCATCACAAACTACAGGTGAGGGTCTTAGATATGGCTGGCAATGTGGCTGAAAACGATTTTTACATCGAAGTGGTGGATTTGCCAGAGCAAATCAATGCTTGGATGGGCTGGTTGCAAGGGTATCAAAACCGTGGCGAAGGCAGCAGTGGGGCATTGGCGGCCGTAGATAACGCTTTAGATAACGTGTCGCGGGCCTCCAGTTTGTACGTAGACGCACCCGACGAGGGCATGCGACTCATGCGGGCTGCCTGGGACCAAATTGAAGTTGCAGATGAACAGAACCTAGACGTCTGGAAACTCACCACGGACATCCCGCAGGCCATTATGTACGAAACACGCCGTATCGCTGACGCCTACTACAAAGCGGCGCCTGCCACTTGGTCCATGTTGGACAATGGTGCGTTCAAGTTGCCGTGTAATAATGATGCGACCTGTTTTGCATCCGGTGAGAGCACGTTGGCAGGGGCTTGTGTCAAACCACATCCTGATGCCTCTAGTGGCTTCTGTCAGATCGGAACCTGCAGCACCGATGCGGACTGTACTTGGCAGCATGGTGATTACTGCGTCACACCGCCGGGTGCGACGAACGGGTATTGTGCCGTGGCTTACGCCATCACCGAAAGCCCCTATTTCGATGTTGACCGAGATAAGGTGAACCCCGCACGGTTCTTGGCTGCAGCGTTCGAGAAATACAGTGAAGCGGAGACCGAGCTGTCTTCTGGTTCAAACACGGCCCTCACCGATTCCATGGATAAATCTCTAGAAAGCTTGGAGCAGTTGGCCCCGCTGTACAGCAACCGAATCTATGCGGACTTGTATGACCAAGCAGTGGCCACTGTAACCAACTACAACGGCGATGAAGTGTCCTATGGTTTGACCTGTACCTCTCACGGTGATTGTGCCGGGTTACTTGGTGGTTACTGTTACATCGAAGGCACCAACGAATCGGGCGTTTGCAAGCGTGAGGAAGCCTATTTTGGTAACGCACAGCGTGGCGGACTGATCTACGGTGGTGATATGGGTGCCAGCATTGCCAGCTCCATTGTAGCCCAAGTGGAGCGGGTCATCGCCAGTGGCGCATTCCCGGCTCTCACGGTTCAATTGAATGAAGTATTGGCCTACCTCAGAGATTTCGCTTTTGGTGTCCATAAAAACGGTTGTGTGGCAGGGGCCACAGTGGCCAACTGCAGTAACTTGACCCTTTACGGTAACCTTGAAGCCGTGATTCGTATTTACATGAACGGTATTACCGCTCTGGAAAAACTGAAATTGCTGAACCCGCAACAATTCGAAACCCGAAGATGGCGCTTGGGTGTGATGAACACCATGATCGTGGTGATGAACTACAGCTTCTATGAAGGGCAAGTGGGGACCTATTACAAACAAAGGGATGGCATCCCGCTCGAATTTGAAAACGCCATTGTGGGCGGACCTTACGGCGAGCGTGTGCCGGGCGACCCAAAAACCTATGTGGATGAATCTGGTAACACCCAGAACATCCCCGCCAGACACTTGGTTGTGGAATGCTTGCTTCACCGCATCGCGCATCATTTAGGTCGGGGTGAACTGGACGAAGCAGAAGATTTGTTCCAGAACGCAAAATGCTTGTACGTGGATTTCTACAATGAGATGTTGGGCGCGGTGAACCCCACCGATCGTCTGTACAACTCCTACGACCTATGTCTTGAGTATGCCAGTGAGTATCAAGGCAATACCAGTTACAACTGGACCAGTATTTTCAGTGAAGCCAGTACTTTCTGGGGTTGCCCGGTTCAAGGCGTGCACCCCAGTGGTTGTCAAAAGGTGGATATTTCCGCCATTACCACATCCACCTTCGACCCCACGGATGAACCGAGTATTTGTGGCTCAAGTAACTTTCAAGCATGGACCGGTTGTGATGAAATGAGCTGCGTGTTCAGTGGCGGGACAGGGCAATAGAAAGAAGATTGGGTGAATGACTTGAGATGCGGGCGGCCTAACAATAATCTGACAATACCTCCACATTTTCTGTTTTGTTTCTGCCTGGGCCTTCTGCCCGTGCTTTCGGCTTGTCCCCAAGAAGAGCCTCAAGCAGAGCCTTGCAAAGACCCTGTGGCAGATTTTTTCCCATTGTCCACCAATGAGACACAAGTGACCATTGCGGGGACCAAAGACACAGGCATCGATGGCACGGCCGTGTGGCTGCAGCTCAACACCTGGGATGAGCCCAGGCCCACCTCTAAGATCAACAAGAACACCGATTGGTCCATTGAGGTTGAGCTGGCCGAGGGAGATAACGAATTTATCCTGTTACAGGAAACATCACAGGGTTTTTGCTCCACCGTGGTCTTCGGTGAGAGCAGCATATATCTGGACAGCCAGCCCCCCGTTTTTTGTCGCGCTTTGAACGTCCCTTCGGTTGTTTTGGTCGGCCCAGACGTTGAGACGGTTGCGGTTGATGTGTCTGGCGATCGGGAAAAAGGCGCAAAAGTTTTAATTGACGATGAGGTGAAAGCTGATGGGAACGAGGTGGCTTGGACCGCATCGGTCGATGTTGCGGTGGGTGTGAACGAATTCAGCCTCACCTGTGAAGATCAGTACGGGAACATAACTTCGGCCAAGACCTTTACCATTGAGGGCAGCACTGGGGACCCTCCCGCGGCGCCTCAAGCAGACGCTTATGACGCTTGTGCCTTGCTCGATGAAGCAGATGGTTACAAAACCATGGTGATTACGGGTTCAAAACCGGCGAATACCTCCTTAAAAGTTGATGGTGAAGTGAGGGGCAGCGATGGCTTCTATGAATCTGAAACGTGGACATTCTCCTTTGACGCTTTCAGGGGAGAGAACTGTTACAGTCTCACCCTCGAAGATGATCTGGAAAACAACTCTGAGCCCACAAATATCTGTGTGACCGGGGGCAATAATAATGTCACAACGCCCATCATTACCTCTCCGTCTGGGCTTGGCGTTGGGGCCCGGTACCATCTCACCAAAGCTGCAATGGTCGAACTTAAAGGCAGTAAAGGGGTAGGCACCAACGTGGTGGCCATTCACGAAGATGGCACTGAAGAGGAATTGGTGGCCCTCGATGGTGAAACCTCTTGGGTGAAGAATTACGATTTTGGCACAGAGGGTACCCATCGGTTTTCTGTGGCGGGTCGAACCGAGCTTTATGACGCTGATAACCCGTGTGGGGAATCCTCACTCGCAGCCGCGGCGGTGACCGTTGACATCGATATGACCGCTCCCACACCGCCCTTCATCGAATACCCTGCATGTTTGGATGGAGCGGGTTCTGGTTGCGATTTGGGCGAGCTGTTCATTGCGCCAGGGATGGACGAAGGACCTGTTCAGTTTTTTGGGTCCAAAGAGGCCGATTGCGAGCTGTTCATTGATGGCGAGAATTTGGTGATCAATGAGGAAACCATTACTTTTTATGGGCAAACGTCTTGGTCATTTACGGCCACGGTTGAAATTGGCGAAAACGCCATGGCGCTGACTTGCCTCGACGATGCGGGTAACTTGTCTGCGCCGCTCGAACTCTCTTATGTCGGAGAAGAAGGGTTGTTGCCCCCGCAGGTGTCATATGTGGGTGGGCAAAGTTTTTCTTGGCCTTCGGTCTTGAATCCATTTCCATTGGACGTGGCCAAAGGCGCGGGTGAGAAACTTTATATAAGGTACGATTCTGAGATAGAAACCGAGTTGGTGGAAAGTTGTTATTTGCGCCCACAAGATTCTTTGTTTTGCCCACTCACGGCCACAGGGCTGTTGCCCGCCAGTTATGAGCAGGGCGTCTGTGCGCTCGACTATGCCGACGCTTGTGTGGAAGATAACGACTGCGTTGGTACGGGCAACTATTGTCTCACGGCACTCAGCGCAACCACCCTGTGTCATTGCATGGTCGACTTGCCTTCCGAAGACCGGTTTGAACTTTTCTTTCATGTGGAAAATGAGGCCACTGACGAATACAGCGCTGAGACCGATGCCGTGGCGGTGACGCTCGACCAAACACCGCCTGGCCCGGTTACCTGTGTGGTGGCAGAGGGTGTTTGCACTGATGAATCCGCGGATTGGTGCGCCCAAACCGATGTCAGAGAGTTGAACTTGCTCTGTGAAAAAGAGCAGTTCGCCAATGCCTGTGTGCGTTTGAATGACGAGCCGGCCTGTATGCCGGTGCAAGCCTACAACTCTAATCGGTCCTTTTCCGTGCAAATAGACCTCCAGTCCGGAGACAATAATTTTGTCTTCCTTTCGCAAGATATCGCCGGGAACATCAGCGACGCCAGCGATTTTGAAATTGCCAGTATTGCAGGTCCTGAAATCACCATGCATAATCCCATTAACGGCCAGGTCGTGTCTGAGACCACTTTTACGGTAGAGGCCCACGTTGATGCGCTCGACAGCACCATTGCATTTGTCGAGGTATGCACTGGCGCGAGTTTGACGGAGTGCGTGGAAGCCGAATGTGGTGGAGAAGACCTCAATGCAGCCACTTGTAATGCCGAGGTTGCGCTGGATGACGCAATCAATGGGATGCCCTATGACCTCTTGGTGAGAGTGGCCAATGGGGCCAACGTGCAATCCACTGAGTTGCTAACGCTACTTTACCTCGAAAGTGACCTGATGTTATCAGACGATAGCACGCAACTCAAAAATGATGACAACGCCTTGCATGCGAAGAGCGCCAAAATCATGATGGATGAGGCTGGCGTGCTCCACTTTGTTTGGCTCGATGATTGTATGGGGGCGGATGACTGTCCATTTGCGTACTTTTCTAACTCTTTCCCTTCCGATGTCTTTTATCGCCGTTGGGATGCGTCTGGCTGGTCCGACGATATGATCATCTCTGATGGCGTTACAGGCGCTGAAGGTGGGATGGTAGAGAGCGTGGATATGGCCATTGATGGGAATGGGGACATCCATTTCGTTTGGACCTCTACCACGGATCGCGTGGAAGATGGGTTCGACAGCACCGACAAAGATCTGTATCACCGCATTTTGAGGAAAAACGCAGACCGTCCCGAAGTCAACACCGAGGACATTCCCCTGGTGCGCACGCCGGTGGTTGAAGTGGGTGAGTCTGAACAAAAAGATGATGAATCGCCCGCTTTGTTTGTTGACGCATCAAACAACGTGCATTTGGTATGGCGAAGGACATTGGTGGAAGTGAACTCCGGGGTGTGCTCGGAAGACCCCTTGATGGACCCCTACGATAATCCGGATAACTGTACATTCGCCTTAGACCGCAGCATTATCAAGTACGCCTATTTTAACCCGAACACCGAAACTTGGTCTGTGAGTCGTGATTTAAGTAACGGAGCGGGCACTGCTGACCACCCGGACATTGTGGGTAATGATACAGGCACCACCCTTTACGCGGTCTGGCAAGATAACATGCCGGGGTCTTATGTCACCACCTCAACGGCGAGTCCTGCAGCCCTGATAGGCGGGACAGGAAGCGGCTATGAGTACTGTTTGCAGACGAATCTGACGGCGAGAGACGTGTTATCGGTCGGCACCCCAGAGGCGGAAGGGCTTTCATGTGATTCCGTCCTGTTGAGACTCATCCGCCTGCAGGTGGATGTAGACAATGCGAGCACCGATTTTGTGCCTGAGATGGAAGCGGCTCCCAGTGATGCCGCGCGCCTGTATCTCGTCTCCGATGCCATCACCCATCTGAACAATCGGTATCCGCAGCTCGCGGCTGGGGTTCAAGGGACGGAGTCTGGTGAGGCCATGGAAATCATTTGGCGGGCCACCAAGAATGACGAGCGAACCGCCATCAAGCCGATGCATCGGACCTTCAACCCCGCGGGCAGCGACAATGGGCAGTACTTCTCAGCGATTACAATGCTGGGAGATGCGACCGACTTGGCCATCGCCCAAGATTTGGCCATCACGGTGGACCAAAGCACAGGCGTTATTTATACGGTATGGGTCGACGGTGAGGATTTCTCAAACAAACAAGTCTATACTGCCAGCCTGGATGTGACGGCCGCTGCCTTTGACGCGCCCCAACTGCTCATGGACGGCGCAGGGCGCAACGTGGCACGGCCCAATATGGCTATAGACCCTGGGAAAACCGTCTATTATGTGTGGGACCAAGAAGAATTCATCGGTGGCGCAAGCAGCTGTCAGTTCGTCCCCAACGCTGCCGACCCTTGCCGTTACGAGATTCGTTTTTTCGCGGAAGGGGCAGTCCAGGCAGCGGATTAGACCCCTTGCAAGCCGCCATGAAACGCCTATTCTATGCCCATGAGTCTTGAAAATGACCCAGGGCGGCAATCGTCATCCCAAAAGCAAAAACTACTGGTGGTTTCAGCGGAATCCTCCGGAGATTTACATGCTGCAGATGTCATACGAACGCTGAAAACGCGGCACCCAAGCATAGAAATAGACGCTCTGGGCGGGGGGCACCTAGAGGCAGCAGGAGCCCGTTTGATTGCCCACGTGAAAGAACTGTCAGTCATGGGGCTGAGTGAGGTGTTATGGGCCTTGCCGAGAATCCTCAGGGTGCGAAAGAAGGTGGTCAAAGCCATCGATGAAAATCAGTACACATGTGCCTTGCTCGTGGATGCGCCAGATTTTAATTTCAGACTTTTCAAAACCCTTAAAAAGGCCAAAGTGCCCATCGTTTATTATATACCGCCTAAGCTTTGGGCCTCTCGTGCCAGTCGGCTTAAAATACTCAAGAAGTATGTGAGTACGGTTTGTACCATCTTTCCTTTTGAAAAAAGTTGGTACGAAGAGCGAGGAATGCAAGTGGAGTATGTGGGGCACCCCGTGGCAGAGCAGACCTCGGACCTCGCAGTGGACCGAAAAACCTTGGCTCCTGATGACCGAAAAGTTTTGGCGCTGCTTCCCGGGTCCCGTCCTCATGAGATTAAACGTTTGCTGCCATTTTTGCTGGCTTTGGTGAAGTCATTAAAAGCGAAGTCTTTGCCTTTGGATTTTATTGTGCCCCGAGCAAATTCTGTCGACCGTCAACTTTTTCAACCCCTTGAATCGTTGAATGTGACCATCGAGGAAGAGGGGACTTTGAAATCCTTGCAGAAGGCAGATGCGGCGGTGGTCGCTTCTGGCACAGCAACTTTAGAGACGGCACTCATGCAAGTGCCTCAAGTGGTGATTTACCGTGTGGGGTGGTTCACGGCCCTGTTGTTCCATCTGCTGGTCAGACTCAAGCATGTCTCACCGGTCAACATTATATTAAATCGCGCTGCAGTCCCCGAACTTTTACAAAGTAAGTTGACCCATCAGTCCTTGCTGGAGCAAGTTTCAGATTTACTCTCGCCCACGCAAAAACGCCAAGCCCAAATGGTGGCTTGTGCGGAAATCAAAGAAAAACTGTTGGGTGAAGGTGCGGCCCAAAAGGTTGCAGATATCATTGAGAGGGAATGGTCATGAACGCCTTGGTCGCGCTCGATCATGACCTGTTTCAATGGGCCAACGCTTGGGGTCCGGGCTTGCTGGGCGTATTTTTTGAAACCGTCACTTGGTGGGGGCATTTTGGGGTATGCGGCTCCGTCCTCATCTTGCTCATGGTGGCAAACCGGCGCATTTATAATGTTTCCATACCTTGGAAAGGATTGCTGCTTTACAGCGCTTTGGTGTCTGCAGCGGTGGTTCTCATGAAAATTGGATTCGACCGATCACGTCCCGCCGCGATCTTTGGGCCTGATGAATTCGTGGTCCTGGGGGAAACATTGTTGCGTCGTTCATTTCCGTCGGGGCATACCGCCACCGCGGCATGGGCGTTTTGCGTGGTGGTTTTCATACGCGCAAACCCGTTTTTCTCTATATTATTCGGCGCATTAGCTCTTCTTGTGGGGGTGTCGAGGATCGTGGTCGGCGCACATTTTCCGGCTGATGTCCTCATGGGATACCTCATTGCCGGGGGGACATTCTTTCCATTCTATGTTAGACAAGCCTCCACGCAAGGAGAAGAGCCACATGGCGAGTAACCAAACGATCATCAATGAAGCACTGGTTTGCATTCCCACCTATAATGAAAGGGAAAACATTCCGTCCATTGTGAAGGAACTGCTTCACGTGGCGCCAGTGGACATCCTCATCATCGATGACAACAGCCCTGATGGCACTGGGGCAGTGGCCGATTTATTGGCCGCAGAGGATGCCAGGGTCCATGTGCTTCATCGACCCGGAAAGCAAGGGCTGGGGAAAGCCTATTTGGCTGGATTTCAGTGGGCCCTCGAACGGCATTATGAGTTCATTTTTGAAATGGATGCGGATTTCTCCCACCAGCCTCGCTATGTGCCAGAGTTTTTGCGCGCCACTCAAGACCATGATTTGGTGTTGGGGTCTCGGTACGTTCCCGGGGGCGGCACAGAAAATTGGAGCCAGTTGCGCAAGTTTATTTCGCAAGGCGGGTCATTGTACGCAAGAACCATTTTGGGGTTGTCGGTTAAAGACCTGACCGGTGGTTTTAAGTGTTTTCGTCGAGAAGTTCTCGAAGCCATCGATTTAGATTCAGTGGAGAGCACGGGTTATTCCTTCCAAATCGAATTAACTTACCGCGCCGCGCAAAAGGGCTTTCGCATCAAAGAAGTTCCTATCGTGTTCTATGAACGCGTGGCTGGTAACTCAAAGATGAGTAAAGACATCGTCTTGGAAGCAGTGGCCAAGGTCTGGAAAATACGATTTAGCTAAAGGGGACGCCTTGGTTTGGCCCATTTATAAAAGGTTGCTCGTCTTCGTGCGGCCCTATTTGTCTCAGTTGTTCTTGGCCGTTTTTTTTATGGCGGTGTTGAGCATGACCACCATGATGTACGCTTTCTTGAGCGGTCCTTTGGTGGCCGCCATGATAACTGGCGGTCGAGAAGGCTTGGGGACTTTTGCCAAGTTGTTCCCATTTATGGCCGACACCTTTGAAAGAATGCCCCAAGAAGCTTTGACCACCTGGGTGCCGGGCATCTTGGTGGTCGTGGCCACGGTGAAAGGTGTCGCTTTTTTGGGCCAGCACTATTTGGTGCGCAGTTTAGGGCAAACGGTCATCGTCGATTTAAGAAATGCGCTTTTTTCAAAAGTCTTAAAACTCGCCCCGGCGTATTTTGACGACAATACCACCGGCGATCTCATGAGCCGGTTCACGGCGGACGTCACTCAGGTTGAAACCAGTGTGACGGAGGCCTTGGCCGATTTGGTCCGTAACGGCCTCATGGTGGTGGGGTTGGTGGCACAATGTTTTTTCCTCGATTTTCAATTGGCCGCCATCGCTTTTTGTTTGGTTCCATTAACCGCATTGCCTGTGGGCCAGTTCATGAAGTATTTGCGTAAACAGGCCAGAGCGGGTCAAGATTCTTTGGGTTATAGCGGTACCATGCTCGCAGAAGTCCTGGGGGGCATGCGCATTGTTCAAGCATTTGGCCGAGAACCCCACGAACTCGGCAAATACAAAGACGAAGGCGCAAAATATCTCAAGATCATGAAACGGGCCATTTTCGCTCGTGGGGTGTATTCGCCCATCATGGAAATCGCCGGGGTGTTGGGTTTTGCCATGCTCCTGGTTTACGCCACCGCGCGGATTCAAAGCGGCGACCTGGAAGCTGCATTTCTGTTGAGCTTTCTGACCACCGTATTGATGGTTTACCAGCCGGTGAAACAAATCGGACGGGTCTCCAATCAGATTTTAGTGGGTGTGGCCGCTGCTGAGCGCATTTTTGAAGTGATGGATGCCGAAGAGACCATCAAAAACAAGACGGCAACGGCGCGATTGAATGGGGTCGATACTGGCCTGCATTTTAAAGATGTGAATTTTTCTTACCCAGGGCGTGATGCCGTCCTTTCCCATATCAATTTGGAGATTCAGCGAGGACAAGTGGTCGCTTTGGTAGGGGCATCAGGCGCGGGGAAGTCCACTTTAGCAGCATTGGTACCGAGGTTCGCCGACCCCAGCACCGGCTCGGTGTTCATCGACGATATTGATATCACCGATTTAGAATTGGCCAATCTGCGTGGTTTGGTGTCCGTGGTGACGCAAGACACGATTCTCTTTTCTGGGAGTGTTCGGGACAATATTGCCTATGCAAACCCCACTGCATCCCATGCCGAAATTGAAGCGGCCGCACAGGCGGCATATTGCTCAGAGTTTATTGCGGCGCTCCCCCGAGGGTATGAAACCTTGATTGGCGAGCGTGGGGTTCGGTTGTCCGGTGGGCAAAAACAACGTTTGTGCGTGGCCCGAGCGATTCTGGCGGGCTCTCCCATTTTGGTGTTGGACGAGGCCACATCTGCCTTGGACACCGAATCTGAGCGCATGGTGCAGCGGGCATTGGACAATCTCATGAAAGGCCGCACATCATTGGTGATTGCGCACCGGCTCAGTACCATTTTGCATGCGGACCAAATCGTGGTGATGCAAGACGGTCGAATTACTGAACGGGGCACCCATCAAGAACTCCTTGATAAAAAAGGGGAATATTCCAAGCTCTACGAATTACAATTCCAAAAGTAGAGGTGGGGTTCCCGTTGACGATGGCGGCCTTTTCGCCTATGCAAGCCCTGGAAATAAAAAGGATTTTATTTGCTGTGGGAGGCAATAATGGCAGAAGACATGGTGGAAGGCGAAATTCCGGTTCATCGGTTGGTGCAGCAGCGCCTGGACAAGGCTGAAGATTTAAGAAGCTTGGGGCACAACCCCTATGCCAACCAGTTTAAACCTGACTGCCTGACTGCAACCCTCCAAGGGCTTTACGCAGAGCAAGATAAAGAAGCGTTGACAGACGTGACCACCAGTCACGCCATCGCCGGACGCATTATGGCGGTGCGCGGAATGGGTAAAGCGTCCTTTATTCACGTTCAAGACCGGACTGGCGTCATTCAGGCCTATGTTCGTAAAGATGTGGTTGGGGAAGACGTTTTTAAAGTGCTCAAGTTGGCAGATATTGGCGATATCGTCGGCATTGCGGGGACACCCATGCGGACCAAAACCGGCGAACTGACCTTGCGGGCTCAGCATTTTGAGATTCTCAGCAAATCCTTGCGTCCGTTGCCCGAAAAATTTCATGGCCTCCAGGACGTAGAGCGAAGGTATCGAGAGCGTTACACCGATTTGATTGTCAACGAGACATCTCGCGATATTTTCAAAAAACGTGCTCAAATTATTACGGGAATCCGGAAATACCTCGACGAGCGAGATTACGTCGAAGTTGAGACGCCCATCTTGGGTGATTTGGCGGGTGGTGCAGCGGCCAGACCTTTCGAAACCTACTTTAACGCTTTGGACCAAAAGTTTTGTCTGCGTATCGCCACAGAACTCCATTTGAAGCGTCTCATCGTGGGCGGCTTGGAGCGGGTGTATGAAATTGGCCGACAATTCCGCAACGAGGGGTTGAGCACAAAACACAACCCAGAGTTTACCTCCATTGAGTTTTACGAAGCGTATGCCACCTACGATGATCTCATGGACCTCACCGAAGACATGGTGGTTCAGCTCGTACGTGAACTCCATGGCACCGAAGATATTGAATACGAGGACAAAAAACTGAGTTTTGCAAAGCCCTGGCGGCGCGCCAGCATCGCGCGTTTGGTCGGTGAATCTTTGGGCATGGCCGACGAAGCCTGTGATGCGCTTGAAAATATCGACAGCGTGGCGCAGGCCATGAAGGTGGCCAATGGTAATTGCGGGCACAGCGAAGAGCCGCTCCACATCGTACTCAAAGAACTCGAAAACAGCGAAGCAGAAGAGTGGGTCATTGGCAACGGCGCTGACGACCAGGACCTTCCGCTCACGGAACGGGCCCTAGGTGCTTTTCGTGCAAATCCAGAATCGTTTTACGCTGAGCTGGGCGGCCGCTTGGACGACGCCATGGCCCAAGATCGTGACAGACGCCGAAGACTTGCATTGCACTTGCTGTACGCCGTTTTCGAAGAAAAAGTTGAGCCTGCGATCGTGCACCCCACCTTTGTGACCGACTTTTCCGTTTCGGTAAGCCCCTTGGCGCGCCGAAGAGACGGTGACCCCGCAGTGGTTGACCGATTTGAGCTTTTTTGTGCCGGTATGGAAATTGCCAACGCCTTTTCGGAACTTAGTGATCCGGTAGACCAGCGCCAACGCTTTGTCGACCAATTGCGTCATAAAGAGAGAGGTGACGATGAGGCTCACGATTTGGATGAGGATTTTATTCGGGCCCTTGAAACCGGAATGCCGCCCACAGCGGGAGAGGGCATCGGCATCGACCGCTTGGTCATGCTGCTCACCAATTCGCCCTCCATTCGTGAGGTGATTTTGTTTCCACAAATGCGCAAAGACTCAGGGCAAGCCAACTCATGATGGGCGAAGGTACCTACCTGGTTTCTGCTCTGGGCGCGGCTGTTTTGATCCTTTGGATGAGCAGTGCAGCATTGGCCATTCGGTTTCGCGTTTTGCGGGGGAAGAATCTCGGGCGCGGATTGCCATTGTGTATTTTACTGGGCCCCTTATGGGTCGTGGTTCAGTTGGTTCAGATTCAACGGCATCCCTACAACGTTGAAACACACGCACCCATTAAATGGGGGGCCGGACGTTTTCGTGACGTGTTTTCGCCAGTGCATCTGCTGATAGGTGCATTGATTACGGCATCGAGTATATTTGCCGGTAAATTTGTAGGCTCTGAGCTTTTTGAATTTCAGGGCGAGCAGTTACAGCTCCCAATCGTCACGGGGCTGGCCTTGGGCGGTTTGGTGGCAGGCTTGGTCATGGGCCGAATGTTGAGCCGCATCGCATTTTTAGAAAGTCTCTATGTGGTCTTTCTTTGCAGTTGTTTGCCCGTGGTTTTCTTTAAAGACCTCAATACTCTTTTTACCTACGGTACGGCTGCCGCTTACTTTGTCTTGGTGCTCGTTGCTGCGGCCCTCATTTTGGTGGTGTCCTTGACCATCGGAGGGGCAATTGGCTTTTTGCTGTCTGGTGAGACGCAATCTAAAGCGTCTTGGGCTTATGAAAGTTGGATTGGCCGAAGGTTCCTTATGGGGAAACGCACCAGCAACGTGGTGTCTTTGATCACGGTCTTGTCGGTGTTTGCCGTTGTGGTGGGCACCAGTGGCATGGTGGTGGTGATGAGCGTGATGAATGGTTTTTCCAGTGATTTACGCTCAAAAATCCTTGGGGCCAATGCCCATTTGCTGGTGATGAAGTACGGAACGGACTTTACCGAATATCCAGAAGTGATGAAAAAGACCCGAGTGCTCCCGGGTGTGGTGGGTGCAACGCCTTTTGTGATCAATGAGGTGATGATTTCTTCTGATATCAACCTGACAGGTGCTTTGATCAAAGGCGTGGATGTGGACACCGTGAATGAAGTGACCGTTTTGGGCGACAACATGGTGAAAGGGGAGCTGGCGCACCTCAAAGACCCTTCAAAAATTGAAGTGCCACGCAGTTTAAAACCCGTTCCAGAACCTACTGGCACCGCTCCCGCTCAGACAGAGGGTGACGATGAAGAGGCTGTGGATGAGGAAGCTGCTTTGGCCGCCGCTTTGGCGGGAACGGATGCAGATCCTGCCAAAGGTCCCCCAGTCTTGCCGGGTATTGTAATTGGGCAAGAGATGGCCAAAAATTTAAAAGTGTTCATGGGAGACGTGGTGAACGTGGTCAGCCCAGTGGGCGAACTGGGCCCCACAGGGCCGGTGCCAAAAGCCAGGGCTTTCCGTGTGGCCGGCATGTTTTTCTCTGGTATGTATGAATACGATTCCAAATTTGTCTATATCGACTTGGCGGAAGCCCAAGACTTTTTCTCCACCAATGGCGGCGTCACAGGGGTCGAGTACAAGGTCAATGACATTGACAACACGCAAGGCCTTGGGCGCCAAATGTTATTGGCTTTAGGGGGGTATCCTTACCGAACCAAAGATTGGATGGAAATGAACCGCAATTTGTTCTCTGCGCTCAAGCTCGAAAAGATTGCGATGTTTATTATTTTGGCGCTGACCATGTACATGGCGAGCTTTTTGATTTTGGTAACCTTGGTCATGGTGGTCATGGAAAAAGGTAAAGAGATTGCCATCCTTAAGAGCATGGGGGCTACAGACACCTCGGTGATGAAAATATTTGTGACCTACGGCTTATTTATCGGGGTCCTTGGGGGCGCCGTTGGGCTGGGCATGGGATTCCTTCTGTGTTTGGGCATCCAGGAATTCGGCATTGGTCTGGACCCTGAGGTCTACTACATCACCAATCTGCCGGTAAAAATCGACGTGGTTGAGGTGTGCTTGGTGGGGAGTGCAGCCGTGGTGGTGAGCTTTTTAGCCACCATTCCACCTGCATTGTTCGCGTCGCGACTGCCCCCCGTGGAAGGGCTGAGGTACGAGTAGCACCATGGAAATTCAAGTTCAAAACCTCAGCAAAAGTTACTACCTCCATGGCGCTGAAGTACCAGTGTTACGCGATATCAATGTGACCATCCCGTCGGGCCAAGTGGTGACCTTAACGGGACCCAGTGGGGTCGGGAAAAGTACTTTGCTTCACTTGTTGGGGACTTTAGATGACCCCACAAAGGGTGAAATTCGTTTTGATGATGCTTCGGTGGCGGGGTGGAGCACCGAGCGGTTGGCGAATTTTCGGAACCAAAAAATCGGGTTTGTGTTCCAGTTCCATCATTTGTTGCCCGAGTTTTCGGCCATTGAAAATGTGATGATTCCAGCGCGTATGCTTCGGTTGAACAGTGACCAAGCACAAGAAAAAGCCAAACGCTGGCTCGAAAAAGTCGGTCTGGGCCACCGTCTCGAACACAAACCAGGCGAGTTGTCTGGGGGTGAGCAGCAAAGAGTTGCGCTGGCCCGCGCCCTCGTGAACGACCCCCAGCTGCTACTGGCTGACGAACCCACCGGTAATCTAGATGCAGAGACCGGGAAGGGCATCCATGACCTTATTTTTGAATGGAGCCAAAACAGTGGCGGGACGGCGTTGATTGTGACCCACAACAATGCGTTGGCAAAACTTGGGAGTAACCAGCTCCATTTGACCCGCGAGGGATTCCAACCATAAAAAAAGGCGCCCCTCGAGGCGCCTTTCTTGTGGGCAGCGAGCTGTTTTACTCAGCAGCTGCTTCGGTGTCGGCGCTTTCAGCATTGCCTGATGATTCGGACACCTGGCGGGCGGTGTCCAAAAGACCTTGTGCTTCGGCGGTGAAAATCAGGTCAGCTGCCAGCTGCAGGATGGCTCGGCCGTCTGGTTTAATCAGCATGCCAGCCTCATTCTTAGTTAGAGCAATGCTGGTGTCGGCAGGTACTGTGACCATAAACGTGAAACTCAGTTCTTTCAGCCGATCGCTGAAAACGGTTTTAGCATCGTCGTCGGTAAACTCGATTGCCAGTTCGTCGGTGGAGCCTGCAGGTTGGGCGCCCATGGTGCCGATTTTGCTGAGGTCACCGGATTCAATCAATGCATCGATTTTACTGATGCCGTCTTCAGTATCGCCTTCAGTGTCTAAGCCTGCCGCGCCCACATAGATTTCAAAGGGTACGGTGTCGATGGTGAGGCCATTTTCAGGCCATCTAATCTTCAAGTTTTCGACGGAGACGTTTGAAATCAAAGCGGGGTCTGAAACACCTTGTGCTGCCATTTGCTCTTTGAGGTCGATGGCGATGGCGTGACGCATTTCTTTTAACGAGTCGAGCGCATTCACGTTATTGAGTTGCTCTTCAACGTCGAATGTTTGGGGGTCGACAATACCGTTTTCGTCTTCGATGGTGATTTCAGGCGGAAGCTCGTCTTTCAAACCATCATAGTCCTCACAGGAGGTTCCCTCTTTGAGCAGTTCTTGAACCAAGGCATCCATACTCAAGCCATCGCTGACTTCAGAGGAATCGCCACACAACGCTTGCGCAGCGGCGTCTACCTGGCCGGTGATGTCCAAGGGAAGGTCTGGTGCGGTTAGTGGAATGGGGATATCGAAAGACCCACCGTCGCACGCAACCAGGCTCAAGGACATGCCCAGGGCAGCAGAAGTGAGAAGTGAAGAGGATTTTCGTAGCAACATGTTTTGGCTCCTATGCGCTGTATTTGTCTAAAAACCGTTTAATTGGGCACTTAGCCCGATCTTTCTCTGGTTTCCTACCAGTTTAGCAGGGATAATGGCAATGGCCACCGGGAATTTTTCCTGAGCCAGATGACGTTCCAACAAGGAAGGCCGGCCGCGTAAGGGTATAGAAAATAGAGGTTTTTTATGGAGGGCGCCACTTTGCGAAAAGGTCTGTAGCTGTTACATTAAGGTACCCACCTACTCAAGGAGTGCCCCATGCACATTTCAGCCCCGCCACCTTCATTGGTGGACATGCGCTTGATGCATCCAGTCGATGGCATCAAAAACCAGGATGCCCAGAGTAAGTTCTCAAGCGTTGCACCCAAAGATCAGGTGACCATGTCGCCCGCGGCACGCGCCCTCAAAAAAGAGGAGGAGCGCAAGTACATGGAGCAATTTGGAAAGCCCAAAACGGCCCTGACAGAGTTGTCCACCGAAGAATGGTTGGATAACCGTTTAAGTGCCAATAAAACCATGACCTCCGGGATTACCCTGACGCGCGCTGCGAACCTTAGCGATGAGTTCGCCTTGGATGCCCGGCTCTATCTCGATAGTGTTTTTGAGTTTGCTGTGTCGCAAGCCAGGAGCTTAAAGGCCGATAGTATTAACGATGCTGGGTCTGGAGACAGCATCAATCTTTTGATTAAAAAAGCTGCCACAGATCCCGCATTGGCTCACATGAACGAGGCGCGTCAGAAGTTTAAGATGAATACGGATTACGACACCATCCGAATGATGTCCAGCAAGCCTTCCAATGCCCAACCCAATAAAACGGATGAGGTGTCAGTGGATGATTTAGGTAAAAACCTCGACACGCGTTTTCAGGTACACAACATGAATAAGCCAAACCTGCCCAACGCCAACACTGCCATGGCCATGAAGAAGTACGCTGAAGTTGCCCAAAACCTAGAGGTTTGAACCATTTAGTCGCATGAGGCGGGCATCTGCGCCCCCTGAGAAATCCAAGTTTCGATGGCTTGAATGTCTTCTGTGGATAGGGGCGAAGTGACACCGGTGTAGGTCATGGGCATGACATTTCCAAGCCCTAGGTCGGTGAGTTCGCCGGCGGACTTGGCCACCTTCACATACAGCAACGAAGCTTCAGGGTCTCCAGGCACCACGAAGGTTTGGGTCGTGTGTGTGGGGCTGCTTACGTTAACGATACTGTTGAACACACCGTCCAGAGTGAGGTCGGGTGCAATTTCCTGGTTGTTGTGACAGTCGGCGCATTTGGGCAGGAGAACGGTGTTTTGCAGGTTGCAGAAGTCCACCGTGGCAGCAAGCCCCGCATCTGCCCCCGATGTCGGCTGAGAGGGAGTGCTCCCCCCATCGTTGATTGATGTGGGGGTGGAGGTGACATCCCCTGCATCCGGGGAGGTGCCCGAACCGACCGCCGCGCCGGCATCCGTTGACGGATTAGTTTCCTCCTCCTTCTCATCTTCATCCTGTTCGCAGCTGGTCTTAGCGCCATCATCGATCCAAGCTTTTACCATGGCAATCAAGTCGTCGCTTAAGCCCCCTGCGGGTAGGGGCATGGGCTGCCCGAGCCCCATAGAAGCCAGGTCCTCTTTCGTGAAGGCTATCTTTTTGTAGAGGAGTGATGCTTCACTGTTTCCCGGAATGACAAATGTTTCGCCTGCGTACATGGTACTGTCGGTGTTGATGGTGGCAATAAGGCCTGATTGGGTGAGTTCTGGAGGTGTCGCACCGGCTGCGTGACAGGTGTAACAGGAAGGCATCACTTGCTCAACCACATCACATAGGGTGGGGCTATCGATGGGCTCATGACCCCCACCGCTGTGTCCGCCGCCCTCGGGGCCGAGGGGTTTATCGTCACAGCCAAGGTGTAACAGGGATAAAGAAAAGCCAAAAACAAAAATGGTAAGATGTCTCATGGGGTACCTCGGTGCTGGTGGATAGGTTAGCCCAACCCCCAATGGCATTCAAGGTGACAAGTGGCGTCTAAAGCCCATCGATGACTGTCTCGTTTCCCAATTCGTATTTTTTAATTTTGGCCAGCAATGTTTTTCGCGGGATTTGTAACAATCTGGCGGTTTCACTGCGGTTTTCATTACAGCTCTTGAGTCCTTCACGAATCAGTCGCTTTTCCAGCGCTTCGACCTGCTCCCATAATCCCACCAGGAAGATGTCAGACTCAATGGAGGAACTCGATTCTTCGGTTTCAAGATCTTGCTCGGCCTGAACGATATTTTTGGAGAATGCGCCGGCCTCTAAAATGGGGCCATCACTGATAAGCACCGCCCGTTCAATTACATTTTTTAGTTCTCGTACATTTCCGGGCCAGGCGTAGCTTTCAAGACCTTTCAGGGCAGCGGCGCTGATACCGTCCACCCTGCGACCGATCTGGATGGCTGCTTCTTGCAAGAACAAATCGGCAAGATAAGCGATTTCTTCCTGGCGTTCGCGAAGAGGCGGAACGAAAAGGGTGATGCCGTTTAACCGGTAAAACAAATCTTCCCTAAAATTACCTTCGCTCACCATGTCTTCCAGGTCGCGATTCGTGGCGGCCAAAATACGAGCCTTGAATGACCGCTCAACCACATCGCCCACGCGTCGGAATGTCTTCTCCTGAAGGACCCGGAGCAGCTTGACCTGCAAGGATGCTGGCATTTCCCCGATTTCGTCCAAAAATACGGTGCCTTCATCTGCTTCTTCGAAAAGCCCCACCTTATCTTTGACCGCGCCGGAGAAGGCGCCTTTGCTGTGCCCAAACAGTTCGCTTTCCAGCAAATGTTCGGGGAGTGCGGCGCAGTTAATCTTGATGAGGGGCAAGTTTTCCCGGGGCCCCCTTCGGTGAATGGCATCGGCGATGAGTTCTTTGCCCACTCCGGTCTCTCCGTTGATAATCACGGAAATCGGCGCTTGGGCCGCCTTGTCCACGGTCTCCATCAGGCTTCTCATCTTCTCAGAGGACACCACCAGGGTTTGGTTGCCGATGAGAAGAATATTTCCCTCCAACGTGGAGTTGTTAATGGAGAATTCCGAGGAGACAGAATCGCTCTGGTCTTTCTCGATGGCCAGTCTCACCACTCGGCCCAAAAGCTGGTCGAGCCCTTGCGCGTCTTCAGGGAAGCTCAGCACCTTGGTTTGCAAGGTATAATTAAGCTTCTTGAAGCGGGTTCGGATTTGGCTGATGAGCTCCCGCGCTTCGTTTTTATGTTGTTCAGGCAGGAGTAGTTCCAAAATAGACGCGCCATAATGGCCCACCACCATCATGGGACGCAGCATTTCACGCAGGCGATAATAGATGGGCGCCATATCGTTTTTAGTGGTGAAGTGCTCCCGTGGGAAAACAAGAGCGGCAACGGAGAAAGTCCTTTTAGTAAAACGGTTTCTGTCGAACTCCTGATGTAAGCGTTCAATGAACGACTCGTGGTCCAGCAGGCCTTCGTGTCGGGTACTCCACGGCAAAACTTCGTGAACCGCGAGCATGGCCGTCCCAACGCCGGTTTCATCTCCAGGCTTGATCACCGTGGGGACCATCAAGCGTTTGCCATTTTTCCAGGTTCCATTACGCGAACCAAGGTCTTCCAGGTTAACCTGTGGCCCCTTCATGGTGAGAACAGCATGTTTACGGGAAACGCTGTTGGAGGAAATAACGATATCGCACTCGTGCGAGCGACCGATGCTGAGCTGACTGCCTTGGTGAAGGTCAAAAAAACGTGTTTCCTCACCAGGGACCAGGAGGGATATATAAAAGGACCGTTTTGGGGCTTTATTGCCATCTGGCTTGTCCACCAGGGGCATGGTTCCGGTATCCACATCAGAAAGAGACACTACTCCACCTCCATCTGTAACCTTTTTTCACACCTGTAACCATTTGACCAGCAAAACGGACAAACTTTGTCACCCAAAGACAAATCCCCGGCGAGCGCTCCGGAGGAGGTATTCTAACCATCTGTAAATTAGGCAGAAAAACCCCCACCCATTCGGAGGTCATTTGGCACGGGTTTTGAACTACTAAAGGCGGAAGGTGGTCCCAAAATGTCTTCTTTAGGTTTAGCACACAATGACAGTTTGAATTCTCCCCAGCCCGATTCGAGCCCGGTTCAGTTGGAAAAATCCGGCCTCGAAAGCAATGCGGCCAACACCGACGCCGAAATTTATAAGCTTTTTTATCGGGAGGTTGCGCGCGTTCCTCTGCTGACGGCCGAAGGGGAAATGGCACTTATCGAAAACATTCACAAACGTGAATATTGGATCTGGTTTCAACTTCTGGGCCTGAAACAGACCGTTAAGAATTTGGTTCAGGGGATGCATGAACTCCCAAATACCTTTAAGAAAAACGAAGAACTGCGACGTTTCTCTAAAGTAAGAAATTTACAGCTGCACGCCAAAACGAGGTCTGACCTGGCGCATCATCTGCGTAAAACCGACATTTGCCTTGCCTTGGCCTCGCATTTGTCGGGCACGGCAGCCGACGGCGGCAAAGAACTCAAAAAAAACCTTCAAGAGTGCCTCTTAGAGGTCCAGAAACTAAGAGATAAGTTTACTCGCTCCAACCTACGATTGGTGGCCAGTGTGGCAAAACGTTTCGATAACCGGCGACTGGGTTTCATGGATAAAATCCAAGAAGGTTCCATGGGGTTGCTGATTGGGCTTCAGAGCTTCGACACCAAAAGAGGCCTGCGGTTTTCCACCTACGGCCACTGGTGGATTCGCCAATCCATCGAACGCGGCATTCAAAATCAAGGTGCGACCATCCGGATTCCAGTACACGTGCACGAGCACATGCGGGCGTACAAGAAATGTTTGGCGAACCTGAGCGCTCGACTCGGTCGCGCGCCCTCTTTTGATGAGGTGACCAAAGACCTTGGTTTGAGCCCTCGCAAGATTCGGCAACTGGAAAAGGGACTGCCTAGGGCCTTTATGTCCCCACCGAAGGGTGAGGGGACTCAGCTCGAATCTCTGGCCCGGGTTTCTCACGAGGCAGGACCAGACAAGCCCGAAATGCTGCTGTCCAACAAGGTGAATGCCCGAGAACTCATGTTGGGGTTGAGCACCCTCAAACCCATCGAAAGAGAAGTTTTGGCCCGGCGCTTCGGACTGTTCGGTGAAGACGAGCAAACCCTCGAAATTGTGGGGGAAAAGGTCCGCTTGACCCGCGAGCGAATCCGTCAAATCCAGCTGGAGGCCTTAGAGAAAATACGCCTCTATTTCGAAGACCAAGCTTGGGCGCCCAGTCTCTAATTCCTTGGCAAACAAAAGACATCTAAGTTAAAAATGGTGGGCCATCCTTGAGGAGCGTTCCCATGAATTTTTATCGTTTGTTTTTTGGGCTATTTTTGTTCACCGGCTGTGGCTACCAGCTGGCCGAGGCTCCGCCAGAGGGGGACGCAGGGGGCGAGCAGGAGGAGGCGCCGGAGGCCGACCCAGAACTCCCCTTTGAATGTCCAGATGACCGAGAAGTCCTCCCTGGGGACAACGATACCTGGAACGTCGATGGACTCGCCCGAAGCTTTTATGCGGATTTCCCCATGGACATGTCGGCCAAGGTGGGGGTGATTTTTACGTGGCACGGTGTGGGTGATTCGGTGGCCAACTGGCGTGGACTGGTGGCGCCCGACCCAAATGCCGATCCAGATTTCCCCTTTGTGGTGATCACACCGGTTTCAACCCAGATGTCTCCTGTGGCTGAGCCCGCCGGCATTGATTGGGATATTTTCCTTAGCGGCGAAGGCGATGATAACCGCGAGGCGCGTTTGTTTGAGACCATTCTGGGCTGTTTAGACACTCAGTTTGAACTGGACACCCGGAGAATCTTCACGGGGGGCTTTAGCGGGGGCGCCTTGGTGTCCGCAATGCTCTATTCACGATACCCAGACGTTGTGGCCGCCGCAGCGGTCTTATCAGGTGCTTTCTTGAATGACCCGATCCAGGTCGAAAGCATCGACACGGGCCCGGTTAATGTTGAAATTGCATGGGGCGATCTGCTTCCTGATTATAAAAATCCGATTTTAATGAGCCGAGGTGGGCCCAATGACACTTATGGGCTTGCCTACGGGCCCCTCAACATTGAAGTCATCAATTTTGAAACCACCATGCAAGCCTCCCAAACTTATCTCGGAGAGGCGGGGCGCCTAATGATCGATTGTCCCCACACCTCCGGGCATTATTGGCCACCAGGTCTGACGGTGTCTGCGGTGATAGACTTCTTTAAAGCCCATCCCTTGGGCACCGAAGTCTTGTATGAAGGTAACGGAATACCCTTAGAATTAAGTGGGATTTGCGAAATTTTATCCGCTGCAGAATAGGCCGGTTTCTTCTTTTTTGGGCGAAGGTTTTGTATAATGGGGCTTCGCTAAATGGAGTTCTCCTTTGAAGAAGATTGAACAGAGCAACAAAGAAAAAGCGAGTTTGCTCGATCAGACCCGATGGGCCACCGATTGGGATTATAAATGGATTGAGGCTTTTTGTGGCTACTTGGAGGTATTCGAGGTCAGTCCAGGGGATGTCATCTTCGAAGAAGGTTCAAGTTCCCTGTTCATGATGGTGGTGGTCAGTGGCGCGGTTGAAATCTTAAAAGAAAACTCTGAAGAAGAATTAATGGTCATTGCCAATATCGGCCCGGGCCAAACCGTTGGCGAAATGTCTTTATTGGATGGCTCCTCTCGTTCGGCCAGTGCTCACGCCAACGAAAGCTCCACATTACTTATTTTGTCCCGGCAAAAGTTTGATGGGATGTGCGGGGACAGTCCTCTATTGGGTCTCAAAGTCATGCGGAAAATCGCTTTGCTGCTCAGTCAGCGTTTAAGGTGGACCAGTGGCCAACTGGTTGAGTACGGTTAATCGCTAAGGTCGCACACCATCTGGAAATGCTTGGATGGCTGCCTCTGACGGACACACCCCACGAAATACGCAGTGTTGGCAGAGATTCTGGTTCTCGGTGAGGGAGAAGGATTGCTCCTCAGCGATGTTACGGGATTTATCGTTTAGTTTGTTTTGCATGATCGTGATGCTGTCTCGAGCGCGCTCATGGGCTGCATCCCATGTGGCTTCGGTGGGGGTGGCACCATACAATGCAAGGGATGGCAAATAGATTTCGGCGAGGGTGACTTTGTCGTAGGGCCAGTGGGAAGCTGTTCCACCCTTGGTTTGAAGCCACAGGAGATAGAAGGCCAATTGAGGTGGGATTTCGTCGGCGCCACGATCCGTTGGGGGCCGTCCTGTTTTCCAGTCCAATAAATAAAGCTGCCCCTTTTCGTCTTCAAAAACCACATCCGGCTGGGCGTAGATGGGGAAGGGGCCTAAGGGGTGATCATTGATTCGCATTTCGTTGAAGTCGGAAGTGGGGGGCTCGATATAAACAAACCGGCCTGCTCGTTGTGCTTCGGCTATTCGTTGACGCCATGGGGACTGGAGAAAAGCATCGAGACAAGCGTCTACTTTCTCCCAAGCGCCGCGCACGCTATCGTCACTGAGGGGCACATCGTAGTAATGCTCTTCCAACCCGAATGATTTGGCGCGACCCGGTTGTTTGAATATGCGGTTATTGGAGTTCCGGTACTGTTGGCGCATGCGATGCCGGGTTTGCTCTCGCCATTGGTCCACATGGGGTCCTGTGTGCAAAAAAAGAGCGATGGCCTCATGAACTGCGGATCCTGCCCAGGCGCTCAAACCAGTCAGTTGGGTCAACAAATAGGTGGTTTGGACGCGGGCGGGCGCGTTGCGTTGCCAGCCCATCCATTTGCCGTAATATTGGAAGTAATATTGGCGCTCGCACCTTTGAAATGTGCCGTCTCTGGAGTGTGACCAGGAGAATTCTGGATACGGTCCAATGGCCATCGTTTTACCTATTCGCTAAAAGAAACCCCAATAGATACCGTCAACAACCCACCTTCACCAGAGTGTTCGATTTGAAGGTTGGCAATGTCCTCGGTAGACGCATCATTGTTGGCGTAACTGATGTTGAAAGTTTTGGAGGCGCTCGGAGCGATGCTAACGCCTGGGTTGCTTCCAATGACGGAACTGCCATCCATGGAAACATCAAAATCGTCAGATACCGTGGTGGCCGTAGAGTCTGCGTCCCAGTCGATGTTGCTGATGACCACGGTGGCATCGCCGCTGTTGGTGACTGTAAAGCTTCCAGAGGCCACCCATGTCGTGGTGTCCTCTTGGGTGCCAGTGGCCAGAAGACACACCCCAGAAAAACCGTCACATCGGTCGTCTGTATCGTAGTTGAGGATGCCAGAGACACCTCCGAGAAGTTGGATTTCGTACACCTTGTCGCCAAGAATATTTGATTCTAAACGAAGAACCGAACCGGCAGGAATGGTGCCACTCCCAGCGACTGGGGCCCATGTCACTTCGATGGTGGCCTCATCATCACCACCAGCAGCGGCGTCAGTGGCCTCCAAAATGAAACCTTTACCGTGGCCAACCACATCGCAAAAAAGCGCTCCCTCGAGGACGGGGTCGCCGCCGGTGCAATCCCCGTCACAAGTGCCATCGCCGGAAAGATCGATGCAAGAAGTATTCACGCGTGCTTCAGCAGAGCCGCTGTTGGTCACCACGATGGTTTCCTCTTGGGTGCTGCCTTCGCCGGCGTTTAAGTTGAGGTATTCGGGGGTGAAGACCAGACCTTGTTTGGCACCGTAGCCCATCAATGGCACCTCTAAAGTGCCACCTTCCACTGCGTCGGTGAGGATTTTGAGAACGTCTGAATCCGCGCCCAGATTTGTCGGCGAGTATTTGACTTTGATGGCCAACTGGTTGCTGCCATCGGTCACCAAAGCGCCGCAATCCTCAGTGCGACCCGCAGGAATGCGAAATGGCTCTTCACCGTCAATCTCTACGATGCTGCCATTAAATTCTGTTTGCATGACACCGAATTCGGTAGAGCCCTGATCAATGGCAATGAGGTTGATGCCCAAGGTTTCGGTACCCTCATTAATGATCAGAACTTCGAGGGTGAGACCTAACCGGTCCGCGATGGCTGCACCGGTTTCGTCAATGGTGACCGCGCCAAAGTCCACCTCGGAGCAAGGGGTTTCCACAGTGTCATCGGAACGAGAAGCACATCCGACAGTTGCCAGAGCGACTTGACCATCAGTGGGGATGCCGGTGAGTGAAGCGTAGAGCATCCCTTCGTCAGTGGGGATATCGGTGGTCAATTGAACCGTGCCGCTTTCGCGGTTGCCCGCTGAGCCAGAGGCCACATATTTCACCAACAGTTTTTCACTGCGGCCAAGGGCCACCTCTTTGGGAGGAATGAGGATGCTGAAATCACCATTTGCATCGGTAATCTCTGCTGCCGATACTTCAAAATCGGACTGGCCTGTGTTGACCACTGAGAGTTCCGCTTGGCATTCGGTGCCGGCTGGTACAGGGCCGAAGTCAAAGTGAGCGGGTTCGATCAAGCCTGCAGGCGCCAAGTTGCCTAGATCATCGCCACAATCACAGGCAGCCATTGGAAAGACAAGAAGCAGAACGAAAAGGGCCAAGCGGGTCGTGGACAAACAGAACATGGTTGAAAACCTCCAAAAATAGGGTCGGTACAAATAGCCCTTAGCAGGCTCAATGCCCTCATTCAACGCCTTGCAGCTCTGGTCCGCCGCGGTCGGCCAAGATCAGCGCGGCGGCTGTTACATTAATTAAGATGAAAAAAACGTTGATCAGGGGAAAACAAAGCAGCAAAGCCGCCAGGGACCGATAACCACGCGTTAGGGGGCCCAGTTGCTCAATCGCGGCCTTGAGCCGTTTTGGTGCCACCACAGGGCGGGGGCCTGCCATGAGCAACAAACCAAAATTATCCATCCCGGCAAAATGACGATTGACCAGAAACTCTACGCCTACGGATGCCAATGGCCCACCCGGAATAAAAATCAAAGCAAGGCCAGAAAGTATTTTGATGGGGAGCTGGTAAAAGGCCAACAGCAGGCCTCCCAAAATACCGGCACCTAAGTTACGCCAGAAGGTTGGGTGCCAAATGGGTGTGGTATCGAAAGCTTCACCTCGACGGATAAAATAGACCTTTTCTGCATACATGCCCAACAGTGGGGTCAGCAGGGCACGAAGCAATGGCACGAACATGAGATAGACGAGGGCTAAGGCCACAAAAATTCCAAAGAGTCCCACGCTCCAGCTCACGAGTCCCCACCAAAACCCCTCTTTTTGACCAATCCAAGCGTCGATCCAATGAAAAAATTCAATGCCCGCCCAAAACAGCCCACCACAGATGCCCACGGCACCCAGAAGTGGCAGCATAAAGGCCCACCACAACTTCAAAAAGTGGGCGCGTAAGAAAGAAAGACTGAGACTGAAATAGCCGCGGGCCGTGGCCGGTTTATCCATAAAGAGACCTCTGTTTGAGTTGTGAAAGATTTAATTCAAAAACAGCTCGTGTAAAAGGGGGTAAAGTCATGATACTGCTCGATTTGGAGATAATATGCGAAGAACCAAGATCATTTGTACCATCGGCCCTGCCAGCGATTCAAAAGAGCAGATTAAGGCGCTGGCCACTGCGGGCATGAACGTGGCCCGCCTCAATTTTTCCCACGGGGACCATGATTACCATCGTAAGATCGCAGCCCGTATTCGAGAGGTGGCCGAAGAAATGGGTTTGCCTTTGGCGATTTTACAGGATTTACAGGGCCCTAAAATTCGCTCCGGTCGCATGAAAGACGGAGGGGTCGATCTAATAGACGGCCGTCGCGTTACCATTACCACCGAAGATGTCATCGGAACCGCCGACATGTTTTCCACCACCTATAAAAATCTGCCTCAAGATCTGTCCTCTGGCGATGTGGTGCTGTTGGACGACGGCAAAATTCGGTTGTCCGTGCAATCCATCGAAGGTCTGAATGTACACTGCGAGGTGGAATGTGGGGGGCGCCTTACTGACCGAAAAGGCATGAACTTGCCCGGGGTGACCGTCTCCGAACCCTCGCTGACCGACAAAGATTTGGTCGACTTGAAATTCGGCATCGAATTAGGGGTTGACGCTGTGGCGTTGTCCTTTGTGCGTTCGGCGCGAGATATTCGTTTGCTCAGGCGTGAGTTGGTTTCTGCAAGCGTGCGCCCCGTCGTGATTGCCAAACTGGAAAAGCCCGAGGTGTTGGAACAATTTGAAGGTATTTTGGATGAAGCAGATGGCATTATGGTCGCTCGAGGTGACCTTGGCGTTGAGGTGCCGGCGGAGCGGGTGCCCATGCTTCAAAAAGAATGGGTCAAACGGGCCAACCATCGTGGCAAAATCACCATTGTCGCAACACAAATGCTGGAGTCCATGATTCACAACGAACGACCCACCCGTGCTGAGGCCAGCGACGTGGCCAATGCTGTGTTAGACGGGTCAGATCTGGTGATGTTGTCGGGTGAAACGGCCACGGGCTCTTTTTCGGTGGAAGCGGCTTCCATGATGAACCGTATTATTTGTGATACGGAACAAAGCAGCCGGTATCCCTACGAAAATATCAGTCAGCGACTTGATTTGTTCAGTGCTCAGGCACACCAAAACGCATTGGCATTGGCCGCGGTAAGGGCCGCCAAAGACTTGGGTGCCAAGGCCATTGTGGTCTACACCACCTCGGGCGCGACAGCGCAGCTGGTTTCGCAATATAGGCCTTCCGTGCCCATCGTCGCATTTGTGCCCAATGCCACCCATCAAAACGCGCTTTCCTTTTCGTGGGGGGTTCAAAGCCGAATTTTACCTACAGAAAATCAAATGGAGGCCTTGCTCGAGCGCATTGATGAAGAATTGCAGCGGGCCGAATTGGTAGAGCGCAACGAAACCATTGTGTTGCTCACCAAAGTACCCCTGGATAAAGGGCAGCGCACGAACACCATGCTTTTGCACGTGGTGGGTCGGGTTCACCCCATTACACTCATCCCAAAAAGCTAAAACCCTGTTTTTTAGGGTTTTAGCCCCGTTTTTGGGTGTCAGCATCCGGTTGACGGATAAAACACCTGGGTTAGCCTCTGAGGCGTATTTTGTTGTTTTTCGTTTGAAGTCTTAGGGCTTTGTGAACGTCCATGAATAAAACGAGCCAACTGTTAAAGGAGAGCCACATGCGTTTGCCCATTATTCTTTCTGTTTTATCCTTCCTGTTCATGTCTGCTGCCAGTCATGCTGATTCCGTCAAAATCGGATACGTGGACTTACAACGCGCCATGATGGAAGTGGACGAAGGGGCAGAGGCCACCCGAAAACTGAAAGCGGACTTCACCAAGAAACAAAAAATCCTGGACCAAAAAAAGACGGACATTCAAACCCTTCAAAAAGAGCTGGAAAATCAAAGTTTGATGATGAAGGCGGAAGTAAAACAGCAAAAAGCGCAAGAATTGCAGCAGAAAATGATGGAAGCGCAACAGCTTTACGTTGAACTGCAAACCGAGTTGAGCAACAGGCAAGTCAAAGTTCACGGCGGCATTCTGCAGAAGATGCAAACCATTTTGGAGTCCATGGGCAAAGAGTACAAGCTGTCCTTGATTATCGAAAAGACCGAAGGGTCTGTGCTCTATGCCAAGTCCGATATGGATTACACCAATGAATTGATTCGTCGATACAACGCTGCTTATGGCAAGAAAAAATAAGTAAGGGCGGCAACCATGCGCTTAAGTGATTTGGCGAAGGAACTGGAAGGGCGTTTGCTCGGTGACGGGGACCTCGAAGTTCACGCCATTAAAACCCTAGATGAGGCGAAGGCGGGAGACCTGAGTTTTCTCACCAATCCCAAGTACGCGGCTGCGGCAAAGGACTGTCAGGCCACGTGTATTTTGGTGACGGAAGCTTTTGCTGCCCATCATGCGCATGAAATGCCTTGTGCAGTGTTAGCGCTGGAAAACCCTTACTTGGCTTTTGCCAAGGTCTTGAACCTCTTTCACCCAGCGAAAAAAAGGGAAGTGGCCATCAGTGAGCGGGCTTTTGTTCACCCACAGGCGAAGATCGGCGAAGGTGTGACCATCATGCCCATGGCCTACGTGGGGGAAGCCACCATCGGTCCAGGGTCTGTTATTTTTCCTTTTGCCTTTATCGACGATGACGTGGCAGTAGGAGAGCGGTGCAGCATTGGGGCCGGGAGTGCGTTGATGCCCGGGACGGTTCTCGGCGATGGCGTGGTGCTGAACCCTGGGGTCATCCTCGGTGGCGAAGGTTTTGGCTTTGCGCCTGATGGGTCTGCGAACGTCAAGGTGCCCCAAGTGGGCGGGGTGCAAATTGGCGATGGCGTTGAAATGGGCGCTAATGCTTGTGCCGATCGAGGGGCCATCAAAGACACCGTGGTGGGTCAGGGCACCAAAATAGATAATCTGGTGCAACTAGGCCATGGGGTTCATTTAGGCAAAAATAATGTTCTGGTGGCGCAGGTGGGCGTCGCTGGCTCAACTGTTACCGGTGACGGGGTTGTGGTCGCTGGGCAAAGCGGTATTGCAGGGCATCTCAAGATTGGTGATAACGTCCGTATTGGGGCCAAATCCGCCGTGACCGGCAATGTCAGAGATAACCAAGCGGTAACCGGTTCTCCCCATATGCCACACATGGATTATCTGCGAAGTAGCAATCATATTAAAAAATTAGATTCTTATGCGAAACGTCTGCGAGCAGCCGAGAAGCAAATCGCAGCTTTGCAACAACAAATTCAAGAGCAACAAAACGCTCAGTCTGTCTAAGCAGGAGATATTATGTCCGGTGTCGAAGTTGACCTTCCAGAATTTCAGTTACCCATTTTAAATGAAACCATTAAGAGTATCTTGCCGCATCGGTATCCATTTTTACTGGTGGACCGCGTGGTGGAACTCGACCGCGGTCAGAAAATTCTTGCCTATAAAAATGTGACGGCGAATGAAGAATACTTCAATGGCCATTTCCCCCACCATGCGGTGATGCCCGGTGTTTTACAGCTCGAAGCATTGGCCCAAGCGGCGGCACTCTTGATTTTTTATTCATCGATGCAAGATGCGAGCACAAAAATCGCTTATTTAATGAGCATGGAAAATGTGAAGTTTCGTCGATTGGTGGTCCCTGGAGACAAGCTTGAGCTTCACGTGGAGGTTTTGAAATTGAAACGAGGCCTGTGCAAGGTGAAGGCGCAAGCCACTGTTGATGGCGAGCGTGCCAGCGAAGCCGTTATCACTGCCGCCATTCGAGATAGGGAGTAAGGTTATGCCAATCCATTCCAGCGCTGTAATTGATGAGACCACTGGGCCTGAAGGCGAAACCTTGAAGCCACAAATTGGTGAGAACGTGACCATTGGGCCGTTTGTGTATGTGGGCCCACACGTCGTTATTGAAGACGACGTTATTCTCGAGCCCCATGCGCGCATTGCGGGGCGTACCCGACTTAAAAAAGGCGTTCATGTTCATTCTTTTGCGGCCGTGGGTGGGGACCCTCAAGATCTCAAATATCACGGAGAACCCGGACGACTGGTGGTGGGTGAAAACACCGTCATTCGTGAAGGGGCCACATTGCATATCGGTACCGAAGGTGGCGGCATGGAAACCCAAGTGGGTGCCCGTTGTCTGCTGATGGCGTATTCTCACATTGCACATGACTGTGTTATTGGTAACGAAGTGATTCTCGCCAATGGTGCCACCCTCGCAGGGCATGTCCAGGTGGGCAGCAACGCCATTATCGGTGGGCTCTCTGCTGTGCACCAATTCAGCCGCATCGGTGCCCATGCGTTCGTCTCAGGCGGCGCTATGGTCACCAGCGACATTTTACCGTATTGTACGGCACAAGGCGATCGCGCTTCGCTGGTGGGTCTGAATACCGAAGGGCTTCGGCGAAGGGGTTTTAGCAGCGAAGAGATTCAGGTTCTAAAAAGGGCTTATCGGACACTCTTCCGTAATGGGCTGCCACTTCAAGAGGCCTTAGAACAGCTAGAACGAGAAGAGTCCTTCTCCGCCGTGGGCGAATTGATAGCTTTTGCTCGGAAAAGCCACCGTGGTTTGGCGCGTCCCAGGGCGCAGTAAACCATGGGAGAAGAACGGTTTCACCAGGCACATGATGCCCCATTAGGGATTGTCGCCGGAAATGGCGCTTTGCCGCAGATGGTTCTCGAAGGTGCCCGAGATGCAGGCCGAAATATTGTCATGGCTGGATTGCGTGGCGAAGTGGAGCAGGGGTTGCTTGCTCGGGCGAATGCCGGGCAGGAATTTGCTTTGGGCTCGCTGGGGGCCATTACCCAGTACCTGACCGCGCAGGGTTGTCGCGAGGTTATTTTTATCGGCGGGGTGAGCAAGGCTCGATTGTTTAACCATCTCAAATTAGACCGAGGGGCTTTGAAAGTGCTTTGGCGGTTGCGTTCTTTTCAGGACGACCACGGTTTACGCATTATTGCGGGATTATTCGAAGAAGCAGGTCTTCAGGTTTTGGACGCGCGGCTTTATTTGCAAAATGCGACCATCCCTGAGGGAGTCATGACGCAAAAAATAAAACCCACACGTCAACAAAAACAAGATATTCAATTTGGTTTTGAGTTGTTGCGACACTTGAGCCCCATGGACGTGGGCCAAACATTGGTGGTACGGGGTGGCGTGATCTTGGCGGTTGAGGCCATTGAAGGAACCAATGCTTGTATTCAACGCGCCGGCGAACTGGGCAGTCACGGCAAGCATCCTTTGGGTGCAAACGGTTTGGTGGTGATCAAAGGCACAAAAGATGGGCAAGATACCCGTTTGGATTTGCCCACCATCGGTCCCAAAACCATTGAGGTGGCCAGCGAGGCGCAGGTGAAGGTTATCGCTGTAGAGGCGGAGCGTACGTTGCTCGTGAAGGCTGAAAAGACCCTGCGGATGTGCGAAGACGCAGGGATTGCTTTGGTGGGTGTGCGAATCGTGCGGGAGAGCGAGACCCATGGCTAGTCCTGGTGGCGATATCGCTGTAATCGGGGGTGGCGTCGCTGGTTTGGCGGTCGCATACCATCTGGGTTTACAAGGCATTCGCGCGACCGTCTTTGAACAAGAAGCCTCTTTTGATATCCATTCGTCCGGACGAAATGCCAGTATTTTTCGACATATTGAGGGCGACCCGCTCATCGCCGACTTAGCGCGTCGAAGTCAGTTTTATTTGAGTCAGCTGTGTGAAGAAGAATCGCAATGGTTAAAAAGAACCGGCGCCACCTATGTGGCGGCTGATAAAGAGGCGGTGGATGAACTGTCGCGCATGGCTGATTGGGTTGACGAGCCTTGCGCTCTGGTTGGGGCCAGCGAATTACGTGAGGCTGGTTTCACCGAGGAAGTCCAATTTGGTTTGCATGTTCCCAATGACGGTATTTTAGACAGTCATGCGATCCTCACCAGCCTCCGAGCTCAGGCCCGTTCCTTGGGAGCGACCATCCGTAACAACGTGATGGTCAACAAAATCGATCGTATGCCCTCAGGTCAGTTTCGACTTGAGTTGTCCACCGATGAAAAACTTGATGTTGCGCAGGTGGTGATATGCTCTGGTGCGTGGGCAGGCTTACACGGTGCGGCTCTGTCCATCGATTTGGATTTGGCCCCACTAAGGCGACATTTGGTGATCTTAGACGTACCAAAAGGTGCAGCGCCCAATGGGGTCTTTTGGCGGGTGGATGACCAGCCGTGCTATTTTCGACCCGAATCCGGCAAAGTACTTTTTTCACCTTGCGACGAAACCCTTTGGCCACCTGAAGCCCCTCAAAAAGACCCAGAGGCTTTAAATCTTGTGGTTGACGCCATTCAAAAAACCTTTCCGGGTTTCCAAGAAGCCCAGGTGGTGCGGTATTGGTCCGGGCTCAGAACGTTCGCTCCTGATCGAAAACCCATTTTGGGCCCCGACGAGCGCGTTCCAGGCCTGCATTGGTGTGCAGGCCTAGGTGGCCATGGCATGACCATAGGTTGTGGTGCAGGGGAAGCCGTGGTGTCGGGAATCCTCGGTAAAACGAATGATATTCTGCGGTCGTATTCACCGCATCGTTTCGACAAGCGCCAAGCGAACGCGGCTCACGCATCCGTCTAGCGGTTTCTTTGTTCCCACGTAGCGAAAGTCTCTGAGAGATAGGCTTCGGTTTGTGGGGTGTCTAAATCATCGAACAAACCTGGTTTTTCCATCATTTGTTTAAGCATCACCTCTTGTTCGTCACCGAGTCTCAATGCTTCGGCGTAAGGTGTGTGCGAAAAAGTGACCATGCTGTAAGTAGGGACGAAACGCTCTGGGAACATGGAAGCCAGTTTTTTCTCAAGCTGCTTTTTTTGTAGAAAAGCTGGGTTTCCGACGCTGTCTCGCATTTCAATGAAATTGCGAAGTGCCAGTTCAGCAATGGCATTGGCGTTTTCGATGCGATTGATTTGATAGATTTGTAGAATTTGGTGCCAGTCGTCTCCGCCTTCGGCGAGACTCTCTGCGAAGATACGACAATCTTCCAAACCAGAATTCATACCTTGGCCATAAAAGGGGACAATGGCATGAGAAGCATCGCCAATCAACGCGACTTTGTCCTCGTGTACCCAAGGGGAGCACCGAATGGTCACCAGTGAAGAGGTCGGATTGTTTGCGAAATCATCATCAAAGGTAGGCATGAGGTCGAGTGCGTCGGGGTAAACCTCTTGGAAAAAAGCGCGAGCAGCCTCTTGAGAATCGAGTGCTTCGAAGGACGCTTCTTTTCCTTTGAACGGCATAAAGAGGGTACAGGTAAAGGAACCATCGAGGTTGGGTAGGGCGATGAGCATTTGATCGCCCCGCGGCCAAATATGAAGCGCTTCCTTTTCAATCTTATAAGAGCCGTCAGGGTTGCCCGGTATAAAGAGCTCCTTGTAGCCATGTGGCAAATAATGCTGGCTGTAGTTAAACCGGTCACGCAACATCATTTTAGAGCGCACGGCGGAAAATGCACCGTCAGCGCCAATGAGAACGTCGGCCTCGATGGTTGTTTCGGCACCGGTATGTAGATTCTTAAAAGTGGCACTGGGTTTGTCCAGGTCCACATGAACGCAGCGTTCGTCAAAGCTTAATGAAACATTGTCGAAGGCGTCGGCACCGTTGATAAGTTCTTCGTTAATGCCCGAACGGGAGATGGCATAAATGGCCTGATCAGACTTGCCGTAAGGCTGCATGGTGAGTTCCCCGGCCACACTGTGCATCACACGGCCGTACATGGGGATGGCCACTTCGCGCACCTGGTCTGCAATGCCTGCATCGGCCATGGCGCGGAATCCGCGATCGGAGCAGGCGAGGTTGATGGAGCGACCTGCGGGGATTTCATGCCTACGCATATCGGGACGGCGTTCAAAAATTTTCACCTGGTGGCCTGCTCGAGCAAGATAGATGCCCAATAAAGACCCCACTGGGCCCGCCCCCGCGATTAAAATATTTTTTTTAGACATGATGACGCCTCTATTTTTTGGGTGAAACGTGACCGCATTGGTCACATTTCTGGTTGTCATCATCGCTGCGATAGCGTTCGATGACTGGGATTAAGTCTTTGGTGATGTCTTCCAGTTGGAAGGTTTCCTCGTAAAGGGTTTGTCCACACTCGTGACAATACCATCTCAGTCCGTCCTTTTCATGGTCTCGGCGTTTCCTTTCAATGACGAGACCGACCGTATTGGAGAATCTTTGCGGAGAATGAGGGACGTGGGCTGGCAGGAGAAAAATATCGCCTTCGCGAATGCGGATGTCTCGAAATTCACCATTTTCAACCACTTTGAGAACCATATCTCCTTCGATCTGATAGAAAAATTCCTCGGCAGGATCGATGTGGTAATCGCTTCGGGAGTTAGGGCCGCCCACCACCATAATCATAAATTCGGCGTCATTGTAGACCACTGCGTTTCCGATGGGGGGTTTGAGCAGGTGCCGGTTTTCGTCAATCCACTGTTTAAAATTTAAGGGGTTGAGTGTGCTCATGGGAAACCTCCGAAATGTGAGGCTTCCTTAGCCTTTTCTTTCCGTTCATTCAAAGGCTTTCGCGCCTTTCCCATTGCTCCCAGAGGGCTTCCCCACTATGTTGGGGATCTACGGAGGCGGCTGGTTCACTGGTGTGGCCCCCGGTCTTCAAAACCGGTGTGGGGTAGCCTTGCGCGTCCCGGGCGGGTTCGATTCCCGTACGCTTCCGCCATTTAGGACTGATATGAACGAAAAACTTCGCAATATTCCAGCCTTACACCAGCTCTTGCGCGAGTCGCTGGTGGCCGAGTATGGGCATGAGCACGTGGCGTATCAGGCCCGATTGCTGCTTGCACAGGTTCGAATGGCCGTCAAAAACGGGCACGACGTGCCCAATGAAGCCGTTTTGTTTCAGAGCTTGGAATCCCAGCTCTCGGCCGGGATTGACCCCGTTCTCAATGGGACCGGGGTGGTACTTCACACGAATCTGGGGCGTGCGCCTTGGGCCAAGCGGGCTCAAAAAGCAGCACAAGAGGCCATGGATTACGCTGCGGTGGAAATCGATGTGCGCGATGGCAAACGGGGCCGGCGTGGCGGTGCCGTTGAGGACCGTATCTGCGCCTTATTTGGTGCCGAAGCAGCATTGGTGGTGAACAACTGCGCTGCAGCAGTCCTACTGGGCTTACGTACTTTTGCCCGAGGTAAAAAGGTTCTGGTATCCAGGGGAGAACTGGTTGAAATTGGAGGGGGCTATCGTGTCCCTGAGGTCCTAGAGGAATCCGGCGCGGAAATGGTGGAGGTTGGCACCACCAATCGCACGCATTTGAAAGACTATCAACGTGTCTTGGATGCGTTACCCCCAGACTCAGGGGTGGTGCTGAAGGTCCATCAAAGTAATTTTCGCCAAGAAGGATTCGTAACCCGTCCCGCTGTACATGATTTAGCATCTTTACCGGCAATGCTGATGGTAGATATGGGTTCGGGTAACGTAGCCACTCAGGATGACGAACCCAGCGTTGCTGAACTGTTGAAAGCAGGAGCCCCAGTGGTTTGCTTCAGCGGGGATAAATTATTGGGCGGCCCCCAAGCGGGTGTGATGGTGGGTAAGAAAGAATATGTCGAAAAAGCACGTCGCTGCCCACTGTATCGTGCCTTACGCCCAGACAAAGTGACCCTTGCGGGCATTGGCGCTACCTTAGATGTTTGGTTGCGTGGCGAAAAACCGCCACTTTGGGAAATGATCGACTGTGATTTAGAACTCCTCAAAAAAGAGGTCGAAAAATGGGCGAGCGCGCTGGATGACAAGCTTCAGGTCTCGGTCCAAAAAGTCCAAGGGGCGGTCGGGGGTGGAAGCATGCCGGGCAAAACGTGGGCCTCTTGGGCGTTGTGCATCGAGGGACGCTCTCCAGAGCACATCAAAACTCGTTTGTTGCAACAGCGACCACCGGTTTATGGATTAATTAAGGATAATGCCTTTTACATCGATGCGCGCACCATTGTGCCATTGGGTCAGAGCCAATTAATGTTGGATGTGCTGCACGCGGCGTTCACCGCAAAAAGCTGATTCCGGGAATTTAAAGCCACTGTTCGAGCCGAGGCCCGGCCACCCGATGGTTTCCCTGACGTTGTGATACGCCAATCTTATCTAAATATTCAAAAAGAGGGATGGCGTGCTTTCTCGTGGCACCGGTGCGTTCTTTGAGCCATGCCACGGAGAGCTCTTCGTTTCGAGAAAGAGCTAAGGCTGCGAGTTTTGCCAATGTGGTCATGTGCTTTTGAGAAAAATAAAAATCGCCAACTTTGATGATGAGCTGGTTTTTAACCAGGTGCTGGGCAAGAACATTGATGG
>MDTD01034166.1_pt1 | contig 45518 bp, 47 predicted proteins | sample 811221 | NCBI WGS metagenome assembly MDTD01 (sample SAMN05326646, study PRJNA326480) | marine metagenome | isolation source: seawater | place: Pacific Ocean: South West | collected 2011 | reverse complement strand
CTCTGTAGCCTCTTTTGCATATCCTCCAGCTGTTTCCATATCTTCTGCTTGAGCAACAGTCAAAAATTTTCCACCCAAACTTTCAACTTGCTCTTTTGATGCTGCTCTAACATCAGTTGCTGAAACTATCGCACCTAATCTTTTTGCAGTGGCAATTGCCTGTAAACCTGCCACCCCCGCTCCGATGATTAAGACTTTAGCAGCTGGTACCGTGCCAGCAGCTGTCATCATCATTGGCACAGCTTTTTCAAATTCAGCAACGCAATCTATTACTGCTCTATATCCAGCTAAATTTGATTGAGAAGATAACACATCCATGGACTGTGCTCGAGTAATACGTGGTAATAATTCAAGAGAAAAAGTTTTTATTTTTTTTTTAATAATTTTTTCTATTTGGTCTTTGTTTTTTGACGGATTAAGCATTCCAATTAAAATTGTTTGCTCTTTTAATAAACTAATTTCTTTTTCAGAGGGACAACTAACTTTAATTATCAAATTACTTGAGTTTAAAACTTCGCTTGAGGAGTCTTTAATTTCTACTCCAGTTTTTTTATATTCGCTATCGTCAATACCTAAATGAGTTGCGTAGTCTTTTTCAATACACACTTTTAATCCTAAACCTATTATGTTCTTTGCTGTATCAGGAGTGATAGAAACTCTTTTTTCTGATGCTAAATCTTCTTTAATTGAACCTACTATCATTCTATTAATTTCTTTGATTTTAAAGTAAAGTAATAGCCAGAATTACTAAGACAGCTATTACCGCTAATGTTCCCCATAAAACAAATTTGGTAAAACCACTATATGTTTTTTTAAAATCGTTTTCGCTCATTTTAACCTTGACGAGCTTTATACTTCGGATTTTTTTTATTAATAATATAAAGTTTACCTCTTCGTTTTACTAACTTAGAGTTTAAATCTCTTTTTTTTAATGATTTTAATGAACTGGCTATTTTCATAAAGTGTAAAGCCTGGCAACGTCCTACTCTCCCATATCTTAAGACAAAGTACCATCGGCGCTGAGGAACTTAACTTCCGAGTTCGGGATGGGATCGGGTGTAGCCCCCTCGCAAAAATCACCAGGCAAAGTTTTATAATATTTTTGATTAAATAAGTAAATAGGCCAAAAATCTTTATATTTACTGTAATTCTATTGTTTTCTTATAATTTTCATAAAATTCTTTATCTCAAAGATAAACTCTTTACAAAAAGAATTCTTTTGTTGGTGGGCGCAATAAGAATTGAACTTATGACCTCTACGATGTCAACGTAGCGTTCTACCACTGAACTATGCGCCCCTTAAATTATTTTAATAATTCTTTATATTTAAAATAATTGTATTTTTGTTTTATAAATTTTAAAATTAATTTCTTAATCATTTTAATTATTATTATAGGATTTTGCACCATTTGTAGCAAAATAATTTTTAGTACTTTTAAAAGTTTTTTTTTATACAAAAATAAAAAAATATCATCTTTGATTTTATTGTATAATATAATCTTATTAAGATTTATTTTATCTGTGACTGTTTCTTGCAAATGACTGCTTACAACATTTACGAATGATTTTTTATGCAAAGAAATTTTTGACGAATAGCTTTTATCATGAATAAGTCTAAAACCTAAAGGTCGGCTAATAAAATGAAATTTACCGTTAAGTTTAGCGATATTTAGAAAAAAATCATAATCTTCACAAGTAACAAATTCTTTTTTTTCAGAAAAAATTAAATTATTTTTTGTTAAAAAATTTTTATTTATTGACGAAGCAGAAGTTGCTAATACATTTCCAAAAAATAACATTTCTTTATAAAAATTTTTTTTTTTAAATGGACCGTAACACCATATTTTGATATTTTTTTTGTGAGTATATTTTATCCACTCACTATTGCATATAACATCAAATTTTTTTTTAGTTATCTCATTATAATTATAAACTAGTTTATCAGAAGTCCATGTATCATCTGAGTCAAGAAAGCAAATCCATTTTCCTCTTGATAAAGATAATCCAAAGTTTCTTGATTTAGCTATAATACCGTAATTATTAAATTTTTTGTAAGTAATTTCAAAATCAAATTTTTTTACTATATTTTCCGTACCATCATTTGAAAAATTGTCTATAATAATTACTTCAAAATCTTTGAATGTTTGTGATTTTAAAGATTTTAGTGTCTCTGCGAGAAAATTCGCTTGATTAAAAGTTGGAATAATAACAGAAAAGAAAGGCTGATCCATTAATTTTTAATAATATAATTTTTTACTCGTTCTTTTTTTAAGGTTTCTTTCTTATCATGAGGGTCTTTAATAAAGTTGATAATTAATGAATCTTTTTTTGATCTAAAAGCAAACCAAGTTTTTTTTGGAATCTCGAGTATTTTTCCACTACATTCTTTTAAAGATATTTTTTTTTCTTGGCCTGCTTGATTAATCAAATGAAAAATTACTTCACCCTTTGCGCAAATCAATAAGCATTTATTTTTTTTGTGCAAATTCCACCCTTTTGTTTTATTTTTGGAAATATAATTCAAATATACTTCTCCAAAACCATTAAAAAATTTGTTTTTTTTTGAAACAAATTTAGCAATTTTTCCCTTTCTATTTAGTATAACTTTATTCTTATATATTTTATAAAATTTCACTTTTTTTCAAATATTCGTCTATTTGTTCTGATGTAATCTTCAAAGGATCGTTCTTGGATTTCAAAACTTTCTTGTACCAATCAGTTGTTACTTCAATGCTTTTTTTTACATTGTATGTTGGTTGCCATCCTAAAAACTTTTTAGACTTTTTAATACTTAATTGTAAATTTATTTGTTCATAAAATCTGCTTTTTTTAGTTTTGAGTTTTCCTGACCCCCATCTTTTCACAATCATACTTACAATAGTTTTTACGTCTGTAATTGAATTTGGTTTAGTGCCAAAATTCCATGCAGAAGAATATTTTTTAGGTTGTTCGAATTGTTTTTTGGCAAGAATCAAATATCCCTTTAGAGGTTCGAGAACGTGTTGCCAAGGTCTATTGAAATTTGGATTACGTATTAAAATTGTTTTTTTTCTAATAATTGATCTAATACAATCAGGGATTAAACGTTTTTCTGACCAATCACCTCCACCTATAACGTTACCAGCTCTAGCTGTTGAAATGCCCAAAACTCTCTTTTTAGAGTTAAAGAAACTTTTCCTGTATGCCCTTGCTGTTATTTCAGCGCTAGCTTTTGATGCACTGTAGGGATCAATTCCTCCGAGCCTATCATTTTCTTTGAATCCCTTCGTAGAATCATTGCTTTCATAACATTTATCGGAGGTGACAATTATTAATGATTTTACAAACTTATTTTTTCTCACAGATTCTAATACGTTAAGTGTTCCCCTTATATTTATATCAAATGTATTATAAGGATTTGAGTAAGAATAATAAATCAAAGGTTGAGCAGCTAGATGAAAAATTATTGATGGTTTATATTTTTTAATAGATTTGTCTAGTTTTTTAAAATTTCTTATGTCATAAAAATCAAGTTTAATTTTTTTTTCGAGTTTTAATTTATAAAATAAATCTTTATTTTTATTTGGATTAAAGCCAACGCCAAATATTTTTGCTCCCATTTTGTTTAGCCAAAGCGCAAGCCATGAACCCTTAAAACCTGTAACTCCTGTGATCATAACTTTTTTATTTCTATAAAAATTTGAAAGTTTAATCATTTTTTCCATGGAACCTTTCCTGTTTTTATTATATTTTCTACAACAGCCTTGTCTCGCATTGTGTCTATACAGTGCCAAAACTTTTTATGCTTAAATGCTGCTAATTGATTTTTAAATACTAGTTTTTGCATAGGTTCTTTTTCAAACATTGTTTGATCATTTTTTATAAATTTAAATATCTTGTAATTTAACACAAAATAGCCTCCATTTATCCAACCTTTATTGCTTTGAATTTTTTCTCTAAAATCATTAACTAATTTTCCTTTTAAACTTATTTCTCCGAATCTAATTGGAGGTCTCACTGCAGTTACAGTAGCTAATTTCTTTGACTTCAAGTGAAATTTAACTAAATTTTTTAAATTCTGACCCGTTAGTCCATCACCGTATGTCATCATAAAATTTTCATTTGATTTAAAAAATTTTTTTAATCTAAGGACTCTTCCTCCAGTCATTGTTTTTTTTCCTGTGAATACGACTTTTATGTTACAATTTAATTTTTTTATTAGTTTCTTCGAAAAATATTTTTTTATATACTCAGACTTGTATCCCGTAGCTAAAATAAAGTCTTTAAATCCATATGATTTGTAAATACTTATGATATGAAGTAAAATTGGTAATCCTCCAATTCTTACCATAGGCTTGGGTTTTGTTTTTGTTTCCTCAGATAATCTAGAGCCTAGACCACCACATAATATTATTGTTTTCATGAATTAATTATTGTCTTTTTTACTTTGTTTAAAAATATAATTAAAATTTTTTAAATTTTCTTTTTTTTTTCCAAGTTTTATCAATTTACCTTTTCTTTTTAATTTATATATATAGATATTTTCTTTAATTTTTAAATTTGAAATATTTCTCCAGATATTTGATGAATAAAAATCGTAAATGTTTTTTTCACAAATATGTATAACATCATAACCTCTTTCTAGATATTCAATTACAGCTCCAGAATTTCCTATAAAGATTAAATATTTTTTGCGATTAATCTTTTTAGATTTATGAACTAACATCTTTAAATTTTTGATATTACTAATCAATTTTTTATTATTAGGATTATTTTTTCCCACTGGATGGTTTTGGATTTTATAATCTTTTAAATCTATTAAACCATTGTTATTCAAGTAATTAATGCTCTCCATTGATTCTTTTGGATCACTAATAGAATGTGGAAGATATATTGTTGGCTTTAAGTTTTTTTTAATTATTTTATTAAATCGTAAAGATGGAATTATTTTTATATCTTTTTTTTTCCATCCTAAATATTTAGAAAAGATGAAGAATTGGTCTTCGCCAGTAAGAAATATTTTATCCGGTGAGTATTTTTTATAAATAAAATTCAAAGGTAAAGGTAAAAGAGGAGAGTGCACATAACCTATGGACTTAATGTTTAGTTTCTTTTCTCTTATATATCTTATAGTGTTATTCTGAAAAGGTTGGCCCTCATACGGCATAAAAATATTTTTGACGTTTTTATTAATGTATTTTTGAATTTCATTTTTATAAATATGAGAAAAATAAATATGTGAAGATTTTAAATTAAAAAAATAATAAAAATTTTTAAATAAAAACTTAATATCTTTTGACAAAAATAGTAAAATTTTAAAAATATTAAAACTAAAATTATTGTTTGTTTTTAACAATATTATATTCTTTTTGACTCTTTCGGGTTGTTTCCTGCCAAGAAAAATAACAAACCACAATGTGTTTGATACATCTTTTGATGATATATTTAAGTATTTGTCGTTGAAATTTCCCTTTTTATCAATTGATCCGTCTAAGCCCCATGTCAAAATAATTTTATCATAATAACATTGAGACCTATTTTTTATCACTTCATATTTTAAATATTTTAAGCTAAATAATACTTCTTTAAAAATAATCTTTACTTTTGAAATAAAGCCTAAATTATTAAGATTATTTATTTTTTCAAAAGTAAGTCTGCCAATTGTATCAGCGTAAGTATTCATATAAAATATTGATGAGTAGTAGGGTTTGTATGTTTGATTATACAATCTATTGAAATATTTTTTTGTATTATTAATATATTTTATATTTCCACTCAATTTAATACCTATTTGTCATATCTATTACTTGATTAGAAATATATGTGTTTTGATCTGATGCTAAAAAATAAATGAATGAAGATAAATTTTTTAAATTTTTGCCAGTTACTTTAATCGTATTTATTAGTACATTGTTTTTTGCCCATATATTGTTCTCATTAGGAAAAAATTCAAAGAGGTGCTTTGATAAAAAATACGGTAAATAATCAGTTTGTTTGCTATATTTAGGCTCAGCTGCAGAGAGATTGATTATTCTTCCCCATTTTTTTTTAGACATTAACGGACCCAATGTTTTTGTTAAATAAAAAGATGGATAAAAGTTTACTTTTAGAGATTGGATTATGTCTGAGAAATTTAAAGATTTATAATTTTTGAATTTTATATAGCTAATGGTATTTATGAGAATTTCACAATCTTTAATCTGTTTTGTATTAAGAAATTTATTTATATTCTTTTCTGTATTTAAAAAACTAAATTTGATCAATTTAAAGTTTTTACCAAACTTTTTTTTTATTTTTTTGATATTATTATTTATTTTTTCATACTGAAAAAGGACTATAAAATTTTTATTTAGATATAATTTAGATATCTCCAAACCTAAACTATAATCACCATTTAATATAAGTACTTTTCTTTTATTCATCTATTTAAGATTATTTTTGAGATTGTATCATTTAGAAAATCAAAATCTTTTATTTCTTGAACACTAGGTTTGCTTAATTTTTTTAGAGAAATATATCTTGGGTTTTTCGAAATCTTTTTTTTATCTAAAAATATAAAATGATAAATTTCATTTTGAAGTTTAGTATAGTTTTTTTTTATAAGACTTTTGTCTAAAGATGTTGGAAGTCCAAAATCTCTAAGAAGATTAAAAACAACATTATAGATCTTACTTTTTTTTCTATTAGCGTAAAATATTTCAGAAAGCATTCCGATTCCAACCGCCTCTCCATGTCTTAATTTTTCATCTTTAAAAATTTTTTCTGTTGCCATTTCAACAGCATGTGCAAAAGTATGTCCAAAATTAAGATATAATCTTTGATTTTTTTCATAGATGTCATCTTTGAAATGCTTAATTTTTGATAAAAGAGTTAAATTACATAATTCAAAAACGTTGTTAATTCTGCGAGAAAGAATTGCTTTTGAGTTATTTTTCAAGTAATTAATAATTTTATAATTATCGATTACACCGCATTTAATTATTTCTGGTATCCCTGCAAGGAATTCTCTTTTAGGTATTTTTTTAATGACGTTTTCAATTATAAATACATTTGTCGGGTGATAATAGCTTCCTATTGCATTTATTAAACCCCTATAATTAATTGCAGTTTTACCTCCCAAAGAACTATCAACTATTGAAGTCATAGTTGTTGGAATACAAAAATAGTATGTACCTCTCAAATAAAGACAGCTAGCTAAAGCAGCAACATCGCCTAAAACTCCTCCACCAAAAGATAAAACTACTGATCTCTTAGTAAACTTAAATTTGATCAGCATATCTAATATTTTAAATAGTAACTTTTCTGATTTATTTTTCTTATTACCTGAACATTCTAAAAGGTGAATGTTACATCCTGTGATTTTAAGCTCTCCAACGATTTCATTTACTAAAGATTTATCTACATTTCTATCATAAACAAAAAGAATATTTCTATCAGATTGAGATTTGAGAATTGCATTAGATATCAAATTCAAATTATTTTTTTTACAGAAAGTAATACTGTGTTCTGAATTATTGATTTTGTATTTTGTTATCACTATTAAATTATTAATAAACTATTTATAGTATTTGAAATATCTGTCGCGAGTAATTTGGGATTGCGCTTTTGAATAATCTTCAAATACATCTATGGAAAAACTATCACCTTTTAAATTAATTGTTTTTATTTTTAATCCTAGATCTAATGCTCTTAAAAGTTCAATGTCCTCTATTTTTTCAGTTTCAGATCTTTCAGATTTTCCAAATAAAATTAACGCTGAAGGCTTAAATGATATAATTGATAAGTGTTTTTTTATAAATTTATTTTTACCTTTAAACTCATAAGGAATATTTGCTCTAGAGATATATAAAACTTCATTATTTTTATTAGTTACTATTTTTACAATATTAGTATTGTTGACTGAATTAATTTTAAGATTAGGTAAAATTATATCTGCATTTAGATTTTTTAAGTGATAGTTTATAACTTTATCAATGTGAATCGGACTGATCAGAGGCTCGTCACCTTGAATATCTACTACTAAGTCATATTTTTTACCAATTTTTTTGAAGCCCTCACAAATTCTATCGGTTCCATTTTGGTGATTTTTCGAAGTTAATAATACTTTAGCTCCATATTTTTTAGCAGTGCTAAAGATTTTTTTATCATCACAACATATAACAACTTCATCGACTAATTTAGAGAGTTTAGCTCTTTTGTATACATGCATAATTAAAGGAAGTTTGTTTATTGGCAATAATGCTTTTGCTGGTAGTCTTCTTGAATTTAATCTAGTTGGTATTAAAGCTAAAATTTTTTTTTTATTTTTATTCATTTAATCCATCCTCCATCAATGTTTATACATTGTCCTGATATATTATTAGAGTTATCTGAGAGTAAAAAAGATGCAAGTTCACTAATTTCCTCAGGTTTACCCCATCTTTTAACGGGAATATTTTTTAAAGTCCATGAATATAATTTTCTTTTTTTTTTAAAATTTTTGAAATAAGAACTTTTTGTGAAACCAGGATTTATACAATTTACCCTGACTTTATAATTTTTTGATTTTAGCTCAGTAGACAAACTTTTAGTGAGACCATTGAGTGCAGATTTGGTGCTGGCGTATCCAGTAAGTTCGGAAAAACCACTCGGTCCAACTATAGACCCAATATTTACAATTGATGAATTAATTTTTTTATTAGTTTGATTGATAAATTTTTGTGAAATTCGAAATACTGAAAGAAAATTAATTTTTAAAATATCATATAAATCTCTCTCATTTATCTTCAAAAAAGACTTTCTTTGACGAATTCCCGCGTTATTGATTAAACCATTAAGTTTGATATTTCTCTTTTTTAGATATTTGAAAAGATAATTGATAAACTTTTGATCAGACACATCTCCTTTAAAAAGAATTAGATTGGTAAAATTTTTTTTCTTTATATCAATGATATCTTTCTGTGATTTGGTGAATCCAACAACAAATGCGCCTTGTTTTAGACAATGGAAAAGCATAGCTTTTCCTATTCCTTTTCCAACACCAGATATAAGAATTTTTTTATCGTTTAAGGTAATCATTAATTAATTTTAAGATTTTTATCTATAAACATTCTCATCCATAATTCAAAATTTACAAGCACCCAAATCTTGTTAGCATACGAATTTTTATCTCTATCGCTACCTTTATTAAAAGTTTTTATAAGCTTCGTTAGTTCTTTCGGATTATAAATTCCTCTAGATAATGTGAGAGGGTCTAATAAAATATCAAGAAAGAATTTTTTGAATTTACTTTTTTTCATCCATTCATTTAAAGGCATAGAGAATCCAATTTTTTTCCTATAAATAAATTTTTTAGCAAAGAACTTTTCACTAAGCTTTTTAATAATATATTTTGATGATTTATTTTGTATCTTAAGATTTGTAGGTAGAGACTTACTGAACTCAAACAATTTCTCATCTAAAAATGGAGCTCTTGCTTCGATAGATCCTGCCATTGACATTTTATCTAATCGATTGAGTAAATGCGAAAGTTTTGAATCTAAGTTATAAATAATTAGTGAATTTACTTTATCTCTTTTAATTTTTTTTTGTAAAGCTATTCTTTGTGGATTAAAATTTCTGTATCCATAATTTAAAATTCTAATCATATCTTTATCCTTTGCATACAAATCTATTTCTTTTAAATATCTTGGATTTTTTTTATGCATATTATATCCTGCAAAAATATCATCAGCGCCTTCCCCTGCTAATAAAACTTTAACCTTTCTAGAAGCAATTTTAGACAATCGGCAAAGAGCCGGAGCATGAGGAATAGATAGGGGTTCATCATTAAACCATACAGCATCTTTAAAATCTTTAATATATTTATTCAAATCGTAATCAATAATTTTTAGTTTGCATTTATATTTTTTTGCAACAGTTTTTGCATATTTCTTTTCGCTGAAGATTTTCTTTCTAGTCGTTTTGAAATTTATATGAAAATTTTGGATAGGGTAATCCACTTTAGATGCTGCATAATTTAAAATTAATGAGGAGTCTAATCCACCGCTTAAGCAAATGCCTAACGGAGCGTCACTTATCATTTGTTTATCAATGCTCTTAGAAAATAAATTATCAAGTTTTTTAATATAATTTTGGATGTTTTTTGAATTGATCTTTATTTTTTTATTATTAAACGAATTATATTTCGGACTAAAAAAACTAAAAGTTTTAAATTTTCCTTTCGAGTTAAAAAAAGCATAATTTCCATTTTTAAATTTTCTTACTTTATCTATCAGGGTATTTTCACCGACATTGCATCTATACGTCAAGTACTCCAAAACTAAATTTTTATTTATTTTCCATGGGATTTGAAGTTTTTGAATTAAAGGTAAAAAACCTTTCATCTCCGATGAAAAAATAAAGTTTTGTTTATGTAGAATATAATACAAAGGTTTTAGACCGAATCTATCTCTTGATATAAAAATATAATTTTTTTTTTTATCAAAAATTATTAATGAGAAGATTCCTTCGAGTTCATTCAACATCTTATGACCTTTTAAAATATAAAGATTCAATAAAACTTCAGTATCCGAGGACGATACGAATTTTAAATTTTTATCTTTTTTTAACATATCTTTTTTTATTTTTTTAAAATTATAAATTTCTCCATTAAATAAAATTACATATCTTTTGTCTTCGCTATACATAGGCTGATTTGCACTGTTAGATAAATCCTGAATAGATAATCTACTAAAACCAACTGAAAGATTATTTATTTGTATTATTTTTTTGTTGTCAGGTCCCCTATGACTAATAAGTTTTAATGAGTTTCTTAATTCATCTCGTATTCTATCTTTATTATGTTTTCCAAATATACCAACAAAACCACACATAAATTTATCTAAAACTGACCATCCAAAATCTCATAACTAGTTTTGTTAGAATTATTCATACTTAAATACTCTTTTCTATACTTAATGTATTTTTTTGAGTTTATTTTCATCTCTTTTTTTATTCTTTGTAAGTTAATAGTTTTATTGTTTGTTAATAATGGAGTTTTACCGAAGTATTTAGCAACATTTTCTATACTTGTTTTTATTGGTTGTATAAAAAAATTATTAGACAAAAATAAAATAGGTTTTTTAAATAATACTGCAAAACTTATAGCTGTGGAGTTGAATGTTAAACAAAGCGAGCAATCTTTTACGAGTTCCATGGTTTTACCTTTAACATGCTCGAAGTTACCGTATTCTTTATTTTTAAAATCTAGTTTAGGGTGAGAAGCTACGATTATTTTCATTCCGGTTTTTATTTCAAAATTTTTTAAAAAATCTTTGACTGGAGAATAGTATTGACTAAAAGACGGTTTTTTTTTAATTAGTAATGAGTTTCTTAAAAATTGTATATCGGGATGATGAAAGCCAGCGTTTATAAAGACAGCGTAATTTTTTTTTAGAGTTTTAAATTTTTTTTTTCTTTTTTCTTTAAGATATTTGTCATAATCATGCGAAGGAATATGAATAAGTTTTGAGGTATTTTTATATTTTTTCCATTTTTTAAATAGATTTGATCCAGTAAAAAATATTAATTTAGGATTAATTTTAATAGAATTAGAATATACTCTTTGTTTTAAATTTTTATATGTTGTTAAGGGATTTGTAATTAATTTTTTGAGATTTAGTATTATATCTCTTGGAGGTATTATTGCTGGATTTGTATCAATTATAGAGTAATTTTTTTTCTTACTTTCAAGAAATGCAAATATTTCTGCATTATAATCATTAGGCTTTAAAAGTGATAACAAATAATCTTCTTCTTTTATTAAATTAAAAACTTCCTCAAAATTATGTTTGTCTAAAATAATTTCTTTATTTTTAAATATTTTTCCCTTAAAAGATTTAAAATATCTTTTATACGTTAATTTTGCAGTATTAATAACTTTAATATTAAAACCTTTTTTTTTTAAGTATTTCCATCCAAAAATGCTTTGGTAGTATTTTGAAAAAAAAGATTCACTTAAAAAATATATCTTAGGCATTTTTCTTCTTAATTTGTGAAAGAATGATCATAAAGGTTAAAATCATAAAAATTTTTCTGGAATTATCTTTCGCTCCATTTTTATGAGATATAATTATACTTTCTATGTAATCAAAGTTTAGAAAATCTTTAAAATTTGAGTTAATTATTTTTTTTTTTGTCGTATTGTATAGTGCTGTAAACTGTAAATTTTTTTTAATATCTAATCCTAAATTACTATCAAAAAATCGTGCCTCATTTTTTCGATTTCTCTCTAAATCATTTGAGGTAATTATATTCAATAAATTGGGATTTATCCTTTTTAAAAGTTTTTTTCTAAAAAAATTTCCTATCCTATATTTTGATTGTATTAGAGAACAGGAATTTAAAAAATGTTTATCATAAGTTGGGATAATAAAATTTGAAATTCTGCTCTGTAAGGCTAAACCAAAATTATGCCATCTTTTTATTCTAGTTTCAAAAGTCAAAGCATCATTTAAATCTACAAAATTATTATTATAAGTAATTTTTTTAATAAATTTTTTTAAAGTAAAATCTGTATAATTATTACTAATTAAAATCTTTTTTTTAAAAATGTTATTAATTTCATTCGGATGAAATAATATATATTTTTTTTTATACCAATTTAAAAAAGATCTAAGATTTTTAATTTTTAATAAACTTTTATTCGAAAAGCTACTAGCTATTAAAACATCTAGTGCGTTTCCCATCATAAAAAAGTTTGATCTATCAAAATTTTTTATATCTTTAAAATATTTTATCTTAACGCCATTTTTAAAAATACTATTAAATGAACCATTAGAAACGGAATGATTTGCATATTTATAATAGTCTGAATACTTTATTTCATAAAATTTATGATAAAATCCCAAATATTTTGATATCTTTTTGGCTATCATACCTTCGAAGTTATTTTTTGCTCCAAATGTATGAGTTTTAATAAATTTTTTTTTATCTTTGTCTATAAGACTTAATAATATTCTTGAGTCTAGACCGCCAGACAAAGAAAAAGAGATCTTTTTTTTTAAGTGCCCAATCCTTAAATTTATAGCTTTTCTTAAATTCTCAAAAATAATCTCAATTGAACTGTTTAAAGATAATTCTGATTTTTGATAATTAAAAGTTTTACAATTTTGTAGTTTTAGTTTGTTAGACTGAAAAATACAAATTTGTCCTGGATCTAAAACAAATATCTTTTTAAGAAAAGTTTTATTATCGAAAGATCTTCCGTTGAATAAAAACCATTCTATTATTTTTTTAAAATTAAGTGATTGGTAATTATTCTTATCAAAACTTAGTACATTACTTTTAAGATAAAGTCTTTTATTAGAAAACAAATAAAATATTGGAATATATGAATTTTTACTATTAATAAATATAAATTTTTTTTTATACTTTATAAAAATAAAATAATCTCCGTTTAAGTCTGCTAATTCTTTAAACTTGTTCTTTTTTATTTTATTTAAAATATCGTTTACTGCTAATTCTTGATTTTCAAAAATATTTCCTATTAAAAAAAAGGAAATATATTTTGATTTTCTTTTAATTATCTTGTTACCATTATTAAATAAATTCATCTTTAACAATTTATTGTCTTTAATATTGATATCTACTCCTATCATTTAGGTTCGTGAAAAAAGTATCGTTATAGATTTAAGTTGAGATGAATTTAAAATACAAATATTTCTTATTGGCTCTGCATAAAAATATTTTGATTTATAGAAATTTTTGAAAATCCAAGTATTAGTGTTAACTATTATCTTTTTTTTTTTATTAATCATTACTCTGACTCTATTATTACTGTTATCAGATTTTAATTCCAAATCGATAATTGGATATGGAAAGTTTTTAATCACAAATTTCTTTTGAAATAATCTTTTTTTAAACAAAAAACTTTTGAATTTAATAAATTTATCCGACTCAACTAACTTTCCCATTTTAAAACCTTTACTAAATTTGGTTTTACTTAGTTCAAAGTCTTTAAAACCAAATTCGAAACTCTTAAATATCATAAAATCTTTTATATTATGATTGCTTAAAATCTTTTTTTTATAAGAATATTTTCCGTCATCAATTTTCACATGCTCAGTAATCGAGAAGAGGTCAAAATATTTTTTTCTTACTTTATCAAAAGATTTTTTCCTTTTAAAAAAAAAATAATTATCTTTTTTATTATTTTTAAATTTGCTGAATGAAATTTTTTTATTGGAAATAATAGAAATATTTTTATGATTTTTTAACTCTAATAATGAAAGGTATTTGTTTGTAGCTTTCGACTTAAAGTATAAACCCAAGGTTGGATCTACTAGTATCCATTTATTTTTCAATTTTATCTCTAAAAACCAATGACTTATAGGAAATTTTTTAGACTTTGCTCTTATAATTTTTGATTTGATATTATGTATTTTTAAAAGATATTTTAAAAAAAAAGTAATCTCATGGCAATATCCGTAAAAATAATTATTTATAAATTTAAAAATATTATTTGTTTCTAAAGGGTTGAAAATTTTTCTATATTCAAAAGCAGGCGCAGAATAGGAACAGCTAGATGATAAATTTAAACATTTTTTAATTATTAAATCCTTCTTATTAGACTTGGTAATATTGTGCAAATCTTTTTGCTTAACTAAGAAATTTTTTTTTTTTAATTTTTTAAACAATAGATTTTCTCTATTAATCATTGTTAATTTGAAGGTTTTATTTAAGTTTAAACTCGGCGGTTTTAAAATCCCAGATATTATCTATATCACTAGCTCTTTTTGTACTGACAATATATGGATAGGTTTTTAGATCTATAAAATTTTTCTTTTTTTTTAATCTATTACTTGTTGAAATATAAATATCTCCACTAGGATAAAATACTTTCTTAAAGCTCTGTCTATTAGTGCTTTTAATTTTTTTCTTTTTGTTAATGAGAAAATTAATTTTATTTTTTTTAATAAAGTAAAAATTATATGGGTTATATTTAATTTCAGTATAACTTACACACGACTCTCGCTTGTTACTAATCATTTCCTGAAGGCTTTTATCGATATCTCCAGATCTTCTCAATGGTGAAGTGGGTTGAAGTAAAATAATAATCTCGCAATTTACAAATTTTTTCATTTCAAAAAAAATCGTATCAATTATTTCTGATTTTTTTGTGCTCAAGTATTCTGGTCGTTTACTTAGCGTAAATTTTTTAAATTTTTTTGAATAATTTAAAATTTTATTAGAATTTGAAGAAACCACAACTTCATCTATAAGTTTTGATTTTTCAGCGGCTTTTAGTGTCCAAAATATAAGTGGTTTTTTATTAAACTTCCTAATATTCTTGTTTTTTAATTCTTCGCTAGATTTCCTAGCAGGAATAATTGCTAAAACTTTTTTACCTATTATCATAATTTTTTTTTGCCTTTAAATATTCGTCCCATTGACCTGTATCGAACCAAGAATTTTCGCTTACTGGAAAAATACTAATTTTTTTTTTATTTTTTTTGGCGATCATTATTAATTCATCAAAATCGAGATACTTTTCTTTTTTTATAAATTTTAAAACGTTATTATTAATTATGTAAATTCCAGTATTTACTAGATAATGTTCAGAGGGTTTTTCTGATATATTGATTAGATTACCTTTTCTATTTATTTTACAAACACCATAGGGAACTTTAAATTGTTTAGAGGAAACTAAAATAGTTATATCGTTTTTATTTTTTTTATGAAAATCAAAAAAATCTGCACAATCAAAATCTATTAGTGTATCGCAATTAGTTATAATATAATCTTTTTTTTGCGTAGGATCTATATAACCTAACGAACCTGCGGTTCCTAAAGGTTTTTTTTCTTGAATAAATTTGAACTTATAATTTGGTTGAAGCTCCTTAAAAAAAGATTTAATTAAATCACTTTTATAATTAATTGAAATTATAAACTTATTAATATTAAAATTTGTAAAATGTTCAATAATGCTCTCAATTACTGTTTTATTATTTAAGGGTATTAGTGGTTTAGGTAGAATATTTGTTAATGGCCTAAGTCTTGTACCTTCTCCTCCAGCCATAATAATTACTTCAGTATTTATTTTTTTATTTGAAGTTTTATTTCTTTTTTTATTAGATACATAATCAATAATTTTTTTGTTTTTATTAATTATTGGTATTAAAGGTATATTTTTTTGTTTTAAAACATTCTTAGCTTCATTCAGGTATGAGTTTGTATTAAGTAAATATAGACTTTTCCTATTATAAATATCTTTTATACTATCTTTTGTGCTCCTTTTTTTAAGAATAGCTCTCCTGATATCTCCATCAGTAATGGTGCCTAATAGAACTTTATTTTTTTTAACAACTAAAAGGCATTTTTCTCCAGTTTTTTGAAGTCGTTCGAGAACCTTATGAATACTGGCTGTCTCTTGAATAAAAATATTTTTCATTAATCTTGGATTAATTGATCGAACTTATAATTTTTTTCAGCTTTTTTACCTATATATTTAAAAAACTTTGTTGGAGAAATTCCTGTACCCGGTCTCTTCACTCCAATGTTTTGAGGTGAAAATACTTCTCCTTTTTTAATACTTTTTATTGCAACTATAGATTTTCTAGCAATATTAATATTTTTTTTCTCACTTCTAGTAACTTTTTTTTCATATTTACCCAAAGCTTTTTCTATATTTCTTATTGCGGTCACCATTTTTTTTAATTCTAATGGTGTGATACTTGCTTGATGGTCCGGTCCAACCATTTTTCTATCTAATGTAAAATGTTTCTCAATAAAAACTGCTCCTAACGCTGCTGCAGCTATTGGAACCTCAATACCTAAAGTGTGATCAGATATTCCTACCGGTAAACGAAATTTTTTATTTAAAAATATCATAGCTTTCAAATTTGTATCTGAATACGGTGTGGGATACTCGCTATTGCAATGAAGTAGTGTTATTTTTTTTTTATTTAAACCATTTTTTTTTAAAAATTTCAATGTATCGGAGATTTCATTAACTGTTGCCATACCCGTAGATAAAATAACTTTTTTATTAAAGGATGCTAATTTTTTAAGGTATGGATAATTTATAATTTCTCCAGATGGAATTTTAAACTCTTTGATTTTTAGTCTTTTTAAAAAATCTAGGCTAGGCAGATCAAATGCTGAGCATAAATATTCTATTCCTTTTTTTTTACAATATTTATGAAGTTTTAAATGTTCTTTCTCTGTAAGTTCTAAACTCTTTTGCATATCATACTGACTTTGATTAATTTTTGTTACTGCCCGTGCGTATTGAGCTTTTTTTGCAGATTTTGTAACAGTTTCATCCGCAGTAAATAATTGAAATTTTATTGCATCAACATTTGCCTGTTTTGCTTTATCTATTAACTTGTAAGCAAGTTTAATTTTTCCATTATGATTGCAGCCAGCTTCAGCTACTATTTTAATATTTTTTTTAATCATTAAAGAGTTTATTTTTCTAATTGTTTTCTAATAAATTTTTGATCTATTTTTACAGATTTTATAATTTTTATAATTTTTTCAGAAGATTTACCGCTACCAAAATAATAATTCATTTTTTTTATTTTTAAATTAAAATTTTTACTTAAAGCTTTTTTGATTGAATCAGATATTTGTTTTTTTTGATAATTAGAATTAATTATGCTTTTATGAAAGAATCTACCATTTTGCCTTTCGCCAATATTAATTGTGGGTTTTTTAAAATAAGGTGTTTCGGTTATTCCACTAGAAGAATTACCGATTACAAAACTACAATGAGGTAAAAGACTAAATAATTTTTTAAATCCAAGTGATTTTATTAAAGTAAAATTATTATTATTTTTTGCCTCTTTTTTTAGAATTTTTTTTATTAAATCACTCTCGTTTTCATGTCCAGGATATGTTGCAATAATTTGTATATCAAAATCTCTTAATGAAGAAAGTATGTTTCTTAACTGTTCTAATGTTGAAACTTTCTTTTTTAAAGTTACAGGATGATATGTAAAAATAGCATATTTTTTATTTTCATTAAGTTTAAGATCATTTAGAATTTTTTTGTATGAAATCTTTTTTATATTTTTTAAATTATCAATAGCTGTTGTTCCAACATTAAATATTCTAAAATTTTGTTCTCCCATTTTTTGAATATTTTTTTTGTAAGTTTTACACATAACAAAATGTAAATGTGATCCTTTTGTAATCATATGCCTAACTTGTTCGTCAATCACTCCCTCGCTTTTTTCACCTCCGTATAAATGGATTATTGGTTTATTGTATATAATTGCATTATTAACTATTGCTAATTTTTCAAATCTGTCTCCTAAGACACATACAAAATCAAAATTTTTTTTTTCGAAAATTTTACTTACTGATGTATGGGCTTCACTAAGTGCTTTTAACAATCCAAATTTATCATATTGATTATTTTTATATCTGAAAAAACCCTCAATTTTTAATTTATTAGATTTTATCTCGTCAACTGTTTTACCAAAATTTTTATTAAGGTGTGTTCCACCTACAAACAAAAGTGGCTTTATTTTTTTATCTTTCTTCATTTTTAATAATAATGGAGAAAGAATTGCCATATCACCTCTCGTTGTTGTGAAAACAGCTATTTTAATCATTTTTAAAAGATTCTAAATTTTTCTATCTATAAATTCTTTTTGCCACAACTCTAAATTTAAAATCGACCATAAAATTTTTCCATGGTTTTTTTTAAATTTAATATGTTCCAAAAAAATTTTTTTAATATTTTGATGTCGGTAAATCTTTCTTTTTTTAAAAACTTTACTTGAAATAATTTTTTTAAAAAAGTTTTTTAGTATTTTTGATCTAAAATAATCATCGAGGGGAATTGTAAAACCTTTTTTATCTTGATAAATTATATTTTTGGGAAGGTATTTTTCAGAAATTCTTTTTAAAATATATTTTGAAATTTGCTTATTATTTCCCTTTTTCTCTTGATTGAATTTATTAACAGTTTTGACAAAAGAGATGTCACAAAAAGGAACCCTGATTTCAATTGAATTAGCCATACCAATTTTATCTTGTCTTTGTAACCATTTGTCCAAGTGAAAGGATTGATCATAAATTCTTTGAAATTTACGATTTTGCAAATTATTTTTTAATAATTTGTTTCGTTCTACAAAATTTCTTTTTTTAATATTAAATACCTCGAAAATAATATTATAATCAAAAATTGAGTTTGAATAAATTGATTTTTTTTTGTTAAAGATATTACTCCATCTATATCCGCCGAATATTTCATCTGAACCATCTCCTGCTAATAATACTTTTATTTTTTTCCTTCTTGCTAAATTACAAAGTTCATTAATTGCAATAATATTTGGATCGTGAAGTGGTGCTTCATAATAAAAAATACATTTTTTTATATTTTGTAAAATAGAATTACTAGTAAAATTAATTTTATTATGGGAACTTTTAATTAAATTTTGTACGATAGATTGATTTTTTGATTCATCTAGTTGAGAATTTAATATTGAGGTTGAAAGTGTAAAAATTCTTTTTTTCCTATTAATTTTTTTTATAATCATTGCTAAAATACTTGAGTCTAAACCTCCACTCAATAATAAGCCTATTTTAACATCGCTTCTTAAATGTTTTTCAATAGTGCTAAAAAGTTTTTTTTCTATTAATTTTATATTTGGTCCTTTATTAAAAAATGTTTTCTTTAAATCAAAAAATCGTTTTTTTTTTATTGATAGAGATTCATTAATTTCATAAAAAAAACCAGGTTTTACTTGTTTGATATTTCTGTAAAGTGTATCTTCCCCTGCTATATTTCCCCAGAGTATATTTTCAAATACTTTAGAATTGTTTATTTCAAACTTCAATATATTTTTAAAAGATTTTACTTCACTTGAAAAATAAATTTTTTTATTTAATACGACATAGAAAAGAGGTTTTATTCCAAAGTGATCTCTAGATAAATAAATTTTATTTTTTATTTTGTCATAAAATATAAATGAAAACATTCCTTCGATTTCATTAAGAATGCTCATTCCATATTTTATTAAGAGATGGAATAACACTTCAGTATCAGAATGAGATTTAAAATTGAAATTTTTAAAATATTTCTTTTTAAGTTCTATAAAGTTGTATATCTCACCGTTAAAAGCCAAAATATAATTTTGATTTATGTCTGTAAATGGTTGATCACCTTTTTTTGATATATCTAATATTGATAATCTCCTAAAACCTAAATTAAACCTTTCTCCCAAATATAAGCCTTTAGAATCTGGTCCTCTGTGAACAATTTGATTTGTCATATTTTGAATAATTTTTTTTGACTCTTTTTTGTCCAAATTGTTTTTTGAAATTATTCCTGCAAATCCACACATGATCTATCTTATCCTTTTTGATGGGTTACCAACATAAGTGCCGCTTTTATATAAATCCTTTAGAACATTTGTCATTGATCCAGTAATTATATTTTTTTTTATTTTTACTTTTGGATTAATAATTGATCCACTGCCTATAAAGATATTTTTCTCTAAATTACATCTTCCGCAAATCAATGATCTTGGAGATAAAATTATGTTTTCACCAATTATAGAGTGATGACAAACTACTGAGCCAATATTTATGATCGAAAATTGATCTATTTTCACATCAAAGTCTATTAATACATTATCAAAAACAATTGAACCTCTTTCTATCAACGCTCTTTTATGAATTGATGATTTTTTTGAAATTATTTTAGGAGTTTTTAATTTTTTTTCTTTTATAATTTTAATTATTTTTTCTCTTAAATTAATCAATTCAGGTCTTCCACCAAGTGCAAGTGAGTAATTGATATTATTTGTAAAATTTTTTTGTTTAGCAAATTTTGAAAAATTACCAAGAAATTTTATACCTTTTAATGAACGTTGATTATTGTAATATCCTTCGATTTTGAATAGCTTATCTCTATTTATAATTTCGATAGTTTTTTCGGCTAGATCTCCTCCACCTAAAATAATTATTTTTTTCATTTATTTATATTTGAGTAAAATTTACGTATAATTTTAACTACTTTTTTTGCATCTTTTATGGATAAATTTGTGCTACAGGGGATGTTAATTGTATTTTTAAAAACTGTATTTGCTTTTTTAATTTGAAATTTTTCATATTTTAAAAAAGGCTTTTGAATATGATTTGGTTTCCAGATTGATCTTGACTGTATTTTATTTTTTTTTAAAAAATTAATTAGATTTTTTTTATTTTTATTCTTGTTTTTATTCTTCAGTATTACTGACATCATCCATTTATTATTATTCGAATATTCAGGAACGTTTGCAAAGTTTACTTGAAAGAAATTTTTAAATAAGTTTTTGTAATTTTGGTAAATATCTTTTTTTTTCTTTAAAAAAAATTTAATTTTTTCAAGCTGTGCACAACCTACTGCTGCTTGAAGATTTGTTAATCTATAATTATATCCAATATCGTCGTGAATATAATTTGTTGGCTCCTTAATTGCTTGAGTAGATAAATGTCTAGCCCTAATTGCTAGATTTCTATCATTTGTTAAAAGCATACCGCCGCCGCCACTTGTTATAATTTTGTTTCCATTAAAAGATAAGCACCCAATATCACCTAATGTTCCAGCATGTTTTTTATTTTTTTTATAAAACGTTCCTAAAGCCTCTGCTGCGTCCTCAATAACCTTAATGTTTTTTTTTCTGCATATTTTAATAAGTTCCGTTAAATCACAGGCGTTTCCAAAAACGTGAACAGGAATAATTGCTATAATTTTATTTTTTGTTTTTTTATTAAATGTATATTTTCCTTTTTTAAAAGTATTTTTTCGCAAAAAATTTAATGTTTTTGAAATATCTAAATTAAAATACTCATCGCAATCCATAAAAATGGGTCTGGCTCTTTCATAAATAATAGGATTTATTGTTGCTGCAAATGTGACTGTAGGAACTATAACCTCATTATCTTTTTCGCAATTAATAACTCTTAAAGCTAGATGTAAGGAACTTGTTCCAGAATTACATGCTACTGCATATTTTGATTTTGTATAATTTGAAATTTTCTTTTCAAATCTTGTTACAAAGCTTCCTACCGATGATACAAATTCAGTATCTACACATTTTTTTAGATATTGTAACTCTTTTCCAATAAGATTAGGAACTGAAAGCGGTATCATTTTTTAGTTTTTATATTTTGAATTATTTGGATCTTTGAAAAGATTATTTTTTACAGAAAAAACCAGCTCTTCGATAGCTTGTTCTAATGGTTTTTGTAATTTAAAATTTAAGTTTTTCTCTATTTTTGAAAAATCAACTCTATAACTTCTTAAATCCTGATCTTGTCCATGATATTTAATATCTAGTTCAGGTATAAATTGATTTTTAATTATTTCAGCAATATCTTTTTTTTTCTTATTTGCGCTTGTATTTCCTAAATTAAATATTTGATTTTTAATAATTTTATTTTCTGATTGTATAATTCTTTCCACTACGATGCCGACTTCTCCAACCCACATTAAAGGTCTCCATAAATCTCCACCAAATATTTCAAGTTTTCTATTTAATACGGCATCTTTTACAAAGTGATTAACGATTAAATCAAACCTCATACGAGGAGATGGTCCATGAACAGTAGAAGGTCTTAATATTGTATAAGATAAATTAGGATCATAATTTTTTCTGATAAAATTTTCCATAGAGATTTTGCTCTCTGCATACAATGAAACAGGGTTTAGTGGAGTTTCTTCATTTGCCATAATACTTGTGTCCTGTACACCATAACTGCTACAAGTTGAAAAAAAAATAAGCCTTTGTATTTTATGCTTTATTGAAAAATCAATTATTTTTTTTGTTCCTTCTATATTTGTATTTTTTGTTTCCTTTGGATCTTTTTTGCACGCGCCCTCTCCAACTATTGCTGCAAGATGCACTACGGAGTCTACTTTTTTAATTATTTCATCAATTAATTTTGTATCGTTTATGTCTCCTTTGATAAAATGGTAATTTGGGTATCCCAAAAAGCAACTAACTCCGTCAGACCCCTGAGAAAGATTATCTAAAACAAAAACTTCAAAATTCTTTATAAGGAGGTGCCTTACTACGGCCGAACCTATGTAACCCGCTCCACCTGTGACAAATATTTTATTTTTTTTACTCATTTATAACCATCTCTTATCTCCAGAAATATGGTAGTTTTTTCCTTTAAGTATTGAATAATATTTTTTCCAAATACCGTTAGCGTCTAAAATATATTTAGTATTTTTAAAAAATTTTTTTATTTCATGTGAAGAGAAATTAAACTTTGAGTGATTAGTTGCAACGATAATTGCATCAAAATTCTTTAGATCGTTAGGAAATTTAAAAGTATTAATCCCTAAAATTTTTTTAATTTCTTTTGCACTATAAAAAGGATCATATAATTTTACTTTTATATTATTTTTTAAAAGTTCCTTAACAAATGGAATTACTGGAGATAAAACACTGACTTTTAAATTACCTTTGTACGATAGCCCTAAAATTCCAACTTTTTTTAGTCTTCTTTTTACAATTGACCTAGCAATTAGTAAGTTTATTTTATTATCTGTCTTAATTGTCTCTCTCAATAATGTAAGTTTTTTTGGATTTTTAACATTCTCTAATACATATTTACTTGATAAAGGAATACAATATCCCCCCGTTCCAAACCCTGGATAAAAAGTTCCAATATTCCATTTAGTGCCTACCAATTTTAAAACTTCTCTCATATTATCATTTGGAAATGCTAGCGATAATTGATTGGCTAAAGTAATTTCCATGTGTCTATAGGCATTTTCAATACTTTTAACCATTTCAGAGACTTTGTGAGAACTTGCTTCGTGTAATTTTTTACAGACTATTGATAAAATACTTTTAGTAATTTTAGAAGATCTTTTATCAGTTGAACCAAATACCCTATCCAATTCTCTAAGGCTTTTTGTTCCTTCAACAAACCAGTCTCTACGAGGAGCTACGCTATACAATAAGTCTCTACCAATTTTAATTTTTTTTTTTTTAAAAAAAGGCATAAGATGTTTTTCAGAGAACCCTGGTGTCAAGGTTGATTCAATTATAATAATCGGAGTATATTTTTTTTTGATTTGTTTTACTTTTAAGATTTTGTTTATGACGTCAAATAATATTTTTAAGTAAGGTTTTCCATCTTTTTCAGTTGGAATAGCTACAAAATGAGCTAAATTTTTTTGGTCAATTAATTCATTAAAATTATTGGTTGCAGATAATTTTTTTTCTTTAACAAGCTTTTTAATGTTAAATCCAAACCAGTTTTTTAAATCTTTTATAGGCAATTCTCCTTTGTTAATTTTAGCCACTTTTGATGAGTCTATATCATAACCAATACATTTTATATTTTGTTTAGCAAAGTATACTAACGTTGATAACCCTATGTAACCTGTTCCCCAAACTGCAATATTATACTTTTTCGATCGTAATAACTTTTTATAATCAATCATTAGGCTTGACCTATATTGGGATATTTTTCCTTAAGTTCATTTAATTTTCCACTATCAACAAGTTTTCCTTGATTTATTAAAAAAACATCGTCACAATTTTCTATCGTAGATAATCTATGAGCAATTATAATAATAGTGCATTTTGATTTAAGATTTTGAATAGTTTTCATAACCTTTTTTTCAGTTTCGTTATCTAAAGAACTAGTAGCTTCATCTAATATTAATATTTCTGGCCTTACATATAATGCTCTCGCTATTCCTAATCGTTGTCTTTCCCCACCGGAAAGTTTTATACCTTTTTCACCAATCATCATGTGAAGTCCTTCTTTATGTAATTTTAAAAACTCAGTTAATCCAGCTTCTTGTATACAGAGCATTACTTTATTTTCATCAATTTCGTTATTTTCTAGGCCAAATGCAATATTATTTTTTAATGTATCGTCAACAAGAAAAATATCTTGTGGAACGTAAGATATACCTTGAAGATCTTTATTATTATTTTTATATTTTTGTAATTGGACAGATCCGGATTGGGGAGTTAGCAAGCCCAAAATAATATTAATTAAAGTGCTTTTACCAGCACCTGATTTACCAATTATTCCAGTCATTGAGTTTTTTTTAATCTCAATATTAAAATTTCTGAGACTTGGAATTGTTTTCTCTTCATTAACATAGTTAAAATTTAAGTCTCTTAACTTAACTGCGTTTGTTTCATCATTAAAATAATTAATATTTTCAGTAAAATTATTGCTATTGTCTTTTATATCAATAATTTCTTTTGATACATTCTCAAAAGCTAATTTGTAAACTTTTATGTGGGTCAATTCTGAAGCAATAGTATTAAATGATGGTAAAAATCTTATTACTACAACCGCAATGAGAGATAGGAGCGGAATAAGATTTAATATATTTTTATCTCCTTTTAAAAAAATTATTGTCAAACCTATTAAAAATAAAATTGAAATTAGTTCTAAAATAATTTTTGGAAGTCTTCTAATAAACTCTGAAATTTGCATAACCTCTTCATAATCTTTTTTTGAGTTTAAAAAACTTTTTATGAAAGGCTGTTCTTTCTTAAAAATTTTTATATCTTTGATACCGCCAAAAATTGTTCCAACCGATTTGAATACTTCACCGTAAATCATCCATCTTTTTTTTGCAATTATCTTCAGTTTCGTATCAATAGACATCAAGAAGGTGGCAACAAGTATTAATATTATTATAAATACAGTAAAAGCTAAAACAGGTTCAAAAAACATCATAACAAACAGAAGAGCCAAAACAACAGAGACTTCCCTTGATATATGGATTAAAGAAGCAATAAAATTTACACTGTGGTCAACCTCGGTAATAATGTTTTTAGTTAGTTTTGAGCTATTATTATTTATAAAAAAAGTAAATGGTTTTTTTAAGTAAGATAAAATTAATTCTTTGGAAATAGTTAATTTCATTTTTTTTCTTAAACTTAATTCGAAATAATTTAAAAAAAGTAAAAATAGAGCTTTAATAGTAAATACTAGAATAATTATACTTCCAAGTACTATAATGCTGCTATCAAAAAATGAATTCTCTTTTGTTAGAGATTTAAAATCAAAACCGAATAAATTAGTTTCTGATTTTTGATCTAGAATCATTGAAATCAAAATTGGAATTGAGCCAATACCAATAAATTCAAAAAGTGTTAAAACTAAAAGAAAAATATAAAGAAGGAATAACCTATAGATAATTTTTTTTGGAAAAATTGAATTTAATTTTATAATTATTGAATTCATTGAATTTATTTTAAAAATTTTTTTAGTTTTTGAATGTCGTTTCTTTTAAAACCTAATGCTCTATCATCTATTAAAATATCGAATGATGGTTTTCCCATTAATAACTTGTGAAATTTTAAATTCCATTTTTTTAATTGCTTTAAAGTATTGTTGTATCCTTCTTTATAAGCTAATTTTATATTATCGTTATTTCGCCCCATATATCTTGCGGTAAATATCTTGATTGTATGTCCATTATTGTAAAGTTTATTTATTATTTTAATTATATCTTTATGAGGCTTCGCATTTTTATAATTTTTACCTTTGGTCTTACAAATTGTGTTGTCTATATCAAAACAAAAAATCATAATTCAAAATTTAATTAAAGATTAAGAGTGGAGTTCGTTAAATAACAGTTTATTATTATAATTGTAAATTGAGATACTTTTTAACTTAGGTAGTATAATTTTTTTCCAGCTTTCAGGGTTAATATTAATAACGTTTTTCATTATTCTTTCTGCTGCCACTTTCTTAAATTTATTACTGCTATAAAAGAACCCAATTTTTTTAAATCTGTTTGGCCATCCAAACTTTTCTAAACTGCCTTTTAAAGAAATTCTTCTCGAAGAAAATATAGCTACCTTTTTATTTCTAGAAATACTCTCGTACCCTAATGTTGAGTCAACAAATACAATAGTACCAAATTTATCAATTAATTTATAATTCATAGGATATTCTAATTTTTTTTGAAAATTAAATTTGTGAAGATTAAGAAAAGAATCGTAATAATTTTTTTCTTTTTTATAGTTTTTTGCACAACCTAAAATACTAAGATTTAGATTATTTCGTTCACAAAAAGTACATAAAAATTTGAGTAATTTTTTTTCAACTAAGAAAAAATCTCCCTGTATCTGGTCTTCACGATATTGGGATAGAAATAATAAAGATTTTTGAAAAGGTTTAATCTTACTAGGTTTTATAAAATTATTTTTAAAGAATCCTAATGGAACAACTTTGCATTTTATAAATTTTTTTATAATTTTCCCATAACCTAGATTTGCTACAAATATCTTATCACATTTTAAATTTAAATTTTTGCTCTTTTTTAATAACAAAAAAAAATCTCTATGCTGTGTCCTATGACCAGACTGAATAGAAATAAATTTTATATTAGGAAATTTATTTTTTAATTTATAAAAAAGTAAATTGTTATCAATAAATGTAAAAACTTTTTTCGGATTTGTAACACTTAAATATTCCAAATAATAATTAATTAAACTTAACCTCAAGCTATTTTTAACTATTGATTTGATTAGTATAGGAATATTTATTTTCTCTAGTCTAGTATGTAAAATATTAAAGTCTCTTTCTTTTAATTTAAATTTTTTAATTACAACTATACAATTAGAATAGTCAAAAAAAAGAATTCTTTTTTTTGCTGGTTCAGCAAATTCAAATTTTGTTTTAAATAAAAGAGTAAAAATTTTTCTTAACAAATTTATACTCATGATTTAAGATTTATTCTTACCAATACTTAAACTTTTTAAGCATTAATTTTTCATCTGATAAGAATCTTTTTTTACCATCTCCTAAAATTTCAGGAATTTTAGATAATATATCAGTCAAGTTTTTAAGTCCTTCAGGCGACAAAGATGCAGATTGATCTGTACCCCACATATTTCTGTCTAAAGTTATATGTCTCTCTATGACTTCGGCCCCTAATATTGCAGCAATTATTGACGGGGAAACAGAAGGTTCATGCCCACTGTAACCTATAGGACATTTATATTTTTTTTTTAAAACTGGTATCATATTCAAATTCAAATCTTCTTCTTTACAAGGGTATGTTGAAACGCAATGTAGAAGAGTAAATTTACATTTAAATTTTTTAAAAATTTTAATTGCAGTTTCAATATCTTTTAAATTACTCATACCTGTAGATATAAAAGTATGTTTTTTTTCTTTTGCAATTACTTCAAGCAATTTATAGTTAGTAAGCATTGATGAGGCAATTTTGTTAAACTTACATTTAAATCTTTTTAAAAAATTTTGACTATTTATATCCCATGAAGAAGCGAACCATAATATTCCGATTTTTTTGCAGTATTCGTCTATTTCTTTGAATTCTTTTAACCCAAACTCAATTTTTTTTTTATAGTCTAAATAAGATATATAGCCCCATGGAGTGTCTCTCATTTTAAGTTTTTGACCTTCTGGTGTAGAAATATCAGGATCTCTTTTTTGAAATTTGACTGAGTCAAAATTATATTTCTTTGCCATATCTATTAATTTTTTAGCAGTTTGGACTGAGCCATTATGATTTATTCCAATTTCAGCGATTAGAAATGGTTTTTTGTAATTATTTTTTTTCATCATATATAAGTTGTTAGTTTTTTAATTAATTTAACATCCTCAAGATCATCGATTTGAAAACTATATATCTTATCCATTACAAAACATCCAATTTTTCCAAATAATCTACATCTTGCTTTCAAAAATTTTTTAGAATTGAAGATATAAAAAGACCCATTTTCGAGAAATTTTTCAGTAATCATTTGGCGCATAGGTCTATTTTTAAAATTATAATTTGCAGAAAATTTTTTATTTTTTTTTGTCCAAATGAAATAATCTGATATTTTTTGTGCTGTAAATAAACTATCTAATCCATTTTTATAAAACTGTTTCAAGGCGCTATCAAAAACTTTTTTTGGTCTAACTGGTGATGTTGGTTGCACTCCAACGACTGTATCAAAATTTATCGATCTTGATCTTAAATACTTGATTGCATGTAGCCATGCTTTTTCAGATTTTGAATTATCTTTTGAAATTAATTTAGGCCTTTTGATTATATTAGCTCCAAAACTTTTTGATAAACTTAAAATTTTATTATTATCAGAGCTAACCCAAACTGAATCAATTTTACTAGATTGTAAGCATGATTTTATTGACCAATAAATCAGTGGTTTATTTTTTATTTTCATAATATTTTTATTTTTAATTCCCTTTGAGCCGCCCCTAGCTAAAATAATTGCAATATTTTTCATTATAAGTTTATTAAGAATTTGTATCTTTTAGTTTTAATTATAATTTCTTTTTTCTCACAAAAAATTAAAAATTATTATGACATAGCTCCGCACTTTGCAAAAGAACACTTTTGACAATTATCCATTTTTTTCTTATACAGGGCTAAATAAAAAGTCTTCTCTATTAACAGTTGTTTTTAATTGCCCGAGTAAAATATCAATCTTGTTTTTTTGAAAATTAATAATTTTAAAAATTTGATTTGTAAATGGTCCATTTGAAAACTTATACTCTAGCCCTTTACTTAACTCAAAAAAAGTTTTTGAAACAAAGCCTTCCTTATCTTCGAGTGATTTACACTTGTGAATAAAATTTTTGATTTCACTCTGAGATTCATAGTTGCCTCCTAGAAAATATTTAAAACCCCTACAGTATTTCAAATTATCTTTTATCTTATCTAGATTTTGAAATTTTGGGTGAAAACAAAAAATATAATCTCCAAGTAGGTTTACTTCTATTTTTTTTAACTTATTTTTATTATATCTTTCAATTTTCAATTTAGGGTTATAAAAAATAAAATCTTTTCCAAGTTTGGTTAAGAAGTCATTTTTCAAAAAAGAGAATTTTTTCTTCTCATATTTGATTATAGTCCACATTTAGCCATCCAATTCTTTTTTAAGCTCATCATATTCTTTCATTTTTCTTTTCATGAAATTTATTGTTAATTTGGTTTTTTCAGCTAATCCAGCAGGTGTGAGCACGTAAAAATAATTAATTTTATTTGGATTTTTTTTAAAGTTTTCTATTTTTACTAAGCCTTTTTTTTGAAGAGCTTTTAAACAATAGTTCAGTTTACCTAGGCTAAACCCAAGCTCAGATGCTAACTCTCTTTGTGTGGATTTAGGTTTATTTTGTATTTTTCTTAAAATATCAAAATGATCTTGATTATCTTTCATAATAAATGTTCAATATTTGAACAATATAAGTTCAATAATTGAACAGTAAAGGAAAAAAAGATGCAACTTGTTGTTGAGTAATAACTTAACACAATATGTAGTGATTATATGATGTTCTTAAATCTAATGCTTATTTGATGAAGTAGATTTAAAAAAATAATTCTCAATTTTTGAAATTGCTTTTACAATATCTTTTGCTTCTCTAAGACCGTAATTTTCATTAAGAAACAAATGAAAACAAGTATTTCTTCTTTTAATAGCATTTTTTGAAACGAATTTATTTCTTAAATATTTCTTAGCCCAATCCCATGTTGATACTATACAACCATAGTGGATTCCTAATGGAATTCCCTCGCGAATTAAAGCATTAGCAAATTTTTCTTTGGATAGCTTAAGAACTTTTTTATCATATGATATAGGTAGATAAAATGGAGCATATCCATTGTGAAAATTTGAAATTTTGCAAGACTTAATATTATGTTTTTTGATTAAACTTAGCAAATTTTTTACGAATATTTTTCTTTTTAAATTTGTTTCTTTTAATCTTCTTAGATTTGCCAAACCTATAGCACATGAAAATTCATCAGTATTCCAATTTAAGGCAGGAAAAATAGTATACTTGGGATCTCTAAAATCTAAATTTTTTCTCCACAAAATTTTACCTCTATCTCCATAAGCTAAAATTTTTTTATATAATTGATAATTTTTGGTATAAATAATACCGCCTGATGAATTAGCAGCTAAATTTTTTCTATACATTGTTGAGTAAGCGGCTACATCTCCGAAAGATCCAACAAATCGATTATTTATTTTTGCTCCAGTAGACTGGCTACAATCTTCTAATAAAAAAATATTATTTTTTTTTGCGAATTCGGCGATTTTTTTTACATCTTTAACAGGTTCACCTCCTACATGAGTTAATTGAATCAATTTTGTCTTCTTGGTGATTCTTTCTTTTATTTTATTTAAACTTGTATTGTAGCTATTTGGTTCTGAGTCCACCAAAATTGGGTTAAGCCCCTGCTCTGTAATACAAGAAAAATTTCCTGAACAGGTAACAGGACAAATTATTACATCTGAATTTCTTGGTATTTCCAAAGCTTTCATGGCAACATAAATTGCTCCTGTTCCGGTAGCAACTGCATCAGAATAACCGCCACCCATAAATTTTGAAAATGCTGAGCAATATTTTTCTTCCCATTCACCTGAATATTTGGGATCTTCCCCTTTAGATTTGTAATATCTTATCATTTTTTTGACTTCTAAATTTTCTTTTACCCCAAAAGAAAATCTAGAAGGCATTTTTTTCAATCTTGTCTTTTTTCCACCATGTATGGCTAGTTTCATATTTTTATTTCATTCCTTCATTTATTACTTCTATAATTTTTGTATTCCATTTTTTTTTAAATTTTTTCATCAGCTTATTACTTTCTTTTCTATTGTGATACCTTTCTGTTTTAAAAAATTTGTCTTGTTTAAATCCCTTAATTTGATTGTTAAAAATTTTATCAACATTTTTTATAAAGAACTTTTCAAGTTGATAAATAAGATAATCATGAGTAGATTTTAAAGTCTGATTTTTAAAATTTTTGAAATTAATTTTTTTTTGTATTAAAATTTTACCTGAGTCAAACTTATCATTTAACTCATGAATGCTTATGCCTGACGGATATCCCTCATAAAAAGACCAAACATTAGGCATTATTCCTCTTCCAAAAGGCAAAAAAGATATATGTAGATTTATTGATTTTTTCAAAATTTTTAAAATATTTTTTTTTATTAAATATGCATAGCCTGAGGTGATCAGATAATCAATCTTGTTTAGTTTAATAAAACTTTGATTAATTTTGCTATCAGTAATATGAACAGAATAATTTTTACTTAAAAAGTCAAATATTTTTTTATTCCGATTAATTGGTCCCAATATCAATATTCTTTTTTTCATAAACTCTATCTTATAACTTTTTTAATAATAACTTAATTCCACATGTTATGTTTAATTAAGTCAAAATTAATTTGGAGGATAAACTGATTTACCTCTAATTAAATCTACCAGAGATAAAAGGATTATCTGGTGTGTATTTTCAATAAGATTGTACGCTTTGCTGTTAACCCAAAAATTAATGTCACCCAATTTATTTAATTCATTTTCAGATGAATTGCCTGAAAGAGTTATAATTTTATCGAATTTCAATTCTTTGGCTTTCTTTGCTCCATTAAGCATATTTTTTGAATTACCTCCGGCGGAGATAAATATAGCAACGTCATCTTTATCACCGTAAAATTCTATACTCTTCTCAACCCATTTTTCATAACCGTAATCATTGGAAAAGCAGGTAAGAAGATCTGACTCATTAAAATTTACACATCTTACACCCGCATTCTTAGTCATATCAACGCTAAAGTGACTTGCAATCGCTGCGCTTCCTCCGTTACCAAATATTAATGTTTTTTTTCCCTTTTTGCTCGCCTTAAGAAGAATTTCACTTGTTAAAATAATTTTATCTATTTCTTTTTGATCTAAATTTATAAGTGATTTTAATTCAGAAAAGTATTTATCTAAAAATTGTTTTTTATCCATTAAAATTTAAAATTTTTTTAATAATTTTTTTTAATAAGTTTATTATACTAGTTTTCTTTTTTGATTGAAATGGTAGGTAAAACTTCGTTGGCAATTCATCATCATAAGAAAATTTCATCTTATACATCTCATTACTTTGCCAGGCTGAACCATATTCTTGATAAGGAAACTTAAAATCTCCTTTTTTTTCTTTTTTTAAAAGATAAAAAATTGAGATATTTGAAACTTTATTTATATCGACTGTTGACAAAAAATCTCTTTTTACAGGTGTTGAAAAAAAAATATTATTGGGAAAATTGAAAACCAGACAAGAGTGCTTTATTGAATAATTATTCACAGCTGCATAATTTTCAAAAAAGCTTACGTCAAAATTTACAAAACCATTACCTTTAAATAATCCTTGATGAATCATTAAATAACCTTTTTCTTTGCAAAGTTTATGCATAGTTATAAATGCTTCTATAAAATTAAATGGATGTTCATTATTTCCAAAGTCTGTAACTAAATCATATTTTTCTATAAGATCTTTATCTGTTAAAGGAAAATTCAAGTCTTGTTTATAAACTTTACCAACTTTTTGATTTGCTGGCCTATTTAACTCAACCATATCAATTTTATCTGTAGTTTTTATTCCTAAAGCTTGCCATAAAACTGAGCTGGAAACCCTTGGTCTTGTAGGATAGTTTTTTGCTAAGGCAAATAATTCCTCATTATGCTTAATACCAAACTTGTTTAAATTATTAATGATTTCTTCGTAGCTTAAATTTACATCTTGATCGCCCATGTCAATAACAGACGTTATTTTTTCATAAAATTTATTATGTTTTAATTCAAAAATTATCTCAGCAACGCTGCCTCCTATTGCCATAATTTAATTTTTTACTCCAGAATTTCTCATTTATTTATTAGATTTAACTTATAATGTTCATTAATTGAACATACTAACGTTCAATATATGAACAGTAAAGTAAAATTTAGATAATTAAGCTCCTCTAATTGTCTATATCTAGTATTTTGGTGTCAGAATAATCAATTTGTATAAAAATTATTTTTTAAAAAATTTTTTTCACATGAACCCCTAAGCTCGAAGGTTTGCTTTAAACCTTTATAAATAGACGCGTTGTTGTTTAAAAAAAACTTAAAATTATTGTTTAATAATTTATTTTCAGAATCATTTTTGAACTTGCCGGTATATTTTGACTCAACTTCCAGTACTAATCTGAGTATATCTTCTGGACTATTATCTACTATTTTGATTTGATTTTTTTTAAGCTCATTCGAATATAAATGATGTAATTTCCTCTCAAAAATTTCATTAATACTTAATTTTTTATTCAATTTTTCATCAAAATAATATTTGAATATATATGTGAACTTGTTTGAATAATAATGTAAATGACTAAAAGGTATATAGTTGGCATAAGCTATATGTTTTCTAAAAGATATTGGAGCATTCATCCAACCACTACTATCACCAAATGCAAACGCACAACGATAAGCAAGATAAATATCTAAAAAATCAGACCTGATATTACTTTTTGAATAATCAAATATTTTTTCATTTTCAAAGCTTATTTTTAATTCAGTATCTTTGCCTACCCTAACAACTTTGTAACCTAGATTTGTAAGTTTATTAGACGCAAGTTTATAATTTTCTAAATCAGAATTTCTATATTTCCAAATATGATTCGGATTGTATGGTTTATTGTTTTTTTTCATATACATATCGTCTCTAACAGACAAACATACTATTTTATCATTGGAATTAATTCCAACTTGGTCTAAAATTTTTTCTCCTGCTTTGATTTCTTCTTCATTCAATTTTATCTGACAATTTACAGTATCTAAATAGTTATTTTGATCATAATCATAGTCTCTAAAATTAAGAATATTTTTTTTAAAAAATGAGGATTTTTGAGCTATCATTAAAGGTAAGATAAAAAATTGGCTGGGTAAGATCCTTACATGTCTTTTACATATGTTTTTAAAATATGAATTAGAAGACTCAAGTGAAAGAAAGAAAATATCAAGATTTTTCAAAAATTTTTGTGGATTTTTTTTTTTTTCACACAAAAATAATTCAAAATTTTTTACATAATGACCAAATCTATCAGATATTATATGAGCTAATCTGATTTTAAGAAAAGGCTTTAAAACAAAAATTAAAATTAAAAATAAAATACTAATTGGAAAAAATACTAAGATTAGCCAATTATTCAAATTTTTAATTTTTTTTAACATTAATTTTTTTTAAGAAAAGTAAATAAGTTCGTATTCTCTAAAATATCTGTTAGACTTTAATATCCATTTCCATTCTCTGGCTGAAAAGAAACTTTCTGCGGTTAACGCCCAACATTGTAAGTTAAATAATTCTTTATCATTTCTATAACTTTCTGTAGCTATATATGTGTTTTTTGAAATGTAAGTTATATTTCTCAAGAAATTAAAAACTTTATCTATTGAAAAGTTATGAATAACATTTATTGAAACAACTAAATCAAAATTATTCTTTTTAAATTTTAACTTTTTTGTTGCATCATAGCATCTAATATTTTTCCTTATAGCTGAAGGAGAATTTTTTTTTGCATAATTAGAAATATCAAGACCAAATATATTTTTCGAGTTTAATAATTTGGATAATTCATAAATTAAATGTCCTTTCCCACACCCTATATCTAAAACTTTTGAATTTTTATTTAATTTATACTTTTTAACTAACTTTTTAGCTATATGCTTCCACCTTCCGTCATATTTATAGCCTCCATATCCAAATTGTCTCTTGCCATCCCAGTAATCGTAAGAATATTTTTTAGAAATGGCCATTGATTTTACTTTTTGGAACATCATTCTTTTTAGATAATTTCGTTTGGTCTTCTTGTGATTACTAGAAATTAATTTAATTAATTTGGGATTCATTATTACCAGTTTTTACCAATTTTATTATCGCTTTTAAGACTAATAAATGAAGGTTCTTTTGTTTTATAAATTCGTCTAACAATTTTTTCAGTTTGATCTGAGTCTTTAGGAAAAAAAGATTTGATATTCTTAAATAATTTCATTAATTTTTTTCCATTAAGTTCCGAATGTGAGGGACCTAAACTAGGATAGTCAGCAAATCCAACTAACTTTACATTTACGTTTTGTTGGTCGATGTCTAATTTAATTTGTTCGAATGGCCTCTCGATTAAAAATGGGGTAATTGTATAAACCCATGGTTTCAAACCCTCCAAAGCCATTCCTGCAGCAGCTCCAATCATGCTTTGTTCACAGATTCCAAAATTGTAAAATTTTTTTGGGTGATTTTTTCGAAAGTCATCAAAAATACCATAACCAATATCTCCAACTATTAAGACTATCTTGTCATCTTTTTTTGCTAAATCGTTAATTATTTTTCCAAATTTTCTTCTCATTTTTATCTAATTCCAAGAGCTTTTTTTCCGATAACTAGCTCTTTGCCTGTCAATTTCCTGGCATGCCAGGCAGGGTCATTTTCAAACTCTGGAACTCCCTTACCTTTAATTGTGTTTAGGATAATCACAGTTGGTTTTTTATTTTTTTTAATTGACTTAAAAGTAGAAATTAAATCAGCAAATGAATGGCCATTTTTAACATTTAAACAATTTACGTTAAAGGATGAAAATTTTTTTTTCAAATCATTTAAAGGTAATGCATCCTGTATTCTGCTCAAAGCCTGAATTTTGTTGTAATCAACTAATATTATTAAATTATCCAACTTATGCTTTGAAGCAATTAATAATGACTCCCAAGTTGTTCCTTCTTGGCACTCGCCGTCGCTTATCATTACAAAAATTCTTCCAATTTTTTTTTGCTTATTTCTTGCAAAAGCCATCCCAGTCGCAATAGGAAGACCATGTCCAAGACTTCCGGTCGTACAATGAATAGCATTTTTTTTATCGAGCTCTAGATGTGTAGTCATCTTAGTGTTGTAACCTTTCTTCCTTAGGGTAATACAAAGTGGAAAAGAGGCATGGGACTTACTAAGTACAAACTTATCTGTCTTTTTTAAAGTCAGCTCAAAAAGCACAACTAATGTTTCGATCATAGAGAAACTGCCTCCCAGATGAGCCTCTCCTTTCTTGATGAACATTTTAAAGGTTTCTTGTCTTAATTTTAGAGCTAGAATTTTAAATTTTTTTAAATTCATAAAAATATTATTGTAATTTAATAGCCTGCATTCTTTTTATATTAAAAAATAACTCATTATTGAAAGTATTTATTAATAATTTTTTTTCAAAAGCACTTTTCAAATCTTGTACAGCATCTTCAATAGTTAATTTTGTTTCGAAGCCAATAATATCTTTTATTTTCTCAGAACTAATGTGATATGATCTTGTATCTTTAGTCTCAATTTTTTTTAACACTACATTTGGATCAATATTTTTTTTTACCATTTCAGCTATCTCTAAAATGGAATGGTTTGTCGATCCAACATTGAAAATTTCTTTATTAATCCTCTTTTTATCAGCTTCGATAATTTCTAAATACGCCCTTACCATATCATCTATATGTATATTTGGCCTTAGTTGTTTGCCTCCAAATATTTGGATCTCTTTTTTATGATAAGCAAAGTTAGTTAATATATTAACTATAACATCTAATCTTTGACGTCTTGCGTACCCACAAACTGTTGCTGGCCTTAGACTTGTAACTGTGAAACTATCATCTCCATACATATCTAGTATTTTTTCACATTCTGCTTTAAATTTAGAGTAGTCAGTTAATGGCTCTAAACTCATACTTTCATCAACATTTTTTTCTTCCTTTATCCCGTAGACAGAAGATGAAGAAGCATAAATAAATTGCCTTACCTTCTTTTGCTTTGAAATTTTTACTAGAGGTTCAAAAGAGTCTAAATTTATCGATTTTCCAAGACTGGGGTTTAATTCAAAACTAGGATCATTAGAAATACAAGCCAAATGTATTACAATATCTTGGTTTGTGAGACTTTCTTCAAGTAATTTTTGATCTCTAATATCACCTTTTATCATTATTAAGTTTTTGTTTTTTTCTATAACATTTTCACCGTAAATCATTAAATCATAAACCGTCACCTGGTATCCTCTTTCAATTAATTTTGGAACCAACGCTGATCCTACATAACCAGCTCCACCTGTTACAAGAATTTTCTTCATTTTAGATATTTAAACCATTCTTTAGTAGCAAGTTTAATTTTTTTTGGTGTCCAAACAGGTGCGTCTAACCAATGATCCTTATTTAATAAAAGATCTTTTACGCCTTGTTCAATTGAAACTTTTGGTTTCCAATTTAACTTTTTTTTGATCTTTTTTATGCAAGCAAGAGATCTGTCTGGTTCTCCTGGCCTCTTTGGTATAAAAATTTTTTTCCCACCTATTAGTTTTGCTATATGATTTACACTTACTTCCTTACCAGCTCCTATATTGTAAATTTCGCCAGGTTTACCCTTCTTGGCAGCTTTTATTAGACCTGAAACTAAGTCATCAACATGAATAAAATCTCTAGTCTGTTTTCCGTTTCCTACAACGGTAAGAGGTTTGTTGTATAATTTCTGTGCTAAAAAAACTCCAAAAACTGCTCCGTAAGCGCCTGAAGTTCTTGATTTTGGACCATAAACATTAAAAAATCTAAGAGATAAATTATTTGCTTTATAAATTCTCGACCAGTCTAAAACTAACTTTTCACCAAGATATTTTGTAAGTGCATATGGATATCTAGTGTCAATTTGATCTTTTTCATTAGTTGGGAAAGACTTTGGTAAACCATAGCAGCTTGCGGAGGCGGCATAAACTAACTTTCTAATCTTCTTTTCTTTTGAAGCGTTAATTACATTTAGTGTTCCTTCTACATTTGCTTTAAAATATTTAGAGGGCTCTTTAATACTTGGAACTATATCTGCTAAACCCGCTAAGTGAAAAACCCAATCAACTTTATCGAAATATTTTCTAAACTTTTTTGTATCTTGTGAAATATCGTGATTTACAAATTTGATTTTATTTTTAATCTTTTTAAGATTTTTAATTCTGCCTGTACTTAAGTTGTCAATAACCATCACGTTATGTTTTAATTTAATGAGCTTTTCTGCAAGATTGCTTCCTATAAATCCTGCTCCGCCTGTAATAATACATTTCATAAAATTTGTAAGTTAAATAAAATTACCTTTTTTAGAAACAAGGTACTTCCTTTCAAATTTATTTAGGGATGATTTGAGATTAATAAAAAATTTATTTTTAAAAATTAAATATTCTTCAATTTTTTTTTCATCTCCTTTTTTTTTGATTAAAAAGTCTTCAAAAATGAAATGCAATTCCTTTTTATTTTTAAATAAATCTTTATAAATTTTCAACCTAAGCATGGCGCTCTCTGGCATTGAAAATGCTGACATCATAACTATCCCAGAAATTTTATTTTTTTCGTTAATTAATGAATTTAAGACAATTCTATTTTCGCTGTATTCGTTTTCATTCGTTGATAAAAAAAAAGTGCTATTTAAGTTATTTGTTATAAAGTTTTTATTTGTTTGATTTTGAATGTATGAAGGAAAAATAACTCCATTAATAGGCTTTAAAGATATGTACCCGGCATAAATTTTTTTCATTTTTTTTCACGTTTTTTTTCAATTGTATTTATAAAATTAAAACCAATTTTGGTTAAAGGTTTAATGTTAAGTGGTCTAAAAAAATGGGGAATATTTCTATGCGTTTTTTGAAATACATCAAATGGTGATAACAAACTTTTAAATCTACAATTTAATGCTACACGTGTGGATGGAGTTTTATTTACTATATTACCATGCAATAAAATTGGAGAAAAAATTAAAATTTGTCCAAAATCAATTTTAAGAAATTTAAATTTTTTTTTGTATTTTTTGTAAATTTGATTAATTGTAGTATTTTTTTTATATGTAACATTGTTATTTATGATTTTATTGTATTTTGGGGAGGTAATGAACATTGACTGAGAATTAGCTTTTATATCCATTAAAGGGATCCATACCACAACTTCAAAAGGGCTTTCTCCTGCGTATATATCTGAATGCATTGGAAGATTTGATTTTTTATCATTAGGCATTTGAATTGTTATGTTAAGTTTTTTTTGCATTGCTATTTCATTTCCAACTAAACTATCCAGACCAGCTTTGGCTGCCAGATAATAATTCGTCGCAAAGTTTTTATTTTCATTTATTGCATTAACAATACTTAGACGAAATTCATTCAATTCTTTAATAGGAACATAAGAATGCATTTTTTCAAAAAAAAACTTTTCATCTTTAAATTTTTTTTTTTATTTTAGGATGTTTAGCAATAATATGATCTAAGATTATTTTTCTTAATTTTATAATACACTTATAACTTGTCTGATCAGCATTAAAAATACAATATCCTTTTTCTAGAAATTGATTTTCTGCACTTTGATTATTTTTAAATAAATTGTTCATATTAAATTTTGAAATTACTGTTCAATTTGTTCATAATTTGAAAGCTAACTTATATTTCAATCATGATTCTGTAAAGCATTTATCATTTTTTACAGCTCATTAAAATATTTAAGTTCATATGGGTATATATTTTGAAGTTTTTGAATATTTAAAGATAGGTTCAGAGGCCTTTTTTCTATAAATTTGATATTCAGCAATTTAATTTTCTGTATTGTAATTTTTTTTTGCATTTTTTTTGATAATTTAGATCTTAAAATTTGTAGACATTCATACCTTGAAAGTGGTTGAGGTCCCGCAATATTGAAGGTTCCTCTAATTTCTTTTTTCAAAAAAAAATTGCTAATCTTTACTATATCTTTAACATAAATTGGATTAAAAATTTGATCTGTCGCAGCTTTAAAATTTGTAATATTTTTTTTGATATTATTGTAAAATTCAGAAACAAAATCTTTTTCATTTTTTTTTTTACTATAAGTTTTTGAAATTCTAAAGATAGCGTAATTATCTGTATTTTTTTTAATAAATTTTTCTACAATTAATTTCTGATTACCGTAAGTTGTATTTGGTTTAGTTTTTGAAATCTCTTTATAATTTTTATTTTTACCGTCGTATACAAATTCCGTTGAAAAATAAATAAAATAAATATTTTTTTTTATTAAAGTTTTAATAATATTTTGAGTAGATTGTACGTTTAAGCGGTGGCTTTTTTTTTTATATTTGAAACAAAAATCTGGTTCAGAATATGCTGATAAAATTATTACTTTTCTTATATTAAACTTATTAATGATATGACTTATATTATCTTTATTTAAATTGAATTTAATACCTCCTAAAATTTTATTTTTATTATAAGTAAAAACCAAATTTTTATTTTTTTTAATAAAGAATTTTCCTATTTTGCCAGATGAACCAAGTATTAAAGTCTTCATTTTATATATTCAATTTTAGATTGTATATTATAAAAAATTTATGTTATTCATATTTTTTGAATTAAATAATGACCAAATTTATAAATAGTAAAAAGTCTTTAGTAAAGCTAATAGCTCTTTTAAAAAAAAATAAAAAAAAAATATCTTTAGCTCATGGAGTTTTTGATGTTGTACATATTGGACATATTGAATATTTCACTGAAGCAAAACAAATTGCTGATACTCTTATAGTTTCCTTAACTGCGGACAAATTTGTAAATAAAGGACTTAATAGACCTTATTTTAAAGATAGGATTAGAGCTAAATTTATCGAGTCTATCAATCAAGTTGATTACGTAGTTTTAAATAATTCTCATAGCGCTGTTAATCTAATTAATCTTATCAAACCAAATTTTTATGTGAAGGGACCTGATTACAAAAAGAATGATGGGGATACTCATGGATATTTGAATTCAGAAATTAATGCTGTAAAAAAAAACAAAGGAAAAATTTTTTTCACGTCTGGTGTTCAACATTCTTCATCTAAATTAATTAATGAAAGATTAGATTTCTTAACAGACAAGCAAAAAAAATATATTGAAAAAATAAAAAACTCAAATGTGAACATATCTTTCCAAAAGGAATATTCGCAAACTTTAGAAAAAATAAAAAAAAATAAGATCTTAATTATCGGTGAAATTATTGTAGATAAATATTCTCACGTAAAGGATTTAGGAAAGCCATCAAAAGAGAGTATTCTAGCAACTGAATTTTACAAAAAAGAGGAATTTCTTGGGGGAGCTATACCTGTTGTAAAAAACATTTCTCAGATTTGTAAGAATATTACCTTTGTTTCAATTTTTAATAATAAAAAAATTTACTCCAGTATTAAAAAAGAGCTTAATAACAAAGTAAAGTTAAAATTGTTTAAAACTAAGAATTTTATAGATATTGAAAAAAATCGTTATATAAACTTTAACACTCAAAGAAAAATATTTGAAGTTTACAAGTTTATAAACAAAGAAGTTTTTAACACACAATTAAACTCATATTTAAAATCTAATATCCAAAAATTTGATCATATTATTGTTTGTGATTTTGGGCATGGTCTTTTTAATTCGCAAATAGTTAAATTTTTGAGTAAATCAAAATATATTTCAGCAAATATTCAAACAAATGCAGGCAATAGAGGTTTTAACCCCTTTACAAAATATAAAAAATTAAATTTTTTATCTATAGACGAACCTGAGTTAAGATTAGGTTTGGTGGATAAAGAAAGAGATATTAATTTTTTGTTAAAAAAAATTGAAAATAAATATAAAAATATTCTTTTAACTCAAGGTGAAAGGGGTTTAAATTTTAAAGCTCAGCATCAAAGGATATTTCATTTTCCAGCTTTAGCAACTAATCCTAAAGATACGATCGGAGCTGGCGATGCTGCATTTAGCTTTGCTTCATGTTTTGTAAAAAATTCCAAAAATAAATATCTGATTAGTATGATTGCTGCTATAGCTGGAGCACTTAAAGTAAATATTATCGGTCATAGAGATTTAGTAGACATAAATATAATTTTTAAAACTTTGATTAATTTAATAAAAAAATAAATTATTTATAATTTTATATGAACGCCAAAAAAGCTTTTTATTTCAATAAAAATTCACCTATAAAAAAAATTACCTTAAAACAATTAGAATTAAAACTGCACAAAAAATTTAAAAGAGTTTGTTTTCATAATGATATAAGTGATCCTCACCAAGAAATGTTAATTTCCCAGAGAAAATTAAGTTTTTACCCACCAAAAAAGAATATCTCAACTGATCAAACTTTTTTAATTATAAAAGGCAAATTAATGATTTTAATTTTCGATTCCAGAGGTAAAATTTTAGAAAAAGTTGTACTTAGTAAGAAAAAAAACTATTTATGCAGAGTAAAAAAAAATATTTATCATTGTGACGTTCCGCTTTCAAATAATACAATTCATTATGAAAGCAATAATCATGCGTTCAAAACAAGAAAAATACAGTTTTTAAAAAAAAAATATTTAAAAGACTTTTATAGATTTTTAAAAACCCAGCAATAAATTTAAAAGTTTGGATTCATGCGAAATAAAAAAATATTAATAACAGGTGGAAATAGCAATATTGGTAGTGATTTAGTCAAATTTTTTCTTAAAGAAAATTTAGTTATATCGACATTTAATAAAAAAAAATTAAATTTATCTCATAAAAACCTTAGCCAAGTTAAATATAATTTTAAAAATAAATTCTTATTAAAAAAAAGGTTTGACCACTTAATTCATTGTGCAGCTATTACACCCGTTAAAACAAAAGATAACAAAAAAATAATTTTGGATAATCTTCAGGGATTAAAAAATATATTAGAGTCTAAATCTTCTTTTGGATCTATTGTTTTAATTTCTACAGTTTCAGTTTATGGAAAAATTACTACTAATTTAATAACTGAAAAGACAAAATCAAAAAAAATAAGTAACTACGGAAAATCAAAAATATTGATGGAAAAATACTTAAAAAAAAATAAAAAAAAGTTTAATTATTTGATTTTAAGGCTACCAGGTGTCATAGGGAACTTTATATCAAATGACAATTTTTTAAATAACATTATTTCTAGAGCGGCAAAAAATAAAATAATTACTATTTACGGGCCTAAAACATATTTTAATAACGTTATTCACACTGAAACTATAGCTAAAATTATTAAAAAATTTTTCTCTACAAAAAATCCTAAACATGAAATGTTTAATCTATCTTCTAAAAACCCAGAAAAACTAATAGATCTGGTCAAATTTATAAAAAAAAGGCTAAAGAGCACTTCAAATATTTATATGAATACTCATTCTAAAAAATCTTTTAACATTTCAACAAAAAAATGTTCAAAATTTAATATAAAGATAATTAATACAAAAAGCTCAATTGCTAAGACTTTAAGTTTTATTTTATCTAATAAAATATTTAAAAGATAAATACCTATAATGTTATAATAGCTATCTTTAAATTATTTTAAATTCATTTCCCATTACTGGGCCAGACCATTTATTATTTTCAATATCTCTTTTAATTAACATGGCTTGATAAATACAATCGTCTATATCTACTTCATATCTGTAGCTGCCCGCTCTACCAATTGAGTAAGTATTAAATGTAAATTTTTCAAAATATTTTTTAGCTTTTCTTTGCTCAGATTTAATAGGCACTGGGTAAAACCTACCATTCAACGATGGGATTTCCATTCCTATCAAGGTTGTGTTCGATTTATGAAGAGTAAATTTTTTGTATTCAACTAATCTGGTAAAAGTTTCTTTATTTGGATAATATAAAAAGAAAACGTTTTTTGGAAAAATTTCTTTACTTGGTAAAACAATCTTATAAAAATCTCTGCCAATAAATCCGAGTTTTCCAAATTTAAAATTTAGTATTTCATCTGGTGAAACTGTATTAATCAGTACATCAAATTTTCTTTTCTTTCCATTTATATAGGCTGTTTTTTTTTTAAGATCGAATCTTTTCGCCAATGAATTAAAAAGAACTTTAACATTTTTAATTTTTAAAATATTATCAAAATATTTATTGTAACCATCTTTAGCATAAGGGTAACAGGATATATGATCATCAAATGCAGCTCTTGAACCTTTTTTTATTGTATAGCCTTTTGGAGACCATTTAAAAGTATCAAGTTTTTTATTAGAATTAACCAACCACATTTTTTTGTTATAATTGTCAATAATTTTACTATAAAGAGTTGGGCCAATTGATTTAAGCCAAAATTCTTCTAAGTTTTTTGCTGATATTTTTTTATTCGCTCTGTCTCTTAATTCTTTTTTAATTTTAGACTTATCAGGCATTTCCTCAATATCGTTTGTGTTGATTGGATAATTATAAAACTGATTATCGTTTTCAACATAACTTTTGAATTGATGATAGTTGCAATTTCTAAGTTTTAAAAATTTTTTTAGATAGTAATATGTTTCTTTTTTATTAGTTAAAAAGTGCCTTGGTCCATATGTATAAGGATGACCGCCATAAGTAAAAGTTCTAACTCCGGCGCCTAAAAATTTTCCTTTTTCAACTATTGTAATACTGGTGCCTTTTATTTTTGATAACATTTCTGCAGAAGCGCATCCTGCAAAACCCCCACCTACAATTAAAATTTTCATATTTTTATGTGAGTTTTAATTTTCTGTCCATAAACCACACGCTCGAATAATCAAAATAATATTTATTTTTTCATTTAACATTCTTTTTATTAATTAAATAACGTTAATATACTGATAAATAATGAGCTTCAGGTTTTGTTTAATCTACTTTTATTTTATTTTTTACAAGAGGTCTAATTTTAAATCCAGTAAATTGGAATAAAAATTATTTCCAGTGCATAAATCAAGCCAATTGAGCTATTAGTACTGGTCAGCTGCACGCGTTACCGCGCTTCCACACCCAGCCTATCAACGT
>MDTD01131111.1_pt1 | contig 45533 bp, 47 predicted proteins | sample 811221 | NCBI WGS metagenome assembly MDTD01 (sample SAMN05326646, study PRJNA326480) | marine metagenome | isolation source: seawater | place: Pacific Ocean: South West | collected 2011 | reverse complement strand
TAAAACTATTCAAGCAGCTATGAAAAAAAATGCTAAGCCTAAAGATTTTGCTCAGCCAGGACACATATTTCCAATTATGGCTAAAAATGGTGGTGTCTTGACAAGAGCGGGTCACACAGAAGCCGGATGTGATCTTGCAAAGCTAGCAGGACTAGAACCATCCTCTGTCATTGTTGAAATCTTGAATGAAGATGGAACAATGGCAAGAAAAAAAGATTTAATCTCCTTCGCAAAAAAACATAATCTTAAAATCGGCACTATTGAAGAATTAATCAAATATAGGATATCAAATGAGAAAACAATACAAAGGATTAGCCAACAAACAATAAAAACAAAATATGGTTCATTTGTATCTATTTTTTATAAAGATATACTTACTTCTAATATACATTTTGCTCTCATTAAGAATAAAATCTCACCTGAAAAGACTACTTTAACTCGCGTGCACGTACAAAATACATTGACGGATACAATTGGTTTACTCTCTCCAAGTAGTTGGCCGATCGATGACGCATTGAAGAAAATAAGTAAGTCTAAGCAAGGAGCTTTGGTTTATATTACGAATACAATGACTGAGTCTGACACATCTAATATTGAATTAATTCAGCAGAAAAAATCAAATAAAGGTGTATATGAAGATTATAGAACTGTTGGTATTGGTGCGCAGATTTTAAATGATATTGGAGTAAGAAAAATGAACCTCATGAGTGCACCAAAAAAATATCATGGTATTAACGCATTTGGCCTCGAAGTTGCCAAACATATAACAAAGTAAAAATGTCACATATAGAAATCAGCGATGCAGATAAAATTAAACTAAATGACTCGAGTAGTTATAGCTATCATTGCTTGGACAAGAGTAGATCCTTCACATCTGCTTTAGATATAGCAATTGTTTTTTCAAACTATAATCTATCAATAAATGAAAGTTTAATGAATGGTTATCTTAATAGACTAGCCGAAAAAAAATTCACTGGATGCATTGGTAGCATGAAAGCTCCTGGCGGTGCTTTCGAACTTCCCATTTTGTGTCAAAGAGTTATTAAATCTTATTCACCTTCAATAATATTAGCCATAGGATGTATCATTAAAGGAGACACTAAACATTATGATTTTTTATCATCTACAGTTACAGCCTCAATTTGCAATCTATCACTGACTCATGACAGACCAATTATTAACGGTATATTGACTGTTGAAACTAAGAGTCAAGCAATTGATAGAGCAGGGGCAAAAGAGAATAAAGGGCAAGAGTACGCAGATACAACCTTGGATCTTCTGAATGTACTCGGTGATTTAAGTGGATAATAAAAAATATAAGCCACAGCTTATCGCTCGAGAATCAGCGATAAAAATTTTATATCAAATGAAGATGCAAGACGAATCTAAGAAAACAGTGATGAACAGTTTCATTGAAAAAAGAGAATATGATAAAAGCTTACTAGATAGAATTTTGAGTGAATATGTTGATAATAAGGATGCTATAATTATGCTATTAGCTAAAAAGGCTAATATATCACTTGATAATATACCTCTTCTTGATGAGTGTATAATTCATCTTAGTGTTTGTGAGTTTCTTTATATTAATAACTCTAAAAGTATAGTGATTAATGAGTATATTAATATTGCAAAAAAATATTCTTCTCCGAAAATGTATACATTTCTCAACAAGGTTCTAGATAACACTCTATAGGTTAGAATGAAAAGCGAGACTGATTTTGTTAATTTCTTAAGAAAAATAAAAACTTTTGATAAAAATATTATTAAAGGAATAGGCGATGATTGTGCAATTATTAAATTTAATAGTAAAAAAAATTACGTCATAACATCAGACACTTCATTACTAGGACCGCACTTTACTAGAGACTATACACCTGAAGAGATAGGTCATAAAGTATTGGCCACTAATTTAAGTGATATCGCCTCAATGGGCTGCGCGCCCCTATACGCTCTTTATGATATTACTATTCCTAAAATGTCAGAGACTTGGATAAAAAAATTTTTTACTGGCACAAAGAAACTACTCAACCATCATAAAGTTTCAATTATTGGAGGCGACACAACTAAGGGTCCTTTGAGTATATCAATAACACTCATTGGTGTTCAAAAAAATAGTATTCTCACGCGCTCAGGAGCTAAAATTGGGCAAGATATTTATGTAACTGGAAATATTGGAAATGCTCGAGCAGCGTTGATATTAAATAAAAATACTCTCGGTCATAAATATTTCAGAAAATATCTCGTAAAACCAACTCCTAGGGTAGATGTTGGAATAGAATTATCTAAATTTGCATCATCATGTGTTGATATCTCAGATGGTCTTGTAAAAGACCTCAAGAACATAGCAATGTCATCTAAAAAAGGCTTCGAAGTGGATATTGATTCCATACCTCTCGACCATAATTTTAATAAATATGTCAAACATCAATTTAGAGAGGAATGCATACTAGGTGGAGGTGAGGACTATGAGTTATGTTTTACAGCAGATAATAAATATGCAAGTAAAATCAGGAAGATATCTGCAAATCATGACTTAAAAATCACTAAAATAGGAATCATAAAGAAATCAAATTTTCGCTATTATTCCAATAATCAAATATATCACCCTAAAGAGTGTGGCTTTGATCATTTCAAGAGTAAGTAGCTACTTCGTTAGAACTTTTACTCCAAATTTCTCCAAATACTCTATTAGCCTCAATAATGGTAAGCCCATAATTGACGAAGGATCGCTTCCACTCATGCTCTTTACGAGGTTTATGGCTGCTCCTTCTATTCTTATGCTAGCAGCGCATTTTAATACATCATCCATATTGAGGTAAGATTTTATTAATTTATCATCTAAATGCTTGAAATTTATAGTATAATTGTTAACTGAAGAGTAATATTTTTTACTATCCGAATCCATTACGCAAAGTCCTGTTCTAAATATGACCTTGTTTCCAGATATCATTTTGAGCTGCTTTATCGCTTTTGACCTAGTTAGAGGCTTTCCTAGAATCTTTCCATTCAGATCTGCAACCTCATCTGATCCAATCACGATAGAACCAGAATTATATGAGGCTACTTTATAGGCTTTATCTATCGACAGTCGCTTAACATAGCTTTTTACATTCTCACCTCTGAGTCTAGATTCATCGACATCAGGAGAGATGCATTTGAAGGATATTCTCAGCTTTGATAATAGCTGCCTTCTGAAAATAGAACTTGATGCAAGAATTACTGTCATATTTGCGTAAGTAGTGATATTACAACAAAAGGCTCAAAAATGTTAAATGTATGCATTAATAATTGCTTGTAAGTATATTATTGCTTAGAATACCATATCAATTCGTGAAGGAAGAAATATATGGCTGTACAGAAGAGTAAAAAATCTAGATCAAGACGAGATATGAGAAGGTCACATGATTCTCTATCTGCCTCACCAGTTTCTTCTGACAAGACCACTGGTTCAAAACATTTAAGGCATCATATCGCTAAAGATGGATTTTACCGCGGTAAGGAAATATTTACTCCAAAAGTAAAAAAACCTAAAGAAGAAGCTGCACAAGAACAGTAAAAACTCACATAATGCCGACATCTATCACGATAGCATTGGACATAATGAGTGGCGATAATGGTCCTGCCCCAGCCCTGTCAGGAGCTATAAAGTCATTAGAGTTGATCGATGATCTGAATATTATATTAATAGGTGACGAGTCGCTGGTTAAAAATGAAATTCCTTCTAATATTAATGACCGGATTGATGTTCTTCACACTAGTGAATTCATAAAGATGGATGATGATTTAGTTCATGCCATCAGAAATAAGAAAAAATCGTCAATGAGGCTTGCAGTAAATTGCGTAAAAGATGCTAAAGCTCAAGCATGTGTAAGCGCAGGTAATACTGGCGCCCTGATGTCAATCTCAAAAATAATTCTTAAAACGATAGATGGAATAGACAGGCCTGCAATCTGTACATCTCTCCCTACGAAGAAAAATTTCATGCAAGTATTAGATTTAGGCGCAAATATTGAATGCGATGCACAAAATCTTTTTCAATTCGCTGTTATGGGTTCATCTGTGGTGGAAAGTTTAGAGCTATCAAAAAATCCAAGAGTAGGTTTACTCAATATTGGATCCGAGGATTTCAAAGGAAAAAATGAAATTAAACATGCTGCGGAACTTCTCAATAAATCTAATATAAATTATATTGGCTTTGTTGAGGGCGACGAAATGTTCAGCGGAGATTATGATGTTATAGTTACAGATGGGTTTACTGGTAATGTTGCTTTAAAGAGCATCGAGGGTGTTGCAGGAGTGATCAAGCATTTTATAAAATCAGAGTTCAATAAAAACCTCTATAATAAACTTGCCTCGTTGATCAGTTTTCCTGTCTTAAATGGAGTTAAAAAGAAGATGGATCCAAGAGTATACAATGGAGCATCTCTTCTTGGTCTTAATGGTATAGTAGTCAAAAGTCATGGTAGTGCAGACAGCTTCTCTTATAGTAATGCAATTAAAACTGCTTACTACGAATCGAAAAATAATTTAATTGACAGTATTAGAGAATATACTAATAGAGAGCTTAATGAGTAAATTTGCAAAAATAATATCAAGTGGAAGTTATCTTCCTGAAAAAATCCTAACAAATAAAGAACTTGAGAGCATTGTTGATACAAGTGACAAATGGATAACAGAAAGAACTGGGATTAAAGAAAGAAGAGTATCCTCAAAAGAGGAGACATCTGTCGATATGGCACATCATGCCTCAATGAAGGCGATAGAGAATTCAGGTATAAAAAAAGAAGAAGTTGGAGCCATATTTTTAGCTACCTGCACTCCTGAAAGGAAGTTTCCAAGTACGGCTGTACTTTTGCAAAATAGGCTTAACATTAAGAATGCATTTTCCGTAGATTTAAATGCAGCATGCACAGGCTTTGTTTATGCTCTGGATATCGCAAAAAAATATATTGAATCAGGTCAAATTAAGTATGCCCTAGTAGTCGGCACAGAAAAGATCACATCACTACTAGATTGGACAGATAGAAATACTTGTGTTTTGTTTGGTGATGGTGCTGGCGCAATGATAGTGGGGGCGTCTGAAAGTCCTGGTATTCTATCCAGCACCATAGGCTCTGATGGCTCTTATAAGGATCTTCTCACCGTAAATACAGACTTGGAGTACATAGAAATGAAAGGCAGCGACGTGTTCAAAACTGCTGTAAATACTCTTGGCAAGCTGGCTAAACATACACTTGAAATAAACAATATTGATCAGAGTGAGCTCGATTGGCTTGTTCCTCACCAAGCTAACGAAAGGATAATTTTAGCCATAGCAAAAAAAATCAATCTACCTCAGGATAAGATTATAATTACAGTTAATAAACATGGAAACACCTCAGCGGCTTCGATACCTCTTGCGTTTGATCATGCCAATTCAAGTAATATGTTCAGATCAGGAGAGTATATAATGCTTGAAGCTTTTGGCGCAGGGTTTACATGGGGATCAATTTTGTTGAGGTTCTAAATGAACACCACAGAATGTCATTTGTGCAGGCGCATTGAATCTCATCTTAAAGTACTCCAAAGAAAATATCCAAATTATCATTGTAAACCTGTATGGGGATCTGGAAATTTGAATAGTAAACTATGTATTGTTGGACTTGCGCCAGGATTACATGGTGCAAATAAAACTGGCATTCCTTTCACGGCTGACTATTCAGGACTACTTATAAGAGAGATACTTAATGAGCTCAGTATAAGTGATTTTTTTATAACTAACGTCGTAAGGTGCTACCCTGAAAAAAATTTGCCACTTACCGATGAGAAGAAAAATTGTCAAAGTCATAACTTCGATGAACTTTCAAAGCTCTATAACCTAAAAGTTATTGTGACGCTTGGTGAAGTTGCATATAAGCAAATTATAAAATTGTATGACATAGAAATAGGTGATAAAAGTTTTAAACATGGAAATAAAGTAAGGTTAAATAACAAAATACATTTAATTTCTTCTTATCATTGTAGTAAATTAAATATGAATACGAAGAAAATTAACAAAACTATGCTAAAAAAAATTTTTACCGAAGCAATAAAATTTATAGATCATGAATAAAAATTTCCTAAAAAATATTCCAACCTCTCCAGGTGTTTATAAAATGCTCGATGATAGTAGAAATATTTTGTATATAGGAAAGGCTGGTAATTTAAAAAAAAGAGTTTCGTCTTATTTTACTAAATCAAATCAATCTTTAAAAAATCAAAGACTAATTAATAAAATCAAAGATATAGATTATCAAATAACATCAAACGAGCAGGATGCATTATTATTAGAAAATAATTTAATAAAAGAATACAAACCTAAATACAATATCCTTCTCAGAGATGACAAATCATATCCTTATATTTATATGAATAAAAGCCATGATTATCCAGGCTTTAAATTCTTTCGCGGGAAATCTAGTGATACCGAACAGTTATTTGGTCCTTACACACACGTAAGTAATGTCCGAAAAATATTAGCTATATTGCAAAAAACATTTTTAGTTCGTTTATGCGAAGACAGTTATTACAGTTCGCGGAAAAAACCTTGTCTTCAGTATCAAATAAAAAGGTGCTCTGGGCCATGTGTTGGATTAATAAGTAAATCTGAATATAAAAAAAATGTCGATAACGCTATGATGTTCTTAAAAGGTGAAACCTTATCATTGTTCGATAAATTAGAGAGAGAAATGGCTTATGCATCTGAAAATAAAAATTATGAACTCGCTGCTAAGTTTAGAGATAATATAGCCTTGATAAGAGATATAACTAGTCACTATTCAATTTTCCCTGAGAATCAGAGTATTGACTTTATTTTAAGCTACGAGAACGATTCTAAATTTCTTGTTGATATTAATATTATAAGAAATGGCGTAAATATGGGTTGTAAAAATTATATATTTTCAAAGAATACACATGAGAATATCAATGAAACTGTCACATCATTTTTTAAACAATATTATTTAACACATGTTCCTCCAAATTTAATAATCTCAAAAGATAAAATTCTTGATAAAGATAATATCGAATCTGTTATCAATAAAAAATATCAACAAAATTCAAAAATACTTAGTAGAGTCGATAAGAAATATTCAGATTTTATGAATCTATGTTATACAAACTTATTTAATAGATCGCTGAAAAGTATTAAAAAAGATCAAAGTTTACTAAAAAATTTAAACACACAGCTTGGTAGTAAAATTGAGACAATACTTTGTTTTGATATAAGTCATATAAGTGGAAGTTCAGCCGTGGGATCATCAATTTATTATGATGAAAGCGGTTTTAATAAAAAATATTATCGAAAATACAATATTGTTAATACGAAAAAGTCAGACGACTATGCTGCCTTGAAGGAAATCATTGAGCGTAGATTATTGAAAGTTGAGAATTTTAGATCTTCTCGCATAATGGTAATTGTAGATGGTGGCAAAGGACAAATAACGCAAGCCAGAAAAGTTATCGAGAAGCTCGAGTGTAAAAATACTTTGATTATTGGAATACATAAAGGTTTGAATCGTTTAAGCAAAAACGACAAAGTATTAAATAATGCAAATGAGGATATAACGAAAAATATTAATCATGATGCGCTTACATTGATACAGTCCATCAGAGATGAGGCTCATAGATTTGCAATCTTAAATCAGCGTAAAAGACACAATAAACTTATGTTTAACTCTAAACTCGATGGGATACCAGGTATTGGCGATGAAAGGAAGAGGGTTATAATCAACCATTTTGGGGGTATACAAGGAGTCCTCAAGGCATCCATAAGAGATTTAAAACAAATAAATGGTATCAGTGAAAAATTAGCAATAAATATATACACTAACATTCATAAATGAAATTAAATATTGCTACATTGCTTACATTATCGAGAATAGTTTTTATTCCTGTTATTGTGTTTTTCTTTATTTACGACAATGGTAAATATAGAGATATTTCTGCATATATATTTTTATTAGCTTTGATTACTGACTATCTGGATGGCTACGTTGCAAGGAATTTCAATCAAACTACAAATTTTGGTGCATTTCTTGACCCAATAGCAGATAAACTTCTAGTTGTCATTACATTGTTTTTACTTGCAAGATCTTTCGATTCGCTCGTATTTATACTATCTTCATTGATTATTATCTCTAGAGAGTTTCTTGTTATTGCTATCAGACAAAGATTAGCAGAAATCAAATATAACATGCCAATCAAAGTTAATAACCTTGGAAAGATAAAAACGGGTTTTCAAATGTTTGCACTAGTCCTCCTCTTGCATTCTAATATCGACTATCTGCATATAAATTTACATATTCTCGGCTTATTGCTATTATTCACTGCAGCAGTTTTAACTGTAATTTCATTTGTATACTATGTAAGAAACGCATGGGATGATATACTAAATTAGTTTATTGCGGGAATAGCTCAGTTGATAGAGCGCAACCTTGCCAAGGTTGAGGTCGCGGGTTTGAGCCCCGTTTCCCGCTCAATTTGGCTAAGTGGCAGAGTGGTAATGCAGCGGCCTGCAAAGCCGTCAACGCCGGTTCGATTCCGACCTTAGCCTTAAAGCTAGCTCTATTGTAAGGTAATATATGATGTTAGATGTAAATTCTTTTCCTCGAATATTATTAAACGTCTTTGTTCCTTCGCTTCTTTGGTATCCATTGATAGATAGCTCAAACAACAATTTATCAAATCCCCACTACATGCTTTATAAATTTATACTAAAATTTCACATGATATGTTATCTTACTTAGCATATTACATCCGTTACGCACTGTGTTATAGATACTTATAAACAAAGATGATAATGACTACACTAAATTATAATAGCCCGGGTGGCGGAATTGGTAGACGCAAGGGACTTAAAATCCCTCGAGAGCAATCTCGTGCCGGTTCGACTCCGGCCCTGGGCAAATGAGACTTTTTTTAACTTCTTTCTTTATCATGTTGATATTGGCAAGCTGCGGAAAAATTCCAGCGCCTTCAGTTATAACTCCAGAATTGAGTAGAAAAGTCTCACAAAGTGACTATGGTGACAATCCATCAACATATTCAAACATTTTAAAAAATCATTTAATTAAAAAATTAGAAAATCATAGGGACGCAAAAGTTGAATTTGTAAATGAACCACAGAGAATGAGCATAGATCACCTTGGTAATACTTACAGCGGATACAGAGTATGTTTATCTGTCAATGAAATGAAGGATGGATACTATAGGGGTTGGCGAAATCATTTTTTTATGATCAAGAATAATGAAGTTACGTTACATTTATATGATTCAGGCCTCCTTACCATACCATTTGAGTATTGTATTACTAGAGATACATCAAAAACTATGCTGGTACAGAATATCCCAGATAGCATTGAAAGTAACGAACCTGATGTCGAAAAAATTGAGAATGCTAAATCTATTGAGGAAATGGATAAAAGTAAGCCAACTGTTGCCTACATCAACCCTGAATCTGAATCTGTTACAAGAGGGAATAAGTTCATACTTTGCAATATTCAAAATAAGGAAGTAACTTTTGTTTTTAATGAATCTAGTAATATGTTCTATCAGTTTGAATTCGAAAATAAAAAATATTTTGAACCTACTTTCACAGAAATTTTAATAGCAGCCAGAAGTTCCGATGTTTCAATTGACATCAATCGTGTATCAGGTTTCATTGAAATAACTACTGAAAAGTCAAAAAATAATGGTAAATGTGATATTTTAGATAGAACTAGGTTTTAAAGATGAATATTGAAAACTTAATTGCGAGTTCGCTAGATAGGTCTAAGGAAGTCATTAGTGACTCTCTTGATAGAAAAGATTTTAGAGAATCTTTGAAAATAGCATCCGAGCTCATTATCGATACATATAGCAACAAAGGAAAAGTTATACTTGCTGGTAATGGAGGCAGTGCATCTGATAGTCAGCATATATGTGCAGAGTTTGTTGGTAGATTTAATTTCGATCGACCATCTCTCCCTGCTATAGCTCTTACGGGTAATAGCTCTAATCTTACTTGTATATCAAATGATTATGGCTACAACAATGTTTTTTCTAGACAGATAACAGCATACGGCGAAATACACGATACGCTAATCGTTTATACTACATCCGGAAAGTCTGAGAACATTATTGAATTAGTTAAAACGGCTCGGCCGAAAGTTAAACATATAATTGCTATGACTGGAGAATATACTGAACTTCTAAAAGATAACTGTGATGTGATTATTTCTGTAGGCTCAGCCAAAACACCAAAAATTCAAGAAGTCCATGCAATAGCAGGCCATATGATTTGCGAATCAGTTGAGCATGTATTATTCGGGAATTCCAACTAATTGAAACCAATGAGTAGTGTAATACCATTAATAATGGCTGGTGGCTCAGGTACCCGTTTGTGGCCCTTATCAGAAACTAATAAACCTAAGCAATATCATTTGATATTAAACAATCAAATGTTGTTGACACAGACTCTTAACAGATGCAGTAGTGAGACATTTTGCGAACCAATCATATCAACTAACATACTTCATAAGCCCTTTATTGAAGAAATAGATAAGAATCAATTCAGCAAAGTTATCTATGAAAGTGTTGGTAAAAATACTGCAGCAAGTATTTTGTTGTCTTGCTTGATTGAAAATGATCCAAGTAAATGTATGCTTGTCCTACCATCAGACCATTACATTCCTGATGAAGAATATTTTAATGATACAATTGAAAATGCTCTTGAGTATATCAATGAATTTAATGTAATTACATTTGGAGTAAAACCTACTTATCTATCAACTCAATATGGCTACATACACACTCCAGTAACTCATGAAGTCGGACCTGTTGAGAGTTTTCATGAAAAACCTGATATTTTGACTGCTAAGAGAATGATTGATTCGGGCGAGTATCTATGGAACTCAGGTATATTTCTATTTAATATTTCTAAACTTTTAGATCTTGTTAGAGAGATTAATCCCTCTCTAATTAATGTATTATCAAGAATCGCATCGTCTCTGAAAAATAATACTAAAGAACTAATAGTAAATAGCGATTTGTGGTCTAAATTAGAGAGTGAATCATTTGATATTGCAGTCATGGAAAAAATAACAGGAATAGGTTGTTATAGATATGAGAAATATTGGTCAGATTTAGGCGATTGGAAACGAATTGCTGAAAACTCATCATCAGATTTACTAATAGACTCAGAAAATTCTTTTGTAAAATCTTATGATCATGATCATGATGTTGTTGGGATAGGACTCAAAGATATTATTTGTATTGTTGCCAATAACAAAACTCTTTGTATTGATAAAAGTAGATCAAGTGATATTAAAAATATTGTGAGTAAATATAACGAAATCTCTTCATTTAGTTCAAAAAAAGAATATAGACCTTGGGGCTGGTATGAATCACTTTTGAAGCTCCCCAATTATCAGATAAAAATATTACATGTAAACCCTAAAAGCGAATTATCTCTTCAAAGCCATGATAGACGCTCAGAACATTGGGTTGTATTAGAGGGAAACGCACATGTACAAAAAAACAGAGATATATTTAATTTGAAGAAAGACGAATCAATATATTTAGATAAAAAAGAAAAACATAAACTCTGTAATAAATGCACTGAGCCTCTAAAAATAATCGAAGTACAAATTGGTGATTATCTTGAGGAGGATGATATTGTAAGGTATGATAATATGTGCAATAGGGATTATTAAATATTTTTATTTATTTTATCAATTATTTTTTAGATACTAATTTTAACTTGAGATTATCATTATTAAGAGTGTTCGTTTGGAAAATAGAAAAAACTATTTTATAGAAAAATTTTCATGTCTTTTATTTTACGCGTTTATAATTAGTAACTTCCTCCCGTCTAATTTGCGAAATATTGTTGCTATTCTACTTCTTGTAATATCAATTGTTTATGTTTTCAAGGAAAAGATAAAATTTACAACTGATAGTGATGCTCTTAAATTATTGAAATCATACGTATATTTTTTTCTAATTATATTATTATTCGCTGTATATCATAATTCATCGATTCAAGAATTAGATACTTACTCGAGATTTATTTTAATTCTCCCTTTATTCTATTTGTTTAGTCAAGTTAAAATAAATCAAAAGCATTTCTACATTACAATCATAATCACCTCACTTATTGCCGGTGTTACATCATTGTATCTATATATAGATAGAGATGTCGGAATAGAGCGAATAGCAGGCTTCACTAGCGTCTCAATTAGTTTTGGAAATATGAGTATGACAATTTTCTTATTGGCACTAATATCATTGATGCAGAAAAATACAAATCGCATGAAAATCTTATTAATTATTTCTATGATTCTCTCATTGTTAGCGTGGTCTCTCTCTTTATCTAAGGGATCTTTAATAGGGTTAGCTATATCTGTGGTCTATTTGATATTTTCTAAAGAATTAACGCTATCAAAAAAAAGTTTTATAACTGTTTTGATATTATTTGTTTCATTTGTTTACTTAAGTCCAGCAAAACAAAGTCTGGATAGACTTTATTACGATATAGCGAATAGTTCTGCTCATTTATCAAAAATTTACAAAGATAAAGACATTTCTTTCTCCACTAAAGAGAGAGTTTTTTTACTATTAAATGCAAAAGAAATTATTGATGATAATTTTTTTACAGGCATAGGATTTAGTAACTTTAAAGAGCATATAGCTAAAAAAACTGAATTAGTTAACAGGCAATATGGAATGGCTCAACATGATCATGCACATAATGATTTTATAGATGTCTGGGTCAAAGCTGGTGCATTTACTGTTTTAGCATTAATTTATTTCTTCTTTATTCATTTGAGAGTGCTTACCAAGTATCGTAGAGAAAAGGGAGATTTTTTCTCTCTTGTCGCAATTGTTTTGTTATTGTCTCAAATTGGATTTATGATGACGCAAAGTCAGTTTGCACACCATCAGCCAACGTTATTTTTTCTGCTTTTATTAATAGTCGCAACGAGTCAGGTATTTTTAAAAAGTAGGACATGATTATCAGATTTCTAGAGAGTAGCAGCTATATAAAAGTTCTACCTATGCTTGTCCTCTTTCTCTATTCGCACACCAATGACTACTGCTACTAAAAAGAAGGATAAAATTACTCCAGCTATACCTGATTTGATCATATTTGATAAAAGTGGGGCATTTATACTCTCAAGAGGGAGCCATTCGTAGGTAAACAGTTTTTGGTCTTTATAGTCCCTCCAGAATATATACGTTCTCAAGTCATCAAATTTAGTAAATTTAAATGGAGCATCACTTCCATTTTTTTTAAAATAATCTGACACTATTTTATTTTGTTTAATTTTAGATAAAACATATGAAGATTCAAATTCCGACAACAAGGCCTCAAGATATTTTTTAACATCTATATCTTTGCTGGTGTGAGTAATTTTCATTACTCCATTTGGAAATTGATTGAATATAATATTGTCAATTATGAATATGTCACTTTTTTTTATGTCGTTAGGCTTGACTATATCAAATGTATCAGTCATAAAAACAGCTGCTTTATAGCTAGGAGTTTTATCTGTCACAACATATCCTAAGATTATTGATAGAACTATGAGTGGAACATAGAGTTTATAATACGATAGGACTTTCCCAAAATATTCCACTAAATTGATTGAATTGTCATTATCCATACAAATAGTATATTATAATTATGGTTTTATTTATATTTTATACTTAGAACTTTTTAACACTGGGGCGGCATTTTGAATGAAAAACTGACAAACAATTCTCATTCTCATGCTAAGCTTGATGTAATTAAGGAAAAAAGTTTGAACTATGTGATAAAAACATTCGATCATGATCTGAGTAGAGTTAGCAAGAATATATTAAAACAAAAGCAATTCACTGACAAAACATTCGGGAATACGTCATTGATTTCGGTACCGATCACAGAAGTTACAAAACAATCAAAAAAAATATCAATTAAAATGCCATATATTGATGGTCTTAATGGAAGCGATATAATTCTTTACTCTCATCGAAGTAACTTTATCTCTTTCTTAAGCTTTATAGAAAGTTACTTTATCGAGTCATTCAAGAAAATAGATTATAAAAAAATAGATTCGAGCATACTCTTGAAGAAGATAGATGATATTTATTCTAATATGCGGTTTAAAATATCAATATCTGAGAGGAAAATAACAAGTAGCATAAATAAAACTAAAAATTTTACTATCCCAATAGGTGATTGTCATGGTGATTTCACACTTGATAATATTATAATGGGAAATGATGGAAGATTCTATTTAATTGATTTTTTAACAACATATTTAGAGACTCCACTTCAAGACTTTGTCAAGTTAAAACAAGATACAGTATATGGTTGGTGTGTGAGAAAACTAAGTAAATCAGATCAAACAAAAGCGAATGTATTTTTTGATAAGATAAAAGCATTACCTATACTAAAAAAAATTGAAATAGAATACACTAGAGAAGTAAAAATACTGAATCTTATCTCACTATTAAGAATAGCTCCATATGTTAGAGATAAAATTACAGAGAATTGGCTTTCATACCATCTAAATAAAGTTACAAGAGATTTATAATGACAACACTTATTCTACCAGTGGCAGGCAAATCGAGCAGATTCAAAGGTTTAAGACCTAAATGGCTTTTAACGATGCCTGACGGAAAATTACTCATAGAAAAATCTATTAGGGATATCAATTTGAATGATGTAAATAAAATTGTGATTATTTGCTTAAAAGAACATCTTGATCAATATGTTAATAAGGATGAACTTATTAAGTTATTTTCAGATCTTAAATTATCAGTTGAGGTTGTTGTACTAAAGAAACAAACTTCATCAGTTGCTGAAACAGTAGCAAAAGGCATCATGAAAGCAAATATCAGTGGGCCAATCTTTATAAAAGACTGCGATAATATTTTTACTCTGAAATATCAAGGTAACAACAGTGTTGCAGTTATAGATTTGAATGACATTGACTTTATTGATGCTAAAAATAAAAGTTATGTCGAGGTGGATAAACTCTATCACATTAAGAATATTGTAGAAAAAAATGTAATTAGCAATCTATTTTGTTGTGGCGGTTATGGCTTTGAAGACTCTTCTAAGTTCATTCAATATTTCAAAAAGATATTTAAAACAAATACTGAGGGAGAAATATATATATCACATGTGATTTACAGCATGCTTATTGATGGTGAGGTATTTAAAGCAGAGAAAGCCAAGAACTATGAAGATTTTGGCACATCGAAAGAGTATTTTTCATATATGAATACATTCTTGACTGTGTTCTGTGACATTGATGGAGTCCTTTTTGAAAATGGAAGTAAGTTTGGTAAGAAAAAATGGAAAACAGACCCTCTGCAAAATAATATAAAATTACTTGCTGAATATCAAAGAAAATCGAAATTGTACTTGATTATCACAACATCACGTCCTGAGTCTGAGAAATCATATATCTCGAAGGTATTAGCTAGATATAATTTGATCCCTGATCAGTATGTAATGGGTCTGCCTCATACAAAAAGATACTTGATAAATGATTTCACACAATCCAATCCTTATCCAAGCGCTGTCAGTATAAATATCACTAGAGATTCTGATAATCTTGAAAAACTACTCAAACCTATTCTCAAAGATTTTTAGAGTACATAATTATGCCAACAATAGGAAAATTCATTAGTAATCTGAGACAAATATGGATTTTCATCTCTAATAAGAGAAAACAACAATTATCTCTGTTAATCGCACTCTCACTAGTATCTGCTTTTGCGGAAATTATCACGATTGGCTTGGTTGTTCCTTTTCTAGCAGTTCTAACTAATCCTCAGGTATTAACAGAGTTCGAACATATCAATAAGTTTATGAAATATTTGAATTACGACCCTACAAATCTATCTGTATTAGGCGTATCTATATTCTTTGCAGTTGCTGCGCTCTTATCCGGACTGATAAGAGTATTTATGATTTATGCAACGGTAAGATTCTCATTTGCAACTGGCTCTGACTTGGCTTTAAAGATGTATTCAAAAGTCTTGAATCAAGATTTTAAAACTCATATCAACAGGAATAGTAGTCAGATAGTGGATATTGTCTTCCAAAAGATAAATCTGGTTATACAGAATGTTATCGTCACTTCCATAACACTAATAAGCTCAATTATTATAATATCCGTGATATTTATGTTTTTATTATTTATAAAACCCTTTGTAACGATAGGAACATTATTAGTGCTAGGTTTGTCATATTCTATATTAATAAAGTTTACGAGAAATCGTGTCTATTCTAACAGCACATTAATTGCGAAAAATTCAAATCTAGTTATTAAAAATATACAGGAGGGTGTTGCAGGAATTAGAGAAATATTATTAACTGGAACTCAGAAACTATTCATTCAAAAATTTAATAATGTTGAATCTCCACTAAGGCGTTCTCAGGCAGATAATTCTTTTATCTCATTCAGCCCAAGATATATCATGGAAACTGTTGGAATTCTTTTACTTGTAGCACTTGCTTATTTTTTACACAGTCAAGGAGGTCTTGGGTCATCTATAACGCTTCTTGGCGTTTTGGCTCTTACATCCCAGCGTCTGTTGCCATTGGTGAATCAGTCATACTTCTCTTACACCAGCATAAGAGGCGAGCAAGTTTCATTGGAAGATGTTATCGATTTATTATCACAGCCTCAAATAATTTTTGAAAAGGATAGCAATGATTTGAAATTTGAAGAGAGCGTAATTTTAGAAAATATTAGTTTTAGTTATGATGCAGAGAAAAATGTTCTCTCCAATATAAATCTTAAAATCACTAAGGGGTCAAAAGTGGGTATAATCGGGGCAAGTGCAAGCGGTAAAAGCACCTTAGCAGATGTTATTGCTTGCCTATTAATTCCTGATTCTGGGTCTATTAAAATAGACAACAAGTCATTAGACAAAGTTAGTTTCAATCAATGGCAAAATAAAGTCAGTTATGTGTCCCAAGCAATTTTTCTGAATGATAATACTATTGCTGAGAATATTGCATTTGGTGAAATAAAGTCAGATATAAACATGGAAAGAGTAAAGATGTGTGCTCATAAAAGTCAACTCGCTAACGCAATAGAAAAGCTACCACACAAATACAACACAGTCATCGGCGAGAAAGGTACAAAACTCTCGGGTGGACAAAAACAGAGATTAGCTATAGCTAGAGCACTTTATAGAGAATCTACTTTTCTTATTCTGGATGAAGCTACCAGCGCCCTAGACCATGAAACTGAAAAGCTCGTAATGGATTCAATAATGGGATTAGATAAAGACATAACAATATTAATTATCGCACATCGCACCACAACACTTGCAGGTTGTGATATTATAACAGAATTGAAAAATGGTGAAATAACCTACATAGGAAACTACAATAATCTTATGAGACAGAATTAATGGTGCACTTATGTCAGTTACAAAAAAGCAATTAATAGAATTTGAAAAAAAAGTAAAAAAAGTTTATGAAGCAGGTAAAATAAAAGCGCCAGTGCATCTATCAGGAAATAATGAAGATATACTTATAGAAATATTTAAGAGTATTGATAAAAATGACTGGGTATTCTCTAGCTGGAGGAACCATTATCATGCACTGCTACATGGAATAGAAGAGGACGTGCTTTTTGAAAAAATCTTAAATGGAAGAAGTATGTCAATAAACTCCAAAGATAGGAATTTCTACTCATCTTCAATTGTTGGAGGCATAATCCCTATAGCGCTCGGTTCAGCATTGGCACTTAAAAAAAAGAAAAGTGAAAATAAAGTATGGTGTTTCATAGGAGATATGACATTCGAAACAGGTATATTCCATGAATGTTATAAATATGCAAAAAATTTTAATTTACCCCTAAAGTTTGTAGTAGAAGATAATAATTTAAGTACTAATACTCCAACAGATTTGACTTGGAATAAGAAAAGCGAAATACCAAGCGATATAATATATTACAAATACGAGAGACTATATCCGCATCATGGGACAGGTTCATGGGTGTTGTTTTAATATGAAGTACAAAGACGAACTCATCAGATCTATGAACTATCTTGCAAAGAACGATAAAACTATCTTTATAGGACAATCAGTTTCCTACTCTGGAAATGCAATTTATAATACTTTATCTGAGATACCTGATGACAAAAAAATTGAAACCCCAGTTTTCGAAGACGTACAGATGGGATTATCACTTGGTTTAGCTCTGAACGGCTATATACCGGTGACTTGTTACCCTAGATTTGATTTTTTAATACTTGCACTGAATCAAATGATAAATCATTTAGATAAAATTAAATTCATGTCTGAGAATAAAATGCTACCTAGAGTGATTATAAGAACATCAGTTGGCCCAAAAAAACCTCTTGATGGGGGACCGCAGCATACAGCAGATTATACTGAAGCAATTAAAAAAATGGTTACTGAGATTGACATAGTGACTCTTGATGAACCAGGTGAGATATTCCCTGCATTTAAAGATGCCTTAGAGAGTAGTAATGTTAAGAGCACATTACTTATTGAGAAAGGTTCACACTACAACGACAAATAATAATGACAGTTAAGCATAGCATGAAAGACAAAACTGCTATAGTTACAGGTGGCTCGCACGGGATAGGATTGGCAATTGCTCGTCAACTAGGTGAAAATGGATGTAAAGTTATAGTATGCTCGCGAACTCAGGAAAGACTTGATTCAACGAAAACTGAATTCGACAAGTCAAATATCAATTGTGCTACATATAAATTTGATGCTCTTAATCCTAAGAATACCCTTGATGTGGTGAAGACTATTATTAAAGATAATCCAAAGATTGACATTTTGATAAACAACGTTGGTGGTGGAGGTAGCTGGGGAGTCTCAGATGTAACAAAAACAGACCTTTCTGTATGGAGAGAGGTGCTTGAGAAAAATACTTTCTCTGCAAGCATCTTTACTCAGCAGGTCTTACCGTCAATGATCAAAAATGGATGGGGCAGAGTAATTACTATATCTTCAATTATTGGAAAAGAAAGTCGAGCTGATTGTAGACCATGGTTTAATATGGCGAAAGCAGCACAAGTTGCACTTATGAAATCTCTATCAAAAGATAAAAAGCTTGTTAGAGAGGGAATTACCTTCAATACAGTATCACCTGGTGGCATTTTTATTGAAGAAACTGGTTTTGCGAAGCTCAAGCAAGAGGATCCTAAAGAATACAAATCTATGGTTGATAGAGATTATCCTTTAGGCAGACAAGGGTCTCCGGAAGAAGTTGCTAATCTTGTAACATTTCTATGCTCAGAATCATCTAGTTTGATTAATGGTTCTCAAATTGTAATAGATGGAGGGCAGACAAATTCCTACTAAGATATCTAATGAATCAAGAGAAATAAGAAAGTTAGTTCTTGAAACAGCTCTTAATGCAAAAAAGGGACATGTTCCATCGGCATTTTCTTGGGTTGAAATTGCAGTTGTTTTATATTTCAAAGGCATCATGAAATTCGATGCGAAAAATCCTCAGATGGAAGATAGGGACAGGTTTATATTAAGTAAAGGACATGGCTGTCTAACTCTCTATGCTGCGCTTTCGAAGCTAGGTTTTTTTCCAAGAGACTTACTGAATGATTTTGGAGGAAAAGGCGCCGTTTTAGCTGGTCACCCCGATACAGAAATTCCGGGTGTTGAGACATGCACAGGATCTTTAGGACATGGGCTTGGTGTAGGCGCTGGATTTGCACTATCTGCTAAGCTTAAGAATATGAAATGGCGTACTTATGTTGTCCTCGGTGACGCAGAGTGTCATGAGGGTTCAGTTTGGGAAGCTGCAATGTTTGCTGGGCATCAAAAACTTAATTCATTAGTTGCTATAATTGATAAAAACAAACTTGGAGCAACCGACTTTACAGAAAACTACGCATCTGTAAAGAATCTTGCAGAGCGTTTTAATTCTTTTGGTTGGGATGTAGCTGAGTGTGATGGTCATGATGAATGCAAATTATTTGAATTGCTATTTGCTCATAAGTCAAAAAAATCGGACAAACCTTTTTGTATAGTAGCCGATACTATTAAAGGAAAAGGTGTAAGTTTTATGCAAAATTCAAAAGAATGGCATACTAAATTACCAAAAGATAATGAGATTGCTGAAGCATTTGACTGCATTGAGAATAATAATGATTGAATTACCAGACTATTATAAAAACAAAGATAAGATTGACTTTAGAGATGCTACTTTTGGAGCTGTTGCAGAAGTCATGAAAAATGACACCGAGTCAGTACTTCTTACAAATGATATGGGTGCGCTCGGAATAGACAAAATAGCTGAATTTGCTCCAGAGAGAGTCATCAATGTTGGGATAACTGAACAAAATATGATGAGTACTGCTGCAGGATTAGCAATGACAGGGAGAACTGTTTTCGTTCATGGGATTATTTCACACATAATATTCCGTTCATTAGAACAAATTAAACTAGATTTATGTGTTCAAAGGCTGCCAGTAATTATTATCGGTGTAGGTACAGGTTTAACTTATGGCCAAGATGGACCTACTCATCATGGACTGGAAGACATTGGAGCGATCAAATGCTTGCCTAATATGACAATCTTAAATCCATCAGATGCATATTCAGCAGATCATGCTGTTAAACAAGCATACAAAAGTCAATCTCCATGTTACATACGCATGGATAAGGCGTTACTACCTCATCTTTATGATTCAAATAATAATTTATCACAAAACATTTTTTCTCATGGAGAGACAAAAGGCGGCTCTATTATAACCTCAGGAGTTACAGTTTGGTCTGCATTATTAGCTCAATCACTCTTATTCAAAAAAAATATTCATTGTAATGTTATTGATATCTTACAAATAAAGCCATTGAACTCCTCTAAGTTATACTCTTTAGTTGAACATTCTGAATGGATTTATATTATTGAAGAATCAGCCCATAATGGTGGCTTTTCATCTGATATATGTTACTCATTAAAAAATAAAAGTTTCAAATTTTTTGAGATTATCAATTTTAAAGATCAATACTTATTGGGTTCAGCACAAAGAGAGTGGGCTTGGAAAAAGTATAAAATTGATGGAGAATCTGTTGCTGATGACATTTTCTTACTTAACAGAGGATAACTAGCATTAACTATAGATGGCATATTTTTAAAAATCATATTACCTATATTACCTAAGTATATTTATGAATAAAATCGCACTTATAACTCCTGTATTTAATCCAAATTCAGAGCAAATTAAAAATCTTGTAAGTTCATACACTTCTCTAAAAAATATCATCAACTGTTTCTATCTCGCTATTAATAAGAATTCTAAAAATATTGATTTACTTAAAGAGAAAACTAAAGACTTTGATTGTGTAATACGTGTCGAGGAAGATGATGGGCCTGATGCTGCCTTAAGAGAGTTAGTAGATCATGTTTCAGAGGAATTTGTTTGGATGCTTACATGCGGCGAATTAGTTAAACTCAAAGATGATAAATTTCTAGCAAAAGTAAAAAAAGATAATGTTGTATTTGGCAATACGACTTTCATAAATCAAAATGGTAAACATTCCTGCATGAATCCAAAGAAGTTCAATAGATTTTATAAATATAAAATTCCAATTCTTAACTTAAGTTCATGCATAATGAGTAAAGAAAATTTTATTAAATCTAGCCCCATAAAAAAATATAAGGTGGCCACAGATTATGAACAAATCCTTAGGTTATATAGTCTTAATATTTCATTGATTCACACCCACTCTTTCCGCTTAGTCTTCTTTAACGATGGCAACTCTGTTCAAAACAGAATTAGAGGCTTTGCAGAGATGTACCATATAAGTAAGTACTTTTATCCAAAGCATAATATAGTGAGAACGTTAGTCTATCTCTTATTAATATTAAAGCATCGGATTAATCCCATTAAATTCTTTAAAGAACTATCTAAAATAAATGATTATATTGTTTAGTGCGGTACAATATACTATTGTTATTACTTATTTTAAAATCTTTGTTTATTCAATTGAGCATATCAATCGGATATCAAAGGAGGTTATATGATTTGCAATGAAATATTATCAGATTTTGATAACAAAAAAGTTTTGATTACAGGTGGTACAGGACTCATCGGAAGGGAGATAGCTAAAATACTTTCAGAGGCAGGCTCTAGGGTAACTGTAGTATCATTAGACAATATTAAAATTAGTAGTACTATAAAACATGTTCATGGCGATCTTACAGATTTTAACTTCTGCAAAGATATTATCAATGGAATGGATTACGTATTTCATGTGGCAGGTATAAAAGGCTCTATCGACGTAACCATAAATAATCCAGCAAGCTTTTTTGTACCGCTTTTAATGTTCAACACTAACGTTCTTGAGGCATCAAGATTAAATAATGTAAAAAAACTTGTTTATACCAGTTCAATTGGCGCTTACAGCGCTGCAGAGATATTTAAAGAAGGTGAAAATGAGGATAAAGAGCCTATGGATATGTTTCCCGGATGGGCTAAAAGAATGGCAGAACTCCAGATTAAGGCCTATGCTAAGCAATATGGATTAAACAATTATTCAATTGTCCGTCCATGTAATGTCTATGGACCGGGTGATAACTTTGATCCGAAGAATGCAATGGTAATACCAACTTTAATGCAGAGAATATTTAATAAAGAAGATCCTGTAATTGTCTGGGGAGACGGTTCAGCGATTAGAGATTTTGCATATTCGTCTGATGTAGCAAAAGGCACAATATTGGCCTTACATTACGGGACAAACGGAGGCTACGTGAACTTAGGGAGCGGAGATGGTTATTCTATTAGAGAACTAGTTGAGACATTAGCGGAATTCTTAGACTTTAAATATGAATTTGACACTTCTAGACCATCTGGCTTTCCACGCAGAATCATGGATATTAGTCTGGCGAGAGAAATGATCAAGTATAACCCTGAAACAAGTCTTTTGCAGGGCTTAAAGAATACGTGGGAATGGTTCAAAGTTAATGCCGATGAATATAAAAATAAACAAAATTATTTTGTCTCAAAATAATGAAAATTAAAAAAGCATTTATAACAGGAATCACAGGTATGGTAGGCTCACATCTAGCCGAATACTTAATTGATAATACAGACTGGGAAATTATTGGGTTGATAAGATGGAGAAGTCCTTTAGATAATATAAGTTCGTTAGTAAAAAAAATAAATAAAAACCAAAGAGTCAAACTCGTTTATGGCGATATTAGAGATCCACTATCAATAGATGAGGTAATAAAGAATAATAAACCTGACTACTTATTTCATCTCGCAGCTCAAAGTTATCCTCTTACTAGTTTTACTTCACCTTTAGATACTCTAGAAACAAATATACAAGGAACGACTGTTGTTTTAGAGGCTTTAAGGAAATACTCAAAAGAATGTATAACACATGTATGCGCATCCTCTGAGGTTTTTGGCAGGGTTGCAGAAGATAAGCTTCCAATTAATGAAGAGTGTACATTTCATCCAGCATCTCCATATGCAATTTCAAAAGTTGGTACAGATCTATTAGGCAGATACTATGCTGAGGCCTATGATATGAACATCATGACAACGCGTATGTTTACTCATACTGGACCAAGAAGAGGCGATGTTTTTGCTGAATCAACTTTCGCCAAACAAATCGCTATGATTGAAAAAGATTATATTGAACCAGTTGTAAAAGTTGGGAATTTAGATAGCTTAAGAACTATATCAGACGTGAGAGATGCGGTACGCGCTTATCACATGCTTGTTACAATTAATCCAACTAAAGGAGAGTACTACAATATAGGAGGTACATATAGTTGTACTATTGGTGATATATTGAATAAGTTAATCTCGTTGAGTTCAAAAAAAGATGTGATCAAAATTGAGACTGATCCGGAAAGATTACGACCTATAGATGCTGACCTACAACTGCCTGATACATCTAAATTTCATGAACATACTGGATGGAAACCTGAGATTGACTTTGAGAAAACAATGCTTGATTTATTAAACTATTGGAGAGACAGACTATCTAAAGAGGGAAATGCTTTTCTAACGAGGTGACAATGAGAGTATTAAATACAGATCTTTCTGGAGTTATGAGAATTGAGCTTGAGTCATTCAGTGATCATAGGGGTAAATATACAGAAACTTACAATGAGGATGCTTATAAACGAGCAGGAATAGATGTTCACTTTATACAAGATGACATATCATTTTCAAAGAAAAACGTACTTCGTGGAATACATGGTGACCAAGAGACTTATAAGTTGGTATCATGCCTACATGGCTCATTTGTGCTAATCGTTGTAAATAATGACTCTGAATCAGAAGAGTATAAAAAATGGATTACTTTTAACTTATCTGGTGACGATGAAATACAGATTTTGATTCCTCCTAAGTTCGGAAATGGTCATTTTGTTACGAGTGATGATGCAATATTTCACTACAAACAAAATACATACTATAATCCAAAAGGACAATTTACGATAATGTGGAACGATCCAGAATATAATTTCGTATGGCCAAACAATACTCCAATTCTATCTAAGAGAGATGAATTAGGAAAATTTGAATAGACGTCACAAAAAGTGATACTATAGTGCGAAAGTGGATTTCTTGAGAGATAAAAGAGTTTTAGTAACAGGTGGCAGTGGCTTTGTAGGGACGAATTTACTGAAAAGACTTCTAGAATCTAATTGCAAACTCTCTACAACAATTCATAAAACACCCCCTCAATTTACCGATAATAGTATTGAATATATAGATGTAGATTTAACAACACCTGAGGGATGTTTAAAAGCTACGAAGAACATTGATTATATCTTTATGTGTGCTGCAAATACATCCGGTGCAGCCGTGATGGAGAATAACCCCCTTGCACATTTGACGCCAAATATTCTCATGAATTTATTATTGTACGAAGCTGCTTATAAAAATAATATAAAGAAGATATTGTTTATAAGTTCAAACACAGTGTACCCAGTTACTGATTTTCCTGTGAGAGAAGATGACGTTACAAATGAATTTTACCATAAGTATTTTATAGTTGCATGGATGAAAAGGTTTACAGAAATAGTATCAGATATGTATGCTGATAAAATAAACGATAAAATGAATATTGTCGTTGTGCGGCCAGCAAACTTGTATGGTGAGTATGATGATTTTGACTGGGAGACATCACATGTTATCCCAGCATTGATTAGAAAAGTTGCTGAAAAACATGACCCAATTCAAGTGTGGGGCGATGGGAATGATCTGAAGGAATTTCTGTATATTGACGATTTTATAGACGGTATCATTTTAGCGATGGAGAAGATTAATAGCTCCAAACCAATAAATTTATCGTTGAATAAAGCGGTTACTGTTAAAGAAATCATCAATCATTTAATAGAAATAGATGGACACACTAGCGCGAAAATAGAATACGATACAACTAAACCAACTATGATTCCAAAAAGACTTATCGATAATTCTAAAGCTAGAGAACTACTGGGATTCAATCCCAGTGTTAACATTAAAGATGGATTATCAAGAACGCTAGAGTGGTATAAAAATAGAAAATGATTATTAGTAGAACTCCATTTAGAATATCATTCTTTGGAGGAGGAACAGATTATCCTGACTGGTATAACAATCAATCAGGCGCAGTTATAAGTACAACTATTAATAAGTTTTGTTATATTACCTGCAGACAATTACCTCCTTTTTTCAAATATAAGTATCGAATTAGATACCATGCAAAGGAGGAGACAAAATCAGTTAATGCTATAAAGCATCCTTCGGTTAAAGCCTGTATAAAATGTCTAGGCATAAAAGATGGCCTTGAAATTGTTCATCATGCAGATTTGCCTGCTAGGTCTGGTCTTGGCTCGAGCTCTACCTTTACTGTAGGCATGCTTCATGCACTTAATACATACAAAGGGAAAATAATCTCTAAAAGAAAGCTTGCTTACGATGCAATCAATATCGAGCAAAATGTGATTAAAGAATGTGTTGGTTCACAAGATCAAACAAATGCTTCGTTTGGTGGTTTGAACCACATCGAGTTCATGCCAGGTAATAAGATTGTAGTTAATCCTATAGTACTTTCAAAAAAGAAACATGAAACACTTCGGTCCCATCTCATGTTATTCTTTACAGGATTTGCACGAACAGCATCTGATATTTCTAAACATCAAATAGAAGCTATTAAAAATAAAAAGATTGATTTGTCTGCAACTTACGATATGGTCAATGATGCTAAAGATATCTTAAAAAAACAGAACTTCATAAAGGAGTTTGGCAATCTTTTACATGAACAATGGTTAATAAAAAGAAGTTATACGAGTAAGATATCAAATAAAGCAATTGATCAAATATATGCGAAAGGTATCAAGTCAGGAGCTTATGGTGGCAAGCTTCTTGGCGCTGGCGGTGGAGGTTTTATTTTGTTTTTAGCTGACCCTAAATATCATAATAAAATAAGAAAGAATTTAAGTACTTTATTGTATGTGCCTATTGATATGGAATCACTTGGAAGTCAGATAGTATACTATTCAAATGCAGATCAGTAGATGTATAATATTATGTGGTGGTAAAGGCAAGAGGTTAAGTAAATTTCACTCGCATGAGCAAAAATGTCTCATACGGATTAACAATATACCGTTTATTGAATACCTTTTAGATCAATTCTCACAATATAAAATTACTTTATGTACAGGTCACCTTAGTGAACAAATTGAGAATCATTATAGCGAGCAGGGGAATATAATTATATCAAAAGAAGAGAGCCCCTTGGGTACAGGAGGCGCAGTAATTAACTCACTAAGAAATATAACTGATGAGGTTGTCATTATTGCAAATGGAGATTCTTTTTGCCAATTTGATTTAAACAAAGCCACTAACTTTTTTCTTGAAAATGATCTAGATTTTTTAGTAATCGCTACTGATGATTATGAAGAAATCGATGATTATGGATTGATTGAAATTAATAAACAAAATATGATTAAATCATTTAATGAAAAACCAAAGTACGCTCGCACTAATGGATTAATGAATTCTGGTATTTACATAGTGAAAAGAAGAGTTTTCACAGATTACCCGATAGCTAATATCTCACTTGAAAGAGAGATAATACCTACAATAATAAATAATTATAAAAGTTATGCGTACAATACTCATTCTAAGGTGTACGATATAGGCACACCTGAGAGAATTGAAGTTGCTCAAACTTTCTTCAAAAATTATGATAGACGTTAATAGAACGATAAAATATATCAAAGAATCAGGATATAACCCATATTCAGATAATAAATTAAGTAAATCAGATATTTTTTATATAAATACTCTGGAGGATCACTACTCAATGCTAGCGAATGAAATCCAAAGTGTTCTTAAAGATAATACTATTAATTCTATTCTAGAGCTTGGTTCATATATGGCGGTTGGGTCGCATCTAGCAAGAGATGCTGGCGTAAAAAATATAACATGTTCAGATATGTATGACTTAGATACTAATTCGTCTTATAGAAATTGGCTAAGTACTAAAAATATTAATTATCAGCACTTTGACTTAACTAGAGAGCCAAAAGATGAATTTAAAAAAAAATATGACTGTATTATATTTCAAGAGACTCTTGAACATATTCCGCATAATCCAGCTCGAATTTTATTGAATGTGAATCAAATGTTAAGTGATAAAGGGATATTAATATTTTCAGTTCCCAATTTCTTTAGTGTAAGGAGTATAATAAATTTAATTAAATTCTCTCATCCCTACGTAAAGAAAGAGGAGTTACTTCATATTGATTCCGTTACAGAGAGATCTGGAGTTCACTGGATTGAATTTAATACAAAGTTGATAAGTAGTATTATAAATTTCTGCAATTTTAGAATCTTGCTTCATAATAAAAATAACATCAAGTATGGCAGCGTGATCAAATATAGGATTAAAAACTTAATAAAAGTAATTATGCCATCTATTTTTGATCAACATCGTTTTATCCTACAAAAGGAAAAAGATTTTGAGACTTATCTTAGTACCAGAGAAAAAATAATATCAGAGCATGAATCATTAAATCTCTAAATACTCACATTGAAATCACTCACACTCATAAAAATTGGTGCACTAGGGGACGTAGTTAGAACATCATATCTAGTAAATGCTCTTAAAAATAAATATAATTATATTATTACATGGATAACTGAAAAATCTGCTGAGGAGTTGCTCAAATATAACCCCAACATAGATAGGATACTTTATCTGGATTCCGATCTACCTAAAGAAACAGATATTCTTATCTGTTTAGAAGATAAATACGAATATGTAAAATTAGGAAATCAAATAAAATCGAAGAGAACTATAGGCTCTTATATTGATGATAATAATCTAATTAAGTACTCTGATGATTCTAGAGACTGGTTTGACATGAGTCTCATTTCAAAGCAGGGTATAAGCATGGCAAATGATCTTAAGAAAAAAAATACAAAAAGTTTTAATCAAATATTCTCTAAAATTCTTCATGTTCAAATATCTGATATAAAGCCTGAGCTTTTTTATAACGAAAAATATTATCCTCAGTCATCAGAATGCGAGGAAAAAAAAATAGTTTTAGGCTTGAATTTATTTGCTGGAAACAGATGGCCCTCTAAAGAGTTACATATGGACGATTCGAAAAAACTAATAGAATCTATTCTAGATTATTTGGATGATAACAAAATAGACTATATATTATCACTTTTTTGTGACAACTCTTCTCACGAAAAAGCAAAAAATATTGTCGGTGATAAAAGACTGAATATAATCAACACAAATGCAGATATTTTAGATTTTTCAGGTCATATTAGAAAATGTGATTTATTTGTTACAACAGACTCACTAGGGATGCATTTGGCAATTGCTAATAAAACTAGGCATATAGCTTTTTTTAATCCAACATCTGCAGTCGAGATTGATAATTATAATCATGGCGTGAAAGTAATTTCAGAATCTTTGGATTACTGCTCGTATAAACCAGATGCAGCTTATGATAATACATTATGGAAAAAAATTTTTGATCAATGGTTAATAGAAGTCGATAAGCTTGTTTTTAAAAACTAATGAAATCTCATCTGATCATCCAAGGCCCATTTTTCAGTGATACTAGAATTCGCACAGAGAAATCCATTAGTACAGCTATAGAGTCAGGTATTTTTTCAAAAATAACATTATCTACTTACGATCACCCTGAAGTGGCAGACTTGAGAAAATCCTATGATATTGAAGTCATAATCAATGAAGATCCGGGTAGTCAGGGCAGAGAGGTTTATAGAAACAAATATCAAAATATTAATCGCCAAATTAAAACCATAACAAGTGGCGTATTGGTTGATAAATTTGATTATTCAATGAAAATTAGAAGCGATTGTTATATTTATAAGGCTAATAAACTTGAAAGAGTTATAAATGAATTTATGACTTCTAACAAAAAGTTCCTTCTAACTGACTGTTCATCTGTCAGATTTGATACAAAACAACCAAGAATACTCTACCATCTCTCAGACTGGTTCATAGGGTTCAAACAAGATAAATCTGAACTCGTAAAAAGTATTCCATATTTAGATGAAAAATATAATGAATCATGGCTAAACGAGCAGAGTCATAAACTCAAGAGTCTATATAATAGAGAAAAACTGAGCACAAGGTTTGGCGCAGAGGTCTGGATTACTCTTAATTTATTGGCCAAAGCAAAACATCCAATTAAACACTGTTTAGATTATTCCATAGAGGCAGAAGAACAATTCATAAATGACCTTAAACAAGTCATGTGCGTGCCAATGTACAAGATGGGCATGAGATGTATGAAGATGAGGTCAGTGCATATACCGCATTTGGATAGATATGAAAATTACTTAGGGAGATTAGATAAAATTATTTATAAAATAATTGGTTTTTTTTATAAAATCTATGCAGAGCATCGTCAAAAATACATTAACAAATATAAATGATTATTAATTTCATTTTTATAATTTATTTTTACTACAGTCTTTTAATTTCTGATAATATCAAATTAAGTTTATAATGTGACTCTAAATGAAGATATTAATTACAGGCATTTGTGGTTTCGTTGGTTCCTCTCTAGCTCAAATATTATGTGAAGACGATCAGCTTGATATACATGGAGTTGACGACCTTTCTTTTGGATACAAACAAAGAATTGAAGACATAGAAAACAAAGTTATTTTCCACCAGAAAGACGTAAATAGTTTTTGTTTATCAGAAGAAACAAGCTTTGATATCATAATAAATGCTGCTGCTGTAGCACCACTTCCAGATAATCAAGTAAATCATAGCCGATCTCTGGCTATGAATGTAGGAACTTTGGGCTCATTAGTAGATTTTATGATAAAAACAGGATGCAAAAAAATGATTCATTTTAGTTCTTCGGCAGTCTATGAAGGACTATCATCAAGAATATCCTCTGGCCATAAAGTTGGCGATAAGTTAGAGCCACATTTGATGTATCCAATAAGTAAATACCTTTCGGAGGTATATCTTCAAGCGCAATCAACCGTATATGGTTTAGATATAATAGCACTCAGACTATTCAACCTCTATGGTCCGAGACAAGATTATTTTAGAAAACAACCGCCTTTACTAGGATATTTAATAAAAAATATCATACAAAAAAAACCTGTTACATTATTTGCCTCACCTGAGGCAAAGCGAGACTATGTTTTCATACTTGATCTGATTAATTTTATTAAGATTATACTAAATCAGTCATATATTGAAAAAAGATATAAAGCTGTGAACATAGGCAGCGGTAGTGCATACTCAGTCTACGATCTAGTTGAAAAGCTTGAGAAAATTTCAGGAGAAAAATTAATTTATACAAAAGGTAATAAAAAGAAATTTTGGGATAAGTATCCATCAATGTTTGAAAACAAGGTACCTCTACCAGAGGATATCGTTCAAAATGAAGTTGATAAAGTATCATTCTGTAATCTTGATGATACTATCGAGCAATTTAAGTGGTCACCAGAAATTAAGATAGAAAGTGGACTTAAAATGTGTTTTGATTATGCGAAGAAAATAATTAGTGCGTAGAAATAGATGAATAAACTTACCTTACTATTCTCTGGTAAAAGAGGTGGTGGAATTACAGATCTTACAAATATAATAAATGGATTTATTGGTAATAAACATACTCAAACAAGATTGAGCGTCATCACTCTCAGGAGATTCAGCCATCTAGAAGAATTGTGTAGTAAAAATAATATTAGTTACTCATACACAACAGCCGAATGTAATAATATTATTAAAGAATTTTGTGTAAATATAATTTTTATTTTAACGATCACTAAAAATATTTTCTTTGCTAAAAATATAATCTTTACTATGACCCATCCTAATCTTCTATTCTTGCCGCTATATAGACTTATATCTTTTTTTACTAACTGTCGTCTGTATTATATAAGACATAATCCTACAGGATTTAGACATGTTACAAATAGTTTGAAAAATATACTCATAGTCTTAACAGATTATATTGCAAGCATGTTTTCTCATCGACTTCTTTTTTTTTTCAAGAAATGTATTACAATGTTTCGAGCAATCACTATATAAAGATAAGTTATATTACATAGGATTTGGAATTAATTCTTTTAACAAAATACCATCTACGCCTTGCAGCCCGAGTGCTCAAACATTTATTTTCTTCGGCAGATGCTTACCATATAAAGGTTTAGATATTCTCATCGAAGCATTGAATCTTATAAATGATCGTTCTCTAAACCTTATAGTTGCCTCTAATTCAATACCAATGGAGTATATTAATAAGCTGTCTAAACTGAAAGATAAACATACTATAGATATTTTTAATGAATGGCTGGATGACGATAGACTTGATATCTTATTTAAAAAGTCTAGTTGTGCAATACTCCCATACAGAGCAATATCTCAGAGCGGCCCCGTACTTACATCTATGGGATATAATATTCCTATAATCGCGTCTAATCTTGCAGGAGTAAAAGAGTATCTAACTGATTTAGAGGATTCATTGCTATTCATTTCAGAAGATCCAGCGAGCCTGAAAGAAAAAATCTTGTTGTTTAATGACTCTGCTGATATACAAAATAAGCTTAGGAAAGGGATTATATCCACAGCGAAAAAATTCTCGTGGAAAAATGTTAGTATTAATATTGAGAATCTGACTACTGATGACTAAATATATAAAAGAATTCATTTATTATTTTTGCCATAGAATTTTATGGCTACTACTCTTAATTCCTAGCATTCATTTAAAAAAAGTTATATTACTAATTTGTGGCTCGAAAATAGGTAAAAATGTATCTATTCACATTGGTGTAAAAATTATAGCACCTTGGAATTTAAAAATTGGAAATAATTGTACTATTAACTCATCTTGTATGATTGATGCCAGAGGAGGAATATCCATATCAGATAACGTAATGATTGGCTATCAAAGCTCTATACATTCAATTGGTCACAATTATAGAGAAGATAAGTTTCCAGTTTTCAAATCCGCAGTTAAGATAGACTCTGATGTCGTTATTTTTTCTCACTGCTTTGTAGGTCCCGGTGTACATCTAAAATATGGTTGTACACTCTTACCTACAACAACTGTATTTAAGGGTGTGTACGACGAGAGATCTACTTTAATCGGAAACCCATGCAAAGCTATCAATAAAATTGGAAATGTAGTGCGTGGGAAACAATTTCATAATAGTCCTTTTGGATTCTAATGCTGCCATATTTTTCAATTCTTAGTTTTTCTGCCTTAACAGCTTTTCTAATCTATGATTCAAAGTATAGAAAGTACGATAAAGTCTTTATTTTTTTGCTTTTTATCTTAGTTTCTCTATTTCTAAGCTTTCGAAGTATAGAGATAGGGCCGGATTGGTTTAGTTACAAAGAACTATTTCAAAACCAAATTAATTTCCCATTTATTCACAGTATAACGATTGGAGATCCTGCTTACTTTGGTTTGACTTGGATAGTGAGAAGATTTACTGATGATATATTTTTTGTAAATTTTTTAATGGCTTTCATTACTATGTTTTTTTACTATATGTTTTGTAAATTTCAAAAATACTCAACATTTAGCTTTTTCATTGGACTACCATTTCTGATTCTTTTTATAATAAACTTCCCCCGTCAAGCCGCTGCAATGACTATAATTGCATACTCTATGAAATATATACTTTGTGGAAATAAGAGAGAGTATCTTTTATTCCTACTTCTAGCAATGTTATTTCATAAAACAGCAATTGTATTCTTGGTTTTGTTAATAGACAATCTAGAAAAGTTCAAACTTAAAAACGTTTTACTTCTTGGTCTTGCCATAACGTCTTTTTTCATATTGTTTGTAAGTAAATTTCTTTCAGGTTATATTTTAAACTTTTCAACTCACATGCAGTCGAATGCTGCGCATATAAAAGGAATAATTTATCTTTTACCTGCCGCTGCATATCTATTATTCTACAAACAGATTTCCAATGTTATGTCATCGGAAGAGATTTTTATTATAAAAAGACTATCCATGATTATAATATTTTCTTACTTTTTGATTTTTCTTCACCCATTTTTATATAATGCAATGGATAGACTTTTTATATATTTTTTACCAGTCGAAGTTTTAATATTTGGAAATTATATGATAAGGGCGATAAAGGGAAACCAGATACTTCTGTATATGAGCATGATAATTGTTTATAAATTTGTATTATTTTTTGCTTGGTTATTTTTAGGTAACAAATCTTCTTTTTTTGTGCCATTTGAATTCTATACTTCACATTTATTTTGAATAGAAATATTAATAAACAATATACTTTAGTGCGAGTGTTGACAGATAGCAATTCTTTCAAGTGGCACATCTATAATAATATGAGATATCTAGATGAGAAATATAAAATATACATTATTGGAAATGGTGTAGAAATATTTAAGAAAAAATGTCCAAAAATTAATTTTATCAACATGAAAATTAAACGTAGGCCAAGCTTATTCATGGACTTCTTAGCGTTAGTAAAACTTATTTATCTTTTTATAGAAATTAAACCAGACATTGTTCATTCAATTATGCCAAAGTCTGGTTTTCTAGCATCTATTGCAGGGTTCATAACCAGAGTACCAATTAGAATTCATACGTTCACTGGGCAAGTCTGGGCAACACAAACTGGATTGACAAAAAAGCTATATCTTAAACTAGACAGGTTAATTAATAATTTAAATACAATCTGTCTTACAGATAGCTATTCTCAATCAACCTTTCTCAAGGAGCATAAAATTACGTATAAAGGTGAAAATTTACCCGTATTGAATAAAGGATCTATTTGTGGAGTCGACTTCGATGAGGTGAGCAAATCTCTGTCTAGTGAAAATAACAATGAAATACAGTCATTAAAAAATAAGTACAATATAAAAAAAGATGACTTTATATATACATACATTGCCAGAAAAACGAAAGATAAGGGTGCTATAGATATTTTGAAGGCATTTGAAAAAGTCTGTATTGATAATCAAGATATTAATTTAAAACTTTTTTTTATTGGCCCCTATGAAGAGGAGATAAAAATATCTGACTTTCTTAAAACAAATATCAACAAAGTTATCGATATAGGCAGTGTTGATAATCATCTACAATTTATATCTATTACAAACGTTTTATGTTTACCTAGTTACAGAGAAGGTTTTGGTTCAATAATTATTGATGCAGCTGCTATGAAAGTTCCTTCATTAGGTTACGATATTCCGGGACTGCAGGATTCAATTCATAATAACAAGACAGGCCTCTTATCAAAAAGAGGTGATATTGACTCTTTTTCCGAGAATATGTATCGCCTGTATGCTGATAACGAACTTAGAAACGAAATGGGGCTCAACGCATATGACAATGCTATTAAAAATTTTAGCGCTAAGGTCATGTCCGAGTATTATTGTGAGCTTTACGATAGCTTGATGAGCTCATAAATATATTTATAGATTGGTTTTTTTGGTTTATAACCCAATTCTCTAACAGCTTTACTCGAGTCAATAATTGATCTACAAGTTAACGCTCTAATCACTGAATCAGTTAGAGGTATATTTAATACTTTTGGTAAAACTTTTGCTATGAGTTTTGCAAATTTATGATTGATTACTAGATTGATTTTTTTTATTTTAAGTAGATCAGTTACTTCATTAACTGTCTGGGATATCTTTGAATCATTCGAGATATTATATACTCCCGAGTACGACGGTTGAGATGATATGATCGAGACAATCAAATCTGTCAAATCGTCAACATGTAAGTAAGATAAGATATTATCTTTCGAACCTATATAGAAAAATAATCTTTGTTTAATATGTTTTATGAGACGTCTCAGTGAGTCATTTGGCATGTCTTTCCCATATATTGCTGTGGGCCTGAGAATATAGACTCGTAAGGATTTATTTCTAGAGGCATTTAGTAAAATGTTGTCAGCATACCACTTGGTCTTTTCGTAATAATTATCAGTATGAATTTCACTATCTTCTGTAACATATTCATAATCTTTTTTAGTATAGTAATTTCTTTTATATATACCCGCACTTCCTAATTGAATCCACTTAATATCTTTCTTCTTAATATTTATTATATCGAGTAAATTTTGTACTCCATGTATATTCGTCGCTTCCATTTTATTTTCATCGATAATTTCTCCAGCACAATTTATTATAAAATCAGCATCATTAATAAGTGGTTCGAGAATCGTATGATCTGAGGATAATGTTCCTTTTATTACAGTTACATTTTTATGATTGCCAGTATCAGATGATGATAAAACTTTTACATGGTGACCATCGCTTATTAGTTTTTGTAGTAAGTTTTGACCAACAAATCCGCCTGATCCAGTTAAAGATATTTTCATAGTGATATTAAATCACAATTAATATTCTATTTCATTTCAAAACATTAATGAGTGTATAATTGATAAAATGGTTATACATACAAACTCATATCTCAAATTAATAGACTTCCTCACTCCATTGGTTGCAATGATATTATTACTACCATTCTACGGAAAAATTGACGAGGATTTACTTTCTCTAGCATTACTCTCAGGCATTAGTCTTGTTTTGTATTCCTTATTCTATGAATATTACTACAATTATTACTTAACACACATGGATTCTAAATTAAGAATTTCAATAACATCATGGCTATTTTCTATTTTAGTGATTTTTATATATGTGTTCTTCGTAAATCCTGATATGCCAAGCATCTTATTATCAATTATGTGGATTTTGATTACACCTATGATCATATTGTTATTGAAATTTTTCTTAAAAAAAATAATCTTAAGAAATAATGAATATATTCACAAGATTATTATTATTGGCAATGAATATAAGTTGACAAACATTGAATATGACAGGCTTATAACTAAAGGATATCAAATTGTTTTTATCAAAGATGTGGCAGAATTTTCAAACAAATATTCATCACTGAAGAATATTGATAGAGTTGTAATTAATATAACCAGTTTTGATATCTATAGTTTGGATATTGATATGAGGTACAGTAATAAAATAATATCTATGTCCTCTTTTCTAGAACTATATCAACGTAAACTATCTATAAATAAAAGAGATGTGGAGAGCATTTTGAATATTAATCCGTTTCCAAGAAAAGTTTATTTGTTCAAACGTCTCTGCGATTATATCCTTCCTATTATATTTTTTCTCCCAATTGTAATAATTTTGCTTTTTTCATTCGTAATTCAAAAACTACAAGCGCCGGGTAGATTTTTTTTCCTTCAAAACAGAGTAGGGAAGGATAAAGTGCAATTTAAAGTATTCAAAATAAGAACGATGTATGAAAAAACAGTATATGATCCATATACTCGAGAAAATGATGAGAGAATATATCCATTCGGAAATAAATTGCGAATATATAGATTTGATGAAATTCCACAAATAATAAATGTCATAAAAGGAGATATGCATATGATTGGCCCTAGAGCTGAATGGGACATATTAGCAAAAGACTACGAAAAAAATATTGAATGCTATGACATAAGGTCTCTAGTAAAACCAGGTATTACTGGATGGGCACAAGTAATGTTTAGATATGGATCAAATATAGAAGATTCAAAACAAAAACTAATGTATGATTTATATTATATTAAAAATTGGTCTATCTGGCTTGAATTTGAAATTGGAATTCGTACATTTATGGTTATTTTTAGTAAGGGTGGATTATAAAATCGGGTGATACATGAGTAATGCAGAATCTATAATATTTAACAGTGATTCTCTTGAGTTTCGAGGCTCACTATCTAGGACTAGCTGGATTCAGTCCTTCTCTGATAATGGTAAAATTGTATTTAAGTATAATTATGATGATTATAATTTTGATAAGGCAATTATTGACTTACTAAAAGAACGAAATTTCATTCATTCATCTAAACATTTAGACAAAATTCATGAGGAGCTTTCAGCTGATGATATGTCCGTAGATGTTAATCAAATAAATAATATTGTTAAGACTTGCTACGAGACGAATGATCATATTGGTAACTTGTATCATAAGTTTATAAAAGAATGTGTCCAGCCAATAATGGATGATCAGATTTATTTTCAAAAAACACCGACATTCAGATTTAGTTTCCCTAGATCTATAGGTATGACAAAAAGAGACTACCATAACGATATTATGCTTGGTCACCCACCAGAAGAAATTAATGTTTGGATCCCATTTACTAATTCATCGGAAAGTAAGTCTTTTGTTATATTGCCATTAGATAAAAGTCTTTATTTATTAAAAAAATTTGATTTCAATTTACAATCACTCCATCAAGCAATTTGGAAGGACGACAAGATTAAACAATTTTGCGATGACAATACGGAAATTGTAACTTTGGACAAAGGTGAATTCTTAGTATTCGATTCTAGATGCCTGCACGCTGCTATTTTGAATGAATCTGACTTTACAAGAGTAAGCATGGATATACGGATTATCAGGCTTAATGAATACAACAAGCTTCCATTCACATACATTGGCACAGGAAGAAGAAAATCCAAGTTTATACCCAATGACTACTACCATCAAAATGTAATATAAACAACATTGATGTTTTATAAATATAATATTATATTAAAATTTTTATTATGAAAACAGATATTGAAATAGCACAGGCGGCCAAATTAGAGAAAATAAACTCTATTGCCAAAAAACTAGATATCCCTGAGGACTCACTGGAGCCATTTGGTCATTATAAAGCTAAAATATCTCTAGATTTTCTTAATTCACTAGAATCAAAACCAGATGGTAAGCTAATATTGGTAACTGCAATCAGCCCGACTCCAGCAGGTGAGGGTAAAACCACGACGTCTGTAGGATTAGGCGACGCACTCAATCATATAGGTAAAAAAGCACTGGTAACTATTAGAGAGCCTTCTCTTGGCCCTGTATTTGGCATGAAAGGTGGAGCAGCAGGAGGAGGTATGGCACAAGTTATACCCATGGAAGACATCAATCTTCATTTTACCGGAGATTTTAATGCCATACAGTTAGCCAATAATTTACTTGCCGCTATGCTAGATAATCATATTCACCACGGAAATACGTTAGGTATCGACGTCAGACGTGTTGCTTGGAAAAGAGTTCTTGATATGAATGATAGAGCCCTTAGAAGCACTGTCTGCTCACTCGGATCAATTGGCAATGGCTTCCCAAGAGAAGATGGCTTTGATATTGTCGTTGCCTCTGAAATTATGGCAATATTTTGTCTAGCTACTTCGATAACTGACTTGAAAGAAAGGTTAGGGAAGATAGTTATTGCATATACAAGAGATAAAAAACCAATTTTAGCCAAAGATATCAATGCACATGGAGCCATGACTGTTCTACTCAAAGATGCAATGAAACCTAATCTTGTCCAAACATTGGAAAATAATCCGGCAATTATTCACGGCGGGCCATTTGCCAATATTGCTCATGGATGTAATTCAGTGATTGCGACAAAAGCATCTCTCAAACTTGCAGATTATGTCGTTACAGAAGCTGGCTTTGGTGCGGATTTAGGCGCTGAAAAATTTTTGGATATTAAGTGTAGAAAAGCAGGACTTAAACCGTCGGCTGTAGTGTTAGTCGCAACTATACGAGCCTTAAAGTATCATGGGGGTTGCTCATTAGATGAGTTAAATAAAGAGAGTATTGATTATTTATCAAAAGGTCTAAGTAATCTAGAAAGACATGTTAAAAACTTGAAAAATCATTACGGTCTTCCTGTAGTGGTTGGTATTAATGGTTTTACATTTGATACAGATAAAGAAAAAGAATTGTTAAAGACTAAATCCTCTGAGCTTGATGTTCCTATAGTTTCATCTACTCATTGGGCTGAGGGAGGAAAAGGTGCAGAAGAGCTTGCCAAACAGGTTGTTGAGACAATTGATACAGCAGAAAACAATTTTAAATTCTTATATGAAGATGATGTAAAACTTTGGGATAAAATGGAGATGATTGCCAAGAATATTTATGGAGCGTCTTCTATATCTGCACCAGCAAACGTAAGAAAGCAAATTGATGATCTTCAAGAAAACGGCTATGGAGATTTTCCAGTTTGTGTTGCAAAGACCCAATACTCTTTTTCAACAGATCCTACGCTTAGGGGTGCACCATCTGATCACGAAATACCTATAAGAGAAGTAAGATTATCAGCAGGAGCAGAATTTATCGTGATGGTTTGTGGAGATATAATGACTATGCCTGGTTTACCCAAAACTCCTGCTGCAGAAAGAATCGATATTGACGATGATGGAAATATTGTTGGTCTATTCTAATAAATAATTATCTTTGGAAATTAAATTAGGTGTGTATATTAGTATTTGGCGGATCTGGATTTATAGGATCGAGATTCATAAAAAGACTGCATGAAACCGACTCTAGCGTAATAATTAATGTTGACAAGTTATCATATGCATCAGACCAAACGAATCTTGATTTCATCAAAGATGATAAAAATTATATCTTTTATAAAAAAGATATAAATGCTAAAGATGAAATTAGAGAAATAATTATTAAGCACAAACCAAAATGCTTTATAAATTTCGCAGCAGAAACACACGTAGATAATTCTATAGAATCATCATATGAGTTTATTAAAACTAATGTATTAGGTGTACAAGTTTTATTAGATCTTTTTAGAGAATATCATTCTGAAACTAAAAATAATAAATTAAAATTTATCCAAGTTTCAACAGATGAGGTTTATGGCGATTTGTCTAAATCAGATTCTCCTTTCACGGAAATAAATCGTTATTCTCCCAAAAACCCATACTCAGCCAGTAAAGCAGCTGGTGATCATCTAGTTTTCTCTTATATAAACACCTATAAACTCCCTCTCGTGATAACAAACTGCTCTAATAACTACGGGCCTAATCAACATCGAGAGAAATTAATTCCTAAAACTATATACTCAGCTTTGAATAATAAACCGATACCTATCTACGGTGATGGAACAAACATAAGAGATTGGATATATGTTGATGATCATTGCGATGCTCTTATAGAAATAATAAATTCAAAATATGAATTTAATCATTTCAATATTGGTGGTAACTGTGAGTTAGAGAATCTTAGCCTAGTGAAAAAAATCTGTGCTCTTCTAACCGATAAGCTTAATAATAATTTTCAGTATGAAAAATTAATTGAATTTGTTAATGATAGACCTGGACATGATTATAGATATGCTATTGATAATTCTTTCATTATCAAAAATCTAGACTGGAGACCAATGACATCATTTGATAAGGGAATTTCTAGTACAGTGGATTTTTATTTAAATAAATATCAACACGAATGATGTCAGTAAAAATTTTACTTCTAGGAGCTAATGGAATTGTAGGAACTGATATTCAGAAGAAATTGAATAAAGTATATCAAGTGGAATCATATACACATAATGAGTTAGATATAACAAATTCCAATCTTATTGAGAGCAAAATACGAGAACTTACTCCTAATCTCGTAATTAATTCTGCAGCATACACAAATGTAGAGAAAGCGGAAACAGATCAGATTCATTGCTATGAGGTAAATACTAATGCAGTGAAAAATCTTGCTGAAATATGTTATTTGTATAATTCAACACTCATTCATCTATCAACAGATTACATATATGATGGCGTGAGAGATTATCCTTATACAGAGGATGACATAGGTAATCCTATTAATATTTATGGCGATAGTAAAAATAAGGCAGATGATTATATTCAGTCATGTAAGTGTAATTCAGTTATATTAAGAACGTCATGGGTATATGGAGATAGTGGAAAAAATTTTGTAAAGAGTGTACTAGATAGAGCTAAGATGAACGATGAATTAAAAATCGTGTGTGATCAATACGGAGTTCCTACATCCTCTAATTTTCTTGCAGAAATAATTGATAAACATTTAGTAAAACATTGCATGAAAATGTCACACAATCCATACAAGAATATCTTCAATATTTGCTCATCCGGTTATACCACATGGTTTAATTTTGCAGAAGAAATTATCAAATATGCTTCTAAATTTGATCCTAAATACAAAATTGATGTTATTCCTATTCAATCTGATCATTACAATACAGTGGCCAAAAGACCGAGTTACACTGTTTTGTCGAATAAAAAAATATCGACATACTTTGACATTAATATTCAAAACTGGGAGTATTATCTAGGATTTTTTCTAGACAGTTATATAAAATAAATTAACATGAAAATAATTAAAACTATATTCAATAAAGTTTGTTTATTGACACCTGAGATATTTTCTGATGACAGAGGGTTCTTTTATGAATCTTATAATTCAAAAAGTTTCAACAGCTTAATTGGAGATAACGCTTCATTCGTTCAAGATAACCATTCTTATACAAAGAAGTCAGTATTAAGAGGTTTGCATTACCAAGAGTCTCCATACGAGCAAGACAAGTTAGTTAGAGTTCTCAGTGGAGAGATCTATGATGTAGTTGTGGATATAAGAAAGTCGTCAAAAACATTTGGGAAATGGCATGGTGAAGTTTTATCTGCAATTAATAATAATCAGTTATGGATACCCAAAGGTTTTGCGCATGGTTTCGTAGTTACAAGCTGTGATGCAACAGTTCTGTATAAAACTACGCAATATTATTATCCGGAGAGTGAGCGGACAATTCGATATGATGATCCAGATTTAAATATACAATGGCCTATTGAAATTGAAATTATATCTAAGAAAGACTCAAAAGGTTTGGGTATTAAAGATATACTCTAGAAAAGTTCAAAAATGGATATTTTTTCAGATGCTTTAAATATATTTATAAATCTAAATTCAAAATTCTTTGATATAGTCTTCTTATCATTATATGTATCATTAGTTGCGACTGTTATAGCTACGATAATATCGATTTATATTTCGTCTCTATTAATTATGAAAGATTTCATTGGTAAGAACTTTATCTTAATAATTGTAAATTCACTTATGAGCTTGCCTCCTGTTGTTGTAGGTCTGATTTTATATATTATTTTCTCTTCTTCAGGCATATTAGGATTTCTAGAGATTCTATATACACCCACGTTGATGGTAGTAGCTCAAATAATCATAGTCACTCCGATTATTATATCTCTGTCTTATAAAGCATTGTTAAATAAATATATAGAATTAGATGAGTATTTAATCTCAATGCATACACCTGGTTTAAAAAAAATATATACAATAATAAGTGAATGTCGATTTGATCTTTTGATCATAATCGTTACAGGTTTGGGTCGAGCTTTATCTGAAGTAGGTGCGGTCATCATTGTAGGTGGAAATATTGCTAACATGACACGAGTAATGACTACAAGCATAGTTCTTGAAACATCGAGAGGTGAGCTTGCACTTGCTTTAAGTTTGGGAACGACACTTATTATTTTAGCTGTTATTATTAATATTTTGATCTATATAATAAAACAGAGATACCTATGAATAAATTAATCTCTATAAAAAATGTCAGCTATCAATATGATAAGAAGATAATTTTAGATAATATCTCCCTCAATATTTTTAAAGATAGAATTGTTGCTATCCGAGGATCAAATGGGGCAGGTAAGACAACACTTCTCAAATTGATGTATGGTCTTCTACAACCATCTTCGGGAAGTATACGAAGATATTATGAAGATGATGTCTGTACCAGTATTATATTTCAGAATCCTAAGTTCCTAGATAGGACAGTATACTCTAATCTAGAGCATGCATTATTCTGTAGGAATATAAAAAAAAGTTGTAGGAATTTAATTATTGATAAACTTTTGAAAAAATACTCTTTAGAACATCTTGCTAAAAAGCATATTCGTCTCATCTCAGGCGGTGAGTTACAATTAGTGTCTTTGTTAAGATCTCTTGTAATACAGCCTGATATTATATTTTATGATGAACCTACTAACAATTTGGATGAAAAAAACACAAACCTTATCTTAGATATAATTAGGCTAGCGATTGATGAAAAAAAACAGATTGTACTAGTATCTCATGATAATGAATTTGTAGCTAAACTTAATTGTTTGAATATTTATTTATCTGGTGGAGTTTTAAGTAATGATTAATTTTTATACTTTAGTATTTTGTCTACTTTATATTTTTGATGCTTATGCTCAAGATCTAGTTATACAATCTACAACGTCTACTCGCGATTCTGGTCTCTATGAATACTTACTACCACAGTATCCTCAAAGAGACAAATTATCAATTAAGGTCGTAGCAGTTGGAACTGGACAAGCAATTATAAATGCAAAAAATTGTGATGGTGATTTACTTATAGTACATGATAAAAAACGTGAACTTGAATTTCTAGACAAAGGGTATGGAATAAAAAGACACTCGCTCATGTACAATGATTTTGTAATCGTTGGTCCATCAAGTGACCCTGCTAGCATAAATAATTCAAATAGTCCTGAATATGCTTTTTTGTCAATTGCCGAAACTAACTCAAATTTTATTTCACGTTCAGACTCAAGTGGGACTCACTCAGCAGAAATGTCAATTTGGAGCAAATCTAGCATGAATCCTTTACCATTCAGCGGAAAATGGTACTTTGAAACTGGACAGGGAATGGGGCCTTCTCTAAATATTGCCATTGCTAAAAATGCATATATTTTTACCGACAGATCCTCTTGGCTAAAATATAAAAATAAGAGAAATCATCGTATCCTTTATGATAATAAGGATAAACTTAAGAATGAGTATGGAATAATACTTGTTAATTACAATCGCTGCAAAAATATGAACAAGACAAATGCAAGCTATCTGTATGATTGGCTTGTCTCTGATGCAGCAAAGCGCCATATTAATTTGTATAAGATTGACGGACAACAGGTTTTCTATACTGATTAACTACATAATATATATTATACGAACGTATATATATGTAGAATAATACATCCAGATAACCTATTCTACTATTTATAGATAAGGATATCGTTACAATGAAAAATTTACATGTTGTTCTAGGAAACCAGTTATTTCCAATAGAATATATTAAAGAAATTGATACTAAAAACGTCTTCATGCGTGAAGATATGGGTTTGTGTACATATGAAAAACATCACAAACAGAAAATAGTATTATTTTTGTCAGCCATGAGATCATACAGAGATGAATTAAGGAAGAATAAGATTAAAGTTATATATCAAGAATTATCAGAAAATACAGATACTTACAAAGATTCATTGATCAAAGTAATTAAGGATGAGAATATCAAAAAACTTAGTTTCTGGGAAATTGAGGATAAATGGTTTAGAGAGCAATTACTGAGCATAGGGAAAAACGTAGATGAGATAAAAGAAGTACGTTCACCAATGTTTCTTACAGATAAAAACGAATTCAAGGAGATGTGCCCTCCTAGAAAAAGCCCGAGATATAAAATGACTGATTTTTACATTAATCAGAGAAAAAAATTAAATATTTTAATAAAAAATGGTAAACCTATTGGCGGAAAATGGACGTTTGATAATGAGAATAGGAAGAAAATCCCCAAAAATATAGAGCCTCCGCCTTCGATGACATTTAAACACACGAAGAATACTAAAGAGGTGGTGAATGTTGTAGATAATCAATTTCGAAGTCACCTTGGAGACTTAAAAAACTTTAACTACCCTACTACTCGCAAACAAGCTTTAGATAATTTAGATCATTTTATAAATGAGAAATTTGAGAAATTTGGAGATTATGAGGATTCTGTTGATCAAAGATCTCATCTTTGGTTCCACTCAAACCTAAGTTCATCATTAAATATTGGTTTAATAACGCCTGGAGAAATACTTAATAAAATCAATAGTTTAAAGAATATTCCTATTAATTCACATGAAGGTTTCATTAGACAGATAATAGGATGGCGAGAATTTATGAGATGTATATATCACCATGACGGTGACGTGATGAAAAAAAAGAACTTTTTTAAACACAAAAGGCGGCTCAAGGATACATGGTATACGGGACAAACTGGCCTTGATCCTCTAGATATAAGCATAAAAAACACAATTAAATACGCCTACTCTCATCATATTGAACGATTAATGATACAAGTTAATCTTATGAATTTGT